>Ga0182746_1000086_pt1 | contig 177771 bp, 140 predicted proteins | sample eDN3rd30CBELigOP_FD_128881 | JGI IMG/M metagenome (GOLD analysis project Ga0182746, IMG submission 128881) | Enriched Organic Plus compost microbial communities from Emeryville, California, USA - eDNA 3rd pass 30_C BE-Lig OP (version 2) (version 2) ...
GGTGGATATCTGTACCCCCAATCACCTTCACGCGGAAATTGCAATAGCCGCAGCAGAAGCAGGTAAGATGGTGCTCACGGAAAAACCGTTGGCTAGAAACCTGGAAGAATCGAAAAAAATGGTGGATGCCGTAGCAAAAGCCGGTGTGGCCAACACCGTTTGGTATAACTACCGGCGCTTGCCCGCAGTTACCCTGGCAAAGAAAATCGTCGCTTCCGGAAAATTAGGTAAGATTTTCCATTACCGTGCAAACTTCCTGCAGGATTGGACCATTAACGCCGATCTTCCCCAGGGCGGCGACGCCGCTTGGCGGATGGACGTAGACGTGGCAGGGTCGGGCGTTACCGGCGACCTGCTGGCGCACTGTATCGATACGGCCATGTGGATCAATGGCGGGATCTCCGAAGTGTCAGCGGTGACTGAAACGTTTGTGAAAGAGCGCGTACACAACGATACAGGCAAACTGGAGCCGGTTGGGATCGACGATGCATGTATCTTTCACTGCCGCTTTTCAAATGGCTCACTGGGGCTGTTTGAATCTACCCGATATGCCCGGGGCCACAAAGCACTGTATACGTTTGAAATCAACGGTGAGCATGCTTCCATCCGCTGGGATCTGCATGACCTGAACCGGCTGGAATATTTCGACAATGCGGTCGATTCGGACGTAAAGGGATGGAGTTCGATCCACGTAACCAATGGAGATCATCCCTATATGGATAAGTGGTGGGTGCCGGGATTGGGAATTGGCTATGAACACAGCTTTGTTCATCAGGCGGCTGATTTTCTGAAAAGCCTGGAAAAAGGGGAGCCTTGCCAGCCCGATTTCCAAAATGCATACGAAACGCAGAAAGTGTGCGAAGCGGTAATTGAATCCGCTAAGTCGCGGAGTTGGAAAACGACAGACGTGACGATTGACTAAACGTTTTTATTTTAAGAATAGCATATGTTAACACCAAAAATTAACCTCCGGGCCCTTAAGGGCATCGGAGGATTTGTTTTAGTAGCTTCCCTATTTGTGAATTGTACATCAGGAGGCAGTCAGACGAATAAACAGGCAGAAACCCAATCGGATTTTATCGATTTGTTTGACGGTAAAACGCTCTCCGGTTGGAGAGGCGATACCTCCCTGTGGCGTGTGGAAGACGGAGCCATTGTCGGGGAAATTAAACCCGGTAAAGAATTGGAACGGAATTCCTTTATTATCTGGGACGGAGGACGCCCCGCAGATTTTGAATTGATTGCTGAGTATAAGCTGACCGGGCAGGGAAACAGCGGTTTTAACTACCGTAGTGAAGAATTGCCGGATCTTCCGTATGCGTTGCGGGGATATCAGGCAGATATAGATGCTGCGAATACCTACACGGGGCAGAACTACGAGGAGCGTGGGCGTACCATTTTGGCATTTCCCGGGCAGCAGATGCGCCTCCCGCCCGTAGAAGGTGAGATCAGCGATTACGCCAAGGGTAACATCTGGACAGCCGGTGAAGAAACCGGTTCCCTGGGCGACCGGGATTCGCTGAAAGCACACATTAAAACCGAAGACTGGAACGAACTCCGTATCGTTGCCAAAGGAAATCACCTACAACATTATGTCAACGGCATTTTAATGAGTGATGTAACCGACGATGACGAGAAAAATCGTAAATTTGAAGGCTTGATGGGATTTCAGGTGCACGTAGGACCACCGATGAAAATCGCTTTCAAGAACATACGGTTGAAAAATCTTTGATAGGAGTTAGCTAATTGATGAAGGATGTAGAAGCTGATTTACAAGATCAGATAACTCGGTACCTATCCAATCAGGAATGGAATGACTTAACAGATCAGGTTAACCGGCTAGCCAACGATCCGCAGCCGAATACGTTGGCAAGAGTTTTTACAGGCGTTCCACGTACGATTCGATCGGCCGATGCCGGATTACGGATTACGTTTGACGGGGCAGTGTCTGTCGGCTCGGGCCGCTTGCCGCTTCTGATTAAAGACTGGCCATTGGCGAGACTGATACGGGTCTGGGTACTGATGAACATTCCCAAGCTGGAACTGTCAGCTTACATTTCGTTGATCGAACGGCTGTTCCAATATGGAGAAATGGAGGAATTGGCGGCACTATATGCCGCCTTACCTATTTATCATTATCCCACCGAATGGCGGTTTCGTTGCACGGAAGGCGTCCGGAGTAATATGGCACCTGTAAGGCGAGCCGTCATCCTCAATAATTCCTATCCCAGTCACTTTTTGGATGAAGGTGCCTGGAATCAGCTGGTGCTGAAAGCGTTTTTCACGGATGAAGACATTGTGCAAATCATCGGGCTGAAAACACGTAACAACGGGAAATTGGCCGGAGCGTTGGTAGACTACGCGTACGAGCTTTATGCTGCCAAGCGCAACATCAATCCCTTCTTATGGATATTGGTGGCCCCGTTTCTGGACGAGCGGGCATACCGGCTCATGGAGCAGATTATCCAAGAAAGTCAACAGACGTTAACGCGAAAGGCAATTGCCTATGCGTTCGAGACAGGAAATTTTGTACCGGCTACCGACTTTATAACGCGAAATAGTGAATTAACGGATTTAAAAAATACAGCCGGTACACCGTGGGACGGCTGGCTGAATCAAACAGAGTAAGGCATATGTGTAATTATAGTGAGCGAGATCGGGCATCGATGGGTGAACGGGTGGCCCTTGAGTTGGATTTGGTAAAAGGGTTTCGGTTTTTTGATCCCCATATCCACATGGTGTCGAGAACAACGGATGACTACCAGGCGATGGCCGATGCCGGAGTCGTTGCAGTCATCGAACCGGCCTTCTGGGTAGGACAACCGCGTACAGGTATTGATACCTTCCGGGATTATTACAGCAGCTTGATCGGCTGGGAGCGCTTTCGGGCCTCGCAATTCGGAATCAGGCATTTTTGTACGATCGGGCTGAATTCCCGAGAAGCCAATAACGAAGCGTTGGCCGAGGCGGTCATGGAGCTGCTACCTTTTTTTATTTATAAGGAAGGAGTGGTCGGTATCGGCGAAATCGGCTTTGACGACCAAACGGCTGCCGAAGAAAAGTATTACCGGTTGCAACTGGAGCTTGCAAAAGAGGCCGCGCTTCCGGTGCAGGTACATACACCCCACCGCGATAAAACCAAGGGTACATCCCGGAGTATGGACATTGCCCTGGAACACGGGTTGGATCCGGGTAAGGTCATCATTGACCACAATACCGAAGAGACGGTCAAAGAAGTATTGGACAAGGGCTTCTGGGCCGCCTTCACGATTTATCCGTTTACCAAGATGGGTAACGAGCGGATGGTGGAAATTGTGAAACAATATGGCCCGGAGCGCATCTTGGTCAACTCTGCGGCCGACTGGGGGATTAGTGATCCGTTGGCAGTTCCCAAAACCGCTGCGCTGATGGTCAAAAGCGGTATTTCCAAAGAAGTTATCGAACAAGTGTGTTTCAAAAATGCCGTCGCCGCTTTCGGGCAGAGCGGACAGCTGGATGAGTCGATGCTGGCTGAACATATCGTGATCGATCAGGGGCAGAAGTTTGAGGGGAATTCCATATTGCGTGGCGGGCAACAGCCGCGGAGGGATGCGGGATCGATCATTATATCGTAATTACGGATGGCAAAATTAACACCGTATCTGCAATTGATGCGGCCGGCTAACCTAGTGACGGCTATTTCAGATGTGTTGGCCGGTGTTTCCATTGCATTGTTATTTGTACCCGATGGATCAACACTGGATGGATCGGTTTTGATCGCATTGATCATCGCCACAGTGGGGCTTTACGGAGGTGGTGTGGTTTTCAACGATGTGTTTGATGCCGAGTTGGATGCCCGTGAGCGGCCCGAGCGGCCGATTCCCAGTGGAAGGGTGTCCATACGCGGTGCGGCAGGATTGGGGTCAATCTTATTTCTCATCGGTGTGATGGCTGCCGGCACCGTCGGCATGCTGCCGTTGCAGATAGCGCTCGCCATTGTGGTTATGTGTTTAGTCTATGACAAATGGGCTAAGCATCACGCAATTGCCGGCCCCCTGGCAATGGGATTATGTCGTGGACTTAACCTGTTGCTTGGTATGGGCTATTCGCTGTTGGCGTTGGATCAGGTTTGGTTTCTGGCAGTCGTTCCGGTTATCTACATTGCAGCCGTAACGACCATTAGCCAGGGTGAGGTACATGGTGGGCAACGCATGCCCCTGTATTTTTCGGCGCTATTATACGGCGTTGTTGTCGCATGTATTGTAGCCTTCGGGATGCACTACCAAAGTAGCATACTGGCGGTCGGGATGATATTGCCCTTTATCTTATTTGTGCTCCCACCGCTCGTCAAGGCCATCCGTACGCTTGAAGCGGGCGATGTCCGAAAGTCCGTCAAGCATGGCGTAATTGGGCTGATTTTTATGAATGCTGCTTGGACTGCGGCTGCGGGAATGTGGACATTGACGTTTGCTACCTTGCTGTTGTTCCCGTTGTCCATCTGGCTGGCGAAACTATTTGCCGTTACATAATTTGTTTATGAAGTCTACGATTAAACAGAAATTTTCAGTTTCTTTTCAATACGATATTCATTTTACATCGGGGTTGTTTACACCCGAAAACCGCTTGCTCAGCGATTTTTTTGCGACGCGTTTGGAGGGACCTGTGCCCAAACTGCTGGTGGTGATTGATGAGGGGGTTGCAACCCATCATCCGGCACTCATAGAGCGGATACGGGATTATTTTGAGTCTGAAACAGCCGTTCAATTGGTCGGAGAGATCGCAGTGGTGCCAGGTGGCGAAACGATCAAGAATCAACCGGAGCATGTGGACCGCATCATTGAGTCGGTAGACCGGTACGGGATCGATCGGCATTCGTATATCATGGCCATCGGTGGCGGTGCCGTACTCGACACCGTGGGTTATGCAGCGACGGTTGCACATCGCGGCATCCGCCACCTCCGGGTGCCGACGACTGTCCTATCCCAGAATGACTCGGGCATGGGCGTGAAAAACGGCATTAATTACCGGGGTAAGAAAAATTTTATAGGTACGTTTAGCCCGCCTGTGGCCGTCTTCAACGACAACCTGTTTTTGTTGACGCTGAATGACCGTGCATGGGTATCGGGCATATCCGAAGCCGTAAAAGTAGCGTTAATCAAGGATGCTGCTTTCTTCGACTGGATTGAGAATCATGCCGGGAGCCTGTACCGCCGCGACAGTGACGCGATGGATTACCTCATTTTCCGCTGTGCGGAGCTGCACCTCCAGCATATTGCCGGGGCCGACCCTTTTGAATTCGGTTCTTCGAGACCGCTCGATTTCGGTCATTGGAGCGCGCACAAGCTGGAACAGCTTTCCGGTTTCGAGGTGTTGCACGGTGAGGCGGTAGCCATTGGCATTGCATTGGATACGGTGTATTCCGTCCTCATCGGTATGCTTCCCCCCAGCGATGCACAGCGGGTACTTACGGTTCTGCAGGAGCTGGGATTGCCGATTTTCCACCCGCTATTGGAAAATACAGGCGAGGTTCATCCCCTGCTGTCCGGTTTGGAAGAGTTCCGCGAACATTTGGGGGGGCGCCTTACCATTATGCTACTCAAGGCAATCGGTCGCGGTGTGGAAGTACATGAGTTGAATGAAGCGGAAGTGCTGCGGGCAGCTGCGGCCCTGCAAGCGGGTGTTAACTTAGTAAGTTGAGATGATCACGGCATACGGACAGTTGACCTATTGTACCAATATTCACGGAGGCGAAGCCTGGGATCAGCATTTTGAGTCGTTGAAGACGCATTTCCCAAAGATCAAACAGGCGGTGTCTCCCACACAACCCATGGGTATCGGATTGCGGCTGGCCAATCTGGCCAGTACAATACTGATACAACCGGATCAGTTGGTTGAATTCAAGGATTGGTTGACCCAGGCAGGTGGTTATATTTTTACCATGAATGGTTTTCCTTTCGGAGCCTTCCATGACACGAGGGTCAAAGAACAGGTCCACACACCGGATTGGACGACAGCCGAGCGGCTTCTATATACGAAACGGCTGTTTACTATTTTTTCCCAGTTATTGCCCCAAGGGATGGACGGTGGGATTTCCACTTCACCGTTGGGATACCGGCATCAGTATAACGCGGACCAAACCACCTGGTTGGATATGCGGAAGCGGGCGACATTGCATCTCATCGATGTGGTAATTTATTTGCACCAAATCTGTCAGGAGCAGGGTAAAGAATTGCATCTGGATATCGAACCGGAACCGGACGGCGTGTTGGAAACGGGGCCTGAGTTTATCGAATGGTTTACACAGGAATTGATTCCGTTGGGCGTGGTTCACCTCTCGGAACAATTGGGAATGACTCCCGACGAGGCCGAAGCGGCATTGAAACGGCATATTCGGCTCTGTTATGACGTGTGCCATTTTGCATTGGGATACGAGCACCACCCAGCCGTAGTGGCCGAACTGGACCGTCAGGGGATACGGATAGGCAAATTCCAGATCAGCGCCGCCATCAAGGCACGTTTGCCGGAGGATACGGCCCGTCGTGCGGAAATTGGTGCCGCATTTAGGAAATTTGATGAGCCTACCTACCTGCATCAGGTGCTCGCCCGGCAAAAAAATGGCAACGTACGCCGTTTTCGGGATTTGCCGGATGCACAAGCGGCGTTACAGGATCCCGACACCCTGGAATGGCGATCACATTTCCATGTGCCGGTATTTTTGGAAGATATGGGGCTATTGCAGTCTACGCAGTCGGATATCCGGGAGGTATTGACGCTGCAGCAAGAACGTCCGGTAACCACCCATTTGGAAGTGGAAACGTATACATGGGGTGTGCTTCGTCCGGAACTGCAATTGCCCATCGCAGATTCCATTTCGCGTGAATTGCAATGGGTACTGAAAGAATTGGAAAAGAAATGAAGAAAACCGTTGTTTTGGATGTCGTGGGCTTGTCGTCTGCATTGATCGGCGACCATACGCCTTTTTTGACAGCCTATTTAAAAAAAAATCAGTTAGCAAAGATAAAGCCGATGCTCCCCGCGGTAACCACAGCGGTACAAACCACCTACGTGACGGGAGAATGGCCAGCAGCACATGGTATCGTGGGCAATGGTTGGTATGACCGTACCGACAGCGAAATAAAGTTTTGGAAGCAATCCAATAAACTCGTCCAATCCGAATCGATCTGGGATACAGCCAAGCGCATCGACTCCGATTTTACCTGCGCGCAGCTGTTTTGGTGGTATAACATGTATTGCGGGGCGGATTATTCATTGACTCCCCGTCCCAATTACCTGGCCGACGGCAGAAAGATTCCGGATTGCTATTCACATCCGGCATCCCTGCGTGATGAACTTCAAGCAAAATTTGGGCAGTTTCCGTTGTTTAATTTCTGGGGGCCGGGAGCGAATATCGCATCGTCTCAATGGATAGCAGACGCCGCCATGTATGTTGAGGAAAAACACAGTCCCACACTAAGCCTGGTTTATTTGCCGCACCTCGATTATTGCCAGCAAAAGTTTGGCCCGGACCTAACAAAGATCGGGAAGGAAGTGGCGGAGATTGATGCCTTGCTGAAACGGTTGGTCGGATTTTATGAACAGCGGGGTGCCAACGTGATCCTTCTGTCGGAATACGGCATCGTACCTGTATCGCATCCGGTACACATTAACCGGATCTTGCGTGAGGCAGGCCTGCTGGGTATCCGTGTGGAGCGCGGATTGGAGCTGCTGGATGCAGGCGCCTCCCAGGCGTTTGCCGTATGTGATCACCAGATTGCCCATATTTACACAAAAAACGAAGAAGTGAAGCAACAGGTCAGGAAGCTATTGGAAAATGTAGCAGGGATTGACCGGCTGTTGGATGGCACGGGAAAAAAAGAAGCACACATCGATCACGAACGGGCAGGGGATTTGGTTGCCGTAGCGAAGCCCGATAGCTGGTTTACGTATTACTTCTGGTTGGACGATCGCGTGGCCCCGGATTATGCCCGCGTAGTAGACATCCATAAAAAGCCAGGCTATGACCCCGTGGAAATGTTTATGACGTCCAAATTGCGTGCCGCTTACAAACTATTGCGGAAAAAGCTGGGTTTCCGGTATGTCCTTGATGTCATTCCGTTGGACGCTTCGCTGGTGAAAGGCTCGCATGGGGCTGTCGACATTCCCCAAGCTTATTATCCGGTGTTAATCGGCAAAGATAAACTGCCAAGCGATGTGCTGGAGCCTACTTCGGTCAAGGAACTCATTTTAGCAAGCCTGATGGGATGAATGTGTTCCCGATCACTCACGTATGGGAAATTCGCAAGGTTTTAGGCGAAATCCCGAACTTCTTTTTGAATAAACGAGAAAAATAAAACGGAGAGTCAAATCCGGTATGATAACCGATTTCCGTAACCGTAAGACGGGTGGTTTTGAGCAGTTCTTCGGCCTTATCAAGGCGGAGATCGAGGTGGTACTGATTAGGAGATTTTCCGGTAATCCGCTTGAAAGATTTTCTGAACTTCGAATAACTGATCGGGAATTCTGCAGCCAGTTCTTCCATCCGAATGGGAGTTGCCAGTTCGCTCTGAAGTTTCAGTATGGCTTTGGATACCCACACAGATTCCGGGTCGTTGTCCGTTTTTTCGGTCAGGTTGACCCGGTTAAGCAGTCCGATAAGCTGCAATGTAATGCCGGCGATAATCTGTTGGTAGCCCATTTGGGCTTGTGAAACCGTACTCAATAACTGGGTAAATGCAGCCATCACATCCTTGCTTAATCCCGTCTTGATAAACGGAGTTTCGGGGCGGAACAGACGGTCCATAACGCGCCTTGGATAGTCCCCGTTAAAACCCACCCAATATTCCTCCCAGCCGAACGCGGGATTGGGTTTATACCGGTGCCAAATGCCTGGAAACAGCAGAAAGCACATACCCGATTCGATCACTTGGGGCGGTGTATTGGCCGATTCAAATACCCCGCGTCCGCCGGTAATAAACACAATGTAATATCCATCAAGGATACGCCCCTTATTCCAGGAAAAGACATGGTCTGCCGGATGTTGACTCACATCGGGATACTGGGTATGCTTATCAATTTGGTTGTATCCAACTGTTGTGACGTAAAAGCCTAAATCACGGTCAATACCTCTCGTATGCAGATATTTATGGTAATTATTCATAATTGGTTTGCACAATCAATGTATCAAATATACCGAAATCAAACGGTATTCACAAACCTTAACGAGTTGGAGGAAGAGAATTTGAAAATATCAAAAAGTGCAAAGAAAGATGAAGATCGGTCATTTTATCTACCCCTTCATACAACGATATTTGTCATATATATTCACCAATTGTAATACAGTTATGAACACGGATTTGAGCAAAGAACAACTAGATTTTTATCGTGAAAACGGCTATGTGATCGTAGAAGATTTTTTGAATGCCGAAGAGCTGGAGCATTGGCGTCGTACGGTTACCCAAGCAATCAAGGAGCGTAATGGGCTGAAAATGCCGGGTAAAGACGTCCGGCTTGGTGATGACGACGGCATCAATGAAGACGCAGCCTATTACAATAACGTATTTGACCAGCTATTGAACCTATGGCAAACCAGTGAGGAGATGAAGCAGTTAATGGTCGACGAGCGTATCGGTAAGATGGCGGCCGATTTGGCGGGGGCGGATGGTATCCGCATCTGGCATGACCAAGCCTTGATCAAACGGCCTTGGGCGAATCCAACTTCCTGGCATCTGGATACACCGTTTTGGTCGTTTTCCGACCGACGGGCATTATCCATCTGGGTGGCATTGGATGATGCAACGTTGGAAAATGGATGCTTGTTCTTTATTCCCGGCTCACACAAAACGACAACCTTCGAAAATACCGGTATCGGAAAGAACATGGGCGGTATTTTTGAGGTATATCCCGAATTTAAGCAGACGAAGTCCCACGCGGCGGTTATGAAGGCCGGTAGCTGCTCCTTCCACAATGGCTTGACCATCCACGGTGCCCATGCCAATATGACTCCGGGATTCCGCCGGGCGATGACCTGTGCGTATATGCCGGACGGAAATACCTACAACGGAATACCCAATATCCTGCCCGATGAATACCTGAGCACCCTGAAAGTGGGAGATCTGTTAAATAACGACGGACAAAATCCGCTCATTTATAAGCGCTGATGCAAATAGACTTTTATTGTCCACGCTGGGGAAGCGAATACATTGATTGGCCGCAATTCACGAGGCAGGTAAAGCACGAGGGATTTGTGGGTGTGGAGGTTTTTCCATTAGGCGATATGCCCAATAACCGGGACATGGTCAGCGCGCTCAGCGATGCGGACCTGTCTTATATCCTGCTCCACGCAGAACTTCACGAAGGAAAGGATTTCAATCGGTATATCGATGCGTTGGAGCGTAACCTCTATACCTTGTTGGAATATCAAAGCGGGGCCGCAAAACCAGAATTTATTGTTTCACAAACCGGCAGGGAATATTACACCCGCACGCAGATGGAAGCATGCTTTGAAGTATGCGACCGGATCAGCCGGGAGTCCTCGGTCCGGATTATCCAGGAGACACACCGCAACAAATGGTCATTTGCGGCGCATGTCGTCAAAGATTATCTGATGGAGTTTCCGTCTTTGGAGCTTGCGCTCGACTTTTCACATTGGGTCTGCGTTTCGGAAAGTTACCTCGAAGATCAGGATGATGCCATCGATCTGGCCATCCGGCATGGCAGGCACCTGCATGCCCGTGTGGGCTTTCCGGAGGGGCCGCAGGTTACCGACCCACGGGCACCGGAAAACGAAGAAGCACTGATGCATCACCTGGCTTGGTGGGATCGGTGGATAACCCATTTAAAGAAAACAGGGAGCGACCGGGCTACCATTACACCTGAATTCGGGGCTTACCCCTATATGCAGTACCATCCCTTTACCACACAACCTCTTGCCAACCAGTGGGAAATCAACTGCTGGATGCGGCAGATGCTTCAGGAGCGGTATAGGGAGATCTGATCAGGTTTGTTGTGGGCAATTGTTGCTTGCAGGACAGTACAGGTTGCTTCTTTAAAAGAAAGCCATTAGTATTGTAACACGCCGAATATACCGAAATTTGAGATGCCTATTATTGAATAATGCCGTTTCATAAATTAGATAACGAAGCGATATTGCTGGACCGTATTGCCATAGGGGATGAACGGGCGTTTGGCGAATTGTTTCATGCCTACTACAATCACATCGGCGAATTTGTGCAATTGTTTACCCACGACCTTGAAGCCACTGAAGAAATTGTACTAGAAGTATTCACCAAAATTTGGATAAATAGGGAATCCCTCCCGTTGATCGAAAATTTTGATGCATACCTATTTATTCTCTGCCGGAATCATACGTTAAACCATGTCAGGAAACAGGCTGCTGAGCAGAAAAGACATACCGCCTATCTCCGTGAGGTGGACAATGTGGCGGAGACTTTGGAGGAAGGTAGCAGCGATCCCTACGACCTGTTAGAGCAAGCGGTACAACTGCTACCGCCGCAGCAGCAAAAAGTTTTTACCCTCCGCCGGCAGGGGGTTAAGACCCCTGAAATTTCCCGGCGGATGAGCCTTTCCATTGAATCCGTCAAGAAATACCAGCACCTGGCCATGAAGTTTATCCGTGACTTTGTAAAAGCGGCTGCTGCCACATCGCTATTCTACTGGATGGTGCTATTCCAGTAATTAAATTTTTTCAAAAAATTTCATTTTCCATATCCACTTTTCCGCGTGGCCGTGTCTTTATAGCAAAAAACCAATTAGCTATATCCAAAAAGGGATGGAGATGTCGCGACTTACTATATTATTCGAGCGGGCAATGGATAAAACCATTACGCCTGAAGAACACGATGAATTGCTCGCGTATTTCGCGGATCCTAAAAATAAAAAGCTCACCGAAAAGCTTTTTGCGAGTGCATGGAAGCGTTTTAATCCCGATCATCCTGTTTTTACCCAAGAGCAAGGCTCAGCGATGTTGGTACGGCTTTCGGAAACCATTCAAACGGAAGAACGCTCCTCAGCAGGTACTCGTTTTTGGCCCGTTTTGTGGTACCGGGCAGCGGTCGCCGCAAGCATCCTGTTAGTTGTGTCGGTAGCTTCTTATTTCATCTTTTTCAAGGTGCCAGACGATTCCGATGGGATGACATTGGCTCAAGCCGTAACACAGGCCGGAATAGCGCCGGGGAATGATCGTGCCGTCATTACTTTGGGCGATGGTCGTACGATCACGTTGGATGAATCGGGTGTTGGCTTATTGGCAGAGGAAGCAGGGATACACATCAATAAGCTGGCGGAAGGCGAAATTAGCTATGAATCCTCGTCAAAATCAGCTACAGAAATAGAAGCCGTTACCTACAATACAATTCAAATTCCCAAGGGTGGGCAATACCGTTTAGTACTGCCTGACGGCACGAAAGTACACCTCAATTCTGCGTCAACACTGCGTTACCCGACGCGCTTCACAGGTATGAGCAGGGAAGTTGAACTAACCGGTGAAGCCTATTTCGAGGTCACGCAACGGCTATCGGAAAATGGCGGTCCGACAACGGCGCCATCCAAAATCCCGTTCATCGTCAAAACGGCTAGTCAACAAGTGGAAGTACTCGGCACCGTATTTAATATCAACGCGTACCACGAACAGCAAACCAAGACTACATTGGTAGAAGGAAGTGTGCGTGTGGTCACGAATACAGCAGAGGCTGTAAGGCTGCAGCCGGGCGAGGTAGCCACCTGCACTGCGGGGCAAACCGGATTGGTTGTTGAAAAGGCTGATTTGGACGGAGACCTGGCTTGGCATAACGGGTATTTCATTTTCAATGACGAAAACATCAGAAGTATTATGGAACGGGTAGCCCGTTGGTATGATGTAGAGGTAGCGTATGTGGGTAAAATGGACGACAAGCGATTTGGGGGTATCTTCCAACGATCAAAAAGCATTACGCAGTTGCTGGAAAATTTCAGGACCACCGGCTTGGTGGATTTTAAAATAACAGAAAGGAGGATAACTGTAATGGCAAAATAAAATACCCAAAAAACAGTTACCCAAAAAACCAGGTGCGTTGGCCCGCACCCGGTCGTTGTTCGTTATACGAACGGGCGGTAACTAATAAAATTGATGAGGTAAACCAATTATTAATTATAACCCAAATTCAAATGTATAAAAAAATTACCGCATGTCTTTGCGGAAGGCCGATTATTCATTCATTACCCTATTTGGTGATTATGAAAATGACAGTGTTGTTGACCGTTGCGTTCACTCAGTTGGCTGTTGCCAGTCATGGGCAAGCAGTGAGCCTTCATGTGAAGAATGCATCTGTTGCTCAGGTGCTGTATCAATTGTCGCAACAAAGTGGATATGATTTTATTTACGATGCCAAACTGATTCGGAAGGTGCCGCGCATTACCTTGCAGGTAAGTGAAGCACCTTTCAAAGAGGTGCTGGAACAATGTTTTGCAGATCAGCCGTTGGAGTTTGTATTTAACGACGATAAGACGGTCGTGATCAAACCACGAAAAACACCCGTTATCCATCCTGCTGCGCCTGTACAAGAGTTATTTGCAGGGACCATCCGTGACTCGCTCGGTAACCCGCTGGAAGGCGTGTCGGTGCTGGTGCGTGGAACATCCCGCGGTACTGCCACGGATGCCAATGGGCAATTTCAGGTGCAGGCATCGGCAGGGGAAGTGCTGGTGTTCCGCGCACTGGGCTTTTTGACACAGGAACTTACCCTAGGCAGCCAGCATACCGTGAATGTCGTACTGCAATTCGAATCGTCCGATCTGGACGAAGTGGTCGTAGTGGGATACGGCACCACGAAACGGAAAGACTTCACCGGTTCGGTGGGGTCGTTGAATCTTGAAAATTCGCCGGTTGCCCTCGCACCGAATCTAAACGTACTAGAATCACTTAAAGGAAGCATCAGTGGCTTGAATATCGGCGCAACCAATTCGGCTGGGGGGGAACCCGCCATGGAAATCCGTGGCCAGAATTCCATTAACGGATCTAATACACCTTTGATTGTGCTGGACGGCGTCATCTTCATGGGGAGTTTAAGTGACATCAACCCGAATGATATAGCCACGATCGACGTGCTCAAAGATGCAACATCGGCTGCCGTCTATGGTTCGCGATCAGCCAATGGCGTCATTGCCGTTACCACCAAGCGGGGCCGAACAGGCAAACCCGCGATCAGTTTTATCTCTTCCGTGGGCTTTCAGCAATGGCAGAACCGTCCGGTTATGCTACGCGGTGAAGAATGGATCGAGATGGTGAATGCACGCAATCAATATACGCCGGGAACAACCAATTGGCTGAAACCCGGTGAGCAGGCCAACCGCGACGCTGGTCGCGAAACGGTATGGCTGGATGAGGTATCCCGTACCGGCGTGATGCAGAATTACCAGGCTGCAATCTCAGGTGCCACTGAAAACATTAACTATTACTTGTCCACTGCGTTTGATGATAACAACAGCATTGTGGTAGGCGATCGGTTTAACCGCATCGCATTGTTGGGAAAAATCAATGCCAATATCACCAAGTGGCTGGAAGTGGGAGTGGATGCCGGTTTTTCCAAACGGGATTACTCGGGTGTCGCCGCAAACGTGATCGAAGCTCAGACCATGTCCCCTTATGGGGTGATGTACCGGGATGACCAGGGCAATCTTGAAAAATATCCCTATACCCAATCCGGTGCTAATCCGTTGTGGGGCGTCGATGACGGTACACGGGATAACGAAGATTTTCTATATAGCTATCGGTTGAATACCCATGCGATGGTGAAAGTACCTTGGGTGGAAGGTTTGAGCCTACGTGTCAATTACCTGCTTAATCAGGATGAAACGCATTACGGGAATTTTTACTACGAAGATTATTACGTGCAGGAAGGCGACTCACCCGACCGGTACTCGCCTGCGACGCTTCAGAATTTGCTGGCCAATGCCAATGGAAGCATTGAAACAAGGAAAGGTAACAGCTATGTATGGGATAACATCCTTAATTTTAACCGTACGTTTGGCAAACATTCGTTGGATGTTACCTTGGTGGCAACAAGAGATAACCTGCGCTACGAGCGTTATGTCATGACCGGACGGGATTTCGCCGCAAATGGAAACACTACCTTGGGCTTGCAGGGATTGCACAAAGCTACGGTGCAGCGCATTGATTACGATGGAACGGATCTCAACGATATGGATACTCGTAATTACGAGCGATCCAACATCGGCTACCTTGGCCGTTTCAATTACTCATTTGATGATACTTATTACTTCACTGGGTCGTACCGCCGTGACGGGGCCTCTGTTTTCGGAATAGATAACAAATGGGCCAATTTCTTCGGAGCCGGATTCTCCTGGCGGATGTCCAATGAGGCATTCATGGAGTCGGTTCAGGTGCTGAACGACCTGAAACTGAAAGTGTCATGGGGGCAGAACGGCAACCAGGGAGTAGAGCCCTACGGTACGCTGTCGACCGTGGCAAATGCCGCCAGCGGTGGTGCACGGTATGAATTTTCGAATACGCCGGGTAAAATTTATTACGGCTTATACCAGAGTGCCCTGGGAAACGCGTCACTCGGTTGGGAAACGACTTCTTCCTGGAATGCAGGGTTTGAATCGGCATGGTTGGGTAACCGTATTTTTGCGGATCTGGACTTATACTTTGCTAAAACTACCGACCAGATCTTTACCCGGAACATTCCGGTCATGACGGGTTTCAAAACCATGAAGACGTCCATGGGGCAGGTAAATAATACAGGTATTGAGGCAACGGTGCGTACGGTGAATGTACAGAAGTCTGATTTGACATGGAGCACAACCTTCACGTTCTGGAAAAATTTCAACAAGCTGGTTTCCCTGTACGGGGATGACCTGGATGGCGATGGGCGAGAGGACGACGACATTGCCAATAATCTATTCATCGGTAAATCGCTGAGACCCATCTACGGTTATGAACAGATCGGCATCGTTCAGGAAGATGACACGGAATATATGGAGTTGACAGGGGCTGCACCGGGGGCTCCGAAGTATCGGGACTTGGATGGACAGCCGGGCATCACTGCCGCCGACCGGAAAATATTGGGTTATGAAAAGGAAAATTTCCGCTTGAATTTCAGCAGCAACCTGAACTACAAAAATTTTGGACTCTATGTGATGGTGACCGGAACCTTTGGGGGCAATAACATGTATTTGCGGACCAATCCTGCCGCCTATATGACCAGCGGTACGGGTCGTTTCAACGATAACTTACATTACATACCGTATTGGACATCAGATAACCCCAGTAATGTATATCCCTCCGCCAGTTTTGCGGGCGATGGTCGCTTCCTCGGTTTGCAAAGCCGTGGCTTCGTGCGGGTGCAGGACGTGACCTTGTCGTACACGTTTAATCAGCCCTGGCTGTCGGCCGCCCGTATCAGTTCGTTGAAAGTGTTTGCTACTGCGAAGAATTTAGCAACTTTCACCGATTGGTTCGGCGGTGATCCGGAGACAGGCGCACGGATCCGGGAGTCAGAAACCGGGGTACGCTTACCCGTGGCCTCCACGTATTCGTTGGGTGTAAACTTGAGTTTTTAATTAGTATCACATGACAGACATGAAAAGGATTTATCAATACGGTTTCAGTGCAATTTTCGGCCTACTGCTGTGTCTAGCAGGATGTGAATCGGACAAAGAATTCCTGACGGAGGTTCCGCCTACATTTTATACGGTTGACAATGCTTTCAGTACCTCTGCACAGATCGATCAGGCATTGGTAGCAATTTACTCGCAGCTGCGGGATCTTTGGGCCAACCCGAGTGAAGAAGCGTGGATTTTCGTACTGCGTGGCAACGGTACAGATATGTATGATGTGCCCAGCATCCGGCGGGGAAACTCCTTCAATAACTATGGCAACATCAATCCCGATAATAATACCTTTTACAATGCATATAGTACTTGGTATCAAATTATTGCGAAGGCGAATTTGGCGATCTATTCCGCAGATTTGGAGCAGATTGCGTGGTCCAGTCCCGAAGAAAAAGCCTATGCATTGGCGCAGGCCCGATTCTTCCGGGCATTTGCTCTCCTGAACCTGGGTGAACTGTTTGGCGGTGTACCCATTGTGACGGAGATCACTACCCAGCCGAAGTATGATTTTGCACGTACCTCACGGGTCGAAACCTACCAATTTGTCATAGACGAATTGTCGGCCATTGAAAACGACTTGCCGACGACAACCGGTGAGGGCGGACGCCTGGTCCGGGGTGCGGCACAGCACATGTTGTCCAGGGCTTACCTTGCACAGGGAATTCAGTTGCAGGCTGACGGAAACGCAGCGGCTGCACAATCGGCGTTTAACCAGTCGGTAGCTAATGCAGATAAAGTCATTAACGGTGGAACGTTTTCGTTAATGAAATCACGCTTCGGCTCGCGCCAGGATGAGGAACAGGGAAATGTGTACTGGGACCTCTTTCAAGAGAATAATGTGAACTATCAGGACGGAAATACGGAGTGTATCTGGGCACTTCAGATAGACTATGCGTCCTATCGTGCAGAAGACGGTAAATCTAAATTACCCTATTCTCGTACGTATGGACCTGTTTTCCGCGATGGTGCTCCGGCTCACCTGACGGGAACACTGGAAGACGTAGGCGGTAGGGGAATTGCCCAAATGATTCCGACCATGTATACCCGTGACGAAATTTATGCGGATAAGTGGGGCGACGACATGAGGAATTCGGACATCGTTTTCCGCCGTACATTCATCGGCAATGTCGCATCGTCTCCCTATTATGGACAGCCGGTACCTTGGGACGTGATATACAACGGCAGCAGTGATGCGACCACCAATAAAGCAAATCAAAGCTTGTGTTATCCCGTTTCCTGTAAAATTGCGACCGATCGGTACACAGGATTGGCCGATGGAGAAAACATGAGCAATCTGTTCCGGGACGACTATTTCGTCCGCTTATCGGAAACCATCCTATTGCGGGCGGAAGCCAAACAACGTTTGGGAGATAAAGCCGGAGCGGCCACCGATATCAACCTGCTGCGCGAACGGGCACAGTGCGGCTACCTGGTTACGGCTGCGGATGTCGACGATCAGTTTAACCTAATTTTGGATGAGCGTGCACGGGAACTGGTCTATGAAGAGAGCCGCTGGAATACGCTGTTGCGAATGGGCGGCACTACCGCCGTCGAACGGATCCGCGAGTATGCGTTTTGGCCGGAAGCGAAAGCTACCCTGACGTTTGATTACAATTTATGGCCGATTCCCAACACGGTGATCGATACCAACAAGGACGTGCCATTGGAACAAAACGATGGGTGGAAAAATAGATAAGCGCATGGCGGGTATCCGTTTTTTCTCGCTGGTATTCATTCTCAGTTGCATGCTTGGAGCTTGTGTAAATCACACAAACCAGCAACAGGCGCTGTCGGAAGAACAGTTCCGGCATCCGGGATCGGAATATGGGCCGAGCTGCTTTTGGTGGTGGCTGAACGGGAATGTTACGGAAGCATCCATTACGCGTGACCTGGAAGCGATGAAAAACAAGGGGTTCCGTGGCGCGCTGATTTTCGATGCGGGCGGTGCGGAACAACAAGGGAATGGACAGGTACCCGCAGGGCCGCTGTTCGGTTCGCCTGAATGGACGAAGTTGTTTAAGCACGCGGTGAACGAAGCCTCCCGGTTGGGATTGGAACTTTCCCTGAGCATTCAAAGCGGCTGGAATCTTGGGGGGCCTGATGTGACCCCCCAAGAGGCCGCCAAGTTGATCACGTGGACATCCGTAACGGTACACAACGGGCAAACAGATGTGCAGCTTCCGGTTCCTGAGCACCGGGAAGATTACTACGAGGATATTGCCGTACTTGCATACCCGGTTCATAAACAGGCCGAAGGACTGGAGCCGGTCAGCGATTTGAAACCGAAAGGTGCGTTTGGAGAAGCGGCATTTTCAGCACACGATATGCGTTACCTGCTCGAAGATAAAGTGGCCGACGATGGCCGGTTTCATGCCACGCCCCAGGAGGTACAGGACATCAGCGGACACGTAACACCGGATGGCCGGGTGGAATGGGAAATCCCTGACGGGGAATGGGAGCTCATCCGGTTCGGCTATACCAACAACGGTGCCCATGTTTCTACCGCCAGCGGCGCATGGAAAGGGTTGGTGATCGATTACCTGAACAAAGATCATTTCCAGCGGTATTGGGATACCCATGTAGAGCCATTGCTGAAGGAAGTGGGGAACGAAGCCGGCAAGGCATTGCGCTATTTGCACACCGATAGCTGGGAGTTGGGTGGCACAAACTGGACCCAGGGCTTCGAAACCGAGTTTAAGAACCGGAGGGGGTACGAGTTACGGCCCTACCTGCCGGTACTTGCCGGGAAAATTATCGGCAACCGGGAAATCAGCAATCGGTTCCTGGCCGATTTCCGTAAGACCCTTGGCGATTGCATTTCGGATAACCACTATGCCACATTTGCTGCCAACGCACAGCGGTATGGGATGGGAATCCACCCCGAATCTGCCGGTCCGCACGCCGGACCCTTTGATGGGTTAAAAAACTATGGGCACAGTGAACTGGTGATGAGTGAATTTTGGTCGCCATCCAACCACCGCCCGACGCCTGAAAGACGCTTTTTTGTGAAACAGGCTTCCAGTGCGGCGCATATTTACAACCGACGGCTGGTAGGTGCCGAAGGGTTCACTACCATCGGTCGGCATTGGAACGATGTGATTTGGGAACATATGAAACAGAGCTTCGACCACGAGGTTTGTGCAGGAGCGAACCGGGTTTATTTCCATACGTTCACCAACTCGCCCGAGGAAATGGGCGTTCCCGGCCAGGAGTACTTCGCCGGTACGCACATGAATCCCAATATCACCTGGTGGGATGAAACCGATGCATTTTTTCAATACCTGAGCCGTGTCCATTACCTGATGCAGGACGGCCGCTTTGTGGCCGATGTACTGTATTATTACGGCGATCAGGTACCTAATATTGCCACTTTGAAGGCGAGCGACCCGGCAGGTGCCCTGCCCGATTTTGATTACGATGTAATCAACGAAGACCGATTGCTGGCACTTGACGTACAGGACGGGCAACTGACGCTGCCCCATGGCATGCAATATCGCGTGCTGGTGCTCCCTGACCATGGGGTACTTTCCATCCCTGCACTCCGGAAAGTAACAGAACTGGTGCGGAAAGGTGCTGCAATTATCGGCCCCAAAACACAGAAGACCGTCAGCCTGACTTCCTATCCGGGGTCAGAAAAAACAGTTCATGAACTCGCTTCCGAACTTTGGGGGGATTCAGCGGGGGAAAAGGGAAGTCGCACGGTGGATAAGGGGACCGTCTCCTGGGGATATACGGCCCGGGAGTGGCTGCTCGAAAGCGGGATTCCTTCCGATTGCCGCATTGAACCGTCTGACGACTCGCTTGCCTTTGACTACATTCACCACATGCGTGGGGATGAAACGTCCTATTATTTTATCAGCAGCCAGAACAAATCGGCATGCGATGCGGATGTTACCTTCCGTGTGGCGGGAAAATTGCCGGAACTGTGGAACCCCGTGACCGGTGAAATCAAGCCTGCCCGGGCATTCCGGCAGGCGGATGGTCTTACCACTGTTCCGTTGCATTTTGCACCGATGGGATCGTGGTTTGTCGTATTTCGTCAGGACATTCCCGCCGCACAGCAGGGGGAATTTGCCGATAACAGGTCCCGCTTTATCCCCGTAGATACGCTGTCGGGTAGCTGGAAGGTGTATTTTGACCGCGACTGGGGTGCGCCGGCGGAGGTGGAGTTCCCTGAACTCCTGGACTGGAGCCAGCACCCCGATCCGGGTATCCGGTTTTATTCCGGAAAGGGCAGGTATGTCAAAAACCTGGTGGGTACCGGTACGTATGAGGAACAACCCTTGTGGATCGATCTGGGCCGTGTGGCCGATGTAGGCGTAACCCGCGTACGGCTCAATGGCCGGGATCTGGGAATCCTGTGGACACCGCCGTACCGGATTGCGTTGGAAGGCATGAAAGCAGGAGACAATGTGCTGGAAGTGGAGGTGGTAAACAGCTGGCGTAACCGCCTGGTGGGCGACCGCGGACTGCCGGAGGATAAGCGGTATACGCGGACCAACATTGCCATACGGGACGATTGGGAACTACTGGAATCGGGATTACTGGGGCCGGTTGTAGTGGGTAAAAACGAATAATAAGATTAGAATGGAACGAAATGTCCGTATGAAGAAAAAATACAGCTGCTTGCTGCTCGTAATCGTGTTAAGTATGGTACAGGTAGCCGTTGCGGATACCGTTGCGCCCACGGGTCTGATGACAAACCTCCTGAGAAAGCCCGAAAAATCGGTCATCACGACCTTGACGCCAACGTTCAGTTGGATGGTGCCTGCGTTGGAGTCCGGTGACTTCCAAACGGCGTATCAGCTTTTGGTCGCATCGTCTCCGGAACAGTTGGAAGCAGATAATGCCGATCTGTGGGACAGCGGAAAAGTCGGAGACGGGAATGCGTTGCATATCCCGTATGCCGGAAACGCGCTCAAATCCGGTGCAACCTATTATTGGAAGGTGCGGGTATGGAACAAAGATGGGCAGGTTTCCGCATACAGTGAAATTCAGCCATTCCACATCGGTGATGCCCTACGGAAAAAGGAATGGCCGGGTGAGAGCCGCTGGGTACGGCTGGATACTGGACAGGGCAAAGAAATATGGACGTTTGAAGACCGTCCGCCCATCCAATACCATCCGGCTTATCCGGTACAGGTGAGCCGTAAGACAAACGGTACCTGGTTTATTGCATTCGAGCGCGCCGGATTTGCGAATGTAGCGCTTACCTTGAATTGGAAGACCGCACCGGATGAGCGTAAGGATACTACCCTGACGGTCCGTATCGGCGAAAAAAATGCCGGCGATTCCATCGACCGCCAACCGGGCGGCGGGGTGATTTATCAGGAGTATCCTTTAACCATCAAGGCGGGTATGCATACGTATTATTTGGATATTCCGCGTTTCAAGGCACATTATCCCCATAGTCAGGTCATGCCTGAACACATGATGGAAGTAATCCCATTCCGTTTCGTGGAGGTTGCCGGTACCGGTCTCGACCTCTCGGTGGTCTCGGCCGAACAATTGAGTTTGCACGTGCCATTTGATGAATATGCGTCTTATTTTGTCAGTAGCGATACGTTGCTGAATCAGGTGTACGACCTATGCCGTTATTCGATCATTGCCAACACATTCAACGGTGATTATGCCGCTAGCCAACGTGAGCGGATGATGTACGAGGCCGATGCGTATATTCACCAGTTGGGGCATTACGCGGTGGACCGGGAGTTTGCTACCGCGCGATATAGTCTGGAAAACATGATTTACCACGCCACATGGCCCACCGAATGGATATCACATTCGATCATGATGGTTTGGATGGACTTTCTCCACACGGGCGATACCAGCGTGATCCGGAAAAATTACGACGATATCCGGCCCAAAATGATGACGGCATTGACCATGCCCAATGGGTTGATCTCGACCACCACGGGTTTGGTAACCGACGAATTCCAGCAATCCATTTTTTTCAACGGCGAGAATTTTCGGGATATTGTCGACTGGCCGCAGCGTTCAGCGGCTTTGCCGGAGGGAGGAGAGACAGATGGGTATGTATTCACCGATTACAACACCGTGGTCAATGCATTCCATTACCATACCTTGAAACTCATGGAAAACATGGCCCGCATCATCGGTAAGAACCGGGAGGCCGACCAGCTCCGAAAAAGACACACCAGGCTTTTCACGATTTTCCAGCGTCAGTTCTTCGACGCCAAACGGGGAGTATATACCGATGGAATCGGAACAGATCACGCTTCCCTTCATGCAAATCTATATCCGCTGGTATTTGGCCTGGTGCCCGATCAAGAAAAGCAACGGGTACTGGATTACATCAAAACAAAGGGGATGGCCTGCAGTGTCTACAGCGCTAACTATTTGCTGGAAGGATTATTCGATGCAGGCGAAGGCGAATATGCACGATCGCTTTTGACCTCAAAGAGCGACCGGAGTTGGTACAACATGCTGCGCGTAGGGGCTACAATGACCACCGAGGCATGGGATAACAAGTACAAAAATAATAACGGCTGGAGCCATGCATGGAGTTCTTCCCCCGCCCATATCCTGCCCCGGAAGGTAGTGGGAATCACGCCGTCGGCCGCTGGGTTCAGACGGGTGACTATACGGCCGCAGCCATCGGGACTCGCATGGGCCAAGGCCAAATTGCCGACCATCAGCGGACCGGTTGAGGTTGGATTCGACCAGCAGCAAGGTGATTTCATCCTAACCGTGTCCCTGCCTGCAAATGTGGAAGCGGATGTGTACCTGCCCATCTCAGCAGAGACAACGGACTTTACCCTGTCACAAAACGGAATGGCGAGAAAGGACGCGAAGAAAGTGGGTAACTATGTGCTGCTGAAGAACGTGGGAGCAGGGAAGCACGAATTTAAGTTAAGTACACCTTCCATGTAAGCACAGGATACCCGATTGCATTATTCTACTTAACTTGCGCCTTGTTATAAACCATGCGATTTCAACATGAGTAAGTTATTTTACAGTGCACTATCCTTTTTAGTTTTGTTCGTAGTGGAACAACCCCTGGCTGTGGGCCAGCGGAGCGAATTAACCCGTGAATTCATAGCCCCGGTACGTGTCTTATGGCAATCGGGAAACATTGCTAATACCGAGCAGTTGCTCAAGCCCGGTAATGGGCAGGCCGATCTGACCAATGCCAGCATCTGTGTGCTGAAAAACGAAGGTGAGACCACGAGCAGTATCCTGCTGGATTACGGTAGGGAATTGCAGGGTGGCCTGGAAATCGTCACCGGCATGTGGTCGCCGGGAAATACCCCCCGCAATATACGGGTCCGCTTCGGCGAATCGGCCAGCGAGGCCATGGCTGAAATAGGAGAGAAAGGGGCTACCAATGACCACGCTATCCGTGATTTTCAACTCCAACTGCCCTGGCTGGGTAGGGCACAGGTAGGAGAAAGTGGGTTCCGTTTCGTGCGCATCGATCTGCTCGATGCCGATGCTGAACTGCATCTGAAAGAAGTACGCGCTATTTTCACGTACCGGGATATTCCTTACCTCGGTTCCTTCCATAGCAGTGATGAACGCCTCAATAAGATTTGGCAGACCGGCGCGTATACCGTACACCTTAATATGCAGGAATATTTATGGGATGGTATTAAACGCGACCGCTTGGTGTGGGTGGGCGATCTTCACCCCGAAGTGTCTACCGTGAATACCGTTTTCGGCTACAACGAAGTGGTGCCGAAAAGCCTGGATCTGGCTCGCGATGTGACACCCCTGCCGGGTTGGATGAGTGGCATCAGTACGTACTCCATGTGGTGGATCATCCTGCATTACGATTGGTATATGCACCACGCAGATTTAGCTTATCTCAAGGAACAGCAACCTTACCTTTCTGCCTTGGTTAAACAGATCGTCTCCAAAATTGGGCCGGATGGTAAGGAAATGATGGATGGAAACCGCTTTTTGGATTGGCCTTCCAGCGAGGATCCCGCGGCTATTCATGCCGGCCTACAAGCCATGTCGATCTGGTCGCTTACAACGGCGGCTAAATTGGCGGTGATTCTGAACGACCGTGAAACGCAACAGACAGCAGAAGAAGCGGTGAGCCGCCTGAAACAATACCTGCCGAATATGGGACAGTCGAAACAGGCAGCGGCACTCATGGCACTGACCGATCTGGCACCGGCTTCGGAAGCAAACACGGTACTCTCAGCCGGAGGTGCGAAGAATTTTTCCACCTTCTATGGTTATTACATGTTGCAGGCGATGGCCAAGGCGGGGAATTACCAAGGTGCGCTTGATGTCATCCGCAACTATTGGGGGGCAATGCTGGACTTGGGAGCTACCACATTTTGGGAAGACTTCAACCTCGATTGGCTGCCCAACGCAGGGCGTATCGATGAACTGGTGCCCGCGGGGAAAAAGGATATCCATGGCGATTATGGTGATTATTGCTATGTGGGCTTCCGCCATAGCTTCTGCCATGGGTGGGCGTCTGGTCCTACCTCGTGGCTTACCGAACATGTGCTGGGAATCCGGGTGACTGCACCGGGATGTAAGGAAATTACCATAACCCCGCATCTGGGAGACCTGGAATATGCCGAGGGAACCTTTCCGACTCCCTACGGCGTGCTGAAAGTCAAGCACACGAAGCAACCGAACGGACAGATAAAATCGGAAATTGACGGGCCTAAGGAAGTGAAAATCATCAGAAATTAATACGTAGCTTTGTCCTTCACCCGGGTCCAGTGACCGGCGACGTGGCTAACGTATTTGTTGCCTTACGCTGCCCCGGGGTTACAACCAATTGTATATAAGATGGTGAATAAAATCGCATTTAAAATGAAATTGATGCCTAACTGCCGTGAAGAATACAAAAGGCGTCACGACGAAATCTGGCCGGAAATGGTGGCATTGTTGAAGGAAAGCGGGGTCAGCGATTATACAATTTTTCTGGATGAAGAATCCGATACACTCTTTGCGGTACAGCGACAAGCGGCCGATGGCGCATCGTCACAGGATATTGGCAGTCATCCGGTTGTGCAGCGGTGGTGGCGATACATGGCAGACATCATGGAAACCCACTCCGATTCGTCGCCTGTCAGCAAGCCGTTGAAACTGGTGTTTCATTTGGATTGATCGATTTAACCCTGTATTTTTAACGCTTGGAAACGCGTTAAGAAACGGTATGAAAACTGCACCCATGTTTGACCACATTCACATCAATGAATATTCCGCTACGCCCAAATATTTACAGTTGGCCAATGCGGTGATTAACGCGATTGAAGTCGGAAAAATCCAGAAGGATGATATGCTTCCTTCCATCAATGAACTGAGTTATGTGCTGGAAATATCGCGGGATACCGCCGAGAAGGGATATAAACACCTCAAGCAATTGGGGGTGTTGGGATCCGTCCCCGGCAAAGGGTACTACATTGCAAACGCAGATTTTAAACAGAAGCTTCAGATTGTCTTGTTTTTTAACAAGTTGAGTGCCCATAAAAAGATTGTTTACGATGCTTTTGTCCAAGCAGTGGGTACCGATGCAGCGGTCGATTTCTATGTATATAACAACGATCTTTCGTTGTTCCGGAAATTGCTCCAGAACCTACGGAAAGAATATACTCACTATGTAATCATTCCGCATTTTATCGAAGGGCGCGATAAGGCGGCCGAAATCATCAATACCATCCCGAAAGATAAACTGGTATTGCTGGATAAGCTTATATCGGAGGTAGACGGCGAATATGCGGCGGTATACGAAAACTTTGAAAAGGATATCTACAATGCACTGGAAGAAGCAAAAGAACCCCTTAGCAAATACCATACGTTAAAGCTTATTTTTCCCGATAAAAGTTATTTTCCCAAAGGCATCATCAAAGGGTTCTATCGTTTCTGCCAGCAATATGCTTTCAATCACCTCCTGGTAAGCGACATTGAGGATGAACCGATATCTGCAGGAGAAGTGTACATCAACCTGATGGAAGATGACTTGGTGAAGTTACTTGACCGGGTGATTTCATTGAAACTGAAAATCGGAAAGGAGGTGGGCATCATTTCGTACAACGAGACGCCCTTGAAGAAATTTATCCTTAATGGCATCACGACCATTTCAACCGATTTTAAGCAAATGGGTGAAACCGCCGCACGGCTGGTATTGGAGAATTCCAAACAACACGAAGAGGTGCGGTTTTACCTGACGCTCCGGCCATCTATATAATTGGTGGTCAGTCGTGGGTGATCGGTGGTCAGTCTAGCGGGTCACCGACCACTCACCACCGATCACTCACCACTCATCACCGACACCGGAAACTGCTCCATAATGCCGGTGACGATTTCCGGTAATTTATTGATGGCCTGCTCCGGGTTCTTGACTTCCCCGCTACCACGGGCTTGCCAGACAACCCGATTGGACCTGCGGTCTTTTGCTTCGATGATCAGATGTCCTGCGCGGTAGCGCTCTTTGCCGACTGGGCGGTTCCAAGCGCCCCAACCCCAGGCACCCCATCCCCATCCAGGTCCCCACATCCACGGATTATATCCCCACATCCCCCACGGGCCGTAAGGATATCCGCTGTATAGGGGACGGCTTTTGTTATTTACGATGGCAATGTAGCGGAAAAGCAGGTCAGGATTATCTTTTGAATACGTCAGCCCACGTGCCTCCAGCTCGCGGTTGGCCGCTTCCAAAATGTTCGCATTCGCGATGTCGTTGTCAAAATACGATTTGGAAAGCGAGTCTGATGGTGGCAGCCATCCGTAGGTATGGTATTGCGAAAAGTCAGTGCTCTCTATTTTGGTCGTATGGTATTGGTATGCCGAACAGGATGCCAATACCATAAATAGTGGGATGCAATATATTAACAACCGTTTCATTGTAGAAACCTCCTATATAATCAGTGTTTTTATTAGACTGCGGGAGGAGGCAATGGTTTAATCGGGGCGCTAACCCATCATCGGATATTTGGCTACCAGCGGCATCGCCCTTCCGGCACCGAACGCCTTGCTGCTGACACGCAAAATCGGCGGAGCCTGAAACCGTTTAAATTCAGCGCGGTCTACCAAGTTCAATACCCGCTGTACCAACGCTTCCTCGAATCCAAGTGCAACGATCTGTGCGGCACTTTTTTCGTTTTCAATGTATTGGTAAAGTACCGAATCCAGTAATTCATATTCGGGTAGCGAGTCGCTGTCTTTTTGTCCGGGGCGTAATTCTGCCGATGGCGGTTTGATGATCGTGTGCTGCGGAATAATCTCCCGGTTGCGGTTGATGTAAGCTGCCAGCTTGTATACCTGTGTTTTATAGATATCACCAATGACGCCCAGCGCGCCTGCCATATCACCGTATAGCGTTCCGTAGCCTACGGCTGCCTCGCTCTTATTGGACGTATTGAGCAGTATGTAGCCCAGCTTGTTGGAAAAGGCCATCAGGATCGTGCCACGTATACGTGCCTGGATGTTTTCTTCCGTTACATCGGGGGGCAAACCACTGAAAGCCTGGCTGAGGCTCTGGTCGAATGCGTCTGCCATGGGTTGAATGGGAATAATCTCGTGCCCGCATCCCGTATTGCGGACCAGATCCAGGGCATCGGTGATGGAATGATCGCTGGAATAGACAGACGGCATGAGCACTGCCATCACATTTTCCGGGCCCAGGGCTTCGCAGGCGAGCGCAGCCACGAGCGCAGAATCGATCCCTCCCGATAAGCCGACAACGGCCTTTCTGAAACCCGATTTGCTGAAATAGTCACGGATACCCAGCAGCAGCGCCTGGTGAATTAGGGGAGTGTCTAACGGAGGTTGCACGGCAGCTGTATCCTGCAGTGCGGTGAGGTTCTTTCCCCGCAGTTCGTAGTACTTCAGATCCTCGGCAAAGGAAGCCATCGTATCAATCAGATCGCCGGAAGGGGCTAAGACGAGGGAACGTCCGTCGAAAATAATATCAGCATGTGCACCTACCTGGTTTACGTAGAGCAGGGGCGCACCCGTTTCCTTTGCGTGCGATTGCAGGACCTCCATCCGCTCACGCAGGTGGTTGTAGGAAAACGGCGAGGCAGCAATGTTGATGATCACATCCGGATTTTCCCCGCGCAAAACTTCCATGGGGTTGCGCCGATACAATTTCGGTGAAGCAATATTCCAAAGGTCTTCACAGATGGTGAGTGCGATCTTCCGGTTTTGATACGTAATGCACTGAAACGTATCGGTCGGCTGGAAATAGCGGTATTCGTCAAACACATCGTAATCGGGAAGCAGCCCTTTGTGGACAACCTGTTGTACCGCGCCGTCCGCAATCAGTAATGCAGCATTGTATAGCGGTTTGCCTTTGCCGCTGGTGTTGCGTACCGGGGCCCCGATGATGCAGGCGATTCCCCGGCAGAGGTCGGCAATTTCAGTAAGGGCACGTTCGCAACGATCCAGGAAGGCCGGTGAGCGCAGCAGATCTTTGGCCGGATACCCACCGATTGCCAGTTCGGCAAATACCACGAGATCAGCCCCCCGGTCTTTCGCCTGCTGAATGGCCCAGGCAATGGCGGCATGGTTCCGTTCAAAATTTCCGATGTGGTAATTGAGTTGGGCTAAAGCGATGATCATGCGACGTTACGCTTGAAGTTAACGTTAAAAAAAGATACCGAAATTGAATGCTACGTAAGAGTTCCGGGGCTCACCCTGCTTCACCACCCGGGTAAATCCGTTGTTGAAGCTCAAGCCGGTCATCATGACCAGGTTATGGTCAAGCTGCCATTCCACACCGCCGCCGATCTGGAGCGCCAGCCGGAAGAAATCTGCATCGTTGCCCATCGACGTACGGGAAGTAGCACCTTCGGTTTTCTCCTTCGCATTGAGTTTGATGCCACCGGTGAAACCAAACTGTCCGTAATAGCTCCTGAAATACCGCATCGTACTTTTCAGTTTAAGGGATATGGGAATTTCGGCATATTGAATCCGGTACTCTGTATCGATGTGCTTAGGCGCATTCGGTGCATATTCGGTGTAGTCAGGCATATTTGGGTAACGGTCTTTACTGTTCAGCGTATTCACCAACAATCCAGTAGAAAAATAGTAGTTTTCGGTAAAAGCAAAATCAGCCAACAGCCCGTAAGCGAATCCGAATTTCGGACTGCTGGTATGATCCTCGGTGTCTCCGTACCGCATCCAGCCCATATTCGGCGCAAACGTAATGCCGAATGATAGGGGTTTGTATTGGTAGGTGGAGCTGTAGTAGTCCTGGGCCAACCCTTTTTGCTGGAAGGAAATAAACGATAACAATAAAGCAAAAGGAAAAAGTCGTAAGATTAAGATATTGCTGTGCATACGATTGAGTATATCCGTGTAAATCTGTTTCATCCGCGTCATTTGCGTTCCATCATCCCCACTAAAATCCTTACCTTCGTTGCCAAGTTGATGAACAAAAATGATGCTCAAAATCAATGTACCGCAAATTTATGGCTTTTTTTTCATTATCGTACTGTTTTCATGCAACGGCGAAACCCGTGTGGACGTAAGCCATATCGATGTGGATATTCAGATTGAGCGCTTCGACAGGGCGCTGGATAGTCTCCATGCGGATAATGTGCTTGCGAAGAACCGCGAATGGCTGCACCGGTACGGGTATTTTTATGCCGACTACATGCAATACATGCTGGAGGCAGGTAATCCGTTGGATAGCGCCCATATCGTACCTGCGTTGACGCAGGTAATCGCGACGGATGATTTCAGGGCCCTGAAGGCCAGTGTGTATGAGACGTATCCGGATCTAGCCGCACAGGAGGAAGGGCTGACCGATGCATTCAAGCACCTCACCTATTATTTCCCAACACTGACGATTCCACGGTTTATTGCCTTTTTTTCGGGGTTTGCTGTCCAAACCCCCGTTGGCGAAGACTACGTGGGCATTGGGTTGGATATGTTTTTGGGGGCAGATTCCAAGTTTTATCCAGCGCTGCGGGAAAGTATTCCCTATTACCTTTCCCGCCGGTTTACACCTGAAAATATTGTGCCACGCACGGTGGAAAGCTATATCCGCGAAGAGCTGTACCCGCAGAACGACCTTGATGTTACCCTGCTTCAACACATGGTCTATCAGGGGAAAATACTGTACGTAATGGACCGGGTCATGCCCGATGTAGCCGATACACTGAAAATCGGTTATACCCGCGAACAGTGGGAGTGGGCTGAGCGTTATGAAAGCGACATCTGGGCTTGGTTTTTACAGGAAAATCTTTTATACGAAGCAGACTACAACCGCATACAGAAATATCTTGGCGAAGCACCATTTACCCCTGAGTTGGGTGAAAACAACGAGTCGGCCCCTAAACTGGGGGTATTCATCGGGTGGAAAATGGTCCAAAAGTATATGGATCGGCATCCCGAGACAACCTTAGCCGACCTATTGCGTATCGAAGAGGCACAAACCGTATTGGATGGCGCACGGTATCGGGGAGATTAATTCAAGAAATATTGAGCTAGGACCACTAGTGATATTACTGTAGCAACCACTGTACCTACGCTATATACCAATAATTTGTTGTTAAATTCTCTTACTAAGGCAGTTTCTAATTGAGCAACCCGTTCATTGGTAGCTAAACCTTTCGTTTGAGATTCGACCTCAACCTTAACCCGTGATTTAATATTCGAGACGATTAATTCCGCCTGTTCTTTGCCAACCTTTTCACGTAAGGCTTCATAAAGTTGCGTATCTGTGATTAAAATTTCCATGGTGACTTACTGTCTATAGACTTTCAAATATCGTCAAAAAAATGGGAGCACAAAAATTATTATCGTAAGTGATTCGCAACGTCCGAGGTACCGTGGAATAAAAAAGCCCACGATGTTTGGTCGCGGGCTTCCGTACTAATGTTTGATTTTTTTATTCGCCTTTACTTTTTTACTTCAACTTCAAAGTCCAACGACATAAATGGAGGCATCGAGGAATCACCTTGTATCCCATAGCCCAACGTACTTGGAAGGAAAAAACGGATTTTTCCCCCTTTGTTGATCAATGGAAGAATCTTCGTAAAGCCGGTAACAGTACCCCCGGCCAGGTTCAATTTGGCATCCGTGCCAGAATTCTTTACCGCGCCATCGGGGTTTTTGAGCGTGTAATTTACCGTTACGGTTGAATCGGCTGAGACGGGGTCTCCGTCTCCGGGTTCGATGATGTGGTAATAACTGTTGTCTTCGCGTTTAGTGAAGTCTTCAACGTTTAATCCGGCTTTTGTCATGGCGCGCTGAATCACACCATCCTCGTAATCCACAAAGTTGTCGTGCACAGTCACTACATAATCTAACGATGCGTTGGATGGAATGCCAAGACTTTGGTTGCCGTTTCTTCCGTACATTAGTCTTGAAGGCACGATAATCCGTATCTTTCCATTGGTCTTTTTGAGTACTTCACGGATTACTTCCTTGAAATCACCTTCCCGTTCCACGGTGGGTGTCCCTGCATAAGCTGAACCAAACGGGAAATAACCAAAGTAGTCTGCATAGCGGTTACTGGAACTCAGCGTATCGGCCGAATTGTAGACGCCGTCCAAGCTTTTCACCGTATACACAACCGGATACATCTTTTTGTAATCGATTGGGTTGCCCGTTCCTTCTTCCAGCACTTCGTAAAACAAATCGGTTTCCTTGTATTGGCTTACTTTAAGGTTGTTGGCCCGGATATATTCCCGGATATTGGCATTATCCAATTCTTCAAACGATTGGTATTCTTTTTTTGCGCAACCTGCCAAAAATATAAATACGGTAAGGATGCAAGGGATCGATTTCGTCATCAGTGTTTGAAAAGCTGCTTTTCTATTAGTTTCCGGATCCACTTGGCGGCACAATATCTAAAACCTCGATTTCGAAATCAAGCGGAGAGTTTGCAGGTATCTTTCCACTGGATTGATTGGCATAGGCCCATCTTGACGGAGTAACGAATCGGATTTTGGCGCCTTTTTGAAGGCCACTTACAGTTAATCCATTTACGTCATTGTCTTCGATTTTTTGGGGGAAGAACGCAACCGGCCAAGCAGTGATGATGTTTCCGCCAAGTGAAAGCTTCACACCTTCATCCTCTTGTTGTGAATCAAACACAGTCCCATCAAGCAATTTTCCGGTGTACTTTACGGTTACCGTTGGGAACTCAAGGCCCCCTTGACTGGTAACTTTGTATTCATAAGAGCCAGGTTCACCCGGATCTATGATTTCATACCAGATTCCCCAGGATTCATTGAACGAAGGAGCCGAAAGGTTCGCTTTGGCATATTCTTCAATAATGGGTTTTTCTAGTTGGTATTGTGCGGCCGGATCAAACGTCTCTCCATCTTTAATACACGAAGAAACTCCTATAGTCACCATCAACCCCAATACAAGTACGTTTAATTTTTTCATGTTGTTTGTTTTCAACTTCGCGAGCCGCAAAGTTATTTAAATAATCTGATTAATTAGCTCCTTAACACAATTTAACATATGAACGTTAACGGGAGCAGATGCCTCTTTGCTACAGTGTGGTTTATTTTCTTTTGGCTCCGAAAACCTGTACCCAGTAATTGCCTTCGTGTGCAATGGCCATTTCCTCGTAGGTATCCCGCATCATGTTGGCGCAATGGCTGGGGCTTGTTAACCACTTTTGGATGGCCTTATCTAAATCAAAATCGCCGAAAGCGATGTTTTCTCCATAGGCAAGGATATTGCCTGCGCTGGAAATGTAACCGGAGGCAACGAGACGCTGGTATACATTTTCGCCCGAAGGGCTGGTGTGGCTGAAGTAGTTGTTTGCGTGCATGTCCTTTGCGTGGTTCAATGCGGCTTCATAAAGCTTTACATTCCAAACCAGTTTGCCGGTGGCCGGCATGGATTGTTCGCCGCAATCGCAGCCTGTTTGGCGCAGCGCGTTCACGGCATTCAACATGGAACTAATCGTTGTGTCGTTTTCCACAGGTAAGTCTGCAGGGTCATCTTTTTCACCACCCAGGGAATGATCCGAAGATTCCTTAGGTAAGACAGGTTCCAGCGATTCGCTCACATTCGGCTCGCACGCAGATAACACCGCTAATAAGCAGAAAACCGCTGGTACCAATCGCTTTAACATAGGTAGCTGTTAAATTTCTCGCAATAAAGGAAATTTTTCGATTTGTTCCAAATATTTTCTTGCTATTTAATATTGGATTTTATACGATGTATTAAAATTGGCTATTCCTGCAGCTTTTTGATCAATTCAGTTAGGGCCTTTTTATCCAATACGCCGGGATATGTAAGGAGGATGTTGAAACGCTCGTCGATAAGTACCCAAGTGGGGAAGGCCAGCCGGTTGTCGGCGTTTCCGAGTGCATAAGCGAGCTCATGAATGCCTGTGCTTACTCCGGTACGCTGGAATGCATAGGTTCTGCCGTTGAACGTGATGTTTTCCGGGGTTTCCGCATCAAGCTCCGAAAAATAGAAATAAGGGGAGGCGGCCTGAAAATCTTTGTTTTTTTTGAGTTGTGCCTTTTGCAGCTGGCAATAGGTGCACCAACGGGTCGAAATCAGGATCAGACCGGGCTTGGGATGAAGACGTATGCTGTCTGTCAATGCATGGATGGAAGTGGCCGGTAGTTGGCCCACAGCGCCGTGGCACATTCCTAGTGTAATGATCAACGTTACCATCAATTTTCTGAAGAACAACATACGCCTCCTTGCTGTTAATACAAACTATAACGGACGCCGATAAAGCCCCTTGCTCCTTGGTTGGGTGCATATACGTACGAAGGGTCAAAGGTAAGCGCGTACGGGTTTTCGGCGGTCACCGCCGGTTGGCCGTTTGCATCCCAATCCACCAATTTGTCGAAGGGATCGTGCGGCCTAGCAATCAGAAAAGGAACGCCCTTATTGGGTGTCCAGTTCAACAGGTTTTTGACACCTCCATAAATTTCAATCCCATTGCCGAATGCCTTGCTCACCTGGATGTTTTGGATGCTCCACCAGGGCGAACGGTCCGGCCGGGGGTCCTCGTCGCTAAGCAGGGGCAGCCGCATGGGGCCGTACAGGTTGCCCGTATAGTCCAACGTAATGCCAAACCGCCTAAAGGTATAGCTGGCACTCCAAACACCGGTAAATTTCTCGGTGAACAGCTGTTGTGTCTTTTGCCCGTTTTCTACGCTATATACATCCATCGCCGTGGCCCCGGCATTCAGTTTAAGACCATTCATCAATGCCAGGTCAACATTCAATGAGACGCCCTGCGAAACCGCATGTCCATCCAGATTGCCGAAAAATATTTTGGTAGCATCGCTGTCGTAATCTGCGATGATTTTGTTGTTAAAATAGGTGTAAAATACGGTCGCATCAAAGCCGATAATCCCACCGCTGGCAAAGGGAATTTTTTTCACGAGGTTCACGTTGCCGTTCCATGAGGTTTCCGGTTTCAGTTCGTCCTCAAAAATCACTTCGCGCGCGCCCGTCAGCGCCGAGTGATCTTCGGTAAATACATTGGCTACGCGGTATCCGTTGCCGAAACTTAGGCGCAGCACATTGTTTTTATCCGCAGAATTCCACTTGTAATTGACCCGTGGCGTCAGGATGCTGCCGTGGATGGAATTGTAGTCATACCGGGCACCCAACAGCAGCTTGTGATGATCATTCAGGGTAATTTCGTCCTGAAGAAAAAAACCAGGCAGATTGGTGACGGATGGTTTATTGATATCCGGGTTGTTGGAATTGGCGGTAACCACCGTATTGTCATCGTAATAGGTATAACGATAGGTCAATCCAGCCAACAGATCGTGGCTTCCTATGGGCTTATTCCAGGTTAGCTGGCCGAATCCGATGTATTGATCGGCAAGGAAAGGAGTGTCGCCATAGGCACTGTTCTGATCGTGACCATTGGCGCTGAACATGAATAAGATATGTTCTTTTACCGGAAGCTGATAGGTGCCGAACAGCTCCCACCGGCTGGTGTAAATGCTTTCGCCGTATACCTCGTCACCACCCCGGTACCGGGGCTCCCAATTCATCTCGCCGCCCCAGCGGTCTTCGTAGATGTAGCGGGCCGCAAAGGAAAATACCCGGCTTTCTTTGCGTTCGAAGTTCCACTTATTGAATAACGATATGCGGTGTTGCAGGGTCACATCGGTAAAGTGGTCGTTGTTATTGTCGATCGGGTTTTGGTAATTGAAGTAATTAGCGCCGAACAGCGACTGGATTTTGTTGCTCACATTGAATTTAACGGCAACGTCGGTATTGATTTCGCCCCAACTGGTGCCGAAGGCATCAACAGAAAGAAGAGGCGTCGTTTTCGGATTTTTGGTGATGATGTTGATGAGGCCACCAACGGCTTCACTTCCATATAGCGTGGAGGCAGGGCCTTTGACAACTTCGACACGGTCGATCAACGATTGCGGGATACCGCTTAAGCCGTATACCGTAGATAAACCACTGACAATGGGCATGCCGTCTATTAATACCATGGTGTATGGACCTTCGAGTCCGTTGATGTGGATATCACCCGTATTACAGATGTTGCAGTTGAGCTGAGGGCGTACGCCATTGATGTTCTGCAAGGCATCGAAAACCGAAGGCACCGGATTGGCTTTGAAGAACTTGGCGGTATATACCTCCACAGGAACCGGGCTGTCCAGTTTGGAAACTTCTTTCATCGTGCCCGACACCACCACTTCGTCAAGCGATGCGCTTTCGTCCATCAGTATGATGTCCTTTTCTACCGGTGCGGAACCATTGGTACGTACCTTGGTAAGATAAGGCTGGTAACCCACGTATTTTACCTCCAATTCCCAGTTGCCGGCCGGTACGCCAGCCAACACATACCTTCCTGCACTGTCTGCCGTAGTGCCGGTGCGCAAGGTAGGAATGGATACCGTAGCCCAGGGTACGGCATCCCCGTTTTTGTCGGTTATGGAGCCCTTGATAGAGGAGGTTGCCTGTCCGTATATAACGAGTGGACCTATTAGAAAGACAGCGGCGATCCATACCGCATATATTGTGTTCATTTGATTTAATCCTATAGGGTGTAGCAAATATCCCCGGCTGTTCGCGGCTACGTTACGGCCGTACACTGGGGGTATCCTGATAAACTTATTAAGCTAAGAAAATGGTAAGGAGCAAAGTGATTAACAGGTGGGAGGGGGGCCTCGGAGGTAAACGGCGTGTAAGAAATCGGTTTGCGGACGGGACGTCCGGAACGGTTCATACGTCATGCAGACCGGTGTAAGGATCGGCTGCTCATAGTAAAAGAAATTCGGTTGAAGAAAACTGCCCTGGAAAACGACATCCAGCAAGTGAATTTCACTGTCCGAATGGTGATGCTTGGTAGCGTCTGGGTCTTTCTTGAGGTTGTACGGGTGTGTGTGGATAACAATCCGGCCGTCGGCCGTCTTATGCTTGTGCATGAAGATGGTGCCGCTAGCCGTAATCAGGCAAAATAAAATTACCTGAAGGAGGGCAAGCCGTGTGCGTATGTTGTTATTCCATTTCATTGTTAAGCCGAAGCACGAGGCACCTTGCCAAGTGACACACCACAAATATACTTATAAAAAGTTTGATTAACCTAACAAAATATTAATAAATTATTAACTTATTATGAATGAATGATTTAATTGCTATGTTAGGCGATTATTTTCGTCAGGGAAGACTAAGGTCGGCTCGTATTTTTTTGCTTCTTCGAAGTCCATAAGCGCGTAAGAAATGATAATGATGACATCTCCTACCTGCACAAGGCGTGCAGCTGCACCATTCAGGCATACCGTACCCGATCCGCGTTCGCCTTTGATCACATAGGTCTCGAAACGTGCGCCGTTATTGTTATTTACAATCTGCACTTTCTCATTAGCGATGATGTTTGCCGCATCCATCAAATCTTCATCGATCGTGATGCTGCCCACATAGTTTAATTCTGCCTGTGTAACACGTACGCGATGGATCTTTGATTTTAATACTTCGATTACCATGATACAAAGATACGGAAAATAAAAATTAGTTGTATTTTTACATTTCCTAATGCCATGAGTTCCAAGGTTCTTGTGTCTTCCCCCTAATCGGTTAACTAATGGCCCGTACCTGATTAATACCTGCTTCACTATGAATCAGCAGAGAGACCGTGTTGTACCCGTGGTGAGTCCACATATTTACCGTAAAAAGTTGGACTCACCCTGGACTCACCCTGGACTCACCGTGGACTCACTCCGAAGAAGGTACGGCGAATGTCTATAGAAGGCACCTACTTGATATGGAGCTGATACGGAGATTTAGAAATGTTGTGGCAAAAATAGAGCGGTCAGCTGAAATGATTCAAATTTACTTCATACAATCGAATGATCCAAAAAATTATTGCAGCAAAACATTGTCGATCAACCGTACCCCGTCTACCCACGCGGCTACCAGGGCAACGAGGGGTTGGCCGGCTGTGAACTCGTGGGCCTCTTCGAATGTGTCTGCCCTGTAAATGGCGAAGTATTCCAATTGGACCCCCGGACTGTTCCGTAGTGTGGCGATTGCTTCTTTCCGGAGTGTGCTGAGGCTCTTTCTGCCAATCTCGGCTTTCGTTTGCTGCAGTGTACGGTAAAGCGCCAGGGCCTGCTGCCGCCCCAGGACTGTTAACCGTACATTGCGTGAACTCATAGCGAGGCCATCGGGTTCCCGAACGGTAGGGCACATTTCCAGTGCCACCGGGATCCGTAGCGAATCAATCATGTATTGCACTACCTTGTATTGCTGAAAATCTTTTTGGCCAAAGCAGGCGACATCCGGCTGCACCGCATCCAATAGTTTTTTTACAATCTGGGTGACGCCTTGGAAATGCCCCGGCCGGTGCATTCCCTCAAGAACCTGGTCCAAATGGCCTAAATCTAACTGCCAGGATTCGTCGGCCCCATACATCTCGGCTACTTCCGGATGAAAGAGGACATCGCAAGCCGCATCCTGTAACATGCGGATATCGGTTTCGATGGGTCGGGGATATTTTTCCAGATCTTTCGGATCGTTGAACTGCGTAGGATTAACGAAGATGCTGCAAACTACCACATCCGCAAGGGTTCGGGCGTGATGAATGAGTGCGATATGGCCTTGATGCAGCGCGCCCATTGTGGGGACAAAAGCAATACGCTTTCCCTGGTTCCGGTACGGTTGCAGTGTGGCGTGCAACAACGTTTTGGTTCTAGCAGTTTCCAACAGGTTAAACAGTTTTTTGTTTGGCAAAAGTGCTAATTTTTTGGTTTATCTTATTAACGATATAGCTAACTAATTGGTATGTTGACAAAAAATGATTATCTTTGCAAACCGGTTTTACTTTGCTAATAAAATTAATACACAAATAATTGGAGATGGCAAAAACGAAGATTTTGTTTGTTACCCACGAGATGTCGCCTTTCCTCGAACTAAGTAAAATTTCTGAAATCACCCGACAATTGCCCCAGGCCATGCAGGAAAAAGGATATGAAATCCGGATTCTGATGCCGCGCTTCGGGAACATCAACGAGCGCCGGAACCGCTTACACGAGGTGATTAGGCTGTCTGGGATGAACATTGTCGTAGACAATAACGACAATCCGTTGATTATTAAAGTTGCTTCCATTCCGGCAGCACGCATGCAGGTGTATTTTCTCGACAACGAGGAATATTTCCAACGCAAGCATGTATTCTGTGATGAGTGCGGAAAGTTTTTCGAAGACAACAACGAACGTACCGTGTTTTTCTGTAAGGGGGCACTGGAAACGGTAAAAAAATTGGGATGGGCACCAGATGTGGTCCATTGCCATGGGTGGATGAGTACGCTGATTCCAGCTTACCTAAAAACAGCGTATAAAGACGATCCGACTTTTAAGGATGCAAAGGTGATTTATTCCCTGTATAAGGAAGAGTTTAACCATTCCTTGGGTGAAAATTTTGCAGAAATTGCGCTCACCGGTAATATGACGGCCGATGATGTAGCTCCCTATGGTTCCGGCGATTATGCGGGGCTGTACCAGGGGGCATTAGCTTATTCCGATGCCGTGGTTCTCACGGGTGACGATGTCGATAAACAACTGTTAAATATTGTTAAAAAGAGCGATATTCTGTCATTTGAGGTGGATGATAACCAAGAATTCGAAAATTATTGCAACCTTTACGAACAATTTTCAAGCGTGGAGCTTGAGACGGAAGTAGAAGCATAATTTTGGATTTAATATTCTTGTTACGAATGAGGAATCATACCAAGGACTTATTAACCCTGTTGATAAGTCTTTTTGTTTTGGGAGGTTGTACGAACCCTTCGGGAATCGGACTGGATGTAGACCCCGATGATCAGATAACCGGTGACATAATCGATTCGCTGACGTTGCAAGCAGTCACCTTGCTGGATGACAGCACCCGTTCATCTTCTTTTAGTCAAACCGCATTCGGTTGGTTTGACGATCCGGCTATCGGAAAGACAGTTGCGGATCTCGCCCTGGCGATCGGTAAGCCTTCTTCGGGATCTGCACCACGCATCCGCCCCGATGCGGAAATCGATTCGGTGATTCTTGTACTCCCATTTGGAAGAGAATATTTTGGGGATACGGTCAATACCACGTTCCCATTGCAGGTACGGCAGTTGAAAGAGGTTTATACTGACGGCACCTATTCCACCAAGCAATGGTCGGTCGAGGAAGAAGTGATCGGTACTAAAACCGTACCCCGGTTTGCGTATAAGCTGAGCGACAGTGTGCAGGTACGTAAATACATTGACGGGAAAGATTCAACGATAAAAGATATCCCACAACTGCGTATATCGCTATCTGCTGAGTTTTTCAGATCATTGTTCAGCAATACGGTTGATTCGGCAACACTGTCCACCGAAGCTGGTTTCAATAATCATGTCAAGGGGCTTTACGTAAGCGTGGATGAAAGCGCAATGTCAGGAATAGGCGGAATTGTGACCTTTCAGGGTGTTTCTGGCACAACCGGAATCGAGCTTACTTACCGGCAGCCCAATGGAAAGGAAGGGGACGATGCCGGTATCGACACCGTCCGGACATTCCTGCCGACAACGGTAACTGCATCGGACGGTTATAATACCACTACGTATCGACGGCTTACTTCAAGTATCCGGCGTACCTATACCGCCGATGTACAGGCCCAGTTGGAGAATCCCGAAGGAAATTTTGAAAAATTATACCTGCAGGCGCCTGCAGGACTTCGTACCCGGTTGCGGATTCCTTACATCGATAAGCTGAAAGGACGCAATATTGCGGTAAACAAAGCCGAACTGGTGCTGTATTTGGACGAGGCGGAAGGAGTGGAGTGGGATATTCCTGCACCGAGGCTTACGTTATACCGTGAAGACATCGCTGGGCAACGGCAACCCGTGCCGGATGGTGATTCACGTACCAATGGGACCAATTTTGTCGGCGATGGCCGTAGCATCTTTTATCGATCCGGCGGCAACTGGCGTGCTTTCGGTGGCGCAATTGACCGGGACAAGCGCCGCTATGTGTTTCATCTGACATCCTACATCCAGGACCTGTTATTGGGAAAAATAAATAGTAATGAGTTTTTTATCGCTCCGGCGGCCCTTTCTGATGATCGGACGGTACCTTATTACCCGGTGCTGAACACAGGCAGCCGGGCGATTCTCCGGAATGGGGAAGCGGTAGGTGCTAAAATGCAATTGAACATTTACTATACGCAGGTCGGAGATTAACACGCTGGCAAACGCAAAGACTACTTGATGCCCACGGATACACGAATCATCCGTGGGTATTCGTGTATCCGTGGCTACCATAAACGCCACTGATGCACAGATAAACACTAATCTTCCGCATACATTCGTGCATCCGTGGCAGAAGATCAGAATATCCCCAATACTTTTTTATCGGATTGTTGGCTGTGCTTCCGGTTTGCTGGGAAGCTGGGTTTGACTTTGGTGTTTATCTCCGGCGAACCAACCAATGTCATCGCACAGCGGAAGCCGGTCATGGCATTGGATTCGTCCTGCTGCATAAAACGGCGGGTGGCAGGGTTAAGCCAATACGCACGATCATTCCAGGAACCGCCTTTATATACCCTTGATTTATCGTTGACTAAGGTCGTAACGCCATAGAGTTCGCTGTTGGCTTCGTCGGCATATCCCCGTACATCGTTGTTAAACGCAACACTTGCGGAATCGGCGGCCGAGGCCTGTAGCTCCTCCCATGTTTGTTTCCTGGGTGCCTTAGCAGGTACCCGGATCGGCCGGCCATATTTATCTTTGGCGAGCGTACCGTCAGCATCCTCATAGGCCTTGTCCATATAGACGTTGCCACGGAATGGATTAAAATCTTCGAAGTCCTCATAAGACAATTGCCGGTACACATCCCTTACCCATTCGTTTACATTGCCAGCCATGTTATACAGACCATAATCGTTGGGAAGGTAACTTGTTACAGATACCGTGATGTCTCCGCCGTCATTTAGGTACCCGGCGACCCCCATATTGTCACCACCGGTGGCTTTAAAGTTGGCCATCATGAGCCCCTGGGTCCGCCTCTTCGGCGACCGCACGCCCAACCCATTCCAGGGATATACCTTGCCGCTTTCGATGTTGCCGTATTCGGTGTTTCCGACGAGTCCCAACGCCGCATATTCCCATTCCGCTTCCGTGGGCAACCGGTAGGGTTGCTTAAGTACACCGTCTTCCATTCGCACGGGCCGGCGGGCACCATCTTCAGCACCCGGTCTATTGTCTTTTGGCATCTTTTCACCGTCGATGCCTTCCCCCCGGTATTGGCCATTGAGGTAAATATCGGTATTGAACGGTTCGTTGGGACGAGCTTGGGATTCAGCCAGTTCCCGGTATCCGACCAACGCTCCTTTTTGGCGGAGAATGTGCTCGTTGACACGGTCGGTGCGCCAAATGCAGTAGTCATTAGCCTGTTCCCACGTTACCCCCACCACGGGATAATCCTGGTATGCAGGATGGCGGAGGTAGAGGTCTACATACGGTTCGTTGTAAGAAAGGGGCTGACGCCATACCAGTGTATCCGGTAGGGCGTTGTAATAAAGTTCTTTGTCTTCCGGGAAATTTTGGTTGAGCCAGTGAAGATATTCCAGCCAATCGGCATTGGATACTTCGGTTTCGTCCATATAGAAAGATGCTACCGTTACCCGGCGCTTCAGATTATCATGTGCATACGTAATGTCTTCGTTTAAGCTACCTCCCATTACGAAGGTACCTCCCTCGATGACCACTAATCCCGGTCCGGGACCTTCCTTTACTTTCCTGTTTATCTGTAAACCACCATTGTAGGGGTCATTGTAGGCAACGCCGGTTTTAGACGATACGCCACTTCGGTTCTTACAGGCAGTGATAAATATCCCGCAAAATAACAATATAAGGAAAGGGATAAAATATGTATTTCTTGTCTTCATTCGGTATATCAAAAGGCACGTTCTTTCCAGAAACCAAAATTAAATAAATTTATTGAAGTTAATTGCATCGTTTTGACTCAAATTTCATACCATTTGAGATTGTACGGGTAATTGGCTATGTTTGGGAGATCATGAAAATAAAAGTAGGATTCGGTTTTGACGTGCACCAGTTGAAGGAAGACCATCCCTTTATGCTGGGAGGAGTACAGGTGGCGCATCATTCCGGTGCTTTCGGACATTCCGATGCCGACGTACTGGTGCATGCGATATGCGATGCGCTTTTAGGCGCGGCCAATTTGGGTGATATCGGGCATCATTTTCCCAATACGGATGAACGGTGGCGGGGCATCAGTAGTTTGGTGTTGTTGGCGGAATGCGTGCGCTTGCTTAACGACAAAGGATGGACTTTGGGTAATGTGGATGCCATGCTATGCCTGGAAGCTCCCAAAATAAAACCCTACATCCCCCAAATGAAGGAGCACATTGCAAAGGCTGCGGGCTTATCGGTGGACGATGTATCCATCAAAGCGACCACCAATGAAACCATGGGATTTATCGGTAGGCAAGAGGGAGTTGTGGCCTATGCCGTCTGTCTGATCGAACGGAATCAGTAATCATCCTGCCACTCGATTTCGAGGGTTTCTTTATAGGAAAACTTCAGTAAGTGTCGTATCAATACACCTTTGATTTGCTCAACTGCCTCCGTATTGGCCGCTTCGATTTCGAAGACAAGTGTTTCCGGCTGGGCAGTCATGGAACAGATGCCCTGGGGAAAAACCGCACGACCGGTTGTTTCGGTATATTCGGTTTCGATTTTATGCCGGAAATGCCTGCATAACTTGCCAATGTAACTGCTGGCCAGGGAGGTGCGGATGTGTGTGGTGGAACGTTTCATATAGATATGCCTGTTTGCTGTTTATTTTCGGACTAAGATATCTTTTGGGCGGTAGCCATAGTATTTCAGGAACGCGTTGGAAAAATGGGAAATATCCCGATAGCCGACTTCGTAGGCGATTTCGCTGATTGTGTGTTGCCCGTCTTTCAATAGCGAAAGGGCCAGTTTCATCTTTTTGTGAATCACATATTGATAAATGGTTTGGTTGTAATACGCTTTGAAGCCCACCTTTAATTTATATTCGTTGAGCATGACCAATTTGGAAAGGGTGGGAATGAGTGGAGGGTTTACGAAATGATCATCCAGAATCTGCCGGGCTTCCACGAGTTTGGGTATATCCGAAGCCGGGATAGGCAAACTACCCGTTTCCGGTTGTACAAGGGATAAAAATTGCTCCAGTTGGATGACCAGTATTTCCTTTATTTTGGCTTCCAGCAACAGCCGGGAAAGCCTACCCTGCCTATTGGCCGCCGTAATCTCGGCCAGTACGCATTTGACGGCTGGCGTGAGTTTAAATGGCCCCGGTGAAAAATAGGTGTGCTCTTTCTTTTGGACCTTAGTGACAAAATCCTGATGCAGTATTGATTCTTTGCGGATCAGATTAAAATAGAAATTCTCCGAAAGAATAATGCAGACATAATGGATTTCCTGTCCTGCCGGCATCAGGTACCGTCCGTTGAAATCGGGAGTATAAGAGATGTTATGGTATTTCAGTGTGGCGGGATGAAGCGGATCCAGGCTTTCGACTTCAAACTCGATCGACCCATTTAAGCCGAAGTTGAGTAGGATATTGCTGCCCTCAACGCGAAAAATATCTTCGGTATCTTTTCGAAAGCTCATTTTGCAGTTGGCAATAATCAGTCCCGACGTGGTCAGGTAATGGGCCTCCATGTACCGGACGGCAGGATGGTCTAGGGTATTGATCCCTTCTTTAACCTCACTATCAGGAAGATAATCATCGCCGACTTCCAGGTGGTAGATCCAGCCCGGTATACCGATTATGCGTGAGGTCAACTTCATGAATTTGTTTCAATTTGGCAATTTCGGATTGGCAGCAGCTTAACCCTTTTTTACAAATAATAATACCGATCACGCAAGCGGACTCCTCAAGCAGACCGTATTTTTGCTGCAAATTTATTTATAATAAATCTAAATACGGTATTTGGATGGTTAAAATTTACAATTGAAATGATAGTTAATCTTATTCGGCCTGCCTTTGTATGTTTTTTATTGTGCATCTCATTGGTTTATGCCCAACGGCGTGAAACCGCGAAAGCCATCGGTTATGTACATGACAGCGAGGGCAATCCACTGACCGAAGCCGTTGTGCATTTAAGAAATACTTCGTATAGCACCGAGGTGGATGATAAGGGCCATTTCGTGCTGTTAGTGCAACCAGGAGAATATGAACTGGTTGTTTCTTCCATAGGCTATTTGTCTAAAACGGTGTCGGTATCCTTAAAAAACGGAGAAAATAAACTTGGCCATTTGATGCTTAAATCCGATCCAAACATGGTGATCGATCAGGTGGTCATTACGGGTAAATCAGCCATCGCCGAGGTACGCGAGACGCCGTTCAATGTGGTGGCGCTGGATGCCAGATCGCAGTATAACTCCACGCTGGATTTGGCGCACTTGCTGGATAAGGCGTCCGGTGTCAAAATCCGGGAAACCGGCGGGGTAGGATCGGATATGAGCATTACCCTCAATGGGTTTACAGGCCGGAACATCCGTGTTTTTATCGACGGAGTACCCATGCAGGGGATGGGATCCGCTTTTCAGCTGAACAATATTCCGGTTAACATGGCCGAGCGGATCGAAGTGTATAAAGGAGTGGTACCGATCGAGTTTGGGGCGGATGCATTGGGGGGTGTCATCAATATCGTTACCAACCGTACCAGCAATACCACGCTAGACGCTTCCTACGCTTATGGATCGTTCAACACTCACAAGAGTAACGTCAGTTTCAACCATACGTTTAAGTCGGGGGTATCCCTTCAGGTGAGTGCTTTCCAGAACTATTCTGACAATAATTATAAGGTAAAGACCACCTATCGCATCTTTGCGGCCGAAAAAACGCCTGGAACGGATGAAAATGGCAACACCATACCCTGGCAATCCGGTTCTTCCTGGTCGCCGGACTCGGCTTGGTTCAGGCGTTTCCACGACACCTATCGGAATGAGACCCTTATCGCGAAGGTAGGCATTGTCGGCAAACCCTGGGCAGACCGGCTGCTCTTGGGGCTTACCATGGGGCAGGTGCATAAGGATGTCCAGAATGGGGCGGAGATGAAATTTGTCTATGGCGAACGTACCGCGCACAGCAGATCCGTGCTGCCTTCGTTTGTGTATGATAAGCGGAACCTGATCGTGGATGGATTGAGTGTGCGGGTAACAGGAAATTATAACTATGAGAAAGCGGGGAGTGTAGACACGACTTCCTACAAATACAGCTGGAGCGGGGACAGAAGGCTGATCAAAGATTTGCGGGGGTTGAGTAATTCCTATGGAGAGGCCAGTTTCGGACTGAGTGAATACGCAAGCAGCAACGAGTCTGGCACCGTTAATATCGGGTACCGCATCAACCAAAGCCATTCGATTGCGGTCAACAACGTACTGACGCATTACCTGCGTAAGCCCGATATTGCCAGCATTGCACAGACCATCTATCCGGATCTGCCAACTGCTGCGGATAGCATGACGCGTACCAGTTTCAAGAATACGCTGGGTTTGGAATACCGGTACACGTTTAAACGGAAGTGGAATACCAATGTTTTTGCCAAACATTACCTGAATAAGGCATCGGGTCCGGAAACGGGAACCAATACGGAGACGGCTGCAGAATATACCTACCGCAGAAAGGAAGACGCCGGAAAGATCGGCTACGGAATTGCGACCACCTATTTTTTCCGTGACCTGCAATTGAAGGCTTCTGCCGAGAAAGCGTACCGCCTGCCCACTGACCGGGAACTGTTCGGGGACGAGATACTGGAAGAGGGGAATATCAAGCTGAAACCGGAGGAATCCAATAATTACAACATCGGCTTTACACTGAACAAGGAACTGAACCCGGCTTTTACGGTGTATGTGGATTGGTCGGGCTATTACCGGGACACCTACAATTTCATACAGACGATATTGGCAAGGGTTGGGGATGACGTAAACGGTAATTCCATTTACCGGCGCACCAACCATGGTCGGGTAACGCGCCTGGGCACCGACATAGAGGGGCGATTGTATTACAAAAATAAGGCAACCATCGGAGTGACCCTGACCTACATGGATATCCGTGACAAATCCTATTTTTCCGACGAGGCAGGGAAGATAGAAAATGGCAATTATGGCTATCGGATGCCCAATCTTCCCTATTTCTTCTGGAATGCTGACGCAGCTTATTACCTGCACGATCTGTTTGGCACAGGAAATACACTTAACCTGAATTATACGCTCAATTACGTAGATAAAATCTACCGGAACGCCCTGGCGTACGGCGATCGGTCGTCCAAAGATTTTATCCCCAAACAATTGTTCAGTGATTTTACCGCGACCTACATCATGCAGAATGGGAAGTACAACATCTCCTTTGAGGTACGGAACATTGAAGATGCCATGCTGTACGACAATTTTAGTTTGCAGAAGCCCGGAAGAAGTTTCGCGGTCAAGCTCCGGTATTTTTTCATCAAAAGGAACCGATAAATACGAGTATACACAATTAAAAGTTAATAAAAATGAGACAACAATTTATCAAAAAATCAGGAATACTGGCATTGGCGGTCTTTGCGGCTGCTGCCTGTAATGACGATCCCGTTACCCCGGAACAGCCGGACGAAGAGGTTGAAGGCCAGTTTTTGGTGGCGGTAACGGCATCAGCCGGTGGAACAACAGCCACCTATTTCCTGCCGGTAGGCTCACTCGACGATGAAAACGCATCCATTTCACCGATTGAAAATGGGTATGAGTTTTCCAATACTTTTTCGAATTACGTACCCAATCAGTACCAAGGGTTTGTCGCGTTGAAGTACGGCCAGGGAAATGCCCACATCGGGCAGCGTTTTACCATCAATGCCCAGGGGAAGGCCGATGTAGTGGGTGCGCAGTTTGAATTGCAGAATGGTTTTATTACGGCAGGAGCCGTGGGCGATGTCGTGTATACGCTGATGAGCGGTAACCGGTCTTCAGACCCTACACTGGCTACGGCCAACCGAATCCCGATGTCAGCGGGTGTTCCCGATTATGCGTTTCTTCCGGTAAACGAATTTAAAGGATACGAAGGTAAGAATGCTGCCCTGATCGGTATCGCTGATGCCGGAAATGGGTCATTTTTTACGAGTTTGAACTTTTGGACGAATGAAGAGATCGACGATGTGGTCGTGGCCAAAATCAATGCCAACGCATTGACAGTGGAAGCTGTGTATTCCGATCCGCGTTTGACCGTATCGGGCGGATTTTATCGTTCGGCACGCTATTCGCAAATCGGTGCAACCGAAGGTGGTGATGTTTATGTGTTTTCAGGGAACAACCCGGGCACGAAAAATGCCGGTGCACTCGTGATCAGAAAAGGAGCCACTGGTTTTGATGCGGATTACCATTGGGATATCGAAACCGCCTCCGGAGGTTATCGCTTCCGCAAAGTATGGTACATCGAAGACGATAAATTCCTATTGGAATTCTACAATGAAAAGGCAGAAGCCAGCGCTTCGCCGTCCAGTGTAGCTTCCCAGTATGCCGTACTGGATATGTCAGAAAAGAAATTTACATGGGTGAGTGGTCTGCCCGGCAAAGCCGACATTCCCGACTTAGGCATGAAATGGCCGTATGTATTCAATGGAAAAGTATACCTGGGGGTTACCACTACCTCGGAGGCCCCGCGGTTTTATGTGTTGGATCCGGCAACCGGCGTAGCAAAAAAAGGGCTGTTGGTTAACAATGCCGAATCGATCGAGTCTGCCACGTTCGTAGAGAAAAAGTAAAGATGAATATCCAAACATTCCTCGTAAAAGTAGCGATTGCGTTGATCGCTACTTTTTTTATCTCGCAGCAAGCGTCAATCGCCCAGCAGCAGATAAGTGTCGTTCATTCCCTGGGTGAAACCCAGGTGACAAAGACCCCACAGCGTGTTGTCATCTTGGATATGGGTAGTTTGGAAACCTACCACGAACTGGGCATTCGGGGAGGGTGACCCGGGCAACCAGCCGCGACCGCAGGTGCCTGCGTTGGGGCAGATCAATCCGGATTATCTGTTCATCATTGACCGGGCTACCGGCATCAAGGGAACGATGCCCAATAAGGAGGACCTGCTGACCGACGATGTGAAAGCAACCGCTGCTTTCAAAAGCGGCAAGGTGTTTCTCCTGCCCGGAAATATCTGGTATCTCTCCGGCGGCGGGTTGGTATCCGTGGAAAAGCAGATTACCGATATCGGTGAACAGCTGTATGGAATACGGTTTTAAGTAACCTGGGTTCCCTCCCAACGAAAGCGCTATTTGTCCATAAACAAATAGCGCTTTTGCGTTATCAGCCATAAGATATTAATATCCCAAATTCACAAATAAAAATCCGTTTCGCAAAATAGGAATCGGGTTGCAAGTCCTAACTTAGGGCACATACCGGAAGGGAACATTAGCTGATGATAAACCAGGATCAGGAAATAGGGCAGCATCAACGCGATGCAGTGGCAGACATCTGCACGATGATACGTGCACGGGGGCTCCACGTCAATCAGCCCCGAAAGGCGGTAATACGTGCATTGGTTGGCCAAAAACAGGCGGTGACGGCCGAAGCCCTGTGGATAAACATCCGGCTGACTTACCGGATTAGCATTTCTGCGGTATATAATAACCTGAACCTGCTTGTGAAAGAAGGTGTAGCGGAAAAAATGGTAAACGAGGGCACGAAATCAACGTACCGGATCAAGCCCGATTTTACAATTCACGGTCCACAATCAAGTTAGGCAGGCCCAATGTACATGTCTCTACCCGGATCTGTACACCATAGACCTGTGCGATCACCTCGGGTGTCACGGCATCGGTGGGGCGGCCGTGGCTGACCAGCGCACCTTTGTCCATAACGATGACGCGGTGGGCCCATCGCAGGGCCAGGTTGAGGTCGTGCAAAACCATGACGACGATACGGCCATCGGCGGCGAAAGATTGTGCCAGTCGCATCACTTTGAGCTGGTGCCTGAGGTCGAGCGCACTGGTGGGCTCATCCAGCAGCAGTACTTTCGGTTCACGGACCACGCTGCGCGCCAGGCTCGCCATTTGGCGCTGCCCTCCGGATAGTTGATTGAGTGGTTCCAATGCCAGGTGGGGAATGCCGATGCGTTCGAGTATGGCGATGGCACGTTTGTGCAGCTGTTCGTTGGCCCCCGTGGCTGCATCCAGTGGCGACGCTTTCAGCGCACTGATGACCGCTTCCATAACCGATAGGTTGATGTCATTCGGGACACTCTGGGGCATAAAACTGACCACCTCTGCCCGTTTCTGGGACGACATTCTGCTCAGTTCCTGCTGTTCGTATGCAACAGATCCCTTTATGCGGAGCAGGCCGGCAATGGCCCGTAGCAGGGTGGATTTGCCTGCCGCGTTCGGTCCGGTTAGCACCGTGACCTCGCCACTGACCATGGGAGGCAGTGTCAGTCCGGCGATGATCGGTTTCCCGGGATAGCCTGTATGGAGATCGGTGATTTGTAGCGTAGCCATGGTATGTACCGGTTAACGTTTTCGTTTGTTCAGGATCAGGGCAATGAAGACCGGAACCCCGATCAGCGAAGTGACAATCCCGACCGGTATGATGGCTCCGGCTACGATGGCCTTGCTCGCCAACGATGCCAGCGACATGATGAGTGCGCCGGATAGGACACTTGCCGGCAGGGAAAACCGGTGATCTTCACCGATCAATAGTTTGGCAATATGCGGGCCCACCAAACCAATAAATCCGATAGTGCCTACAAACGCCACGGAACCGGCCGTAAGGAGGCTGATGCGCAGCAGCGAAAGAAACCGTAGCCTTCTGACGGCCACACCGAAACTACGGGCGCTGTCTTCGCCCAACCGCAGGGCGGTAAGCTGCCACGACGATGCCAGCGAAAAGGGTAAAATAATAGCAAATAGTGCAAACAGTAAAGGAATATTGTCCCAGTTGGCCTTGGTCAGGGAACCGAGGCTCCAAAAAATAAATTGCTGCAACGCCTCGGCGCTGGCCATGTACTGCATGATGCCTGTAAATGCATTGAAGGTAAACACCAGAGCGATACCAAACAGGACAAGGCCTTCGGGTCCGGCGCCGCGCATGGACGAAAGCGCCTGCAAAAGCAGTGTGGCGCCAAAGGCAAATACGAACGCATTGACAACGACCATCCAGTCTCCGCCTACCCCCGGCAGGCTGACACCGATGACAATGGCTAATGCAGCTCCGAATGACGCCGCGGCGGATACACCCAGGGTAAACGGGCTGGCCATCGCATTGTTCATGATGGTCTGCATTTCGCAGCCGGCCAGGGAAAGTGAGGCACCGACGAGCAATGCCATTAGGGAGTAGGGCATGCGCACTTCCCAGACAATCACCCGGCTGGAAAGCTCGATGCTGTCGGGCGAAAAAATCGCCTTGAAAACATCTGCGGTAGATAAGGTGCTGGGGCCTACCACCATGTCAAAGAAAAAGGATAACAGCATAGCAACTGCTAACCCACAGAGCAATGCGATACGTTTTGCAAATTGCTGACGATATCCTTTTTCAATGACAGCGGCGGTTGTTGACAATGCTTATTTTCCTATTTTTTCAGTTCAGCAAAGTAAACACCTTTCAAAGGGACTGCCAAAAATCTTTCATTTATTTCTTTCAGTACCCCATGTGGCTGCAATTTGCCGAACAGCTCGGGATGCGTCCATTTGGCCAGCGCTTCTACGGCGGCGATGTTGAGCGGCGAGTCGTAAAAGAGGTGCCACATGGCGTATACCTTACCCTGTTGGATGGCATGGAGTGGACTTACCACTTGTCGCGAGGCCAATTTGGACAGGCTTTGCTGCGTTTGGTTGGTGTATACATTTTGTCCGATCACCAGTCCTTCCTCGCTCGGTTTGGCGATACCAGTCGCGACATACACATCGGGCTGCTCGCTGATCACGTATTCCATGTTGAGCGTACCCACTTCGCCGGGGAGGATGGTGCCGATGTTATTACCGCCAACAAATTCGATAAATTCGCCGAGGTTACCTTTTCCGGGGGATCCCGGAGGCACGGCACCACGGATCATCTCCATGTATACCTTGGGTTTCTTGATGTCGGGATGCCGGGCCAAAACACCCGAAATGTAGTTCATCCTACGGTGGTAGAAATCAATAAATTGGGTGGCTTTCTGTTCCTGTCCCAGCACTTTACCCAGTACTTCGATGCTAGGTACGGTATTTTTGAAGGGATGCAGCCTGAAATCGATAAACACGATGGGAATACCGGCGGCTTCCAATTGCCGTATCACGTCGGCCGACTTGGCGTCCGGGCCATGTGAACCCGCACCGAAGATCGCCAGATCGGGCTTTAGCGAAATGATCTGCTCGGTGGATACGGTTTCCTTTCCCGAGGAGCCGATCAGGGGGATTTTATCGATCGCGGGGAACCGTTTACGGTAATCTTCATACAACAGCCCCCCGGACTTGGCAAAATCGCCCGTCCAGCCGGCGATGATGGACACCGGATCCGGAACGAGAAGGCTCAGCGTAATCAGCTGGCGTCCCTCACCGAGAATCACCCGTTTAGCGGGAGCCGGAATGGTTACCTCGCGTCCCACCACATCCGTTACAGTGATGGGCTGGGCGTGGAGCTGTATCCCGTAAAAGAAGCCTAAAAGAAGGACGATCACCTTTACTTTACTATTACTATTCATGTTTTTAATATTGCGTGTTGCGTACTGAATATTGAGATCCGAAATTCTATCACTAACGACCGACCACCGACCACCGATCACCCATCACCCTTTACAGTTTGATCAGACTTACCGAATCTGCATTTGGGGCGGGCACGGGTTCGGGCGCATTTTCTCCCCGTTCGCGTACCGCCTCTTTGTTGGTAACATACACATCGCCCGTTTGATGGTTAATGGCCACCGTGTTGGGTAATGCACCGATTTCAAACGTTTTGATAATTTCCAGTGAGGTGCCGTCGATCACATTCACTCTGCGTCCGTGGCGGTTAGCTACATAGATGCGGTCACGCTGTGGGTCGTAGTTTACTCCCAGTGCACCTGCTGCGGTGGGGATCGCCTTGATCAGTGCCCCGGTTTTGGCGTCTAGTACCGTGATATTCTCAGAAGTCTGGTTGGCCACAAAGAGACGGTTGCCCTTGGCATCATGGTGTACATTGGTAGGGCGCTCGCCGTGGGCGGAGAACTTTTTGAGTACCTTGCCTGTGGCGCCGTCGACCACGACTACTTCGTTATCTCCCAAGGCAGTGGCGTAGATCACATTGTTTGTTTCGTCTACATAGTGCCCGGTGATGGCGTTGCCAAGGTCGCCGTAAAACTTCAGGAACTTGTTGGTCTTCGCATCGATTACCCAAAGACCTTTGCCGCGTACACTGCTGGCATATACCAGGTTGCGGCTTTCGTCGACACGGATTTCCCGGGGCGCACGGCCTTCGGCATCGGCTTCAATGATGGTCTTTTTGCCGGTAGGGATATCAATAGCTACAACAAGCCCCGTACGGCTATTGGTGGTATACAGGGTTTGGGTATTCTGGCTGATGCCTAACCCCATCGGAGCAGATTCGGGGGTAACGATGCTATCCACCACTGCGAGGGTCGCCGGATCCAATTTATAAACAGCTTGGGTACCTGCTGACGAAATGTAAACCGCTCCGTCCTTTTGGTTAACCACCGGTTGGTAAATGTTGCTGCCAACTTTTTGGGTCTTGACAAGCGTCTGTGCATTCAGGGGATTTCCCGTGATGCTCAAGGCCGCTGTTGTGACAAACATCGAGGTTTTAACGTATGAGAATATTGATTTCATGATTCCTTATCATTTAGTGGATGAATGTGCCCCCTGCTTAGGGGGTTATCAGGCTGACCGTATCGCCATTGGGCAGCGGTGCGGGAGGCGTTTGCCCTTCGCGTACGCGGGTGCCTACCTGTTTGTTGGTCACGTAAGCAGTTCCGGTTTTTGGATGGATAGCAACCGTGTTGGAAAGTCCGTCGGTGGGCAGCGTCTTGACCACTGCATAACTACCGCCGTCGACCACCGTAACAGATTTGCCTTGCCGGTTGGCGGTATAGATGCGGTTGTGTTTCGCATCATAGGCTACACCGATGGGATTTTCGCCGACGGTGATTTTTTTCAGCAACTCGCCGGATGAAGCATTCAATACGGTCAATACACTGTTTTTTGAATCGGTAATGAATAACCGATCGCCCTTGCTGTCAAACGCGATATTGATGGGGCTTTCCGAGCCGGAGGGAAAGGAAGTTACTTTTTCTCGGGTTTTGGTGTTATATACCGATACCTGATTGTCGCCCATGGCGGTCACATAAAGCAATCCCTTTTTGCTGTCTACCGCCAATCCGGTAGGAGTTTTACCGGGATTCTCCAACGAGTAAAGGTATTGATTGGTTTTTCCGTCGATTACCCATACCGATCCACCGACATCCGAAACATAAACTTTCTGATCTTTTTCGTCTACGACTATCTCGCGGGTATGACTTTCTTCGGCCCCGTTGGTAATCGTTGCCAGCAATTTGCCTGTTTTCAGGTCGATGGCGTGTACGGAGTTTGACCGCGTATTGGAGGTGTATAAGGTGCGGGTTTTTTGGTTGATACCGACACCAAATCCAGGAGCCTCGCCCACCGCAATGCTATCAACGGCAGCCAATGTCTGCGGGTCGAGTTTGTAAATATACGGACCGGGATTGCCCTGTTGGCCCACGGAAGCCACGTATACTGCACCATCTTTATGATCGATGGCGACTTCGTAGAGGCCTGCGCCTACTTTCGTGGTTTTAGAAAGGGTTTGGGCATTCGAAACGCCAACCGCTGCGGCAACAAGAACCGTCAATGCTCCTGCCTTGAGGAACGAACTTGAAAATTGGGTATTGTACATATCAATTGATTTAAGGGTTAAACAATAGCATTAATGAACAGCCTTTTGGGTACCTTCTATAAACCAGTGGTAAAAAGCGGGGAACGCCTCGCGCCAATACAATGCGCCGTGCCTTCCATCTTTGCGTACCGACAGCTCGATTTCGGGATCGGCCGCTTTGCGGAGCAGGCCGATGGCCCGTTGCACGTCGTCGCTCATGTGCACGAAGGTGCTGTCGGGCTTCAGTCGGTTTTCGCTCATACCGGCATAGAAGTAGTACCGTTGTGTATGGATGTTTGCTATGTTTGTCAGTGAAGTTAGTTCGTTTTCAATGTTACCGTGGTCTAGCCAAATGGAGGGAGAGAATACACCCAGCGCTCCAAACACATCCGGGTAGTTCAGCCCACCATAAAAGGTAATCAGCCCGCCCATGGAACTGCCTGCCAATCCGGTGTTGGCTTTGTCAGGTAGGGTGCGATAGTGGCTGTCAACATAAGGTTTGAGTGTTTTCACGATGAAGTCCATGTATTGGGGGCCATCCACGTGGGGGTAATCGTTGTTGGTCCGGAAGTAATATTCAGGCACGCGGTCTTTGTAGTCCGTTTGGTGATTGATCGCCACCACGATACATTTTTCTTTGGCTGAATCAATGACTTCATCGACTCCCCATTCGATGGGGCCGATGCGGCCTACGGAGGTAGCCTCGTCAAAGAGGTGCTGCCCATCCTGCATATACAGGACGGGGTACTGTTTGCCAGAGGCTTCGTAATCTTCGGGGAGGTAAATCCAGATTTTGCGGTGCCGGTCCAATTGGGGTATGTAGAACGCCGAGTCAAGCAGGTGAACGTTGGCCGAGGCGGTGGACGCCGGGAAATCATCCCGCCAGCCTTCGATTCGGCAGGTTATGGTAGTGTCCTTGTCGAGTGTGGCCACGCGCGGTCCCACGAGCCGTCCATCGGCCGTACATTCCAGGTTATGCCAGTTGCCCCGGGTAAACTTGAATTCCAATCGGTCGCTCGGCACATCTTTCAGGAGCACGCTGATGCCATACGATCCATCGTCCTGCTTTTGCAGGATCATGCGCTCCTCAGCCGGATTCCAGCGGTTGAAATTGCCGGTGATGTAGATGGGATCTCCGGTATGCGTAGTGGGCATTCCGGAAATCCGCACGGTGAGCGTGTGCTGTGCCGTAACGCCCAGCGGGGTAAGTATGCTTACTAAGACCAACCAGCGATTCATCATTCAATTAGTTGGTTACGTTGATTTTAGTGAAACCTTTAGGATGCCCGCCAGTTACCTTAAATAATGGGGTGACGGTATTCCCGTTCAATTCATAGTATCCTGACACGTCAGACTGCGATGGTTTGTTAACCAACAATATAGTTTTACCGTCGACGGAAAATGCGGGATATGCTCCGCCACCGTTGATGGACGCTTCGACGCCCTCGATTGGCGTAAACTGCTTCGTAGCGATATCAACGGAATAAAACTTCCATATTTCGCCGTTATTAATTATGTCAGCAGTCAACGGCTCCGTGTTTACGGTTAATACCAAGCGGTCGCCTTCCGCAAATACACCAACAAATTTACCATCGTCTGCACTTCGGTAATCACTGAATTTCAATTCCCATGTGGCATCGATATCCGTTTCCCCTTTTTTGATACGTGCTATTTTTGAGTTGGTTCCAAATGCGGCATTTGTGCCTTGGCACACGATATAAAGATTGCCTTGTTGGTCGAAACTGTACATTTCATTGTCGTTGATGAACGCGATTGCCCCGGTGTTTTTGATGACCGTTGTCTTTTCCAGATCTCCTGTCTGCAGATCGATAACGGCGATGGTGACATCCGGGAAGAAATCATTAAATACCCCACCTCGCTGCTCAGATCCTTCGCTGTAGGTTACATCGGCATATAATTTACCTTCTTTAATGGCTAGAAAGTGTTGGCCGATGGCTTGGAAGTTGATGCCCGCATCTGACTTTTTCAATTCTGCTTCGTAATTGCCAAGAGATCCCGTTCTTTCCAGTGCAGTTGGGTTGAATGTATGGATTTCCCACGGACTATCCCCGTCCCAATAGTATCCTTTCGTATCGTTTTCGATGACAAAGTTGCCCGATCCACTGTGTGAATTGCTTGTCTTAATAGACTTGGTATCGTAAGATACCCTGCCGGTACCATCCACAAGCAGGCGATAAATCCCTCGTTCGAAAGAGCCGTTGAACATTTTGAACACCATGCCATTGTAGGTGCGGAATCCCTCATTTCCCGAGGCGCCGAGAGCTCCCGTTTGTGCAGAGTTATTGATTGTTCCGGTAGGGAATTCCGAATAAGCTGCCGTATGACCAGGCTTTACTTGGGCAATTTCGGACATCGTTTGCACTAGATATTTCTGTGAACTTCCGTCGCCGGGGCCTGGATCATCCTTTTTGCAGGAAGAGAATCCAATTAAAATCGACCATGCTAATGCTCCTAAAATTTTTGTTTTCTTATTCATGATTTAAATTATTTATCTCATTATTATTGTCTTAATGGATTAGGTAAGAAATTTTTGCATAGAAACTTCTACCTGCTTTTTGTACTCGGAAGTAGTCGTACTGGCGCTCATCCAATATGTTCTTTGATTCGAAGCCAATGGCAAGCTTATCACCTATCGGTTTGTAGGTAAACCCTATGTTTACCAGGGATTGGTTAGGAATGATAACTGCTGAATTGACGTCTGCGGAGCCTCCGAGGCCCAAGAAACCTCCCGGTTCGGATTCTCTGGCAATGGTCTGCAGGTAAAATTCGCGAACAAAGTTATAGTTGGCATATACCTGCAGGAAATCTCCCGGAAAAATGTTTGGTTTCACGCTCGAAACGAGCCCTGCGTTAGCGAAGAAGTATGGGGTGTTCTGCAGCCGGGTACCGTTTCGCCAAAGGTCTCCCGGAACCGTAAAGCCAAACAGGCGTAGGCTCTGCCAGGTTGCATTTGCGGTAGCACGCAGGAAGCGATGGATATCCCATCTGCCATCGAGCTCAATGCCATAACCGCGCACATTATTGATGTTTTGATACTGTGAATAGGGCGGGATATTGGTAATCAACAGGATTAGGTCTTTCGTCTCCCGATAAAACCCGTTGATCTCGGCGGTAAATTTTTCTTTTTGAACCGCTGCACCCGAGTTCAGGTTGAGGCTGCGTTCGGGTTTGAGTTTAAAGCTAGGAACAATCCAGATGGCATCACCGAATAGTTCACCGAAGTCGGGAAGGCGATAGGCGTATTCTGCTGACGCCCTAGTGAAAATATCGGGTGAAATGTCGTATTTCAACGCGGTTGAAATGCCAAAATAATCTTGTTGGGCAGTGACCATCTCGTCGATGTTGGCAGGTCTAGCAGCCCAAGTTTCTACGCCTTTGGATGTGTAGTTATACCATTTTCCTGTAAGGCTGTATGCTAATTTTTTAGCTAGGAAAGTACTTTCCCAACCAAGCGCAGCCACACTCTTTCTGTAAATGGCCGGTACGGACAGGGCATCTTGGTCAGTGCCTTCAAATCGCGGCCCGTAGGGATCTTCTCCTTTCCGTTTGCTATCCGTGTAGACGAAGTTGGCCCGTATTGTATTGTTGCCATTCAGGTGATAACTGATAAGTGTTCTGGAGACGAACTGATTAATAGCTACATCGGAAAGGGACGGCCTACCGCTTTCTCCCATCCTATTCGGTGCTGAATAGAAATTCCCATACCAATCGTAATACCCCTTCACGGTATCAATTACACCCGCATTGAGGGTATTGACGACAAAGAATTGTTCAATCTCCAGTCGATCGTCAAGCAGACTGTGTTTATACCTAATAGAAGGGATGAGTGACGATTGCTTCGATTCCAAGGCACCATATGGGTCGGTCATCAGTGCCGGATGCTGCTGTTCTCGATTTGTGTTGAAGTATGCTAATGATAATCTTAATTCCTTTGCCCAGGGCTGATCACGGATACCTATATAGCCTTCTGTATAGTAATTCTTGTATGCATTATGGAACAGCTCCACTGATTTTTCAGTCTGGTTTCGGGTCTCGGGATCAGTGACCATTACATAGGCATTGTAATTGTTGTCTGTGTAGTTGAAAAATGCATCTATGCCTCCAAAAATAGACTTTTGATTGTTTGTCAAATAGGAATTGATAGCCACGCGGTGCGTATTGAACGAACCTACCTCATAGCTGAATGATAACCGATTGGTTTCAAAAGGTTTCGTAACTAAATTGACACCGCCACCCAGCGCATCTGCTCCTAAGTAAATCGGTAAGGCTCCCTTATACACTTCTACCCGTTCCAACATATCCACGGAGACATTGTTTAGTGAGAATCCCTCACCCAGGTAGTTCATCGGAATACCGTCTCTGAAGTACCTGACGGCCCGTCCCTGGAAACCGTTCATCGAAATATCGGTTTGACTTCCCAGTCCACCGCTTTGCCGGATGCGTATCCCGGGCGAACGGTTCATCAGCTCGGCTAATGTAGCGGGCTGTTCCGCTGCCGCCCGTGTATCCACCACCACGGCCCGAATGGCTTGTTCACGTACCTGCTGGGTTTCGGTCTTACCGGTTACGATCACATCGTCCAGCATCCTGGATTCGGTATCCAACCGGACAACGATATTCCGGAGCTGGTTTTCCAACAGCACGGTTTCCGTATACGGAGCGTATCCCACATGTGATATTTTCAGGGTATAGTTTCCGGGTGGGATACCCTTGAACGAAAATTTTCCGGCTGCATCTGTGACCTGCGTAGCGAATGAATCGCCGATGCTTACCGACGCCCCTGCCAATGCCTGTCCCTCTTTATTCCGGACAATACCAGCTATTTGGGTAGACTGTCCATAAACCTGTAAGGTTAAGGACATGATGAATAGATACGTAAACCAACGAAAGAATTTTCCCACCACGACAACCAATAAAATTGCCGCTAATTTAGATTAATTATCAATAACAGACAAATGTTTGTGGAAATGAGTCGCAAATTACAGAAAAGGGCGGTAATTAAACCGCCCTCGGAGTTCACCAAAAATAAATGATCACATGGAGCCTGACCAAAAATCCGCAAGTACGGGAATGTGGTCACTTAAAGCAAATCCATTTGGGTCTTCATTATTCATTCGAAAACTTCCCTCGTACAAGGGTCGGCATTCTTTTATCTGCCCTGAAAGCGTTCCTGTACAATAGATGTAGTCAATCCTTTTGGCTGGTTTGATCGCATTGGTCGTATAGCCGTTGCCTTGGCCGGCGGCTTTAAATACATCTACTAATCTACCACTATTTAGGCGTTCATACTCAGAGGTGTCTGGGGCATGATTCAAGTCGCCTTGGAGCAGTATGGAATCCGCATCGCTGGTCAAATCCTGTGCGATGGCTGCCAATATTGCCGAGATTTCGTTCAATCGGACGTGGGTATCGTTCTCTTCTTTTGCGAAGGGCCATAAATGGGCGGAATGGACAATGATCGATCTGCCGTTTGGCAGGCGTAGTTTCGCTTTCCCCCAGTGTCTTGTAAATAGCTCCTCCAAATCACCATTCTTATCTGCAAACGGCCTTGTTGTGGAGTTCAAGATTTCAAAATTGGTGAGAATGGCTCCTGGAAATTTCCCATTTCCCTGTTTACCACCGGGAAAAAACGCATAATTCATCTCAAGTATTTTTGCCATTTCTGCGATGGTTTTTTCATCGGGCGCTTCGGAAAAATTGATGATATTTGGTCTGTAAAGCGCCAATTCTTGCATAATCCGAATAGGGATTTGCCCTAAATCTCTCGCCATTTTAATCAGGGTACTCTGCTCGCCAGGCGGTAAATCACGACCATTGATACCCTTATAGCCAATACAGCCATTGAAGACATTATACGAGATCGACCTGATCGTTTTTGCATCGCTGCCGGAGATGTGTTTAGGAACAGTGTTCCGTCGGATTTGTTCTGCGGATTGCGTGGCTTTCACGGAAGGCAATAGACTTAACCCTAGGATTGATAAAGCGGATTGTTTTAAAAACAACTTTCTTGTCGTAAAAGGGTGGTGTTTCATGTTGATGTTGTTATGTATGATACGTTACTATTTCTTTCAATGAATTCCATTAGCTGCCGGTATCTTCCCATCCGGGATTCTGCTTGAGATTCGTATTAAGTTGTAGCTCTTGCGTGGGGATAGGGTAGTAGTAATCTTTGTCTTCGTCCCATTGCTTGATGATATCGGGCATATTCACGATGCGCCCGCCATTGGCGCCGTTTTCCAGAACCAGTTCGCCCAAACGTTGGTACTGTCGTCCGGGGACGGCTGTGGGTGCTTGTCCTTGGTAAATAACGAGGTCGATGCTGCCGTTATGGTCCAGATCATATTCACCAGCCCCCGGGAAATACATGCCATAAAAAGGTTTTGCCAGTCGTGCACCTTCTTTCCAACGCAGCAGGTCGCGGTAGCGATGTCCTTCTTTAACCAGCTCGATGCGGCGTTCACGGCGTATTTCCAGTAACACCCCGGTATTGGCACCCGCTTGTACCTGCGCATACTCACGCTGCAAATATGGATCCGGATCAGCATTGGCAGCAGCGACATCCAGATTGGGCATGCCTACTCGGTCGCGCAGCAGCTTGATGCTTTTGTCGATGTCGGCTTGGACAATTGTACCCAATTCGGCTTTGGCTTCCGCAAAATTGAGCAGTACCTCTGCATACCGGAAGATGGGCATGTCATTGGTGGATTGACCGGAATCAAAAGCGGGAGACAACACATACTTCACATATTGGTAGCCCGTTACGCTGGTGGCGAAATCGGGAACAGAGACCTCATTGCGCCCGATACGTTTGTATCCCGGTGTACGGATGGTCTGTGCCATGCGCGGATCGCGGTTTTGGGTTTCTTCGAAAAATTGCATGGTTTCATAACCGGGAATGTCGGTAAAGCGGCTCCCATCCTTCATCAGGTAGCTATTGACGACCGATTTCTGTAATCCCGGACGACCATATGACGCCGACAGGATATAAAAGTTGGCCGAATGGACGAAGGGTATGGTCGCATCGTATTGCCGGGCGAGAATCATCTCGGTCGTAATCGCGTCTTCGGCAATAAACAGTTCCTGGTAAGCTGTATTGGGATTGCTGGTATAGATGCTGTAGGTTCCTGAACGGATAAGCTCCTCAGATGCAGCGACACTTTCCTGAAGTATTTCCTCCCAATCGCCTAGGTCGTGGTATTTGCGGAAAGTACCCTCAAACAGACACATGCGTGATTTGAATGCCAGCGCGGTCCATTTTGTGATCAGTTGTGCACTCTTTGTCTCTGAGCAGTTGGCAATGGCAAAATCAATGTCTTCGAGCATGTTGGCAAATACCAGTTTGCGTGAGTCGCGTGCTTTGGTGAGACCCTCATCATCAATCTTCAGTACGGAGTCGTACCAAGGTACGTCTCCGAAGCGGACCAGCTTATCAAAATAGAAATACGCGCGGAAAAACCGAGCAATGCCATCGTATTGAAGCCTGGCAGCTTCATCCGGGCAATTATGCGAATTTTCCAAGTAGAAATTGATGCGTCGCAGTTCGGTCCAGTCCCAGCCGCCGCCGCTGGACGGTGTTTCCCGGGTGCCCTGTATTTCGGCCGCTAGTGTATTACGGGCCTCGTCATCTGCCTGATGGGGATTGTTGTAGTGGATATCCAATGCAGCAGGCAACTGGTTGTAGAATGCGTTGGTATAGTTCTGCAATTCGGCTGCAGAGCGAAAATAATTTTCCGGGGCAAGCTCGGCAATGGGATACCGTTCGAGGTAGTCATTGTTACACGACAGCAAAGTGGTTGCCAGCAGTCCGAAAATATAGCTATGTTTGATTTTCATGTCGTTTTCTGATGGTCGTTATTAAAAAGAAATCTGTGCGCCAAATGAAATGACCCGCCCAATGGGGTAGCTCCGTCCGGTATTATCGGTCATCACCTGCTCCGGATCGATATAGTCTGATTTGAGCTTGGTCCACGTGTGTAGGTTCTCACCGGTCGCGAAGAATCGGACCTGACTTAATTTCACCCGATTGATCCAGTTAATCGGTAAGCTGTAACCCACGGTGAGGTTGCGTAGTTTGCAATATGCTAGGTCTTGCAGATACATGTCATTTTCCACCGATAGCTCCGAGTTCTGGGCGGTATAGCCGCGCAGGAACGGAAAATAAGCATTCGGGTTTTCGGGCGACCAGATTTTGTCCGGAAAGTCGGATGGAATGAACGAGTCATACGGGCGGGCGTAGACTGACCAGAATGCCTGACTTTCTAGGTTTGGATACCAATTTTGATGACCGATTCCTTGGAAGAATACCGATATGTCAATACCGTTCCAACTGCCACCCAAGGTAAGCCCGAAAGAATAGCGAGGCTGGCTGTTGCCGATAATCCGTCGGTCGCCCGGGTCGTCAACGGTATTCAGACCTTGATTAATGATGCCGTCGCCGTTAAGGTCAAGGATCTTAATGTCACCTGCCTGGAGCATGCGCAAATCGGCTGTAGGGGCCTGCACGCGGCGCCGATTGATCTGATCTTGATTGACCTCAGCAGCCCACGCTTGGGCCTCCTCAGTGCTTTTAAAGAATCCCGCATAATGATATCCCCATATTTCGCCCAATTGCTGACCTTCGTAGTAGTTGTTCAGCAACTTGGCAGGATTACTGAACCGGGTAATTTTGGACGTGTAATCGGATAGGATACCTTTTATTGTATAGGTAAAAGGCTTGCCAGCCATCTGGAACTGGTCCTGCCAGCTCACCATCAGGTCGAATCCTTTTGTGCGTAAATCGGCGGCGTTTTCCAACGGTTCAGGAGCACCGAACACATCTGGTAGCGTACGACCAAGACTCAGCATGCCGCGGGTGTCGCGAACATAATAGTCGGCCTCTAGGGCAAACCGGTTCTTGAAGAGGTTCACGTCCAAACCGATGTTATTGGTCGTGATGCTTTCCCAGGTAAGTGTGGGTGCAACGGGCAATGGCTGGTTGGTCACATTCAAGCGCTGACCGTTTACGAGGTAGTTGATTTGGCCGGTGCTCATGGATGCGATATAGGCGTAATTCCCAATTTCATCATTCGCTTCTTGGTTGCCGAGCGAACCGTAGGAATAACGGATCTTCAAGTTATTTACGGTATTTTTCAGGGGTTCGAAAAAGGCTTCTTCGCTAATGCGCCACCCTGCGGAGAGCGAAGGGAAAAAGCCAAACCGGCTGCGCTTGGGAAAGCGGGATGTGCCGTCGTAGCGGCCGCTGGTTTCAAAAAGGTATTTGCCAGCATAGTCGTAGTTGAGCCGGTAAAATCCACCACGTACCGCCCATTCATCTGCACCGCCGTTAAATTGCCGTTCGCCGATGACGAGATCCAGGTCGTTCAGCGATTCGGATAACAACTCCTGCCCAATGCCTCCCACACGTTTGTAGGTGCGGTCTTCCTGGTTGAAACCGGCCATCGCTGTAAGGTTGTGCTGACCGAATTGCGTTTGATAGGTGCCAAATACGTTGATGAAATGCCAGTAGTATTTGCTCATGTTTTCCTCCAAACGATCCTGGTTCAATGCTGCTAGATTGGACAGTTCCATTGTCCCCGGGTATTTGGAGTAGTATTGGCGGGTCTGTCGATAGGAGTAATCTGACCGGAACTCGCGATACGTATAGTTTCCGGTAACCGTAAGGCCTTTCGTAAGTTTGAATACGGCTTCGGTGATATTGGTCAATTCTGTACCCTTATTATAGCCGTGCATGGTTCCGCTTTCCAAGGCATTGTGCAGACCATAGCCAATCGGATAGCTATTGATACCCGAGTAGCCTGTAAGTGTACCATCAGGGTTGCGCGGTACATACATGGCGTGATAATGGTACGTAGGACTATTGCTGACGTTGTTGTCTACATCGTTGAAGTTGGTCGAAAACCCGTTCCAATCGTAGGAAGACTTGAAGAAATGCGTATTATTGCTTACGGTAAGCCATTCTCTGATGTCTGTAGCGATTTTTGCACGCAGGTTTTGCCGATGGAATTCATCCGGTCGGATATTGAAAATTCCTTGTTCTTTGGATAATGCCCCTGAAAGTGAATAGCTAGTGTTTCCGCTTCTGCCTGAAAGCGTCAGGTTGTGGTCCTGTTTTGGCCTATGGTCGTTATATAGGTAGTTAAACCAATCAAAGTTTGCGTAATAGCGGTAGATGTCCTGGCCACTGGCATCCTGTTTAATGACGACCCACGGCCGGTCGGGATGCTCGGTTTTGTCGTTTACGCGTGCGAGCAGTTCCTCGTAGTCTTCGTCTGTGTAGCGGGTAGTGCGATAGCCCAACGCGTTATACATCGCGTCATCGTTGATTTTGGCATTCCAATAGCCAGACGTGATGAAATCTGTTTTGGTGGCGTGTGTGGTGTAGCCGATGTTGGTTGAGTAGGTAATATCGGTGCTACCGTTTTTGCTGCCCGTTTTGGTTGTGACCAATATCACACCGAATGCCCCTCTAGCACCATACACAGCGGCCGCTGAGGCATCCTTTAGTACGGTAACAGACTCAACATCATTTACATTGATGCGATCGAGCGTGCCCAATACACCATCAATCAGGATAAGCGGTCCACCTCCGTTAATGGATGTGTTACCGCGTATGTTTACGCTACCGCTGGTGCCGGGTTGTCCCGAACCGAATACCACATTCAGGTTGGGCACGCTGCCCTGAAGCGCTTTGGTGAGTTCCGTGACGGGACGTTCCTCAAATTCCTCGCCCGAGATTGTGCTGACGGCCCCTGTGAGGTTGACTTTTTTCTGTTCTCCATATCCTACCACGACCACTTCATCGAGATCGCTGATAGCGGGTATGAGCTGTATTTGCAAGGTGCTTGATTGCCCGACCTCTACCTCATGCGATTGGTAGCCGATGATGGTAAACGTAAGCCGTTGATCGCCGCTGTTGAGCTGCACCCGGAAATTCCCCTGGGCATCACTTATACCCACCATGCGGCCGGTGTTGGTTTGTATCGTTACACCTTCCAGCGCTTCGTTGGTCTTTGAATGTATCGTACCGGTTATGGTCCGCTGTTGGAGTATCGAGGCTTCGGACGTGACGGCTGGTGCAGGTGCTGATTCGCGCCGGATGAAGATGTTGTTAGCTACAATCTTAAATGAATAGGGTTGTCCCTTCAATGATGCGGCAACGGCCTCTTCGATGGTGGCATTGGTAACCTGAATATCCACGCGAAGGGTAGCCAACTCTGGATTGTTGTGGACGATGGCATAACCAGTTTGTTTCTTGATCGACTGGAACACCGATGAAAGTTGGGCGTTATGAGCGTGTAGGGTAACACGCTGCGCCAGGCTTGCAAGCGAAGTTTGCATGAACATCCATGTGAGAATTGCAATCGTTAACGAAAATCGCATGATGAGTGTTGTTGTGCGCCAATTGCAACCGGGTAACCGCAAGGACAGCGCGGTTGTTGCATACCAGTTAAATTTCATTACTTTTGTAATGTTTGAGTGAATACTATTTTTATTATCGCTAATTACTAATGGGTTGACTCAACGTCTTTTGCGTCTTCTGATTGCCGTCAGAAGACGTATTTTCTCATTCGAGTGTAGTCAAAAAATAATCGTCATAAGACCTCCTTGTTTTAATGGTTTGTTATTGTGATCCGCGTCTTGCCATTGACAGAGGAAACGTGGTGTTTGAAATTAAAAAATGACAGTAATTCCAGTGGAGTGTCGGCCGTGGTATTTCGATTCACCTCGCCATACAGCTTGTCCGTGGGAGGCATGCCGTCGAAGACGACTTCAACGTCATACCAGCGGGCAAGCTGACGCATGACCTCGTCGATGGTATTTCCATCAAATCGGAATAGGCCATTAATCCATGCGATGGCTTGGCCCGTCTCCACCTGCCTGACGGTAGGAAGCCCTGACCCATCAACGAATGACTCTTGTCCAGGTGAGAGCCGGATCGAACGGGACGCCTTATTAGCTGTGATGTCTACACTGCCTTCTACCAACGTTGTCTTGGTACCTAGCTCATCGGGGTAACTATTAATATTGAATTTTGTGCCCAGGACAGTTACGGTCTGTTTGTCCGTAATCACACGGAAGGGTTTCCGTGCATCGGATTTTACTTCAAAATAAGCTTCCCCGGCTAATGTTACGGTGCGCTCCTGCTCAAAATGGTTGACAGCGTAGGTTAAGGAAGATGCTGAATTAAGCCAGACACGAGTGCCATCGGGCAGGGTGAGCCGGTATTGCCCGCCCTTGGGTATGTTCAGGGTATGGTAATTGTTCTCGGTAAAGAGCTTTCCTGAATCAGGAGATCGTTCGTAAACTAAACTTCCCTCTTCATCCTTGATGAGCTGATTGCCAGATTCTTGTCCGAATGTTCCAACGGTCAGTTCATCGAGAGAAATGACGCGCCCGTCAGGCAAGGTTAAGGTAGCCTTGTCTGAACCGGGAAGAATGTGCTTGGCTTCTAGGGAAGCAATCTCATTTACAGAACTATTGGAAGAGATGGGATCATATAGTTTTATGGCGACGCCGATTGCTATAGTAAGCACCGCGGCCGCCGAGAGATAATGGAACCAGCGGATTGAGCGTCGAGGCGAGTGAGGGCTGACCTGTGTACGTATGGTGTACAGGTCTTCACGCATCTCGTCGTAAATTGTATCGCCGACACGCTGATTATCAGTTGATTCGTACCATTGGTCCACAATCTCCCGTTCTGCATCGGTACATTTCCCTGCCAAATAGCGTTTCAATAGATCGCGTATTTTCTCGTCTTCCGTCATGAGATCCGTATGTCGTTTGTGTATACGGAATCATAGTCAGTTGAGCCGCGAAAGGGGAGTAGTCTAAAAGGTGATTTTTTTAAAAAATATTGTAAATTGTTGTAATCAAGATGCTTATTGTAGTGCTGATTTTTGGTTTTAGGATTTTTAGGGCGTTGGCAACCTGTTTTTTAACGGTGGTTTCAGAAAGGTTGAGATCTTTGGCAATTTCCTTGTGGGTGAGCTGATCTTGTCGGCTCATTCGGAAGATTACCTGCATCTTGTCCGGAAGGTCCGCCACGGCGGTCTCGATCACCGCAGATAAGTTGCGCTCACGTGCAAGGTAATCGGTAGGAGCGGTTGCCGCGTGGAGCCGTTTAGCTAAGTCTTGAATAACCGATTCGCTTACCCGGAGATGTGCGATATAATTGATGGCCTGATATTTTGCTGCCGCAAATAAATAAGCAGAAAGGCAGGTGTCTGAAGGTAGCATGCTGCGTTTTTGCCAAAGCGAAGCAAAAATTTCCTGTACGATATCCCTAGCGTCTTCGCGGCAATCGATTTTTTTTCGGAGGTGGAGGTATATCGGCTCTGAAAATCGGCTGTAAATTTCCGAAAAAGCCTTGGTGCTACCGCTACGAAGTTTGACAATCAATTCCTTATCAGCCAATGTATTATCAGAAGCCATCGTACTTCGTATGTTTAAATGTCCGGTCACTTATTATTGAAGCCCTTCCCTGTATGTTCAAAGGTACCGACACAAAACCAACAATATATTACCAAAATGTTAATTGTTTATTTCGCAGTAATTGGTTATCGGTTACTACAAACCATCATCAAAAATAATGAACGTGAACGAGATATGCAAATGTTCAATGTCTATGTATGTCATCGATTACGACGTGTCAGGTCAACATCGGCCGATAGTGACAAGCCCGTGGAGTAAAGCTTGATGTTGCCATTGCCGATCCCCGTTAGCGGAACTTTGACGAAGGGTTGCACGGTGATGGAAAGCGAAGAAGTAAGTTGCCGGCGATACCCGACGGACAGATTGCCGATGCCCAATAGATGGCGGTTCCGGTTGTGGAGAGTGAATTGCTTCGGATAACCGTATTCATGGGGTGGATAAATGTAGTCATACGTTTCGCGGAGCATGAGGTAACTAGATATCCCGGTGGATACAAAAAAAGAGGCTTGACCCTGCTGTTTAAGGGTGGCATTCGCAAGAATGGGTATGTCCAGTACGCCACAGTCGGCTTCAATGAAATCCGGCGTTCCCTTGCGATCACCCCATCGGATGTTCGGCCGATAATCAGCAAAGTCAGCGCGGTACAGTTTCTTGGCATACAGTGCGCCACCGCTGATGCTCAGCCAATGATTGACGCGGTAAGTGGCCATAAGGCCCAGGTTTCCGCTGAGTTTTCCGTTTAGAGGGCGGGTTCCCGATAAGTCAGGAGCAGCAATCACGCTCATCGACCAACCTTTTTGGGGTGATTTCTTGGATAGCTCTGCACTTGGAAGATGAGCGGCGGTGTCGTCGGGAATGACGGCCCGTGGAGCGGTGCGTGCAACAGCGGGGATTTGGTCTCGATCTATGGGATCGGGAGTTACGGTATACGCGGGCGTGGGTTTGAGGCTTTGCGCGGACGAAAGCGTTATCGCAGGCAAAACGGTCCGGTTCGGGGCGTAAGCAGATGTAGCAGATGTAGTATCGATTACCCGCTGTTCGCCAGGTTTTGCAGTCGGCGTATCCGGTTTGGCCGTGTGAGCGGTGTGGGTTTGGGGGGCGTCCGCGGGGATCTGCCGGTCCGTAAGCAATAAGATAGCGGCAAGTACCAAAGCGGCGGCTACCCCGCTTGTAACCCAGACAAACATCGGTATCCTGCGCTTCTTGCGGGGATGCATTTTTTTTGACAGCATTTCCCAGTCCTTTGGGTTAAAAGGTATATCCGGGTCGTGCAAGCCGTCCTTAAAAAGTTTATCGATGGGATGTTTGTCTTCCATTGTTCAATCCTTGTTATCCTCAACGTTGTCTGCCGCTTCCCGTACGCGTTGATCCAATAACTCCTGAAGTCTTTTACGCGCTTTGTGCAGATTTGACTTAGAGGTACTTACGGTGATGCCCAGCATCGTTGCAATTTCGTTATGGTTATAACCGTCAATGGCATACAGATTAAATACCGTTTGATAGGCTGGGCTCAACGATTGGATCATGACCAACAGTTCGTCGTAGGCCAATTTTCCGTATACACTTGCTTCACTGCCTAGGTTTTCATATTCCGTTACATCATCCTGTTGTACAAATTTGAGACTTGCCCGATGGTAGTCAATGGCCGTATTCGTGATGATTTTGCCCATCCACGAGGTAAAAGGTTTCGATTCGTCAAAGCGGTCAATGTGGCTGAATATTTTCAGGAAACTTTCGCTCAGGATATCCGATGCTTCGTCCGAGTTGCGGGCATACCGCCGGCATATACCCATAGCATAGCTGTGGAAATGCCTGAACAAAGCATATTGGCTTTCTTGATCGTGCTTTCGGCAACCGGCAATATACTTTTGTACTACTTCTTCATTAACTGTCGGCAAGCGTTTTTTTCCAGTTTTTAGCAATAATACGTTGAATTTCAGCAAAAGGTTGCCTTGCGGAAATTATTTTTTTTATTCCGGAAAGGGAGGCAACCAATCCTCGGTAGCTGCCGTATTGTGGAATATAAAACAGTCCTAAAATTGATGATATCATGGTAACGATGAAATTCAATCCCATTCGAATTGCATGGACAATGGTCGTGGCAATTTGCTTCACGGGCGTTTCCTGCAATGACGACGATCAACCCGAACCGGGACCCTTACAAACGGGGATTTTGGTGAAAGCCGATGCAACATTCGGTCAGATCCTTACAGACAGTGCGGGGCAGGTTTTGTACATTTTCTCACGGGATGCGGATGGAAATTCTGCGTGTGCGGGCAATTGTCTGACGCTATGGCCGAAATACTACAGCAGTCATGCAGCTTCCAGCGAGGGGATCGACAGCGAAGACATCGGCACTACCACCTTAGCCGACGGTTCGCTGCAAACCACGTACAAAGGCTGGCCATTGTACTACTACGCCAACGACGAAGTGCCGGGTGACATACGGGGGGATGGTGTAGGCGGCAATTGGTTCGTGGCCAAACCGGACTATTCGGTGTTGCTGGTGCAGAACCAACTGGTAGGAGGCGACGGCACGGCCTATACGGCTGATCTGATGCCCGGTGAAGGACTGACATCATACCTGGTAGATGCCTATGGAAGGACCTTGTACGGCTTTGTCAACGACCGGTATAATACGAACAATTTTACCAGAGAAGATTTCAGTAACAACGGCGTGTGGCCGGTTTACGAATCGGATGTCCAATCGGTACCTTCCACCACCGATCCGGAAGATTTTGCGGAAATATCCGTATTCGGGCGGACGCAGCTCACCTATAAGGGATGGCCACTCTACTATTTTGGGCAGGATGGCGCTCGGGGAGAGACCAAAGGAATTGATTTTCCGGCGCTGGGAATCTGGCCGGTGTTGAATCCCGATTCGCCGGAAGCTACAGCGCCTTAGGCGATACAAGTAACTAAAAACTAACGCTATATTCTATACGCTATGAAGCAGATCGTAAAACGTACTGCATGGTTCCTATTCGTGACGTGCTACCTGGCCGGCTGTGGGAAAGACGGCGACGGTCCCAGTCCTGAACCTCCACCAGGGAACGGAGGAGAGGGGGTAACAGTGGATAATGTGACCTATGCAAACTTTGCGGGGGGATTATTTCAATCCCGTTGCAGCAGTTGCCATACCGGATCAGGGTCAGGTACGGTTCAATGGATTTTTTCGGGATATAGTTCCGTACGTGATAATCTGGCGCGCATCAATGATGCGGTCATTGTGCGTAAGATCATGCCGCAAGACGGAAGTTTGACCAATAGGCAGTTCGAGTTATTAAAGGCATGGATTGACAAAGGTGCCCCCCAATGAAAAAGCTAATTGTTTGGTTTTTCGTGTTATTCCTGTGCCGCCAAGTGGCGGCACAGGATATCTTGGTGGATAAAGCCAGTCGCGTTTCTTTTTTCTCTGAGGCACCGCTGGAAAACATTGCCGCGGTGACATCAAAAGCGGTCTCGGCATTGGGTATCACAACTTACGAGGTCGCATTCAAGGTACCGGTCACTTCCTTTGAATTTGAAAAGCAACTGATGCGGGAACATTTCAACGAAAACTATCTTGAAAGTGAGAAATATCCGTATGCCACATTTGGGGGTAAAATCAACGAGCAGATTGACTGGAATGTTGGAGGTATACAGCAGGTAACGGTCGTCGGAAACTTGGATATCCACGGCGTGAAGAGACGTTATACCACGCAGGCGACCCTCGAAGTGACCGATACTGCCATACATGCCCATGCTAAATTCAACGTGAAGCTAACCAATCATGGCATCAAAATACCGCGGGTTGTTGTTAAAAACATTGCCGAAGAAGTCGAAGTTGAAGTCTCAGCTACTTATCCAAAATGATCATATCCGATGAATATTCCTACATATAAGACACTTTTATCCATCGCTATGCAACTAGCGGTGTACATGCCCGTATCGGCCCAACGTGATATCGAAAAAGCACTGGGCAGTGATACCGCTGCACAAGAACGGCAAGCGGTGATCGCAACCTTTAAAACGACACGGATCATCAACAGCCAGTCCATAGAGACCATTCATAAACATGAACTTGATTTCAAGGTAGACCACCGGTTTGGCGATGTAGCCGGCGCGAATGGTGGCGCCCGGAATTTCTTTGGGTTGGATAACTCCACGGATATCAAAATCGGATTCGAGTATGGAATTACAGATTACCTAAATGTGGGAATTGCCCGTGCCAAGGGGGCTACCCGCGTATCCCAGCTGTATGAGACCAATCTGAAATACCGGCTGTTGCGACAGACGGGGGATAGTAAGATGCCGCTTTCCATGACGGTTTATGCCAGCCTGACCATCCCAGGTGTAAAGGCCGATCAGCAGAACCCCGGTGAAGCGATTTCATACAGACAGTTTCCGGATCGGTTAAACGTTGTAGGTCAACTCATCTTGGCCCGGAAATTCGGCACCCATTTCTCGTTGGCGCTGCATCCCACTTATATCTGCCGTAACACCACCGCTGATTACGACGGTGAGAACAACCTGTTTGCAATGGGAATAGGAGGAAGGTTGAAGGTGAGCAGGCGTATGGCGCTGGTGATGGATTATTTTTTACCTTTTCGTTCAACGGCAAGCAAGGAAAGGTACGAAGATGCCATCGCCACGCTATATAATCCGTTGGGCATCGGGCTGGAAATCGAAACCGGCGGTCATGTGTTCAACCTTAATTTTACGAATGCAACCGCTATTCAGGAGATGCAGTATATCCCGGAAACAACCTCCTCCTGGATTAAAGGGCAGTTTCGGTGGGGATTCACGATATCCAGGCGGTTTTCCCTGGGCGGTTGAAAATTACCGTTGGCGTGTGACGGCGCGTATAACGGTATAGATACTGATACACACACCGGCAAGGGCAAACAACGCTGTCCAAAGTGGCTTTTCGGCATTGCGAGATTGATCGATACGATATCCGATATAGGTAAAAAGGCCGATAATAGCAAGCATCTGGAAGCCTACACCTGTAAAATAGGCATATTTCCCTAATGTATTATTCGGCGATCGCTTTGGGCTTTTCATAGGCAATAAGCTTCACATCGGGTAATTGGCCCGGAAGTCCCAAACTCTTGCTGGTCGTGCACTTCCCACTGATGGAAGCACCGTCTTCGACAACGAAGCGCATCGCCTCGATATCACCCTGTATCGACGCTGAATGGTTGAGCTGAAGGAGTTCCTTGGCGATAATCTGGCCCTTGACTGCACCTGAAATTTCACCGGAATGGCAGGTAATATTGCCTAAAATTTTCCCTTCGTCCCCGATGACCAATTTGGCTGTGCAGGTGACGTTTCCCTGTATCTGGCCATCAATGCGCAAATCACCCGTGGTGCTGACATCTCCGGTGATTTCCGTACCCTGTGCAATCAGGTTAAAGCTGTTTCCCCGTTGTTCTTGTGGTTTTTCATTTTTTCTGTTCACAAACATGTTGGTGATGTTTAGGTAAATACAATGTTTCAAAAAGCGATGTAATCAGTGGGGTTTACCGGATTTCCATTGTACCACAACTCGAAATGGAGGTGTGGACCCGTACTCAACTCTCCCGTATTGCCCGCGAAGGCGATTACCTCCCCACCACGTACAAAGCTACCAACTTTTTTGATAATCGACGCGCAATGTTTATAAAGTGATAGTAAATTATTACCATGCTGGATAATGGCTACATAACCGGTCTCGGGCGTGTAGGATGCAAAAACCACATGCCCGCTCAGGGTAGACCGGACAGGCTCGTTTAGTTTTACAGCAATATCTACCGCATAGTGTTGTTCTTTGGCGTTGAAACTGGAACTGATGATCCCCTTAATAGGGCTATAGAATGTATAGGATGAGATACCAGTACGGGCATTGGCCTGATTTTCGGGCAGGTCATAGGGCGCACCCGATTCGACAAGGTGGCGCAGCGCCAATTCATCTTCCGAAAGCCCCGTTTCGGGACCTTTGCCGTTGGATGCAGCTGCAGGTTCGCTTCCTGCAGGCGCGATTTGACGGCTTTCTTCCAAGGTTTCTCCGGCTTCGCCACCCAGTACGTTCCGTAGGTTGGTGAGGTAAATGTCATTTGCATGCGCTACCTGTTCCATGGAATCGATACGCGCATATGCAGCAATCAGTCGGCTCCTGTCATACGCATTCAACGACGAACCGATAACGTATTCGCGTAGGGGTGTGGCCCGGATCAGCAGGGTCGTAAAAATAATCAGCACCGCTACGGCTGAAACCGTGCCGGTGAGCCAGTACCACAATTTGCCGGTAAAAGCGGCTTTTTCTTCGAAGGTTTCTTCGTGGAGAATGATCAACTTGTAGCGCGAATTAAGTGCTTTTGCAAGTTTGTTTTTTTGTTTAGCCAATGCTGTTCCTTATTAGTGCCGTTGGGTAAATGCAGTTTCGCGCAAAGCCGCAGAGCCGCGAAGAGGCTTTCTTTGTGTCTTCGTGCCTTTGCGTGAAATTTCAAGCCGCAAAGTCTCAAAATAATTGGTACTTTTGCGTGTGTATTCCCAGCAAAGGTATTCAATTTTTACAGCACATTGGTTAAGAAATATAATCGCGATGGTGCTGGTATCCGGTATGGCGATGGCTTGTTCTGTAAAAAAACAGGCCAATGGACAGGAGTATGATCTGATGGAAAATCTGACGGCCCGGTATAACATCGTATACCATGGACGCGAGATCATTGCCGATGTGGAACGGGAAAATTTTGCTTCCCATCGGGATAATTACCAGCAACTACTTCCTGTACTAATTGAGCCGACGGAGGCAACCGCTTCGGCCAATACTCGCCTGATGGATTCCGTGATTGGGAAGGCATTGGATATCATCAATCGAAAAGCTCGGAGTAAGTACATCAACGAGGCATACCTGCTCACAGGTAAAGCCAACTACCTGAAGGGAAATTACTACAATGCGGTTGAATTTTTTTCCTATGTGGCGAATACGTTTGCTGATCAGCCTGAATACCGGCAGGCGGCACTGGTATGGAAGGCCCGGTCTTTCATGCAACTGGGCAACCTCACGGAAGCCGGTTTGGTGCTGGATACGGTATTTGCAGGTTTAGAGACAGAGAAAAAATCGGTTGGGCTTGCATTTGCTACGCAGGCCAACTATTATTTATTGACGCACGACGAAGAATCTGCAGTCACCATGCTGATGCAGGCACTTGACCATACAGGGCATAAGCCGACCAAACTCCGTTGGCATTTCCTGTTGGGGCAATTGCTCGAAAAACTGAACCGTATGGAAGAAGCGTATGCACATTACAGCCGGGTTGTCAGGAGCAATGCACCGTATGAAATGTCTTTTCATGCCGGATTGAACCGGGTATTTTTGGTTACGGCGGATAACGCGTCGGCCGAGGGTCGGGTGCGTTTACTGCGGCGTATGCTGCGGGATGGAAAGAATGCGGCATTCAAAGATCAGCTATACTACCAGATAGGGGAGGTTTTCTATGCCGATGGCAATGTGTCTGAGGCGTTGGTCAATTACGAAAAAGGGATACGATCGTTCAATGATAATCGGTATCAGGCGGCAAGGACTTATCTTAAGCTGGCAGATCACTATTTTGGACAAGCAGATTACCCGACGGCAAAATTGTATTACGATAGTGTAGGGATGTCGCTGCCGGCTGATTTTCCGGATGCGGGGGCTGTCCAGCGTAAAATTGCGAACCTGGATGAGTTGATCGGGCAGCTTCGGATTATTGCTCACCAGGATAGCCTGCAATACCTGGCCGGGTTGGATGAAGGAGGACGCCAAGCGGAGCTGGATAGCCTGATTACGCGAACCTATGCTCAGATCGAGGCAGCGAAACCAAAGTCGAAGCAATCTGGGTCATCACGGTCGACCGACCGCCTCCCGTTTGATGATCTTCCGGGTATGTCGGCTTCTTATACGGATAACCGCTTTTATTTTAATAACCCGGATGCAATGGGAATGGGGCAGGCGGAATTCAGGCGGAGGTGGGGGAATCGTCAGCTGCGGGATAACTGGCGTTTCAGCGATATGACCGGCGGTGTGCAAGCAAATGCCAGTAATCCGGTTGTTCAAGAAGAACAGACCAGTCCGTTGGCGGATACGGTGGCGACCGACAGTACTGCGTGGGCCAGCCAGCTTCGGGAGCGCTACCTGCTTGACTTACCAAATACGGAGGAAAAAATGGCGTTGTCAAACGGCCAGATCCACGATGCCTTGCTCCGTGTAGGGGCCATTTACCGGGATGACCTGCGGGACCATAAAGAAGCGGCGGATGCGTACGAAGCCTTGCTGGAACGGTATCCCGATACCAAAGAGGCACCACTCGTTTACTATAACCTGTACCGGTTATATCTGGATGTCGACGAACAGCGAGCGGCCTATTACCGAGAGAAGCTATTGTCAGCATTCCCGCAGTCTCTGTATAGCAACATCATTCGTGACCCGATGTATTTAGCCAAGTTGGAACAACAAAAGCAGGTGTTGGATCAGGCCTACGAACAAATCTATGTCCGCTACACCGAACAACAATATACGGAAGTGGTGGATGAAGTAACCCGTATTCTCGAACAGGGACAGGGCAGGGAGCAGATACGCAGTCAACTGGCTTACCTCCGCGCATTGGCGTTGGGTAGGATATCCACGTTAGATACGTTTGAAAATGCCCTATTGGAATTGGTAAAAGATTTTCCCGAAGACAGTTTGGTTACACCCCTCGCAACGCAGCACCTTGCGTTTATCGGGGCCAACCGTGATACCTTGGCGGGTAGAACGTATGCGTTACAGGGTGTTGACACAGATAGGGAGCGGTTTGTAGACGAACCAACGATTACGCTGTGGCCACAGTTGGTCATCCGCCGTGGGCCGGAACGGCCGAGACCCCGCAGGGAGCTGGCGGTCGGAGCCGCGGTACAAACCGGCATACGGACAAGCGGGAAGCTGGAAAATACCGGGGGCATTACGAGGCAGCAGTTGGCCCAAACGGCGGATGTTGGCGAGATCGGCCCCAGCTCCTATCGGAACCTGGAATTGCTGCCCGATTCAGCTACCTATTATTTTGTCATTAACGTGACGAGCGAGCGGGTAAACCTGGCTCCCTCCCGGTTTGGCATTGGCCAGTTCAACCGTACGCGGTATGCAGGTGCCGCGATTAGTCACCAGCTCAAAACCGTGGATGGGGAAAATCAACTGATTTACATCGGCCCCTTTTCTACCTATGAGCAGGCCAGGCTTTATGAAAGCCGCATATTGCCTATGTTGCCTGACATTATGAAAATTCCGGCAGACTATTATAACACATTTGTGATTACCGAACGTAATTTTGGCACGTTATCTGATTTTGACAAAATCGACGATTACCACTCCATCTATCAGGAACAAGTGAAGAGTGATCAGTGATCGGTGGTGAGTGGTGGGTGGTGAGTGGTCGGTGATCGGTGGTGAGTACGTAGAATTAACAGCATAGAATGAGTAAACAAGTAAAGAAGAAGAATACATTAACCACAGAAGACGTTAGACGGTATACACGCAATTTCTGGAAGGTGCTTATCGGGGTGATTCTGTTGGGCTTTTTATTTATCTTTAGTGTAGGCATCGGGCTATTTGGCAAATTGCCTACATTCCGTGATCTGGAAAACCCGAAAAGTAACCTGGCTTCTGAAGTCATCTCAGCGGATAATGTAGTGCTGGGCACATACTTTGTGCAGAACCGCTCGAATGTCCGGTACGATGAACTATCGCCCAACCTGGTACAGGCACTTATCGCTACCGAAGACAAACGGTTTTACCGGCATTCGGGAATTGACTACCGGCGTACCTTTACCATTATTTTTTATAACCTGCTTGGAAGACGGCAGGGCGCCAGTACAATCACTCAGCAGTTGGCACTCAATCTTTTTTCCGAGGGGCGTGCACGTAGTACCGGTAAACGGATCATTCAGAAGTTTCAGGAGTGGATCACGGCCGTACGTTTGGAACGCAACTATACCAAGGAGGAAATCATCACCATGTATTTCAATACCGTGGATTTCGGTGCTTACAACACGTATGGAATCAAATCGGCAGCCCGTACCTATTTCAATACCACGCCTGATAAGCTGAATGTGCAGCAAGCGGCTATTCTGGTGGGTATGTTGAAGGGGCCGGGAATTTATTCGCCTGTGCGGTATCCGCAGAATGCCATCCGCCGCCGGAACGTGGTGATTGAAAACATGCGCAGCGAAGGTTTTCTTACACGCGAGGAGTCTTTGAAGCTGCAAAAAGAGCCGTTGGTGCTGGACATGCGCATTTCGAATTACGGCGAAGGTCTTGCGCCCTATTTCCGGGCGGTGATGAAGCGCGAGATCCAACGGCAGTTTAATGAAATGTCAATCACAAAAGCCGATGGAACCCCTTGGGACCTGGATCGGGATGGCTTAAAGATTTATACAACCATTAACTCGAAAATGCAGCTGTATGCGGAAGAGGCACAGAAAGAATGGATGAAGACTATCCAAGCCTCGTTCGATAAACAGTGGAAAAGCAGGGATCCTTTCCGGGGTGATAAGGCGAAGCTCTTAGAGACAGGAATGAAGCGGTCGGACCGCTACCGGATGCTCAAGCAAGCGGGGAAATCCGATGCGGAGATAAAAAAGGATTTTGACACACCGGTACCGATGACCATCTTTACCTGGGAGGGGAACAAAGATACGACCATGACTCCGATGGATTCCATCCGGTACAACAAGCTGGTTCTGCGGAACGCCTTTATGTCCATGGAGCCGCAAACGGGTTATGTCCGTGCCTGGGTAGGGGGAATTAATTTTGAGCACTATAAGTATGACCAAGTGAAAATGGGTACCCGTCAGGTAGGCTCCACGGCGAAGCCGTTTACTTATGCGGTCGCGATTGACAATGGGTTCTCTCCCTGTTTTCAGGTTCCCAACGTGCCGTTGACTGTGGGCAGTGGTCCATATGCATGGACCCCGCGCGGCGAGTCGGTGGGCAGCCCGATTACGTTGCGCAGGGCTTTGGCGAATTCTCAGAACTTTGCCACGGCATATATGGTTAACGAGGTGGGGGCCAGGGCGGTGGCAACCCTGACGAAGCGGATGGGCATCACTTCGGAGGTTCCCGAATACCCGTCTATTTCCCTGGGAGCATACGAAGCATCGGTGTATGACATGGTAGGTGCTTATTCCGCCTTTGTAAACCATGGCGTTTGGGTAGAGCCTACTTACATCTTACGCATTGAGGATAAAAACGGAATGCCGATTTACGAGAAGGCCCCGCGCGTTACCAAAGTGCTGAATAGTGAAAGTGCATACATCATGGTGGATATGCTGAAAAGCGTGGTGGATGGAGGTTCGGGCCAACGGCTGCGTTGGCGGTATAACTTTACGAATCCCATGGGTGGAAAGACAGGTACGACAAATGACAACGCAGATGCTTGGTTTATCGGCATTACGCCGGAACTGGTGAGTGGTGTTTGGACGGGGGCGGAAGACCGTGGTATCAGTTTTTATTCAATGGCCGAAGGACAGGGTGCCCAAGCAGCCTTACCGGTATTTGCCTTGTACATGCAAAAGGTCTATGCCGATACGACGCTTCATTATACAAAAGGGGACTTTCCGTTGCCGGAGGGAGGGATTACCCGTGAATTGGATTGCAGTAAATATCAACAGTTTTTTGGAGAGGAAGAGGAAAAGCTGGACGATAGGCTTGGGTTTTGATAGGGTGATGAGTGATGGGTGATCGGGGATGAGTGACCGAGCACCGACCACCGAGCACTGACCACTGGATATGACCAAATTTGATTACCGTAAGGCGCTTGAAGAAATACCGCATCGGCCGGGAATTTATCAGTACTGGGATGCCGATGGGGAACTTATATATATCGGCAAGGCAAAGGATCTCCGGAACCGGGTAAGTTCTTATTTCGTCAAAGACAGCCAGCTAAACGGGAAAACCCGCGTGCTGGTGCGCAAAATCAACCGGATCACGTTTACCATCGTGGATACGGAGATCGATGCCTGGCTGCTGGAAAATAGCCTGATCAAAAAACACCAACCGCGGTATAACGTCATGCTCAAGGATGACAAAACGTATCCGTGGATTGTGATCAAAAATGAACCGTTCCCCCGTGTTTTCCCCACACGGAAATACATCAAAGATGGATCGCGGTATTTTGGTCCGTATGCTTCGGTGGGGATGATGCATGCCATCATGGATACGATCCGGGAGTTGTATCCCCTGCGTACATGCAACTTGGCGCTAACGCCGGAAAATATTAGCAAAGGGAAATTCAAAGTATGCCTGGAGTATCAGATCGGCAATTGCAAGGGGCCTTGTGAAGGGTATCAAACAGAGGAAGACTATGAGCAAAATCTGAATGATATCCGAGACATCCTCAGTGGCAAAATTGGGGTGGTGATCCGGCGGTTAAAGAACGAGTTGGATAAGGCGGCCGCCGAATTGAAGTTTGAGTACGCTCATCACCTGAAAAATAAACTGGATTTACTGGATCGTTACCAAAGTAAATCCACCGTGGTCAATTCCTCTATTACCAATGTGGATGTGTTCAGCATTGCTTCCGATCAAAGCTACGCCTTTGTCAATTACCTGAAGGTGATGAACGGTGTCATCATTCAGACGCAGACCGTCGAATTGAAAAAACGGCTTGATGAAAGCGATGCCGAGCTGCTGAGCCTAGCGATTCCCGAAATCCGTAGCCGTTTCAACAGCACCTCGAAAGAGATCATTGTTCCATTTACCCTGGGTATCGATGCGGGCAACCTGAAGTTTACGGTTCCGAAACAGGGGGAGAAAAAAAATCTGTTAGAGTTATCACTCAAAAATGCGCTCTACTTCAAGAAAGAGCGGCTCAATCAATACGAAAAGCTGAATCCGGAACTGAAAGCGGAGCGCATCCTGACCCAAATGCAGAAAGACCTGCGCATGAATGTACTGCCCCGTCATATTGAATGCTTCGATAATTCCAATTTCCAGGGGAAGTATCCTGTTTCGGCAATTGTTGTGTTCAGGGATGCCAAACCATTCAAGAAAGATTACCGGCACTTCAACGTAAAAACGGTGGAGGGGCCCAATGACTTCGCTACGATGGAAGAGGCCGTGCACCGGCGTTACCGGAGGCTGTTGGATGAGGGGCAGACACTGCCGCAGCTGATTGTCATCGATGGGGGCAAGGGGCAGCTATCCGCTGCGCTAAAGAGCCTGAAACTGCTGGGGATCGACAAGCAGGTAACTGTCATCGGCATCGCTAAGCGGCTGGAGGAACTGTACTATCCCGGCGATCAGTATCCGCTATACCTCGACAAGAAGTCCGAGACGCTGAAAGTGATCCAGCACCTCCGCGACGAAGCGCACCGGTTTGGCATTACCTTCCATCGCAAACAACGGAGCCTAAAGACATTCCGGACAGAACTTGAAAACATACCCGGCATTGGCCGGACAACCGCAGAGAAGTTGCTCAAAGCGTTCCGATCCGTAAAAAAGATACAGGAAGCAACGCCTGAGCAACTCCGAGAAGTGCTGAACGAAAAACAGGTGATAGCACTCAAAGATTATTTCATATCTTAATCTTTTGCCGCACCTCGTTACAATTGCAACGGTAAGAATTTGGAGGTATCCTGCTGGCTTACGGGTATCGATCCCACGGGCGACCAGCCGGCATCCATTTCTACCAGTGCGAAATTAACGTAGTTGCGGGTGTTGCCCAATATCGATTTCTTCAGCGAAAATTCAAGGACATTTTTACCGCCCAGTGTTTTCATCTGCGAAAACAGCAATACCTCGCCGAAGGTGGCGATATCCTGCCAACTCCAGCCGTTGTCTGGCGCGTTGTGCCGGAAAATACTGCCAGCCGAAGCGAGGGGATTGGCACGGTCGAAGTTGCCTTCAATCAAAAAGTCGGCACCGGATGCGACCGGGTACATCCATGTGATGTAGCCGGTTTGGGGGTTATTATCGGCATCGATGTAGATGTCCATGACCGCCAGGTTAAATTCGGGTGTGCCTTCCAGGTAGAAGTTAAGGAAATCGGATGAGGCAAATGTTTTAATGCCCAGTATGTTCCCTCCGGCGCCGCCTTCGTTCACCGTGGCATAGGGTACATTTTCCCAATCTGTAAAATCCCCGTCAATTTTGATATTCGGTCCCAGCACGACGACGGTGTCGGTAAATTTACTTTCGGTGGTGCCCATGGTGGCTGTCAGCGTGACGAGGAAGTCGCCCTTGGCGCGGTAGATATGCTGTGGAGAACGAGCGATGGAGGTATCTCCATCGCCGAAATCCCAGTGGTACGACGATGCATTTGATGAGAAATTAGTGAAATTGACAATAAAACCGTCGGCGACGTAGCTGAAAACCGCCTTAGTTCCATTGGTTTCTTCCTTTTTGCAGGAAGCTAAAATCAGCAGGGCTAATGCAAGCACCGGCATGTAGTTTCGTATGTTGCTCATAGTTCTTACTATTTTTTGCGTCATTGTTTATCGGTTTTTATTCCACCGTTAGTTGTCGCAGGAGGCTGTTTAACCCTGTTTCGTCCTGCCATACGGCTTCATTGGCTAGACGGATAGCGTATTCCGGCCGGTCTTTCAGGGAAGCGGAAGAGTCGCTGATGTTGAGGAAGAGCTCATAGGTGCCCGCCGGGATGCCGGTGAGATTGGGCTGTTCTTCGAACGTGACCTTTTGGCCGGGCTTACACTGCCGGAGATCGCACGAAAGGGCAACGGCATGCAGGCTGCCGGTCGCTTTGTTTTTCAGTATCAAATCCACGCTTTTTTGGTGATACATCGGGGCGTACCCGCTGTTGGTGAACAGAAGAGTCAAAGGGAATCCCTTTCCTTCCGCTACGGAAAGAGGAGCTTCGCTGCTTTCCAGAGCCAGGCGATAGCCGAGGTTACGCTGAAACTCGTCAAAACACCCCGAAGCCCGCCACAGATTGATGGTAGGCTCGTACCAATCCAGGTTGAGGTAGGTCCACCGGAGGAATTTCATCTGGTTTCGCCCTTCGGGGCAATCGGGTGAAAATCCATCGGTAGGCGGACAGGTTTCACCCCCTGTCGGTACAAACAGTGCATCGTCGCGGATGTATTGCTTTTCCGCTTCGATCTGGTCATCTGTATACGTACCATAGTCCGTCGCATTGGATAGAAAGCAATCGTTGTGATGCCCTACGCGTGCCAGGGGCGACCCACTGTCGACCGCCTGCTGTGTCACCGGCTGCGCCGTATCGAAAATGCGTTGCTTCATAACCGGGGTCCGTACCTGTACCATCAGTTTCGCCGGCACAACTTCCAGGAGTTTCGAGAGTACCCGTTTCTGATTTTCAGGCGAAGCAAGGTCGTTGCTGGAGCTGTGCCATTCGCCCCAGGCACCGATAAATCCGGCCTGTACGAATGCAATGATATCTTCATTTGCCTGAAAAAGAGGTTTCAGCTGATCAAGGTGCTGCTCAACGACAGCTATCGGCGCATCGGTTCCTTCCATGTCGTCTGTGTAAGCGAAGCGCAGGATTGTTTTCAGTCCGGCCGCCCTTATTTTGTCGAGGTCGGCCTGTATGGCCGCCAGTTTATCCTCCCCGATGGGCCTGTCCTTGTATTCCTGCAGGTAAACGATGCGCAGGATCAGGGAAACGTTGCGGCTGCGCAGCGTGGCGAGCGTACTGGCATCGAGCACGTTATTGTCAGACAGGGTGCTGTAGGTATGGATAAACCCCCGTTCAGGATTTGGAAAGATCGCATTTGACGTCTGATAGGTAACAGTCTGGTTGTCTCCGTTTGTTCCGGGCGGATTTTGCGTACCTTTCGAACAGCCGGCTAAGCATCCAAGCAATAGCCAGGAGAATACATGTATTGCCATAATGAATCGGTTGTGCATGGGTGGAAAGATTAAAAATATCCGAGATTCTGAATGAACTTACCTTTCCCTTCGCTGATCATTTGCAGGGAGAAGGGGAAAAGCTGTTTATATTCAGCTGTGTAAGGAGATTGCTTAACCTCACGGGCACGTTCCACAAACTTACCGTGCCGGATGAGGTCTGCGCGGTATTGTCCGTTTTCGCACCAGAATTCGTGGCTACGCTCAGTCAATATCAGGTCATTGAAAGCTGCAAGGGAAGCATAATCGGCTGCATTTAGCGGCTGCAGCTTAGCTCGTTGCCGGATGATATTGACCAATTCCATGGCTTCGGATGTACCCGCATTGGCAATGTTAGCCAGTGCCTCCGCTTTTGACAACAGCACATCGGCATAGCGGTACATGACGATATCGACGGTCGACAGGCTTGTAGTCCGTTCTGCGTCCGGATTCATTTTCAGCGGGATAGGCCCCCAGTCCATCACGTCGCCGGGATTACTGCGGCTGTAAGTGATTCCGTCTGTACTGGTATACCGGTCGATGAGCAAGGTCTTCCGGACATCCTGGGGTTCGAATGTATCAAAGAACCACCAGGTGCTTTGAATCGTTCCCCATCCACCCTTCGGCGAGAAGTCGGCCGGGAGGGCCATCAACTGCCATTGATTTTCGCTGGTACCTTCATAGTTGCAGGGAATGGCCCAGATGACTTCACGGCTTCCCTTTGCGCCTTCGAGGCCCCACATGCCCACGTAGTCGTTATCGATGGTGTAGTAATTGTAGCCGATGATGTCGTTGCAGAGTTCAACGACCTTATCCCATCGCTTTTCATGCAGGTTGAGCCGGATGAGCACCATCTTGGCTAGGCCTTTGCTAAACCTTCCGTATTCGGCTTGGGCCGGAGCGGGCAGGTCTTCGGCGGCGGCGATCAGATCAGCCTCGATGAAATTGACAGTCTCCTCGTGTGACAGCCGGGCCAGTGGTTCTTCGATCAACGGATTTTTCAGGACTTCAATCGGTGCGATGACGATGGGGCCGAAAAAATCAAACAACTGGTAGGCAAGCAATCCCCTCGCACAGCGTACCTCTGCAATGGCACTCCGCTTGAGTGTTTCGCTTACATCCGATTCCTCGATGAGATCAATGGTCAGCGTCATTCGGCTGATCATGTTTTGAAAGTCATCGTAGAAGCGGGTGATTTCCGTTGTAGCTGGAATGTAATTGTGCAGGGAAGCGACGTTCTGTACGCCGTATTTTCCATGTAAGATCTCGGTGGTAGCATCGGAGACGAACATGACGCCTCGCTCCGATGTCGAATAAATACCATCGCCCCAGGAACCCCGCAAGGGGTAATAGCATGCATTGACCATAGCCTGTAGATCGGCTTCGGTTTTGGGGAAAATACTGGGATTGATTTCCGAATAATCGACGGGCACGAGGTCGTCCGTGCAGCTTCCCAGCCAGCAGATACCGATGACCAGGCAGTATATGTGATTTCGTAAGTTCATGATTACGGTAATTTTTGTTAAAGTTTCAATCGCACACCTAACGTAAACGTCCGGATATTGGGGTAAGCCGCTGTGTAGGAATCCGTTTCCGGGTCGACTCCTTTATAGGGTGTAATGACAAATAAGTTACTCGCGGTCGCATTGATTGCCGCTTCACTGAATACCTTACCCACCCAACGTGTGGGAAGTGAGTATTCGAGGGATACGTTTTGTAAGCGGATAAACCAGGCGTCTTCCAAAAAGAAATCGCCGGCGCCGTAGGGCGAATATCCCCAGAACGAGCTGGGTTGGGTGGCCGATGGGCGTTCCGGGGTCCACCGGTCTTTTACGGTACGTAAGGCATTGTAACCGTTCTGGTAAACACCCACGGCACCGATGCCATAGGTTACGTAGTTGGGATCTTCCATGCGGCGCCCAAACATGCCGTTGAAGTCGATGTTGAGGGTCCAGTTTTTATAGGTAACGATGTTGGTGAACCCGGCAATCAACCCCGGGTCGGATGTGCCCAACAGCCGGGTATCGGCATCGTCGAGAATACCATCGGGCTGACCGGTACGGATGAAGCGTCCATTTTCATCCACTTCGGGATTTCCGTTCGCATCCCGTTTGAAGCCGTCTACGTCTTTCAGGCGGATCATTCCCGGCCTCAATTCGGGTTGGGAGTCGGGGATGGGATCATTTACCTGTTGGATGGCCTCGGCGGGGCGGTAAAACTGGGCACGGATGGGATCATCCACGCGCTCGTACACCGCGGGTTTCCAATCGTCGGCACGTTCTTTCCACCGGTCCACATATTTCGATACGGCAAGCATGGTGCGCCAATGGACGTACTGATTCCGGATGTTGTGGGTGGTCAGCGCCACTTCGAAGCCGCGACTTTGTGTTTTGCCGATGTTGGCCATGATGGTATTCACCTGATGATACGAGTTAATAGGCTTTTCGGCGAGCAGGTCTGAAATTACTTTGTTATACACGTCGACGGAGCCATCCACGCGCCCTTTGAAGATAGAGAAATCCAGTCCGATATTCGTTTCCGTGGTGGTTTCCCATTTCAAATTGGGGTTTTCGAGCCGCCCCAGAGATACGCCGATCTGAATGGCTTCTTCTGCAGACAACCAGGCGGGGTAAGCACTGTAAGCTGCGAAGGCATTGGTGCCGATGGATGCATTACCGGTTTGTCCATGTCCGACGCGGAGTTTGAGCATGGGGGCAAAGGTTTTTAGATTTTGCAGGAACGGCTCTTCGGAGAGGTTCCATCCGAGTGCCACCGAGGGGAACGTGCCCCATTTGTTGTTCCGGGCAAATACGCTGGCACCGTCGGTCCGGATGGTTGCCGTAAGCAGGTAACGGTCGTTGTAATTGTAGTTGATCCGCCCAAAGTAGGATGCAATCGTATTTTCAGTCCGTGATGAACCGACCACTTTCGTACCGCTGCCGGCATTCAGGTTATTCCACAGAAAGGCATCGGTGATGAAAGATGAATTGCCCGAATTGTTGTAGGTATTGCGGGTGTCCTGCCGGGATGCACCGACGAGTACCGTCAATTGGTGGGCTCCTGCGAAGTGAGTATTGTAGTCGACGGTGCCTTCAAAAAGGTAGTCATCCTGGCTGATGGAAGCAATGGCGGCACGCCCTTGTTCCAATGCGCCGTGCAGCGTAGACGTGGGAATATAGGTTTCCCGTTTGGAGCCGCCGCGGTCTACCCCTGCTTTGAAGCGTGCTGTTAAGCCCTGAAACGGTTTTACTTCGAGAAACGAGTTGAGCAACAGGCGCTCTACGCGCCCATCGTCGGTAATGGTCAGCAGGGAGTAGGGGTTGGGTTGCAATGCCAACTGCGGATTCAGCGGATAATTGCCATTTTCATCTATGGCCTGGATGTGGGGGCCCTGCTGGATGGCCGCCCGGATGATTCCCGAATTTTCGTATTGATCGGCACCCAGTTGGCTGTTTTTATTGTTGATCTGGCTGGCTGTCAGGTTGACGCCGAGGGTCACCATGCGGTGCACGCGTTGTTCTACGTTGGCCCGTACCGTAAACCGTTCGAAGGCTGAGTTTTTGACAATGCCACCCTGGTCGTAATAATTGCCCGATACCAGGTATTTGGTGGCTTCGTTCCCACCGGATAGGCTTAGGTTGTGTTGTTGGGTTTTGCCGTTGCGGGTAACCAGCGAGAGCCAGTCTGTTCCTCTTCCGACGTTATTAATGGCGTTTTGGGTATACAACTGTCTAAAGGGCTGGCTTACCGGATTGGCCTGAGCCTCTTCAAGCGTCCTTGAACCATACGGGATCACATTGTTGTCGAAGTTCCACTGTTCCCAGGCTGCTTCATTGCGGACCTGCATCCATTCGTTGAGGGGCAGCACGTCAAAGGAGTCTTCGTATTTCTGGAACGAAAAATTGGTGGAATACTGTACCACGGGTGTCCCTGCTTTTCCCTTTTTGGTGGTGATGAGGATCACGCCGTTGGCCGCCCGCGAACCATAGATAGCGGTGGCGCTTGCGTCTTTTAATACTTCGATGGATTCGATGTCATTGGGGTTGAACGAATTAAGGATGCTTTGGCTGCCGAATTGGTACCTGCTACCGGTAATCTGGGGCTGTTGCAAATCCGATATCGGAAATCCGTCGACAACGATCAGGGGATCGTTGCTGGCATTGATAGAGCCTGCTCCGCGTACCAGGATATCCAGGCCGCCGGCGGGCTGGGCACTGTTCTGACGGATCATGAGGCCGGGTACCTTGCCTTTGAGCATGTTTCCGATTTCGGGGCCTGAATTGATCACTAGATCATCGGTTTTTACCGACGAAACCGCTCCGGTCAGATCGCGCCGTTTCTGCGTGCCGTAACCGATCACTACAATGTCATCTAGCCCGATCACATCCGGCTGCAGGACAACGTTGATTTCCTGTTGCCCGCCGACTGCGATTTCCTGGGGTTTATACCCCACGTAACGGAACACGAGGATGTCATCGGGATTGGCCTGTATGCTGAATTTACCGAGGTCGTCAGTCAGGGTACCATTGCCGGCATTTCCCCTGACCGAGACGCTGACACCTGCAAGTACCCCCGTGGAATCCCGCACGGTACCCTGTACCGGTTGTTGAACCGGGCGGGCGGATGGAAAGGGAGCCGCCTTGTCGTGAATAATGATGGTCTGGTTGTCAAGCAGGTACCCGATCGGCTGGTTGCTGAAAATTCCTTCCAACACTTTTTCCAGGGGCTGATCGGTGACGTGAATGGTCACCGGATGCGTTTTACGGATCTGCGCCATCTTGTAGATAAAGTCTACGTTGGCCTGTTTCCGGATTTCGCTGAAAACCTGCTCAATAGGAGCCGCCGTTTGGGAAAGGGTGATTCGCTGGGCCATGACCGTACCACTCACCTGCGTGGAGGCCAACAATACTACGAGCGCAATCAATTTCATTTGTACAATGGTTTTTACCAACAACCGCTGCGTCTGGTTTAAGTGCTTTGGCTTGGTTCGTACATGTAAATAAACACCGCGTGATTTCGTGCGGTACAATACAAAATGCATACCTTTGTTAAATTTGGGTTTGTAAATTCGTTAATCGCAAAAGAGGATGGTCAGGCCCAAACATTCCCGGATTCCGCGGCCAACGGAATCCGGCTTTTCAGCCTACCGATAAGATATCGTTGTTATGTCTTCATAGCTGTGCTCCTTATTATTTCGTTATTTACTGAGATATATATAATTTTTTATGCTCGATGTTAAACTGAATACCTCCCGAAAGTTGTAGGATTCGGAGTATTTCGGACAGATTTTTATCGCGGGATATTTGTCCGCCAAATGTTTCATTGGGTATATCGTCTACATAAACCACCTCGATGTCATACCATCGGGCGATCTTGCGCATGATACTTTGTAATTCTTCATCGACGAAGCGGAAATCGCCGTTTTTCCAATCGGCCGCAGTGTTGGTATCTACTTTTTTCACGGTAATGTTCCCGTTTTGGAGTATACTTTGCTCACCAGGCTTTAAAATTGTTGCCGTTGAGGAGCGATCGAGTGGTGCTACCCGTACAGTTCCTTCAACCAGGGTAGTTTTTACATCTCCATCGTCGGCATACGCACTGATATTGAATTGGGTGCCGAGAACTTCAACGGTTTGACCCGCGGTTATGACACGGAAAGGAAGTTTTTGAGCGGATGGCTGTTGACTGCCCGCTAATGGCCGATGGCTGACGTCAAAATACGCTTCGCCTTCGAGTTCTACGACCCGGTCCCCTGCATCAAACTGCGATGGATATTTCAGTGTCGACGCAGCGTTGAGCCATACCTGTGTGCCATCGGGAAGGGTCAGTTGATAGGTTCCTCCCCGGGGTGTCGATAGTGACATCATTCCCGTTTGTTCGGTGTTTATTACTTCGGTACCATCGGTGTAGGTCAATTTTTTTTCTCCGACAATAATGCCGACCTGTTGTTCGTCCAATGAAACGGTTTGACCGTCTTTGAATGTCAAAGTTGCCCGATTACCTCCCGGTGCTACGTCATTGACCGGAATCTTGGATAAGGTATTGGGGGCTCGCACTGACAGAGACGGTAAAAAAAGAATGGACAAGGTTAACGCAATAACCGCTGAAGCTGCCAGCGAAAGATATAACTTCCACTTTTTTGGTGTGTGTTTTTTATTATCCAAGTCGAGGTTGGCAAATACGCGTCGGATCGCAGCTTCCGTTACGGCATCTGGATCGCTATTTTCCTGAAGACGTGTGTGGATCAACGATTGGAAATGTGCCCGGTGTTCGTCAGCCTGCATCAGCCGGAATAATTCCCTGATTTCGTCCGGTGAACAGGCATTGCGAAGGTGTTTTTGAAACAGTTGCGTGATGTATTGCTTATCTTCCAATGGTGTTTTATCGTAATACCAATAAAACAGGCGGTCCCTCTGTTCGCAACAAAAATTTTTTTAATTTTTTTTAAAGGAACAGGGCGGCCAGCATTAAGATCAGCAATGCGTGTTCCGATAAGTAATATGCTTTCAGGAATTTGGTGGCTTTAACAATATGATCGCTGATGGTGGAAACGGAGATTCCCAACAGGTAACTGACCTCTTCGTAACTTTTACCGTCGATTTTACAGAGCGTATAGACTAACTTCCGCTGTGGGGGAAGCTTATCTACCGCGCTTGCGAGGATGGTTTCAGCCTCTTTGTAAGCCAGCTCTTCGTCGATGTGGTGATATAATTCACTGGATGCCGCAATCAGGTGTGCTTCGATATCGTGACGTTTGGTTTGCTGGTTGAAGAAGTTATATATCAAATGTTTAGCAATGGTAAATAAATAGGATTTAAACGATTTGTCAGGGTCAATGGAAGCTCGTCTTTCCCAGATCCGCTGAAAAAGATCCTGCAGGATTTCTTCCGCGATTGCTACGGATTTTACCATTTTCAGAATGTTACCGAAAATCCTTGCGCTATAGGTGAAATAAAGTTGCTCAAAGGCTTTTGTATCTCCGTCGCGCAGTTGCACCAGTAGCCGTCTTTCAATCAAATTCGTATCGCCGTACATATCCTGCCCGATTTTACATCTTCATAGCCTCCCTATTTATTGCGATAGGTTTTAATACATTGGTTCATTTGTGTTGTTTTCGTGGAAAACAATGTCAATAATACGGTACAATTTCCGTTTTTGCAAATCCGTGTGCACGCAAACGATTGTTTATTTTGCGGCAGATCTAACGGGGTCATCGGTATGCTGCCTATCGGCTTAATTCCTCCAGTACTTTTTTTCCTTGGTTGACCAGTTCCGCGCAAGTCATTCCCGAGGGTCGCTTGATGTTGAACCGGGCGACGGCCTCTTCCAGTGTATTCAATTTCTCCGTCTCCGATGCCGCTGTTAATTGTTCACGCAAAATACGGATTTTTTCGGCATCCTGTATGCCTTCTTTGGCACGCTCAAACCGGATGGAACTCCTGCCATCGGGATAGATGATGTAGGTGTCCCCGGCAGGCCATGTACGGAAGCGGGAATCGATCAATGGGTTTTCCGTCCATGAGTTATAGGACCAGTGCAGGTAACCATCCAGTCCGGCTGCCCGTGCATACCAACCCATAAAGACGGCCTCCGATGGGTCCGAAAAGGTGAAAATATTTGGGAATTCATCGGAGCAGCACACGTAGTAAGTGCTTATCAGACCGTTTTCTTTCCGGAAAGCCAGGTCTTTTTTATCGAAATCTGCGCCGAAAGCCACGCAGATATCTTTCAACATGGGATATTCCTGGTAGCTTTTGTGGTTATCCGCGAGTGCGACACCCATTTCCGGTACTACCTTTTGCAGCAGTTCCAGCGCAATTTTCATTTCTTCGGGCGATCGTTCGTCCATGGCGATGTTGGTAAATGCCAACCAGCCTTTATCCTTTAAGTGATCACGGAAAGAAGTGAGAAACGGTGTCCAGAGTTCGGTAAACTCTTTGCTTCCCGGTTTTGCACTGACATTGACGGTATCGCCTGTTTGTGCATCCAGGTAGTGGATCTCGTGGTTCCACGGAAGCAAGGAATAACAGTTGATGAGTTTGTTGACGCCGAGATTCCTCATGAAGTTGACCCAACGGTCAAAAATTGCATAATCATATTCCCAGGTGCCGTCTGCTTTCTTGGTCCAGCGAATCATGTCTTCGTATGGATCGAAGCATTGGTTGTTCCAGGGGTCCTTGTTTAAATTAGCAGTAATCACTTTTTGGCCCGCATCGGCCAGCATTTTCATGGGTGCTTTCATCAATTCCCAGTGTTCTTCTGACCACACCTTTACGCCATGTACCCGTGCAACTGCCGATGGGTGTTGCCACATATCCAAGTGGAATGCCCAGTTGCTCGGTGCCGGCAACGTTTGGGGGAGCACCTCGATAGACAAGGTCAATTCTTTGGTGGATTGGTTTTGTGCATAGAGGTTCAATGTTCCGGTATATATGCCCGGAGAGGCATCGGAGGGAATATCGAACGTTAACCATACCGGTAGCGTGGTCTCGGTAGCCATGTCAAAACACGAAACATTATCCAATGCATCCGCGGACAATGACACCGGAAAATCTTCCGGTTTGCGGTAGCCGCAGCCCGGTGCAAACACGTCGGTCAGGACATACCGTACGAACTGTGCTTGGCCGATGGAAGGATCCATGGTTTCGCCGTTCGCTGATTTGAAAGGGGAAAAGGCAAACTCAATCTGATCGACCGCTTGGTTCGACCAAAGCACCAATTGTGCGGAAATGGTTTCCCCGCGCCAACCGCTGCCGCTCCATTCCGTAGTTTGCGTCAGCTGGGGAATGGCCGATTTGGCGTAGCGCCGATCAACTGTACCAAACGAGTAGTTCAGGCCATCCACCTGCGACCAGTCGACCTGCGTAGTATCGGGGTCATCGGCTTCGGTATATGTCTCGCAAGACACTACGGGACGCGATGGGTTGCAGGAGGCAAGCAGTAGGATGCTCAGGAACGGAATAACATATTTCATATCGTTTGGCGAATTTATCACGGGTTTATATGGTTCAATGTTACATAATGCGATTCTGTTTCCCAAATCCGGGAGTCACGCAATCGATTGTGCAAAAAGAAGCCGCCGCAATAATCATGCGACGGCTTTGTAGAATGAAAGAAATATCAATACCCCGGATTCTGCTCGAGATTGGGGTTGACAGCGATTTGCTGGCTGGGGATGGGATAGACCAGTGTATGTGGCCCGGGATCTGCAGGTTTTTCCTGCCAGGGTTCCAGGAATTTGCCAAACCGGATCAGATCCTGCCGTCTCCATCCTTCCCAATACAGTTCCCTTCCGCGTTCGTCAATCAGCTCGTCTAGCGTAAGTGTGCCGAGCGCAGCAACGTTGCGGTTGGTGCGTATGCTGTTCACCAGTGTTAATGCTTCTGCGGGCGTGCCCGTTCCGCCGCGCAATATTGCCTCCGCTTTCATCAACAATACATCTGCATAGCGGAATACCACCCAGTCGTTATTGCGTTGGCCCGAAGGTACACCATAATCGAAGGCGTATTTCATTACCCGGATACCGGCAGTTTCCAGGGTATTGCCGGAGGTTCTGATCGTGACTTCCCGCGTAAACACGAGTGGTTGGCTGGAAGGGTTTCGGGCCATTAACGGTTGGTCGTTAGCAAGATTGTATTGCTGGCCAATCAGAAATCCAACGTTTCGGCGTTTCCCCGGATTAGCCATCGTATCCGCCGGGTATTCATAATAAATTCCCAGTCGCTCGTCTCCTTCGTCAAACAAGTCATAAAAATCGGATAGCGTACACCAGCCATTCCACCCCCCTGGGGTCATGTTATAATGGGCAACGGTATTCCAGGTACGGTCAATGCTTCCACCCCTTACGCCGAATTCATTGTACAGCGTAAAGATGTTTTCGGTAGAAGCTGTGTGGTTATGGGGTGCAAAATTGTCAAAATACTTACCCGGAGGAGAAAGCTGATACCGGTTGCTGGCCGTTATCTGGTCGGCGAGGCTAATGACCTGATCCATATCAGCAGGGTCGAATGTTGGATTCTGCCGATCCAGGAATACCCCTTTGTTTAAATACAGTTTCATCAGCAGTATCCTTGCTGCATTTTGGCTGGCAACGTAGGCTGCGCCGCTTGTGGGTAGATCACTCAAAGCCGCATTAAGTTCGCTGGTAATAAAATCAATAGCTTCCGTAGGCTGGAGTGTAGTGGGGGGCTCCCGGAAATTATCAAGGTCTTCCCGGTAGGGTACCACGCCCCACAGATTTAATACGTCGTACATGCTGAGTGCCCGGATAAAACGAGCTTCGGCTGCCTGCTGGGGGGTAGGATTGTTGCGGAGTACGTTGGATGCCTGGAACTGGGCGGTCAGCAAGGTTCTGAACGTGTTGTTCATGTACGAATTATCGGCATTCCAGGTGTGCTGGTGAATTGCCCGGTGAATACCGTTGTCGTCCCAGTCGCCACCACGCGTAGGCGCCATGGCTGCATCGGTTGAGATTTCTTCGAGCACCCACCGTTGCTCCTGCTGATAAGGCTCGTTCAGGGCTGAATATGCACCGATTAACAAATCCGCGGCATTCACATTTGTAATTCCCTGCTCCAATTCACTCCGAAGTTGCTCGTCTAGGTCGGTGCAGGACAAAGACAGCCCCGCGACGATCAGAAAAAATGTGCAATATTTTTTAAAAGTGTTCATGATTCCAATGTTAGCGTGAACAATTTATTTATAATGAAAAGTTGAGGCCCAGAAGAAACGTTCTGGCGGGCGGATACGGAATATACTCGATACCGAGGGAAGGTATGTCATTAGCCGTACCGTCGGTATTTACTTCGGGGTCGAATCCACTGTAACCTGTGAAGACAAAGAGGTTCTGGCCTGTAAGTGATACATTCAGATTCCGGATGGCTCTCCCGATGTTGCCCACGTTGTAGCTGAGTGTCAAGTTGGAGAGTTTCAGGAAATCGCCCTTTTCCAGGTACCGGGTAGAGGGTGCGGCTGAATTGGAGGTAGACTCGCCCAACTGCGTGTCAAAGACTTTTTCGGCGATGTTCCGGTTGGACAGGTTATTTACCCCCAATACCGTGGCCATGGTGTTATTGAACAGGTAATGGCCAAAGGCTCCGTGCATGTTGACCGTTGCCGTCAACTTTTTGTAGGATACGTCAGTCGATATACCCAACAGGTAATCGGGGTTGGGGCTATTTACATAAAATTTGTTCAGGGCCGGATCGACCGAAGTACCCACCGTACCGTCTAGCGCCCGGTACCTGCTAGTGCCGGTTTCGGGGTCTATTCCTTCAAAGATGGCTAGGTACCAAACGTTGAGCGGTTGGCCGCTTACCATCCGTTGACCCAGCACACCCGAAAAGCCCTGGCCGCGGAGTTGGGCCGTTTCGTAATACCCCAGCAGGCCACTTACGTTGTTTTTCAGGTAAGTTGCGTTCGTGGTTAGGTTCCAGTTCCAGTTATCGTTTTGTACGATACTGCCTGTCAGGGCCAATTCAATGCCTTCGTTGATGATCTCGCCGTCGAGGTTCACCCATAGCCGGCCGTTGGGCGCAGGTTGGGCCAATGTCTGTTCAAATAGGGCGTCGGTCGTGGTTTTGCGGAAGTAGTCAAGGGATCCGGAAAGGCGGTTTTGGAAAAATCCGAAGTCAATACCTGCGTTGATGGTGGAAGAGCTTTCCCATCTGAGGTCGGGGTTTCCGAAGTTGGCCTGTGAAATGCTTTGGGCAGCAAAAACATACCGGTCCTTTGATGCGCCGGAAGGAAATTCCTGATTACCTGTTTTCCCCCAGCCCACGCGCAGCTTGAGGTTGCTGATAGTCCGGTTATCCTGCAAAAATGCTTCGTTAGAAATGTTCCAGGCAAATGCCAGGGAAGGAAAATTGGCGTATTTGTTGTTCTCACCGAATTTGGTCGACCCATCTCTCCGGATGGTACCGGTGAAAAGATACCGATCTGCAAAGTTAAGTGCGGCCCGCGCAAAAAAGGACTGCAGTTCATTGGTTGGATGCCGGTAGGAATCTATAGACCGGTTGCTTGCGATGGAATAGTCCAGGTAGTCGTAGTAATCAAGCCCACCCAGGTCGGAAAATCCGCTTCCGCTTTGCGAGTTCCACCGGCGGTCGAAACTCAGGTATTCGTAACCCAATACGGCATTCAGATTGAGTGACGTGGCGATCTCCCGGTTGAATGAGAGGGTATGTGTTAATTGCTGGTTGGTTTCGATATCGTTGCCGATGAAGGCGGATCCGTTATTGATATCATTCGGATTAATCATACCGGCAATGAGCCGACCCGTTCGGCGGCCGGTTTGGCGGGTAAGACTGTACATGAGTTTGTATTCCAGATCGTCTGTGATTTTATACGATGGCGAAATGCTGGATAGAATCGTATTGACCACTGCCCGGTCTTTGAATGCCGCCAACGAGGTGAGCGGATTGATCAGCGTTGGCGATTGGTAGGTCAGTGCCCCTTTATCGTCACGGAGGGGGAGTGTCGGATTCCATTGCAGTGCCTGGGAAATCACATTTCCTTCAAATCCGACGCCGACATTGATCGGGACAATATTTTCGTCGGTTTGGGAGGCGAGTATGTTGATGTCGAGTCCTAATTTTTTACTTTCCAGGAATTTGAAATTGCTGTTCAAATTGGTGGTGAATTTCCGTAGACGGGATGTTTCGACGATGCCGTTCTGATCCAGGTAGCCAGCGGATATGCGGTATTTGGCGTCGTCGTTGCCCCCCGAAACGTCCAGTGCATAGTTTTGAGTAGCCGCAGTGCGGGTGATGGCATCGAATGCATTCACGGAGCCGCCAAAATCTCCGGACTGATCTTCCGGTGTATAGAATGCAAGTGCCTGCCTAAACTGATCTGCATTAAGTACCGTTGGCCTGTTTAGCAGCGTGGAGAAACCACTGGATGCCATTACGTTCAATGTGGGGGTGCCGGATTGACCCCGTTTGGTCGTAATGATGATCACTCCATTGGCACCCCTCGAACCGTATATTGCCGTGGCGGAAGCATCCTTTAAGATATCCATGCTGGCGATGTCATTGGGATTGAGATAGGAAAGGGGGTTCCCGCTATCCGAACCATAGTTGCCATCGCCTTTGCCCGGGCGGGCGGATGTGCCGGACAGGGGGATGCCATCCACTACAAACAAGGGATTATTCCCTGCGCGGATGGAAGAGTTACCGCGGATTCTAACGGTTGTGGAGCCTCCCGGTTGGCCGGTATTGTTGATGACCATTACGCCGGCTGTCCGGCCTTGGACCAATTGATCGGGGGCGATGATGACACCTTTATTAAAATCCTTTGCCTGTATCGAGGCTACGGACCCAGTGAGATCCTTTTTCTGGGTCGTTCCATAACCCACCACCACCACTTCTTCCAGGCTGGCTAAATCTTCCTGAAGGGTTATCTCTAGCGGCCGGTTTGCTTGTGCGGTAACTTCCTGGCTTATATAACCAATATAGGTCAATACCAATACCGCGGGTGTTTTGCTGACCGTCAGTGAAAACTGACCATCGTCGTTGGTTACGGTGGCATTGGTCGTTCCCTTTTCGTTGATGCTGACCCCGGCCAGCGGCTCGTTGTCGGTAGTGGTAACCTTTCCGGCCACGACCTGCTGCACCGGCTTTTCCGTTGGTTTTATGGCAAACTTTGGGGTTTTCCGATCCAAGATGATGATGGTTTGATTGTCTAACAGGTAATCCACTGGTTGATCGTGAAAGATCTGTTTCAGTACGTTGTCGAGCGGCTGATTCCTGACGTGAATGGTTACCCGATTGGATTTTTGTATGTGCTGGGTTTTGATAATGAAGTCAACGTTGCTTTGTTTGCGGATTTCCCGGAGTATCTTTTGCAGCGGAGCGTTTTGCTCCGAAAGCGTGATCGACTGAGCACGCACTGCAGCGGAAACTTGCACGCAGGTTATGAATAAGACAAGTGTTATCAGCTTCATGATTACAATGAAATTCAGGATGAATGATGGACATGCGATACGCATGCATCCATTTCGGCAAAGATTAAAAAGCATATCTTTGTGAACTTTGGGTGAATAATTGATTTGTTATCAGTAAGAATCGGGTCGATATTTCCCAATGTAGATGCCGGGGATGCTGGCGGGCATTCTCGGTTTTTTCTATCTGCTATAGGTTACGTGTATCCCTGGTTTTTCATAATGTGTGTTTTTAGTTAAATAATCGGGTGTTTTTGGGTTCTTATTTGGGAGGTGAAAGAAACAGTGTACCGTCTGTTATTCTGTATGTCACTCCCCCGGACAATTCTAATATATGCAACACTTCGGATAAGTTTTTGTTGCGTGAAATTTGCGCGTTATAACTATCCTTGGGCAGTTGCCCTTCATAGATTACGTTTACATTGTACCACCTGGCTACTTTGCGCATGATGTTTTCCAGCGTTTCGTCGGTAAAGATAAAATCGCCGTTTTTCCAGTCGACTACCGTTTCCGGGTCTACATCAATCACGCTCAATTCCCTCTGGCTGACTTTGGACTGCTGACCGGGTTTCAACAACGAAGAACCATTATCTGTGCTGACCCGCACGGCACCTTCGAGCAGTGTGGTATTCGTGGTACTTTCATCCGGATAGGCGTTTACGTTAAAATGTGTGCCAAGGACTTCTACGGTTTGGCCATTGCTCACCACCCTAAACGGCCAGGCGGCATTCGAAGTATGGGATTCGTTACTTCGTGCTTCCGGCTTCGTACTTCTAACTTCAAAATAGGCTTCTCCTTCAAGTTCCACTACTCTTTCTTTTTTGTCAAACTGCAACGGATATTTCAGTTTCGAGGCGGAATTGAGCCAAACATTTGTGCCATCGGACAAGGTGATTTGGTAGGTGCCGCCCTTGGGAGTTGATAGTTGATAATGGACAATTGATAATGGATAATTCTCCCCCTGGCTTCCACTGTCAATTGTCAATTGTCCCTTATCAATTACTTCACTGCCATCTGTGTACATAATCCCATCTCCCACGACGATCCCGCTCTGCTGGGAACTCAGGTCAACCGTCCGGCCATCGGCCAGCGTAAGCGTGGCCCGGCTGCCGCCAGGAGCAACGTCCTGTTTGGTTACGACTGGGACCGGCTCAGGCTGTTGAAAATAAATATATGTGGCTACAACGAAAGCGATGAGCAACGCAGCAGCCGCAGCCGTTATAAAAATGCGTAGGGATTTGCCGCGTTTTCGTTTTATAGGATCATTGACATCTAATTTTTCGAAAACATCGGCCAGATCGATGTTGTCAGCCAGCACATCCGGAGTATTTCGCATATGGGCTTCAATAAGTTGTTCGATATATTCCTTATCGTCACCCGATTGAAGCATGTGCATCAATTGAGCTGCTTCTTCCGGGGAGCAGGTGTTTTGGACGTATTTGTCGAGCAACTGTCGGATATCTGGCTTGTTATTCATATATCGCTTATCCCGCTACTATACTAATATATACGGTGAAAGCACAAATGTCCTCTGCTCGATGCTTACTTTTTTTTCAGCTATTTTGTAACGATATATTCAGAATAGGTAAAATACGGATATCAGCAGACAGATGTGTTCCGATAGGTAATAAGATTTAATGAATTTGGTGGCTTTTACGATGTGATCACTGATGGTGGAAGTGGAAATTCCGAGAATACGGCTGACGTCTTCGTAGCTTTTTCCCTGTATCTTACACAATACATACACATGCCTACGTTGCGGGGGAAGCTGACGGATACCGCTCGCAATAATGGCATGGGTTTCTTTAAATGCGATTTCGTCATCGACATGTCGGTAGGAGGAAGTTGATTTTTCGATTAAGTAAGTTTCGAGGCCACGCTGTCTGACCTGCGAGTGCAGAAAATCATACACCAGGTGCCTGGCGATGGTAAAGAGGTATGATTTAAAGGATTTGGTTGGATCGATTGTTTTATGCCTTTCCCAAACGCGCTGGAACAACTCCTGTAGAATTTCTTTAGCAATTTCGGTTGATTTCACCATTTTAAATATGCTGATATACAGCTTTTTGCTATAGAAAAAGTATAGCTTTTCAAAGGCCTCCTTATCTCCCTTTTGCAGCGAAATTAATAACCTTGATTCGTCGAATGGATTATTAACCTCCATATTAGTCATCAATTTTGGCGATACCTAAATACATCTGGAAATATCTGCTTTCTCTGACTTTTAAGTGTTTATTTCATAGTTAGCGTCTACTATCTGGTAGATCAAAGCTACGCATAAATAAGTTAGTTTGCAATGCCTTTGTTACAATTCGGCCCGGCCGGAATTGATCAGTGCGGATGGGATAAATTTCCAAGAGTGGCTGGTATTGCCTGAACGAGTTGCCCGGCCGGAATCACGACTTTATTCGAGTCAGCGACCAACTGGTCGCCCGCAGCGCCGTGTAAGTAACAGCCTAAAATGACAGCGTCATGCGGCGGATATCCCTGGGCGAGAAAAGCCGTTAACATGCCTGTCAGTACATCCCCCATGCCACCAGATGCCATTGCCGGATTGCCAGTAGGGTTAATAAGCAGGTTGCCATCCGGCAGGGCGATGAATGTATATTGATTTTTTAGCAGAATAACCAGTTGGCGGGCAACGGCCTGTTCTTTGGCGGTCTGCACACGGTCCCACCAGCTTTTGTGCGCCCCAAAGAGGCGGTCAAATTCTTTCATATGGGGGGTGAGGATGCTATGTTTGGGCAGGCGGTCTAACCATTCCCTGTTTTGTGAAAGGAAGGTTAGCGCATCGGCATCTATGACCATCGGCTTGTCGGTATGCGTTACCCCATCTATCAACCAGGATGCTCGCTGACCTAAGCCGGGTCCGATACCGATGGCATCAACGCGGTTCCACATTCCCGGTAACTCATCCACTCCGCAATACATCACCTCAGGCAGGCGGGTGTTTAACGCGGCGAGGCCCATTTCCGGAATGAAAGCGGTGGTCAGTCCCGCGCCGCTGTACAGGCAGGCCCCGCAGGCCAACAGGGCCGCACCCATTGTTTGGATATCTCCTGCAATGATAAGCGCATGGCCGTAGGTACCCTTGTGGGAGAAAGGCTCCCGATGACGGTAAATCTGCTGGATATCCGACGGTTCAATCAATTTAAAATCACTGGGCAGCTTTTCGATGAATGCCTCGTCCAGCCCGATATCCACCACATGGAAGTGCCTGATGGATTTGGCAGACTCCGGAAAGAAAAAACTGAGCTTTGGACGTTGGAAAGAGATGACATGATGTGCTTGCACGGTGTGCTCCGTTGGGGAGAGGATGCCATCGGCGGGGAGACCCGTAGGAACATCGACAGCCACGACTGGTTTTCCCATTTGGTTGATATGTTGGACCATCCGCAGCCAATCCCCCTGTAGCGGTTTGTTCAACCCCGATCCCAATAGGGCATCTACTACGACACGTTGGGGGATGGGAGGGAATTCGTCTCCGGGGAAAAACTCGGTGATCGGAATCGGAGTGTTATATAAACGGGCCATGTTGGCGGCAAATTCGTCACTTTCGTTACTGCCGAAACGTGCAATCCATACGGCGACCGCATCATAGCTGCGTTCCTGCAACAACCGTGCAATCGCTAAGCCGTCGCCTCCATTGTTTCCCGTGCCGGAACAAATCAATACATGCGTGTTTTTGTCTGGATAGAGTTGCATGAAGATGGTAACGAAAGCCAAAGATGCATGTTCCATCAGATCAATGGATGCGATTGGGGTCGTTTCGATGGTGTACCTGTCGGCCTCCCGCGTCTGCGCTGCGGTGATAATGGTTTTCATTTCGGTGTTTCTGTTTAACGGTGATTAAAGATAGGAAAAATACCTTACCTTTGTAAGTAGCACCAGCAACGGAGGGTTCCCATGATTGTTAATGATTCCTTAAATCTCGCACCTGCGATTACTGAAGTATTGGAGACCGTGTTTGATCCGGAAATCCCGGTCAACATTGTGGAGTTGGGGTTGGTTTACGAACTGATTACGAAAGAAGACGGTATTGCCAAAGTCGTGATGACCCTTACCGCCCCCGGTTGTCCGGTAGCCGGTGATATTATTGACGAAGTGCAACGGAAAGTAGCGGACGTGGAAGGTGTGAAACAGGCATTGGTGGAACTTACTTTTGATCCGCCATGGGACAAGAGCATGATGAGTGACGTAGCTCGGTTGGAGCTTGGATTTATGTAATGTCTATTCCTCCGCAAAGGTATGTACAATCTGCGATCGATATGCGGCGTCCTTTTCCTGGAATTCAACGGTTTTCTTATACGTATCAAGGGTGAAAAATACTTCACCGGGTACAGGTGCGTCTGCTCCGAAGAAAAGCTTAAAACTGTAGGTGGATGATTTGCCTAGGTTTACCTCGGCCCGATTGGAAGAAAATACCAACGGCTGGATAGGCTGTGTTTTCATTCGGGTAACACCATTGACGTTCCATATCTCACCCAAAGCCGCTACAAACCGATCGCTTTCTTCTCCGGACCGGATGAATTTAATACTACCCGTTTTAAATCCCGCTTTTTCATCCACCTTGCCGTCGAAGCTGATTCCGGCAGGAATGTTTTTATCCACTTCGACGATGAGGCCTACGGTATCTTCGTTGAACAAACCTTTTGCTGCATAGGAAACGGTGGTTTCCTGGTCTGTGCGGTCCAGCAATCGTAAGGTAATGTAGGTAGGGTTCCTGGGCCCGTGCGTGATAGATACCAAGGGCGTGGAGTTTGAAGTGCCGTCATTCCCTGATTTGGGCGTGTTTCCGCAGGCGGCCAGCAACGCAGCTACCCCTATGATTATAATCTGCCTCATACAATCTATTATTTGCCGGCTTGTTTTTCCAGATCAGCCAGCGTTTTTACGGGTTTCTTCTCTACCTTATCTTTTCCAAAAATTGCATTCCAAATATTGCGCGATTCCTTGGTGAGCAGCGGCGCCACGATGGATAAAATCAATACGTAAACAACTACAAACGACTGAATAACCGGAAGAAGCTTTCCTGCCTTGCCAATGTTGGCCATGATGATGGAAAACTCACCCCTCGCGGCCAGGGTAAAACCGATATCAACGGAGTTTCGTTTCTTCAAGCCGGAAAATCGGGAGGCAAAATAGCCGGAAGCAACGTTGCACAGGATGGTTACCAACGCTGCGATGGAAGCCCATAAGACCGCGCCGGTCAGCGACATGGGATCAATGGAAAGCCCAAAGCTGAAGAAAAACATGGCGCCGAAAAAGTCTTTAAACGGAAGTACCAGTTGCTCGATGCGCTTGATGTATTGGGAGTCTGCCAGCACCAAACCGGCCATTAATGCGCCAATGGCTTCGGCCACATGAATGGTTTCCGAAAAACCGGCAACAATAAATAACAGGGCAAATATGACGAGTGTGAACAGTTCGGAGGTTTTATCTTGGAGAACGCGGTCGATGGCCGGAACGAGCTTCCGGCCCAAGATGAGAAAGGCCAGTATGAAGCCTAAGGCGAGCAGCGAAGTGCCCGCAACGGTCCAGAAGGAGCTGCTTCCGGTCAGTATCAATCCGGATAGAAAGGATATATGCATGGCGATGAATAGGTCGTCAAACATAATCATTCCCATAATTACCTCTGTCTCCGGATTGGCTGTGCGTTTGAGGTCGGTTAATACTTTTGCTACAATGGCCGTGGAGGAACTGGTCATCATGCCACAGACGACCATCGTTTCTTTAAAAGGCAACCCCATCAGCCAACCCATCAACAGCCCCGAGCAGAAGTTGAGTGCTACGTAGAATGTTCCACCGGTGACGATGGATTTTCCCGATTTAATCAACCGACCCACCGAAAACTCCAACCCCAGGTAGAAGAGTAGAAATAAGACACCGAGTCTACCCATGAAGTCGATAAAGGGTTTGCTCTCAGTGAAGGTAAGGTCAATATTTCCGAACTGGGGCGCATGTTGTCCCAGCACCATCCCGATAAGAATGAAAAAAGGAATTACCGAAAAGCGCAGCTTGTTGGATATCAATCCAACAAGTGCTACGAGGCCTACGGCAATTCCTATTTCCAGTATCAGGGTGTGTGACAGCATACGCGACAGCTTTATTTCGGTGTAATTTAAAGAATTTCTTTCAATAGCTTGATGTGGCTTCTTTTACCGGCCACTACCAAAGTGGTGTCGGCTGAGATGACGTAATCGGGGCCCGGATTAATAATGCTGTCACCTCCTTTTATGGCAGCGATGATGGACGCACCGGTCCGTTTGCGTACTTCCAGATCGCCGATGGATTTGCCGATGCTGGAGGCACCGCCTTCTACTTTATACCATTCGATGATCAGGTCATCCAAGGCGACTTCAATGGTTTCCAGGGCCTTGGGTTTGTAAGACAAACCACCGATGATACCTGCTACCTGTCGGGATTCTTCGTCCGACAGGGTCATCACACACCTGGATTCGCTTTCTTCCTGGTCGTATCGGTATAATTCCCGTCGCCCATCGTCATGAATCACCACCACCATGTTGTCGCCAGCTTCGGTTTCGATTTGATATTTTTTTCCAATACCAATCAGATCCGATTCTCTTACAATTGACATAATAGTCTCTCCCTAAGTTTAAAATTCCACAAAGATACGACTTTATTTAATTTCTTCAGCGGGCGGAGTATCCGAGCTTGTAGCGCTCCGGTCCGTTATTTTTAAAAAAGTTTAGGTACTTTCGTCCGAAATCAATTAGGTGGAAATAATGACGGATGCAACGGTTACCATCATTGGTTGGGTGGGATTTATTTTCTGCACAACGGCTTACTTATTACTCAATTTTAAAGTGTTGCGTTTTGACGGTACACGCTATCAAGTATTGAACGTCATCGGTGGATTAGGGCTGGTAATTAGCGCATTTTATTTCGACGATGCCCCCAACCTAGCGGCAAACGGCCTATGGGTACTTATTGGATTATTTGGTGTCTTTCGCTATTCAAAGCGTTTGTCCCGTCTGCGAAAAAGTAACCGCGTTATGGATGCCCAATAGCCGATAGGCTTCTATTTTATAGTCGGTTATCTTTTTGCTGAACGTGTTGGTGTCTGCAGATAGTGTAAGGTAAAAGTAGGCGCCGTCGACTAAGGCAAAAATCAGGTCGGCGGTAAGCCGCGGGTCACGAACTTCGATCAGCTGTGCCGTTATACAGCGCTCGATTAAAGCCGCAAGCCGTTCCCGCAGGGAATCCGTTAGGTTTTTGTACATATTTTTTATCTTTTTCTCACGGAATGTGAGCGCATAGCAGCTGTAAAACAGCCCATCGTCGAATAATTTATTCCATTTTCTTGAAAAAAGATCGTCAATGACCGTAACTAGGGCCTGTTGTAAAGGGATACGGTTGTCTTTGCCGATTTTGTAGATCAGCAGGTATTTTTCGAGGGTATAGTCAATAAGTGCGTGGGTGAGTTCTTCTTTGGTTTGGAAATAATGGATGATCAGACTGGGATTGATGTCCATTACTTTGGCAATCTTGGCGATCGAGGTGTTTTCTAAACCTTCTTTTTTGGCGACACGGTAAAAAACCTTGACGATTTCAAGTTGGCGTATTTCCTTTAAACTTTTTCTCCCCATCTGCATGTGTTTCTAATGGATACGAAAATAGGAAATTTTAGCTGATTAAATGCCTGTTTTTTATTAATTGTATATTCATTCAAAATATATTTTAAATTATGCTTGTACATTAAGTTAAAAGAATCTATTATTGTTTTGTGTTTTAGAAATGACTAAGCAATAGCCTCTCTTTCCAGAAAGGTATTTTGGAAACCCAATCGATTAATGAATAGATAACATTTTAGTTAACTCAACTTCATAGGATAGAAATATCTTTGTTTATTGACTAAATGTTCAATTAATATATTAATAAATCTTAGAATTAGTTATGAGAAGACAGCGACAACAAGGTAAAGCTTGGCCGTGGGCGATTCTCGGTTGGATCGGCGTCCTATTTGGGGTCATGCAGCTCGCCCCTTTCGAGGCCATCGCGCAGGGCCGTTTGGTAGGCAAGGTGACCGATCAATCGGGACAAGTGCTGACCGGCACAAGTGTAGTTGTGCAGGGTACTACATTGGGGACGGCCACTGATGATGGGGGACAATATGTGTTAGAAGGTTTAGAAACCAGGGCTACGTTGGTATTTCGAATGGTGGGGTACAAAACGCAGGAAGTTCAGTTCACCGGGCAATCCCAGTTGGATATTGTTCTGGAAACCGATGCGGGTAATTTGGATGAGGTGATTGTAGTGGGATACGGCACGCAAAAAAAGGTGAATATCACAGGTGCCATCGATCAGATATCGGGCAAGCAATTGGAATCAAGACCGGTAGCCAATATTATGCAGGGACTGCAGGGTGTAAGCCCAGGATTGAACATCACATACGGCAATGGCAGTCCCGGCGGGATACCCAATATCAATATCCGGGGGACGACGTCCATAAACGGCGGTGCCCCACTAATTGTAATAGACGGCATACCGGTGTCCGATACGTGGGATATGGTTCGGCTAAGCCCGAATGATATAGCATCCTATACGGTCTTGCGTGACGCTGCATCAGCAGCAATTTATGGTGCGCGGGCGGCCTATGGTGTGATCGTGATTACAACCAAGCAGGGAAGTCAGGGCAGCCAAAGTATTAATTACAACTTGACCACCGCTTTCGGGCGCCCGACGGAATTACCTGATCCCGTGACCGATCCGTATATTTTTTCGCGGGTATTGGAGACGTCCACGCTTAATACCCCATGGAATGGCCCAAGTTATGTACAGTTCAGTGACGAATACTACCAGTGGGCTAAGGAGCGATCGGACGATCCTTCTCTACCTAACGTTCGGATTAATCCGACGGATCCAAACAGTTGGGAATATATGGGAAGCAATAATTGGTATGATTATTTTTTTAAAAATGCGACGATTTCTCAAATCCACAGTTTAGCGCTTTCAGGTGGAGCAACCATCAATAGCAAGCCCATTTCATATTACCTTTCCGCGGATTACACAAAAGACAATGGGCTGAACAAGCTGGCTGATGACTATTGGCAACGAAAAGGTATTCGCGGAAGGCTGTCATTCTCTCCGTTGGCTTGGCTGAAGCTGGATAACAATATGAATGTTTATCAAACGGATATAGCCCAACCATATGCGCGTATTACCGATTTATATTACTTGCAACCCACTAACGTCGTCAAAAATCCCGATGGTACGTGGGCGAATAATGCAGCAGGTCGGTTAGCTGCTCAATTGGTTGATGGCGGAAATCGGAATGAACAGATGTTTGGATTCCAGAATATTTTTAACGCAGTGGGTACCTTCTTGAACGGTGATTTAACCGTTACGGGCGATGCCAGCTTCAAGCGGGAGTACTGGCGGTATCCACAAAATTCGAAGAAATACAAGATTGGCTATGGACCCAACGATATTCGGGAGGAAGGAGGAAACGGATTTGTGTACGATCGGAGGGGCGAAATCCAGAATAACGTATTTAACCTATATGGCAATTACAACAAACGGTTTGGTGTCCATGCATTCAGCTTGACTGCCGGTTACAATCAGGAAGATTATGTATGGGCTACCACTGTTGCCCAACGGGATCAGTTGATTTCGTCCACGCTGCCTTACCTCGAACTGACCACCGGTGAGGCACGTCTCAATGCCGAATACAGTTCGTATGCCACCCGAAGTTTCTTTGGGCGATTCAATTATACACTCAACGAACGGTATATACTCGAAGCGACTGGAAGATACGACGGGTCTTCACGCTTTCCCTCCACGGATCGTTGGGGGTTCTTTCCTTCGATATCGGGGGCATGGATTGTCAGCAATGAACCGTTTTTCGAACGCTTGAATCCGGTGTTTTCCAATTGGAAGCTTCGTGCTTCGTATGGTAACCTGGGAAATCAAGCGGTAGGTGATTTCTCGTATATCCAGACCATGGGTACTGCGCTTTCGAATTATCTTATTGATGGAACACGACGTCAGGTCATTACAGGGGCACCATCACTTACCATTGACCCGTTTAATTATACCTGGGAAAATGTAGCTACCCTGAATTTCGGTACCGATATTGGGCTGCTGAACGATCGGGTTTTTGTCGGTTTTGACTACTATATCCGTGAAACCACCGGTATGCTGACTGCGGGCGAACAATTGCCCGCCGTGTTGGGTACCGCGGTGCCCAGCCAAAATTCCGCAGATTTACGGACGAAAGGATGGGAGCTTTCACTGACCTATCGCGACAATTACGTCGTGGCTTCCAAACCTTTCGGATTGGAGGCTAAACTGGCGCTTTCCGACTCCCGGGCACACATCACTAAATTTAAGAACGACCAACGTCTGTTATCCCAGTATTTTGAGGGCTACGAGTTTGGCACGCTTTACGGATTGGTGGGCGATGGCTTCTTCCAGTCGGTTGAGGAAATTGAAGCTTTGGACGAAACTGCCATCATTCCTTGGGGGGCACTTGACATTGTGCCCGGATGGCCGAAATTCGAAGATCTGGATGGGGATGGAAAGATTGAACTTGGACAGACCCTCGACGACATGAAAGACCGTACGGTCATTGGCAATACAGCAGACCGATACCGGATCGGATTTAACCTCAATATGGATTGGAACGGATTTGATGCTTCCGTGTTTTTGCAGGGGGTATTGAAGCGCGATTTTTATCCACGGCACTATTTGTTTTGGGGTCCTTATCAACAACCCTATGCCAATGTGTATCCGTGGCATCTAGATCATTACCGTGCACAGGATGATACACCGGAGCAACGGGCTAAGCATTCGGCGGCTTACCTCGCGGCGGGCTTGGCAGATGCCAATCTGAATGCAACTTATCCTGTTTTGCAATCGTGGTTGGCCGACGCGAACTACGGCGCGGGTTTGGATATTCCCAATACGCAATATTTACTCAACGGAGCCTATTTACGTATAAAAAACATCACCCTTGGCTATTCGCTTCCCCATGCGGTCATCCAACGTTGGGGCATGGGGCGGCTACGGTTTTTTGTGACGGCTGAAAACATCTTCGAATTTTCCGAAATTAAGAAGTTTGTCGATCCGGAATCGATCAACAATAGCACCGATAACAGCGCTTGGGCGTATCCCTTCCAACGTAGATTTGCATTCGGGTTGAATATCGGGTTTTAACGGTTAATGAATTACATCATGAAAAGGTATCGTATATTAGTTTTGATGGGACTGCTGACCACCGCGGTTTCCTGCAAAAAAGATTTTTTGGATCGCTTTCCGCAGACATCGGTAACGCCCGAAGTATTCTTCAACACGGAAGAAGATTTGGCGCTTTACATAAATGGACTATTGAGCATGTCTGACCATGGTATGTACCTTGGCGACCAAAGCACGGACAATCTGGCAACCACTGCGGCCGTTGAGGTGAAAAATATCATGACGGGCTCCCCGTCGTCCCAAACCATTACGGGCGGCTGGGGCTGGGGGCGTCTCCGTACCATTAATTATTTCCTCGAAAATTACCAGCGGGCCGATGTAACGACTGAAACGAAGAACCACTATGCGGGATTGGCGCGCTATTATCGCGCAAGGTTCTATCACGATATGGTCAAGCGTTTTTCCGATGTGCCCTGGTATTCCGCAACCCTCAACCCCGGTGACGAGGCGCTTTACAAGACGCAGGATCCGCGCGCTTTGGTAATGGATAGTGTAATGGCCGACCTTGATTTTGCCCTTGCAAATGTACGGGAAGCCGTACCAACCGGCACGCCAGACAAATGGGCCGTAGCGGTGATGGACGCCAAAATCGCATTGTATGAAGGTACATACCGGAAATACCATCCGGAGTTAGCATTGGAAAATACAGCCGATGCCTTTCTACAGCGGGCGGTAACGGGCGCAGAGCGTATTATAGCCGAGGGTGGATTCCATATTCACAATACGGGGAGCCCCACCTCGGATTATGCGGCGCTGTTTGGTAGCCAAGACTTGGCAGCGAACAGTGAGGTGATCTTGGTGAATAGCTATGACCAGACCAAGAATAGAAGCGGAAATCAAAATACGGGTATATTTGGCAATTATGAGCAATCGCCCTCACGTGATTTGGTACAAACCTATTTGATGGCTAATGGTACGCGTTTCACCGACCAAGCTGGCTATAAGACGTTCGGCTTTGTGAAGGAGTTTGAAGGCCGTGATCCACGGTTGACCCAAACACTTGCCTATCCCGGTTGGCAGCGAGCACAGGACAATGCTCCGTATGTGCAGTTTCTGGCCAAGAATTTCTCCGGATACCACCAGCTGAAAGGATATGTCAATAGCACCGACCAAGTGATCCTGAATAGTTCGGATGTGCCTGTACACCGTTATGCTGAGGTATTGCTGATATTGGCTGAGGCGAAGGCAGAATTAGGGACGCTTACCCAAAGCGACTTAGACAATACGGTGAACGTACTGCGCGATCGCGTTGGCATGCCACATCTGAGCCTGGCTACAGCAAATGCGAATGCCGATCCCGTATTGGCGGCCCAATATCCCAATCTCGCCGGGGACAATCGGGGGGTGATCCTCGAAATCCGCAGGGAACGCCGCGTGGAACTGGCCTTTGAAAACTCACGTTACGACGATCTGATGCGCTGGCATGCCGGTAAATTGCTGGAAAAGATTCCCGAAGGCATGTATTTTCCCGGAGTGGGCGATTACGACTTGACCGGCGACGGCATTCCTGACATCCGGCTTATACCGGAAGGCCAGACAATACCCAGCGATCGCGAAGAAAACGAACTCGGGGTGCCGCTGATTTACTATACCATCGGCGCCTTTGGTGGCAATGCGAGCATCTATTTGAAGAACGGGGGAAATGGCGGTGCCTTGGTAACAGATAACCGGGAACGTACATTTCTTGAACCAAAATACTATTATCGCCCCGTGCCGAATACCGAAGTGATATTGAATCCGAATTTAAAGCAGTTATTTGGATGGGAATGATCATAAATATAACACCAATGAGACTGACCCTCTTTTTCTTCTTTTCGCTATTGCTGGGCAAAACAGTACAGGCTCAGGAAAAATTCTCTTTTGCCTTCCTCACCGATATCCATATGAATGCCAATCCCGCGAGTAACAGTGCGGCTGGATTCCGGCAAGCCATCGCTAAGGCTGAAACTACCGGTGCCGACTTCATATTGACAGGGGGAGACAATGTGGATGTAGACGGCTTGAAAGCAGATCGAAGGGAAGATGCATTCAAACTTTACCAAGACTATCAAGCGATCTCAAACGCCTCGCGGCTCCCGTTCCATTTTACCATCGGAAACCACGACCGTTATTGGGCAGGTGGGGCAGACAGCAAATTGAACAACGATGGCCTATTCAAATCTTATTTTGGACCTGCCTATTATTCGTTTGAGCACAAGGGATGGCTGTTCATTGTTCTCAATTCCACGCAGATTTGCGGAGGCAAGTACTGTGTAGACAGCACGCAACAACAATGGTTATCCGATTTGTTGGCCGGCACGCCCCGAAGCCAACCTATTGTGGTATCCACGCATGTGCCTTTTCTATCGTTATATTATCCTGTCTTGGAAGGCCGGTATACCGATGCGGATACTTTCGTAAATCAGAAGGAAATTTTTGATATGTTTGGCAACCATAGCTTGAAACTCGTCTTACAGGGGCATCAGCATCTGTACGAGGAAATCAAAGTGAAGGGCGTGCAATTCATCACTGCTGGAGCTGTCTGCGCGAATTGGTGGGGTGGGGCATTCCATGGTACCGAAGAAGGTTTTTTACTAGTGCACGCCGATGGTGCTTCGTTTACTTGGGAATACGTGGATTACGGATGGAAAGTGGAAAATTAATCGGGATGCTGGTCCTGTTTTTGGTGATTTTTCATCAGAATAATTTGCTTTTTAACGGCAATGAAACTTGTAAGAATTATTCATTTTCTTTTATGAATGGCAATTCATGCAGGTTTCATCAGGAAGCAGCGTCTCAACAGGTGAAGGTCATGACCTTCAATATCTGGCATGGAGGAAGGGAGACCGGTGAAGTGGAAGGCCCGCTGCGGGTAGTGGATGTCATCCGGGACTCCGGTGCGGATATTGTAGCCATGCAGGAGACCTACGGTTCCGGAGAACGGATCGCAGGCGAACTGGGATATTACCTGTATCTGCGCAGTGACAACCTGTCGATTTTAAGCCGTTACCCAATTGTAGACACACTGGATGCGTACAAGCCCCTTCACAGTGGAGCTGTAAAAGTCAACGTGGGCGGTCAGGATCTAGTCGTGGCCAGCAATTGGTTGGATTATCCCATCGACTATTGGGACATGCTTGAAAAAGGGCTACGGATTGATTCTGCGGAATGGGTACACTTGCAGGAAAAAAATGCGGCGACCTTGCGTAATGTGCTGCGTGTCTTGCAGCCTGCCATTGAAAATTCAGCGAATGTTCCTATCGTCGTCTGCGGCGATTTCAACAGCGGCTCCCATTTAGACTGGGTGCCGGAAACCCGGCTCCTCAATAAGGGCTATGCGATACCCTTTCCTGCTACCCGATTGATGGAACGGTCGGGTTTTCTTGATTCTTTCCGGGAAATACATCCAGATCCGTTGGAGGTACGGGGTATTACCTGGACACCTGCTTTTCCCAAAGCCTTTCAAGATCGCATTGATTATATTTTTTACAAGGGCAGTACGCTCAAGGCGGTTGATTCAGAAACCATCGATACACATCCAGTGAAATATCCCTCTGATCATGCGGCAGTACTGACCACCTTTCAAATCAAACAACCATGAGATTAACAATTGCTATTTTCCTTGCCTTTTTTGGATTTTCCTGTCAATCTACCGGTGGTCGGCAGGCCGGGGAGGCGAATCGGCTGCGTGTCATGACATTTAACCTTTGGCACGGCGGCGATGGCGTCAAACTTCCACGCGATACCACGATCAAGTATCAGTTGGAGGCTATTCGGAAGGCTGAGGCCGATGTAGTGGGCTTTGAAGAACAAACCACCAATCAAAGCGACCATCAGTCGCGCGCAAGGATACTTGCAGACAGCCTCGGATGGAAATGCCATGTGATTGATGAGAGCCGGGCGGTTATTTCACGGTATGATATGGAGCCTGTAGACGGTACCAAATCGTCCCAAGCCGTACTCTTGACACTGCCCGGAGGATCAAAAGCAGTCTTCGGGGTGATGCACCTCATGTACACACCGTATGAGCCGTATGACATTGCCGACCGGAAACTGCTGAATGCCAAAGCGGCAGAAGCTTCTGCCCGGGAAACCCGCTTACACCAGGTGCAAAGCGTATTGGATGAAATCGCCGCGTATGCGGATTACCCGACAGTGTTGGTAGGCGATTTCAATGAACCGAGTTGTTTGGACTGGACGGAGGAAGCGATCAGACAGCGTGGAGATACGCTATTACCTTTCGCCGTTAACTGGCCTGCAACCGCATTGCTGATTGAGAAGGGGTTCAAGGATGCTTACCGGGAAGTGTATCCCGATGTTACGCAGCGACCGGGCTATACCTGGACATCGGTGGAAGGGCTTTGGCGGGATCCTGAAATCCATGACCGCATTGATCTGATTTACATCCGAGGCAATAAACTGACCGCAGAAAATGCATGGATTGTAGGGGAGCCTGCGACGCTGTCAGATTTGGAGGTAAACCCATGGCCTTCCGATCACCGGGCAGTTGTGGCGGAATTAACGCTTTGACCAGAGCCGCGGCAAAAACAATTTTTAACCTGAATTGTCAATCTCTACGATTTAAAAGCAATGCGCTATGGCAAAGTATTCAGAAAAGGCCGGGGAAAAGGTCGAGAAATCCGTAAAGGAGATGAAGGAAGGAAAGTTGAAATCAGGGTCGGGAAAGAAGGTTACTTCCCGCAAGCAGGCGATCGCAATCGGGCTTTCCGAGGCGCGGAAAGCGGGTGCGAAAGTGCCGAAAAAGAAAGGGTAAACAGGTATTTATCCGCTGCGCTTTCTAATTATCCCAGTTTATTTCGTCCACATCCGGATTTTGTTGAAGCGTGGTGATCAGCGTGCTGATATCCTGATGGCTTAGGCTGCTGAACGTAAAAAAGATTACCGGTTTGGGGGTGGTTTTGTCGACTGTACATGAAACAATCTCCAAACCGTGTAATTCGAAGATCTCGTTGATGATTTCGAGAGATTTGGGAGCGGTTAACGTGATCTTTAGGTGTTTTTGTTTAAATCGCTCACTGAATTTCTTTTCGAGGGGCTGTAATACCCATAAAATGACAATGGCCATTGCAGTTGCCACCGAAGCGGCAAAATACATCCCTCCTCCGGTAGCTAGCCCAATGGCCGCAACAGTCCAAAGCCCTGCAGCCGTGGTCAGGCCCCGGATGACCCCTTGTTTTAAAAATAAGATGGTACCCGCTCCGATGAATCCAATCCCGCTGATGACTTGGGCAGCAACCCTCGACGGGTCCAATGTAATATTTTCGCTGCCCAAAATGTCGGTAAACCCGTAAGCGGACACCATCATGACCAGGGACGAACCCACGCTTACCAGCATGTGGGTCCTTAATCCTGCTGCCCAGTTTTTTCGCTCGCGTTCAAGGCCAATGATTGCTCCGAACAATGCAGCCAAAGATAAACGCAAGGCTATTTCCTTCCACTCAATCATTTTTTATTCGATAATTTGGCATCTACCAACCGGTATCCACCATTTTCCTTTGGTTCGGGACGTCCGATGGCAATGTTTGTGGAATGATACATCAGGAAAATCCAGCCTTCGGCACTTCCTTGCTCCCAATACTGCTGGCGTAGCGCCATCGAGCGGCGCCCGTCGTAATCGTATTTGGCAGCAAACTGCCGGAAAAATTGTTCCGGTTCAGGAGCCTCATCACCTCCGAAAAAGTAGTGTTCACCGCCCACCCGGATATGGAAAACCTGGTGGTGGGGCGTATGGCCCCCGGATACTTCGTAACTGATTTCGTTATTCAGCATACCGTTGCCTTCAACCAATACTAGGTTGCCGCTCCGTTGCAGTACATCGAAAATTTCTGTTTTGTAGGAATCCGATTTGCCGCTGTAGGCATCTTCCCATTCGCCACGCTGTATTACATATTCAGCATCCGGAAATGCTAACCGGAAATTGCCGTCTTTCTCCATGACCATACCACTTGCATGGTCTTTGTGTAGATGTGATAAGAGTACATACCGTACGTCTGCAGGGTCGAAACCCGCCTTCCGGATGTTGTCATGCAACTGGAGTCCGCCTGCTGCATTGGTATGTCCGATACCGGTATCGAGCAGGAGCAGTCCGTTTGCTGATTCAATCAGAAACGGATGCACGTGAATAAACAACGAACCCGGGCGGTCTTTCTTGTTGTCTTTATTGGCATCAAACGGAATGAATTTTTTGGAGGCGTCTACGGAAAATGAACCTTCGAATAAGGAATATGCTTGCATGTTTTTATCTTTACCCCTTCGTAGTGCACAAAGATATGCAAAAAAGATGGGCAATCGCCTCATGTTCTGATCGGGCGGCGTCACAAAGGCTTCGTAAAGAGCTGGGTATCCACAAGGTACTGGCCGATTTGCTGATTAATAGAGGGGTGGAGACTTTTGAGGATGCACGGCGGTTTTTCCGTCCGGACTTGTCTGCATTGCACGATCCATTTTTGATGCGTGATATGGACAAAGCAATTGCCCGTATCGAACAGGCCATTGGCAACAAAGAGCGGGTACTAGTTTACGGCGATTACGATGTAGATGGTACAACTGCAGTCGCCGTGGTGTATAGTTTTTTCCGGCAGTTCCATTCCCGTTTGGAGTTTTACCTTCCGGATCGTTATGCCGAGGGATATGGTATATCGACACAGGGTATCGATTATGCTGCTGAAAATGGCTTCTCACTCATTATCGCATTGGATTGTGGCATCAAAGCGTTGGACAAAGTTGCCTATGCCCGTGAGCGTGGTATTGATTTTATCATCGGCGATCACCATTTGCCGGGGGAGCGCTTACCCGATGCGGTTGCGGTGCTCGATCCCAAGCGCGGGGATTGTCCTTATCCGTATAAGGAATTGCCGGGATGCGGCATCGGCTTCAAAATCATCCAGGCGTTCATCCAGAAAAACAACATGGATATCCAGCAGTGCTACCAGTATTTGGATTTGGTAGCCGTGGGCATCGCTTCCGATATTGTACCCATCACAGGTGAAAACCGGATACTTACCCATTTTGGCCTCCAAAAACTGAATACCAATCCGTGCTGTGGTTTACAATCGTTAATTGATCTATCCACACATAAGAGCAGTTGCTTTACGGTAAACGACATTATCTTTCAAATCGGACCGCGCATCAATGCCGCCGGGCGGATTGATCACGCCAAAGATGCCGTCAAGCTTTTGGTTTCTAAGTCGATGCAGGAAGCATCTGTATACAGCAACAGCATTGACCTGCAAAATTCGCAGCGCAAGGATTTTGATGTGCGCATCACCGAAGAGGCATTGGCGATCTTAGATGGCGATGAAATTCTGAAACAGCGGAAAACAACCGTCGTCTTTAAGCCCGATTGGCATAAAGGCGTAATCGGTATTGTGGCTACGCGGTTGACCGAGAAATATTATCGCCCTACGGTAGTACTGACGCAAACCAACGGACATGTATCGGGATCGGCCCGATCGGTTGTGGGCTTTGATTTATACGAGGCGCTGAATGCATGCAGCGATCTACTCGACCAGTTTGGTGGTCACAAGTATGCGGCAGGGCTCACGATGAAGCCGGAAAACATTGCGTTGTTTGAACGACGCTTTGAAGAGGTGGTGTCCGCCAGCATTTTGCCGGATATGCTGCAACGTGAAATCGGGATTGACGCCGTGTTGAATTTGTCAGACATCGACGCTAAATTTTTCCGTATTTTGCGGCAATTTGAGCCATTTGGTCCACAGAATGAAGCACCCTTGTTTCTCAGTAATCAAGTGCGTGTTGCAGGCAATGCGACGGTAGTGGGGGGAAGTCATCTAAAAATGACGGTGGTGCAACCAGGGTCGGCGGCGTTCGAGTGTATCGGTTTCGGATTGGGCGATTATGCAAATGCAATCAATACCGGTATACCCTTTGACTTATGTTATACCATTGAGGAAAATGTATGGCGGGAGAAGCGCAGCATTCAATTGAATATTAAAGACATTAGGATTTAGATACGGAATACGAGGTACGAAGTACGAAATACGAAGTTAGGTGGATAATAGGTGACTGATAGCTGTTAGCCGAAAGCCGATAGCTGACATCCGAAAGCTGATATAAAAAATGATTTTAAAAGCCGAACATCTGATCAAAAAATACAAGCAGCGGGTTGTTGTAAACGACGTATCCTTTGAAGTGTCCCAAGGAGAAATTGTCGGATTATTGGGGCCGAACGGTGCGGGTAAGACGACTTCTTTTTATATGATTGTTGGGCTTATTAAGCCCAATGAAGGACATGTATACCTTGACGGACAGGAGATTACGGAAGATCCGATGTATCGCAGGGCACAAAAGGGCATCGGTTACTTAGCGCAGGAAGCGTCGGTATTCCGAAAGCTTTCTGTAGAAAACAACATCATGGCGGTATTGGAGATCCATCATAAGGACAAGGCAGTGCGCCAGGAGAAGCTGGAAGAACTGCTGGCGGAATTCAGTCTCAACCGCGTTCGGAAAAATCGGGGCGACCTCCTGTCGGGTGGCGAACGCCGCCGTACCGAAATCGCCCGGGCTTTGGCCGCCAATCCACACTTCATCCTGCTGGATGAACCTTTTGCCGGGGTCGATCCGATTGCTGTAGAGGAGATCCAAACCATTGTCTCCAAATTGAAACATCGGAACATCGGTATTCTGATTACGGACCACAATGTGCAAGAGACCCTGTCAATCACCGATCGGGCCTACCTACTTACGGAAGGCAAGATCATGCTAGCGGGCACACCCGAGGAAATAGCTGCCAACGAGATGGCACGTAAATTCTATCTGGGTCGCAATTTTGAACTACGTCGAAAGAAACTTTAGTGCTGAGTACTTAGTATTTAGAAGAAATGCAAGTTTAGAAAAAAATGCAAGCTACCTACTAAGGAAAATGTGATAGCTGGCACGTATCAACGAGTAACTTATGGCTATTACGTACTAGTAACTAACCACTAAAAAAAATGGCTTTAATCAATTCGATATTCACCTGGATCATGAAAAAGCGCATTCATCAGATTGAGCTATTCATGAAATACCCGCATGAAGTGCAGGAGGAGTGGTTTCAAAGCCTCATCTCTACTGCAGAAGCAACGGAGTGGGGTAAAAAATACGATTACAATTCCATTCTTACGCCAGAGACCTATAAAGAACGCGTACCGCTGCAGGATTATAACAGCTTAAAACCCTATATCGACCGGATGATTAAAGGTGAACAAAATATCCTTTGGCCTTCGGATATCAAATGGTTTGCTAAGTCATCCGGCACTACGGCAGACCGCAGTAAATTTATTCCCGTAAGTGAAGAGGCGCTGGAAGACTGCCATTTTCAGGGCGGGAAGGATATGCTCACCGTATATTGCCACAATCGGCCCGATACCAAAATTTTGACCGGAAAATCGGTGGTCTTGGGAGGTAGTTCCCAAATTAACAGTTTTAATTCCGATTCATACTACGGTGATCTTTCTTCCATCATTATCCGGAATCTTCCTTTCTGGGCAGAATTCCACCGGACACCCGATGTGGAGACAACCCTCAATCCAAATTTTGAGGAGAAAATAGAAAACGTGGCGCAGCTCACCATTCATGAAAACGTAACCAACCTTTCTGGTGTACCTACGTGGAACGTAGTGCTGGCGAAGCGCATCTTAGAAATTACCGGTAAGGACAATCTGTTGGAAGTATGGCCCAATCTGGAGTTTTACAGTCATGGTGGTGTCAGCTTCAAGCCGTACCGGGAGCAATTCAGGAAGCTTATCCCGTCAGACCGCATGTACTATCTGGAAAATTATAACGCTTCGGAAGGGTATTTTGCACTTCAGGATCAGTTGGATTCTGAAGATCTATTGCTGATGCTTGATTACGGTATCTACTACGAATTTCTTCCGATTGAAAACCTGCACGATGACCAACCTAAGACGTTGGGATTGCATGAAGTGGAGCTGGGCAAAAACTATGCACTGATTATTTCTACCAACGCCGGGCTTTGGCGTTACCTCATAGGGGATACGATCAAATTTGTGAATTTACATCCCTATCGAATTCAGATTACCGGCCGTACCAAACAATACATCAATACGTTTGGCGAGGAGGTCATTGTAGACAATGCGGATGACGCGTTAAAGCGGGCGTGTGACGAAACGGGGGCCTCCATCCGTGATTATACTGCGGGGCCCGTATATTTCAACGATGGCGAGGCGGGAGCACATGAATGGATTATTGAGTTTGAAGAGCAGCCGACCGACGTTGACCAATTCTGCCGTACCCTCGACGCGACTTTGCGTGCCATCAACTCGGATTATGATGCCAAACGGTTTAAGGATCTGGCCCTGCGGTTTCCGATCATCCATATCGCTCCTGATGGCACGTTTTACCGTTGGATGAAGTCGCGCGGCAAGCTGGGCGGTCAAAATAAGGTACCCCGTCTGGCCAATGAGCGGACTTATCTGGATGATATCTTGAAAATCATCCATGGATAACTAATGTAGCGATGCAAGGGGGATATACATTGACGGTCTTATTAACGGTGTGTTGGATACTAGGACTGGCACAAAGCCCGGTATCCAAACCCAACATCGTGTTTATCCTTGCCGACGACCTTGGATATGGGGACCTGGGGTGCTACGGGCAGGAGAAGATTAAAACGCCTAACATAGACCGGCTAGCTAAGGAGGGTATGCAGTTTATGCAATTTTATGCAGGCACTACAGTGTGTGCCCCATCGCGATCGTCGCTCCTTACCGGACAGCATACCGGCCATACATTTATTCGTGGCAATAAGGAAATTGAGCCGGAGGGGCAGTATCCATTAGCGGATTCTGTACAGACATTCGCCCAATTGCTTCAGCAGGGAGGGTACCGTACGGGAGCCTTTGGAAAGTGGGGATTGGGAATGGTGGGAACGTCGGGTGCACCTGATAAAAAAGGATTTGACCGGTTTTATGGATATAACTGCCAGCGTCAATCGCACCGGTATTATCCCACTCACCTATGGGACAATGACCGCAAAGTGGTGCTGGAAGGGAATGGGCTTGTGCATAAAACCACGTATGCCCCTAAATTAATCCAACAGCGGGCGTTGGCGTTTATGGAAGAGAATAGGAAGACTCCCTTTTTTCTTTTCATGCCGACTGTATTACCCCATGCGGAATTGCAGGGGCCTGACGATGAGTATTACCGGTGGTACCGGGGGCGATTCGAAGAACGACCTCATAATGGGCAGGATTATGGAGTTGGCGCCTCAACGGGAGGATACGCTTCCGTGGATGATCCCAGGGCCACATTTGCGGCCATGGTAAGCCGTTTGGATGCTTATGTAGGGGAGGTGCTCGACAAACTCGATGAACTGGGGCTCGCTGAAAATACGATGGTGATTTTCAGCAGCGACAACGGACCGCATAAGGAAGGCGGAGCCGATCCTGACTTTTTCAACAGTGGTAGCGGTTTCCGGGGATACAAACGGGATCTCTACGAAGGAGGGATCCGGGTGCCGTTTATCGTCCGCTGGCCCGGCCAGGTAACATCCGGGTCCCGTACCGACTTTCAGGGCGCTTTTTGGGATATCATGCCCACGTTGGTAGCTATCGCAGGATTGAAACAACCGAATTATACTGATGGGTTGTCTTTTCTGCCTGCCTTACGGGGAAGGAACGGTGAACAATCCCAACACCCTTATCTATACTGGGAGTTTCACGAGGGCGGAGGGAAGCAAGCTGTTCGTTCAGGTAAATGGAAAGCTGTACGTTTAGCCGTGCAAAGCGGCCAACCTATTACTGAATTATACGATTTAGAAAGCGATCCAAAAGAGTCAGTGGATGTAGCGGCCAAGTATCCCGCTATTGTTTCCCGGTTGGAGGCATACATGGACCGCTCGCATCAGGAGAGCGCTGTGTTCCCTTTTCAACGATAAACCTGTTACCCGGCTTTTAGTTATTCACATCGGTTTTAATAACTATACCCAATTCCATATGTAGCAAATACGCGTTGTGGCACATTCACCTCGTTGGCATAAACAAGCTTTGCACCGATGTCGAAGTTTGGGAGGTAAAAACGCAGTAGGTTCATGTCGGCGCGGAATTCCAGGCCGAACGTGCGGGGGTGGAAAGCATTTCCGGTCCGCACATTTTGGAAGTCGGCAAAAAGGCCACCCTTAAACCGCTTGATATAGGCCAGCGGGCCGATGGACCAGTCGGGGTAGGCAATCGGGAATCGGTAGCTGAAAAGCAGTGTATTGTCTACCGGCAACGGACGTAGCTGATCGTATCCACTCACCAGCGGGATGTCATTAGCCATGGCATAGGCGCCACCGCGCTGCTGGTAGTTGAAGCGCGCTAAAAAGGAATGATTGGGCCAGATGCCCGGAAAGTAAAAAGCGGTACGCAGTGAAAGATGCTCGCCCGCTATCCGGCCGTCAAACGGAAAATGCCGGTAGGTAATGCTTAAATTCTGACCCCAACGGGGAGCGACGTCCAGCACACTCTGCCGCACATTGTGGTTAAAATAAACCTGGTAGTGCAGGGGAAACTGGATACGATCGATAAATCGGTCCTGAAACTGAGGTTCATTTAACCCATAACGGCGGGTGTAAGACGTAGCTGCGCTCAATCCGGTAGTAAATACATGGTTGAGGCGATAAAATACCAAGGGGATGTCCATCTTCAAGGTTGTTACGTGTTCCCGCCAACGCAGTCCGGTCAAACTTTCTGTTCCATTGCCGATTACTTTGGCCGCGCCCACCTGTCCGCGGTTGCGGTACTCCAACGAAAACTTGGGGAAAAATTGTTGATAAGCAATTGACGCGAGGTATTCACTGCTACGGATATCACCGTTATAGGTGTATCCCAAACGGACCTGCGTCGTGTTCAGCAGATCGTCTGACAGCCAGTAGATACCTGGGTTTATAGTAGCTAGATTATCAAAATTTCCGTTGTCTACAGATAAACTATGGAAGTTGATCAGATTTTTTAGCCCTTTATAAGGCTTTGAAGGCCATATCTCGCTTTGAGAGGTATCCGAAGTCGTTAAAATGTGTTTTTCGCTTACAGGTACTTTAAAATGGCTAATAGGTGAATTGCTGAATTGCGTGTGGCTGATCCGGTATCCGTCAACCTGATATGAGTTGAACCAGACCTGCCCGGTTTCGGTTTCAAACCAAGGGTTAAATGCACCGTATTGAGCGTTAGTGAGTTGCACGATCGTACCGTTTTCCGTATCAAGTATATAAAGGTTGTCGATTCCATTGTAATGGGCTTTGAACAAAATACGGCCATGGGCATACGCTGGGCGTTCGATTTGTTGAGGTTGCCCTTCCAATATCATTCGGTAGGTGCCTGTTGGAATGTCTAACTCAACAAGGGAAGCGCCTGCGTCGGAAATGCCCGTGATGATAGCTTTGCTGCCTGTTTCATTAAATGCCGGGGTTTGCAGGTGGATGTTTCCGGGAGCTGGGAACCGGGTGATTAAGGTGCCCCGCTCGATATCCAAAAGATCAAGGCTGGTCTGGCCAGTTTCACTGACGGCGACGGCGAGGACCTGTGCATGGTTGGGTCGCAACACCGGAGAGAAATAGCGGCTTTTGTGTGAAAGCTGGCGATAGGCTCGGGTACGCATATTGTATACGTTGATGACGTTGTATGCCCGCTTTCCGTAACGTGGATCGCGCCGTACTTCATCCCATGCGAGCATCCCTTCGGCATAGGAGAAATTGGGTTCTGTTTGGCGCCCGGTTTTCACGATTTCCGTCTGCTTCCCGAGCGAGTCCAGGATAACAATTGCGGGTACGTTGCGGGCGCTTTGATGCAGCACTATGAGCCGCCCATCGGGAAGGCGTCGGGGCAGTAGCCAGCTCTCCGGTTTACCCGGTTCCCGGACCGGGAATACCGGGTAGTTTGCCGGGTTGTTCTCGGCCAATTGCTCCTGCCATTTTTGGGTCAGATCCGCCCGGATTTTTGCGTGCCATTTACGGGTATTGTACCCCGTAAATTTCTTCAGCGAATTACTGAAATTATAAGGGCGGATTGGCAGCTTGGCCATGCGTGTCATCAGGCTGTCAACGATGGTTTCTCCATACTCATTTTGGAGTCCGGAGGTGAGAAAATATCCGAGTTCATAAAAGCCCGGAGTGACGTCCTTCATTGACCCAAGGTAGTCCTTCTGATAGCTGTATGTTTTCCCATTTAGGAGGTTGGTGCGGAACGGCATTTCCCAGGAAGGCAGACGCCCGCGACCAGCAGCGGAGAGCACGGTTTCGGTAACGACTGCGTCACCCTCAAAAAACCAGGATGGGAGGGTGACTCCATAGATGGCAAGCGCTAATTGTTCGAAAAAAGGTGCGCGTAAATAACCTGTCAATTTGTCAAATTGCACAACGTGCCGAAGCTCATGGATGGCGAGGTTATTCATCCAATCTTGAAAATCTCCCTGTTGCGGGGGAGTGGTGTAGAACTCCGAACGGCGGGGTGCAAGTTGTACGTTGCCGTTGGATTCAACCGTTTGGTTTTGCAAAACGATGGAAATTTTGCGGGGTTCTTTGCCTAATGTTTGACTCACCCGCTTCCGGAAAGTTTCCAATCGGCTAGCCAATTTTTGAGCTCCTTCTTCAAAAGTGGCCGGGTAAATCAACTGGAAATTTTCGGTATGGATTTGCCTCCATTTTACACTTGGAGGGTAGGGGTCTCCATTGAAAATTTGAGAAAAAGCGATTTGTGAATAAATACATAATATTATTGATGTTAAATATTTGAATATAAGTTTATAATATGATAAATATTGTAGATTCATTAGGTGTTGCTAATTTTTTTTGCAAAAATAAGGTTTTTAATAGAAGCCTTTATTGATGTTTAATTTTAAGTAATATGTATTTTTTACTGATTTACAGTTGTTAATATTTATAAATGAAATTTGATAGTCAAAAAATATTTACGTGAAATTATTCAATTATATGCCTTGAAATCTGAAAATTTCGAATTGGAAATAAGTGAATGAATTTATGTGCTAATGTACACTATCTTTTTGAGTTTGTTAGGAATTTTTATTGCTTGGCAACCGTCTGCGGAATGTGTATGTGACGGTGCCGGAAGTGGCATGCACTGGCTCCCCTATCTCGCCCCTGCGTTAAGTACACCAGGGGTTGGACCTGTGTGAAGGCATGCAGATGGCGCTCGGCAAGGATGTACGGATTGCCGCCTGGTTGCCCATACTATTGCAGCCGGACCATTAAGTAATCAATACTGACATTATGTCTGTTGTTGTTGTGTCTGTGTGCCGAAGAGCTGCTGTTCATCCGCGGTTTTTTTAATCTATACTTGTTCGTTCTTTTGATTTAAAAAACCGACTTTTGCATGCAAAATAATTTACCGATGTAGGAGATCATCAACTAAAATAGGAGGGCGCATGGACGAACTGGATACGCTGGTAGAACAAACCGAATTGCTGTTAGCTGAAGGCAGTGAACAGCAACTAAAGGAATACCTCGATGAGCTGAATATTTCGGATGTGGAAGCCCTGATTGACGAGCTGCCCGAGTACGGTGCCACCTTCATCGAAACCCTGAGCATTAACCGTGCTGTAAACGTATTTCGCATCCTCGATTTTCCCACGCAGGAACGTATTCTCAAGAAGCTTTCGGGACCGAAAATTTCGGAAATTATAAACGAGATGCCACCCGATGACCGGACCGCTTTTTTCAGCGAATTGAAGGGTGACGTAGTGAAGCAATTGATCATCTTGCTTCCGCCCGCAGACCGCAAAGAAGCACTGGCGTTATTGGGGTATCCGGAGGACAGTGTCGGACGGCTGATGACCCCGGATTATATCACGGTGAAACAGCACTGGGACATTGCCCGGGTACTCCAGCACATCCGCCGATACGGCAAGGCTTCTGAGACAATTGATGTGTTGTATGTGATCGATAAGGATGGGAAATTATTGGATGATATTCGTATTAAAGATATCCTGTTGGCTGACCCTGAAACGAGGGTAAAAGACCTCATTGATAACCGGCTCATCGCTCTCAATGCGGACGATCCGCAGGAAGACGCAATCAACGTATTCCGGATGAATAATCGGGTCGCGCTACCCGTGGTGGATGCGCAAGGAATCATGCTGGGTATTGTGACGGTGGACGATATCCTATGGGTAGCCAATGAGGAGTATACGGAAGACATGCAGCGCATAGGGGGTACCGAAGCGTTGGATGAACCATACCTGGATGTGTCCATTCCGCACCTGGTAAGAAAGCGTGCTGGTTGGCTGATTGTGCTTTTTCTGGGGCAGTTACTTACAGCAACCGTACTTGAACATTATGAAAGCCAATTGGCCAGCGCTGTATTGATTTTGTTCATGCCGGTTATTCTTTCTAGTGGGGGAAATAGCGGGTCTCAGGCTTCTACACTGATTATCCAAGCGATGGCATTGGGCGAAGTTACCCTACTCGACTGGTGGCGGGTTATGCGCCGTGAAATCCTATCGGGATTGTTGTTGGGCCTCATTCTGGGAACGTTGGGCTTTATCCGGGTTTGTACCTGGCAGGCATTTGCACATGCTTACGGAGATCACTGGTTACTGGTAGGAGCTGTGGTTAGCCTGTCGCTCATGGGTGTGGTGTTATGGGGCTCCTTGGTGGGCTCTATGCTTCCGTTCATCCTGCGCCGGTTGGGTGCCGATCCGGCTTCATCGTCGGCTCCCTTTGTATCCACGTTGGTGGATGTGACGGGGCTCATTATTTATTTTACGGTAGCTACACTGATTCTTACCGGGGTACTGCTATGAGGGTACGCAAGCTGGGCAAGAAGACAGGATGGATAGGGATATTGTTGTTAACTGCATTACGCCTGAATGCCCAACAGGAAGTTCCCGTTTATCTGGAGGGTGAGTTTGGTGTCGACCGTTTCGGCGACGCATCCATCCGATCGGTGTTTCCGGCAGGTGCAGTAATCCGACTGGGGGCGGCATTTGCGTTGGCAGACCAGGGACGGTTGCGGTTGCGGCCACAAGGTGGGGTGAAATATTTCGGAAATAAAATAGACGAGGAAATAACCGAGCAACTGTTGGTCATCAAGGCAGGTGTGCAGGCGAGCTACGATGTGTTCTTCATCGGACAGGCTACATTTTTTCCGTATTTGGGTATTGATTACAACTGGGTGTCCAATTTCGATATGGAAAACTACGGCGAGGAGGATGCCACCTATTCGGAAAATTACCTGCGTGGTTCAGACATGTCGCAGGAAATCGGTTTGCGTGTGCAGATACGTGAGTGGTATGTCAAAGCAGGGTATGAATTATTCAGGCCCCGGCTACGGGCCAGGCGGTCTATTATCGAAGACGATCTTGCCGGAGGTTACCTTACTGCCCCCTCGCATGCTTTTCGTTTCAATACGCTCAATATTTCAATAGGCTTTTCAATTCAGCCATGATGCATGTTTGCAAAAAGATAAAAGTAGTGTTGGTTAGCTTGCTTCTGCTGGGGTGTGACGGGGAGGGCACCCTTTTGGACCTTTATCCGTTTGAGCCGATCGTCAACGCCGAGACACGCGTCCTGATCCAGGATAACCAGCTTATGTATGCACGATTGCATGGCCGGCTGCACATTGACGGTACGACGGAAAAAGGATGGTTTAGCACACTAGACAATTTTCAGTCTTTTGACTTCGGGAACCAGCCTTGGCCGACTGCACAAGGGGTTCTTGGGTTTGCCGACGGTTTATTGGTACATGCAATTCCCAACGGTGCGACGTGGTTATTACGTTTTTCGGAAGACGATGGGAAGACGTGGGAAACCAGCGAAGGCCCCGGTGCTGCAGTATCGCTTATGCAGGTGGCGGTAACGGCCAATCAAACCGTTTGGTTGTTAGGGGCGCAAGAAATCGGCGGAAACAGCCGCCTGTTGCTTTATCGTATCGACTTGCCGGATAAACGTGCCGAATTATGGTATACGAAAGATAATACCACCCCGCTGGCGATTGGGTTTCTGGACCGTGAAAACGGCTGGCTGCTTTACCGGGGGCAGTATGAGGCAGCGGAAGGTGTCCGCATCGGTACGACGGCCGATGGAGGACGGGAATGGACTGAGCGTGGCGCTATCAGCAGCGTGACTTCACCGTCGCTGACATTGGTGGATGCTAATAGGTTGTTGGTGTATGATCGTGCCGGATGGGCTTTCCTTTCATCAGACGGGGGAACATCCTTTGAGGAGGTGACAATCGGTACGGGGGGAATAATCAGTTGCCAAGCGGCAGGGGAAAATGTTATATATGCACTTTTGGATCAGGGTGTCGCGAAAAGTAGCGACGGAGGGAAAAGCTGGTCTCCGTTGGAGGCCCGCGCGCACGGAGTGAGTATTACCGGTACGGCTATGGATTTTTACAACGAGCAGCGTGGGATTGTCTACGGTCCGGATCGGTTGTTCATTACCGTGGACGGTGGCAAAAGCTGGGGAATCGGGGTTTATCCTTACGATTATGTACTGGAATAGCAGTCGTTCATTCGACACGGTTCATAGTTAATGACTTACAGTTTTTTTTAAATATTTTTTGTTTATTCGATAGAAAGTTACGAATATTGCAGTCCCGAAAACGGGGCATACCAGCAGAAACACTCCTGAATAGCTCAGCTGGTTAGAGCATCTGACTGTTAATCAGAGGGTCGCTGGTTCGAGCCCAGCTTCAGGAGCAAATTTTTAAAAGCCCTTTTTATTTAAAAAAAGGGCTTTTTTATGTGCTGGCACATAATTTCCCTTTTTAATCCCTGAAAGCATCTTGTAAAATCCAAACGGATAACCGTTAAGTCCGGCGCTTTTTTCCGCTGAACTTAACGGAAAAAACTTTACAAATACTTTACAGAAATCCAGGGCGCTTCCAGCGGTTTTAAATCGAAAAGAATGGCAACCGTAATTCAAAAAATACTGGAGCACCAGCAAAAAGCGGACGGCACGTGGAATGTTAAAATCAGCGTGTGTCACAAGGGCTTAACGAAGTACATCGAGACTTCACATTTCGTGAGCCGGAATCAGCTTACCAGGGATTACAAAACCAAGGACCCTTTCCTGAAAAAGATCCTGAACAAAACACTTGATGACTATCGCTATAAAATCAGCGAACTTGGTGAGAAGATAAAGCTGTTTAATGTACAGAATCTTAATACTATCTCGTCGGGGTCGACGAGGATGTAGAATTCCTTGGGTTTATACAATCGTACATCGACAAACTCAGGAAACAGGCGAAAGAAGAAAGAAGAGGATACCAAGAGCCAAAAGAAGGGGAAGGGTGGGAAACTACATGCGGGATCTTCGTAGCCTTTTCAACAAGGCCGCAAAGGAATACAACAATAAGAGTCTCGGCATTATACGGGTAACCCATTGTCCGTTTGACCACTACGAGATTGTAAGATCCCCGAAAACAAAGAAAAGGAATATCGCCATCGGGAAAATCTGCAAGGTCTCGGGGGCAGCTAGATTGCATTGTTTAATAGTTCATGTAAAAATACATGATGGTGGGTTAATCCGCTATCCGTGCCGTGAAGTTTTGAAATGTTCCCGGCCCGGTGTATCTTTGCTCGAGCCAAGGATGGAAACCTCAAGTAAATCGGCAGCTTATTGGGTATCGGAGTTTCAGAAAGGAAATCCCTCCGCTTTTTCGTATGTATTCGATTTACACTACCGTTCGTTGTGCTACTATGCTGCGACGATGCTTGACGATATAGCGGAGGTGGAGGATACTGTATCAGAGGTTTTCGTGAAGTTATGGCAGAGAGCTGCCAATTTCAGCGACTTGAACGGTATCAAAGGATTCCTTTATATCTGTACAAAAAATCGTTGCCTCGACCGGCTGAAACAACAAAATCGCCATCAGGCGTCATTAAGCGACTATGCCAATTCGCTGGATGCTTTGACGGATGGCGAAGATTATGCATTACTGGAGACAGAAGTGCTGGTGCTGGTATACGATGAGATCGAACAATTACCCGCCAAAGCCCGTACTATTTTCAAATTGATTTTCTTTGAGGGCCTCAAAACTGACGAAGTAGCCGCCCGATTAGGCATTTCCGTCAAAACTGTGCGTAACCAAAAAGCGCGGGCCATCCGACTGTTGCAAACCGCATTGCTCAAGAAAGGGCTTCCTGCTTTCATATGGGTGTTTTGTTGCTTGTGGTCGTGCTAAAAATAAAATAAATTTTTTTGGGCGTTTTCCGAATGTTGTCGTTTCTATGTCGATATTGGGAATTAATTATGACCGATCGCTACGAATACCTTGCTCATCTTATTGCAGGTTATCTTCGGGAGGAACTTACCGCAGAGGAACGGGCTGCACTGGATGCGTGGCTGGCCGAGCGTTCCGAAAACCGTAAGTTTCTTGACGAACTGGAAGATACACAGCTGCTTCGACAGAAACTTCACATATTTCACGCGGTAAATCGCGATCGGTTATGGTCGCTCACCGAGGCGAAATTAGCTGATGACGGTCTTGCGCGCTCTCAGCATCCAATTCGCTCCCTCGGAAGGCGGCTTCCATATGCCGCAGCCTTGTTGGTTGGGATGGTTGTGGCTGCATGGCTCTTTATCTATGAACGGCCGAACAGTAATAAGCCTGGAGCCGAGTACGTGCAAGTGGGCGATATCCCACCCGGTGGCAACCGGGCGATGCTCACCCTGGCCGACGGCCGCACGATCACATTGGACGAAGCAAGGGATGGCATCGTAATCGGCGGCGATGAGATAACCTACAACGACGGAAATCCGCTTGTCAACGTCGGGGAAAAGAATGGGACCGCGCTATTGGCGATGAGCACGCCAAAAGGGGGTACCTACCAGGTCAAATTACCGGACGGCACCCAGGTCTGGCTTAACGCTGCATCCACACTGAGGTATCCACCACGGTTTTCAGGTTCCGAGCGTATAGTAGAGCTCGTGGGCGAAGCGTATTTTTCGGTGGCCAAAGACGCCCAGAAGCCATTTAAAGTGATCAGTGCCGGACAGGAAGTTCGGGTGTTGGGTACGGAATTCAATATTTCGGCCTATCCGGATGATTCCGAAGCCAGAACGACATTGGTGGAAGGGAAAGTCCGGCTATCCCACCTTGCCGCCAATAAATCCATCAATCTTCTCCCTGGTGAACAAGGCGTATTGCAGAAAGGCGAACTCAAAAAATTCAATACTGATATAGCTGCCGTCATCGCGTGGAAATTTGGCCGCTTCAATTTTGATAATAAACCTTTTGCCCAGATTATAAACGAGATGGCCCGTTGGTATGATATCGACGTCGAATACGAGGGACCGGTACCCACCAATAATTTTATAGGAGATGCCTACCGTACCGAAAACCTAAGGACCGTACTTCGTTTTTTGAAAAACAGCGGCATACAACACCGGATGGAACGCCACCCTAACGGGAGGTACCGATTAATTATTCGTAATGGAAAGGAGGCTAAACCTTAGGAGTTCCACGTAGGCACGACGTTAAGTTGGCGTCAATAAAAGAAGGGAAGTGCTTCCGACACTCCCCTAAAGCAGCTTGGCAATAAAGGAATCAGTGCAAGTATTATTTATACCGGCACACTAACATAGTTATTACCAAAAACCAATACAAACTTAATGAATAATAGTTACTTTTTAAGAGTGATGAGGTTACTTATTCTCTTTATGTTAGCAGGCTTACTTCACGTAAGTGCCACAACCTATTCCCAAACGGTCACACTGCGAGGCAAGAATATGACCATAACCAGGGTGATCCAAGAAATCCGAGCGCAGACGGGGTTAGCGATATATGCGGACGTGGCTAATCTTCGGGCTGTCAATCCAATTACGGTTGACGTAGAAAATATGCCCGTTGGCGAGTTTTTCGCCATGGTTTTAGCCGACTTGCCGTTGGAAGCAAGGCTTGAAGATAAGACGATTACTATCGAAAGAAAAGCGAAGCCGGGATTGGGTAGTAAGCCCATTCCTACCGAGAAGCCTGTACAGCAACGAATCATAACGGGGCAAGTCACGGATGAATCCAATCTTCCATTGACAGGAGTTACCGTTTCCGTTAAGGGAACGGCGGTGGTTGTATCCACTGACGACAGCGGCAACTATCGGATAGTTGTCCCGGGAAATGAAACGACATTGGTCTTTACAATGATTGGTTACCAGACGTCCGAGCAAAACATGGAAAACAGGAGCGTGATCAATGTTTCCATGAAAGGCTCGGTAAGTGATCTGGATGAAGTGGTAGTCGTGGGATTCGGTGTCCAGAAAAAGGTTAATTTAACGGGTTCTGTAGATGCGATACAGGGTGATCAACTGGCAGAAAGACCTGTTTCAAACCTATCGCAAGCGTTGCAGGGCATGTCTGCGGGTACGACGGTAACGAACGGAGGGGGCGCGCCGGGGATTGATGGAGGATCTATACGTATAAGGGGGATAGGAACATTTGGCAATAACGACCCACTTATTTTGGTAGATGGCGTCCAAGTGTCAAGCATGGACAATGTAGATCCGCAGGATGTCGAGAATCTATCAATTTTAAAAGATGCCGCTTCCGCTGCCATTTACGGGTCCAGAGCGGCAAATGGGGTAATATTAATTACAACAAAACGCGGCAAAAATAAGCCGTTTACTGTTTCATACAATGGATATGCGGGCATTCAGTCGTTAACCAGAACTCCGCAATGGGTAAGTACTGCCGATTATATGAGATTAGTAAATGAAGCTGCGATAAATGCAAATAAAGAACCGAAATATTCGGATGAAGCGATTGAACAGACTATTCTTGGTAGCGATCCATTGAAGTATCCCAACACCGATTGGTGGGGGCTTTTGTTTCGAAACGCTCCGCAGCATAAACACAGCGTAAGTATGTCTGGCGGAAATGACAAAGTCAGATCAGCAATTTCGTTAACTTACCTGGACAGGAACGGTGTGTTAATAAACACCTCCTCTGACCAATTGGGTTTGCGGGCAAATACCGATGTAACGTTAAGTGATAAGTTTGATGTCAATTTTGATTTGGCACTCAATAAAAGACAAAGGCATGCACCCGCTAGAATCGATGATATTTACTGGAATTTATTACATGACGTGCCTCCTACAATCGTATCAAAGTATCCTGATGGAACGTATCAGTTAGGCCCTACAAGCAGAAATCCTTTAGCAGCAGCCGAACAGTCTGGATTTAGGAACAATGAGAATTATCAGGGAATTGTGAACACGTCAATTAATTGGCGTCCGATCAAAAATTTGAATATTAGCGGCCGAGCGTCGGTAAGAGAGGATTTTTCAAATGAAAAAATTTATAATAATGAATATACGTTCAGGGATTATGAGACAAAGGCTACCCTGTTGACATGGAGGAGCAGCTTAAATCAATCATCTCCAAAAGAAGAGTATTATAACCTCCAAGGTACCGCTGATTATACGCTTGATCTCTCGCGGCATCATTTTAAATTTTTGATGGGGTATTCAGAAGAAAGGAATAAGTGGAAGGAAATCGGAGCAAGTAGGAACGACTTTTACTCAAATGACCTACAAGAGCTGAATGTGGGCTCCGATGAGGGGAAAAATAACTGGGGGAGTTCCACGGAATGGGCGCTCCAATCGACTTTTGGTAGATTGAATTATTCATTTGACGATAAATATCTATTTGAAGGAAACTTTAGGTACGACGGTTCATCGCGGTTTGCAGCGGGTCGGAGATGGGGCTTTTTCCCTTCTTTTTCTGCTGGTTACAGAATATCTGAGGAACCATTCTGGGAACCTGTTAAAGAGCGCATATCCGAATTCAAAGTAAGGGCATCTTGGGGACAATTGGGAAATCAGGATATCGACTTATACCAGTATATACAGACCGTTTCCTTGGGTCAAAACTATTCTTTTGGCGGTAATTTGGCGAGCGGGGCGGCCCAATCCATCTTGTCGAATCAGTTTGTATCCTGGGAAACTTCGACCAATACCAATATAGGGGTAGACATCGGTTTACTGACCAACAAATTGATCATTACTGCTGACGCATATCGAAGAATAACCGAGGATATATTATTAATTAGGGACATTCCGGGCACGGTCGGATTAGATGCTCCTACGCAAAACGTCGGTTCGGTCAAAAATCAAGGATGGGAAGTTGCTGTAAATTACAACGATCGGATTGGAGAAGATTTTAAGTTTACGGTTGGTTTGAACCTATCAGATGTAGATAATAAAATCCTGAAATATGGGGAGGCGACGGTAAGTGGTTGGAGGGTCACCCGAGAGGGGGAGGCAATCGGTTCGCTATTCGGTTATGTAACAGAAGGGTTGTTTCAATCAGACGAAGAGGTCGCAAATCATGCGTTCCAGCATACCATTACCGGACCGGGTGATATAAAGTATAAAGATGTGAATCAGGATAACATCATCAATGATTTGGATAAAGTGGTTCTTGGCTCACCAATTCCGAGATATACCTACGGCATGAATTTGGGGGGCAGCTTTAAGCATTGGGATTTCAGTCTTTTCTTCAATGGCGTAGGGAAAAGCTACGGGTTCCAAGAGGGCGCATTGATAGAAGGACCAATCTGGGACGGTTTCACGACCAAGGAAATGTTAGATAGATGGACGCCAGAAAACCGGGATGCAACCTGGCCAAGGCTTGTTTACCAAACGATACATAATGAACAACCTTCTGATTGGTGGATTCAGCGAACGTCTTTTTTTAGATTGAAGAACTTCCAACTGGGGTATACGATTCCCACAATTATTCTCGATCAAATTGGTGTCAAAGGAGCGCGTGCCTATGTAAGTGGCGAGAATGTTTTTACGATTACGAAGGCTAGAAATTTAGACCCCGAGTTCCCGAGCGGAAGGGCAACCTACTATCCGCAGACAAAGATATATACGCTTGGATTAAGCCTGACATTATAACTGTTTGTGCATCCATTGAGCTTAAACAGATATCCTATTGTATTTAACCATCTTTAAGAAATCATGATGAAACCTGCACAAATTGGCATAGACAACAGACAGGTATAATTTATGCAAGCTTCATCGCCTTAAAAACAAATTATTGAAATGAAAACGAAAATTTTGTTATTGTATATATGCTGGCTCGTCTTATTTGTCTCGGCGAGCTGTAAAAGAGAATTTTTAGAAACGAGTCCAACCGATAGAATATCCCAGGAAAATTTTTGGAGACAGGAGAAAGACGGGATTTTCGCTGTGAATGCAGTTTATACCAGCTTGGATGTTTTCAGGATGTTCGGTTTTGAAGCATGTTCAGATAACGCGACAACAGCGAAGACATGGACTGATTCCTATCAGGTTGCAAACGGCTCGTTTAACTCTTCCTGGCCCTGGGTTTACGAAGCATGGCGGGACGGTTACAGAGGGATCAGAAAAGCCAATGATGTTATTGCGAATATCGACCGGATCAGTAACATGGATGAAAACCTTAGGAAGCGGCTTAAAGCGGAAGCACGTGTTTTGCGTGCATTTGTTTATAATCTTTTGATCAATTTATATGGAGACGTGCCCTTGATTACGGAACCTATAACGGTAGTTGACGATGCCCAAGCGCCAAGGGAAGCAAAATCGAATATAACCGCATTTATTATTGACGATTTGAACGCGGCAATCCCGGATCTTCCTGTTAAATATACGAACAATAATGATATTGGGAGAATAACAAAGGGGGCGGCCTACGCATTAATGGCTCGGGTGTATCTTTGGCAAAATGATTTTGAAAATGCAAGAAATGCGGCACAGGAAGTTATCAATTTAGGGGTCTATGATTTACTGCCGAAATATTCCGAGTTATTTACCTATGAAAATGAGAATAACATTGAAGTAATACTCGATAATCAATTTATGCCCGTAAATAGGATGCATAATTCCTTTCAAGTGCTGGGACCCAGATCCTCCGAGGGTTTGAGTAATTATGTTCCTACCCGGGAATTGGTGGATGCATATGATGAAAAGGATTCGCGAAGAAGATCCACAATTTTGTTCCCCGGGGATGTCAATCCATACGAGGAAGGAAATGTCATTTTTAATCCGACTCCGGGAAGCAGGACCCCGGATGAGGCAACGGTGTCATATGATGCAACCGCGACCGGATATCATTACAAGAAGTATGTGCTAAAGGAAGATCGAGAGTTTAACACCAGGTGCCACATAAATTTAGTGCAAATACGGTACGCAGATGTCCTCCTTATGTTCGCCGAGGCAGACAATGAGGTGAATGGCCCTACTCAGGCAGCTTATGATGCTATTAATAGTATAAGAAATAGAGCGAATAACGAAAGGCAAGAGGGGCAAACGGGTCTGTTGGAGAATTATGCCGGTTTAACCAAAGAGGAGTTCCGGGAAGCGATCAGGAATGAACGGCGAGTGGAGCTGGCAGGAGAAGGCTTGCGGTATTTCGACATATTAAGATGGAGAATCGCCGAGGATGTTTTAAATGGAGCTGTTCACGGCATGGATTATTTGGATCGATCTACTAATGCAATGAGGACTATCAGGGTTGAGACGAGAAAATTCGACAAAGATAAAAACTACCTTTGGCCTCTGCCGGAACAAGAGATTCGTCTGAACCCGAATTTAGGTAGGCAGAACCCAGGCTACTAAAGGCCTTAGATAAATATCAAGATTGGCATGGGATATTGGTATGCAGATGTGTAAGCATGCAAAGCTTTCTTGCCCATAGATCTTGCATTGAAAAATTTTATAACAATACACACCACCAAAAACAATGATTCGGATTTTAGTTTGGTCTGTTTTACTATCAATCAGTTTGTCCGCCTGTTCGTATAAGAAGGATACAAGTTCTGAAGATTGGCCGGAGTATCTGGGCGGCCTGGACCGCAATCATTATTCGGCTTTGGATGAGATTGATACTTCCAATGTTATGAGGCTCGCCAAGGCTTGGGAATACCACACGGGTGATTCCGGCCAAATGCAATGCAATCCCCTGATTATCGATGGGGTGTTATACGGATTAACTGCTTCCAATTTCTTGTTCGCGGTTGACGCGGCTACGGGCGAGGAGCGCTGGCGCTTTGAACCCGATAGCCTTGGTTCGAATAGCGTCAACCGTGGTGTAGCCTATTGGGAAGATAGCCGATCCAAGCGTATCCTATACGCTTACGAATCGTGGTTATATGCAGTGGATGCCCAAACAGGCCACCCGATCAAATCATTCGGAAGTGATGGCAGGGTAAGTTTGAGAGCCGCGATGGGGGACGAACACCGTGACAAGTTTGTCGTTTCTACCACACCCGGTACGGTTTACAAAGATGTGATTATAATGCCAATCAGGGTTGGCGAGGGAGTCGGGGCTGCACCCGGCTACATACAGGCATTCAATGTGCGTACCGGGGATGTTGAATGGATTTTTAAGACGATTCCGCATCCGGGCGAACTGGGATACGATACTTGGCCGGAGGAGGCCTATCGTAACCCTTCCATTGGTGGTGCAAATAACTGGGCTGGCATGGCCTTGGATCGGAGCCGGGGGATTGTGTTCATCCCGACGGGTTCTGCGTCGTTTGATTTTTACGGAGGCAACCGCAAAGGTCCAAACCTTTTTGCCAATTGCTTGTTGGCACTGGATGCTGAATCCGGTGCCTATAAGTGGCATTTTCAGACCGTACGCCATGACCTATGGGATCGGGACTTGCCTGCTCCGCCTAATTTGGTTACCATAATTAAAGAGGGAAAGATGATTGACGCGGTTGCGCAGGTTACCAAGTCGGGCCATGTATTTGTACTAAACCGGGAAACGGGTGAGCCACTTTTCCCAGTTGACGAGCTACCCGTACCCGCTTCGACTCTTCCGGGTGAGGAGACATGGCCTACGCAACCGATCCCCCGCTTTCCTGCACCGTTTGCCCGCCAATCCATAAGCGAGTCGGAAATCACTTATTTTTCCAATCGACGTGATTCATTGGTCGCTATTTATCGACAGGCCAACAAGGGTACGTTTCGTCCTTTGGGTTTTAACCAAATGATCCTGTTCCCCGGTTCGGATGGAGGTGCCGAATGGGGTGGTGCTGCCGTGGATACCGAGGGCATTCTGTATATCAATTCGAATGAGATGCCCTGGCTATTCAGTTTGAGCCAGAAAGAAGATCAAGGGAATACCCTGCTATCTTCCGGCAAGGCACTATACGCGGCCTATTGCGTTGCATGCCATAAACCAAACCTCTCGGGGAGCCCTGCCAGCGGCTACCCCGCTCTTTCGGATTTGAGTAACCGAATGAAGAGGGAAGACGTAGATGTAACCATTAGCAAGGGTAAGGGCATGATGCCGGGATTTCCCAACCTTTCGGCGCAAGAACGCCAGTCCATTATCGCCTATATTCTCGGCGAAGAAAAAGAGGAAGCCGTGGATGCCGGTAATCCACGGGAAACTGAAGTTGGTGCCGACGTGCCGTACGTTTTCAACGGTTATAATAAGTTTCTGGATGAGAATGGCTATCCAGCGATTACGCCACCTTGGGGGACACTTACGGCTATTGATTTGAATACAGGCGACCATCTATGGCAAATCCCTTTGGGAGAATCAAAGGAATTATCAAAACGGGGCATCCCGGTCACCGGCACCGAGAATTATGGTGGACCAGTTATCACCAAAGGTGGGGTTTTGTTCATTGCTGCAACCGGAGACAAATCTTTTAAAGCGCTGAATGGACAAAACGGGTCTTTGCTGTGGAGCTATGAATTGCCTGCGGCCGGATTCGCAACCCCTTCGACATACATGGTAGATGGGAAACAATACGTCGTCATCGCATGTGGTGGCACCAAATTGGGTGCTGCTAAAGGAGACAGTTATGTTGCATTTTGCTTACCAAACTAATTATTTGTTTTTTTATAATTAATTTGTTTAATAGTGTTGATTATCAAATAATTTTAACTGAAACTTGACGATCCTAATGATTCTTCAGGTTTAGGATGATCGTCTCTAATCCCGTTGGAGAGATTCGGGGCTGTATCATTTATTTTTGATACAGCCCTTTTTTCTACTTTAAATGCAAAAGGTGAGTGATAGTCAAAAATAAGTGTTCGCTGCCTGATTGTTTCGGATATGAACGTGTGCCGGGAAGGGTATTCCATATGATACCCGAGAATAATGGAGTAGAAAACCAGGTGGATGCCATTTGAAGATCGCATCAATGCAGCGCGTCAGGCCATGGACTATCGTCGCAATGAATCGTCTGTAACCAAATTCTGATTTCAAATTCATACATGAAATTATCGCAGGTACATGGGAGGCGGAGTAGCTATCTCTATTAAACAAACCTGTTAATCATGCAATTATTTGATTAAAAGCCCGCAATCAGCGTGGAATTGGACGACTTGGTTGTCGTATCAGACGACTGTATTCAATTCAATGTCGAACGTCTCAGGGACTGCTATTTTACCTTATTTCTATTTCAAAAGAAAAAGATGGTTATAAATAATGAACCTAGCCCGCTATTTCTTCCGACGTATATATCCAGTATTTTCTCCCGCTTCGTTATTTTACCCTTTTGCTCTAAAAAATGCAAATAATAACGTCCGTTTTATGCTCCTATTTTAAAACAATATAACTTTTCCCCTTAATGGTCTCAAAATCATAAGTATAAGTCGGTTTATTTTTAAATCCCTTTAAATCGGCTTGGTTAGAAATGAGAGGGGGATCGACGTCCGGAATTTGATAAAACATATTTGGATTGGTTCCTTTCGCTTGACTTAATTTTATTGAGGCATTTGGCGTGTTGATCTCTTGATATAATTTTAGGCGACAATTGCCTCCCAAACGGGAATGAATAACGAGTTTACGAAGTTCTCCGTCTTTCCAATCCATATCTACTACAAACCCTCCCTGGGCTACCAATCCCGTTACGCTCCCACTTTGCCATTCATCGGGCAGAGCAGGTAATAATTGTATAGCCCCATCGTGACTTTGTAGTAACATATTTGCAATACCCGCCGCACAGCCAAAATTCCCGTCTATTTGGAATGGGGGATGAGCATCGAATAAATTTGGATACGTACCACCTCCTTCCTCCTTACTCGGCGCATCCGCTGGTGAGAGTTGGTCCTTAATCAACTTATATGCATGGTTACCATCTAACAACGAAGCCCATAAATTAACTTTCCAGCCCATTAACCAGCCCGTCGAAACATCTCCGCGAAAGATAAGTGAATTGCGGGCGGCTTCAGCAAGTTCCGGAGTATGAAAAGGGGAGATTTGATTAGATGGATACAGGCCATACAGATGCGAAACATGCCGGTGTTCGTCTTTCGGGTTATCCCAGTCCTCGATCCATTCCTGTAATTGGGAATGTTTACCTATCTGCATCGGCGGTAACGAATCTTTTTTCATACGAAGTGTATCGGCAAATAGCGGATCCTTCTTTAGAACTTCTGCGGCAGCGATCGTATTGGCAAACAAATCAAACACAATCTGATTATCCATTGTAGCACCGTAGGTTACCGCCAATGGCTTGCCTTTGACTACACCATAGGCGTTTTCCGGCGAAACAGAAGGGCTTACCACCAGCCAGGGTTTGCCTGGAACTTTCTGCAGTACATCTACGAAATACATGGAAGCGCCTTTCAATATGGGATATACTGCTTCGAGATACCGTTCGTCTCCGGTGTAAAGGTAATGGCGCCATAGATTTTTACAAAGCCAGGCTCCTCCTGTGGGCCATAGGCCGGGATATGCAAAATCAACAATACCAGAAACACGCCAAATATCCGTGTTATGGTGAGCGACCCATTCCCTCGCGCCATACATTTCTTTTGCGCTTTGGCGGCCCGTCTGGAAAAGGTCCCCGGTCATTGCGGTAAGGGGCTCGGTCAATTCGGAAAGATTGGTCGCTTCCGCATGCCAATAGTTCATTTCCGTATTGATATTTATGGTAAATTTACTATCCCAAGGAGGAAACAGTTGATCATTCCATATTCCCTGGAGGTTGGCAGGTTGTCCCCCCGGTTGCGAGCTAGAAATCAACAGGTATCGACCAAACTGAAAATAGAGGGTCACTAATTGCGGGTCATAGACCGCTTTAAATTCCCGAACACGTTGGTCGGTAGTTTTTTGGGCAGCCGATGTTTCACCTAAGTCCAACGTTACGCGGTTAAAATAGTGTTGGTAGGCCGCAACATGATCTTTACGTAATTTGTGATACGATTTGCCCACGGCTTTCTGCATATGGGATTGTGCAATCCGATTGGCATCCCCGGTTAAGTCCTGATAATTTTTAAAATTAGTTCCGATGGAAATAAAAATAGTAGCTTCATTTGCATGGTTGATGGTTAAACTGGTATCCGTTTCATCAATAGACCCACCTTTAAGCAAAGGTTTTATAATCGTCTTAAATTCAACTTTCCCTAGCTGACCTTCGTGATCACCTGAGATCCCGTTCATCGTCAGTTCTTTACCATGCACCTCGATCTGATTTTTCTGGGGGCTGTTTAGCGATAGGGAGCAGTTAATTTTTCCAGGTTTGCTGGCCGTTAAACGGACCACCAATACGTCTGCTGGAAACGAAGTAAAAACTTCCCTGCTATACGTTACACCGTCTACCTTGTAAGTAACGCTCGCTATGGCATTTTCCAAATTGAGATCGCGGTAATAATCGGTGTAATTCTCATGCCCCGGAAAAAAAATATTCAAATTGCATACCGTTTGATACGGCATGCCACTATTGCCTTTTGGCAGCGCTTTTTCATCAGCCAGTTGCTGAGCTTCAAAATATTTTCCTTCAAAAAGGAGCTGCCTTAATTGCGGCAATATGTCCTTCACTTCCGGATTCGATGTATTATTGGGCCCACCGGCCCACACGGTCTCTTCGTTCAACTGTAGGGTTTCTTGCGCTGGCCCCCCGAAAACCATCGCTCCCACCCTTCCGTTACCCAAAGGCAACGATTCAGTCCAACGTTCCGCCGGCCGATCATACCAGAGTTTTAAGGAGGACGCGGCCTGACCGAAAGCGCTAAATACGATTCCCGATAGCAAGATAAATAACAGATTTTTCTTCATTAGTATCATAGTATATTGTTTTTTACCGTATAAACACCATTCAGCATCTGTGCGCAATTCAAAATGCCGCCGGTCTGGCCGTGCCATCCCATTCTTTATTAATTATATCCCGGGTTCTGCTCCAATTTAGCTGACACGTTCCGCTCGATTTCCGAAAACGGAATCGGCCAAAGGTTATGGTAGGGCTGTATGCTGATTCCCGATTTCTCATTATACTTCTTGTTTCGGTCGTATAAAAGTCCCATACGGGTCAAGGTAAGCATGCGGAACTCTTCCCCATACAGTTCGCGCATTCGTTCGTCTAGCAAGAAGTCGATGTCTACCATCGCCGGCTGGATTTCAAAAGTATGAGCTCTGCGGCGCAACACGTTGATATCGGCGGCGGCACCGACGGGGTCTCCGGCGAGCAAGTGTGCCTCTGCTCGCAGCAGGTAGGTTTCCGCCAGGCGGAAAAGGTATCGATCCCGAAAGAGATTATGGTCTTGGTTTAGCAATATTGTGCCGCCAAAAGGTGAAACCATCGGGTTTCCCGAAGCATCTTTCCTGACATAATCATCGGGGAAATCACCCTCACCCAGCGATATTTTGCGCAAAATTGGGTACCAGTTACGTATGGTATCATTGAACGCTGGAGCTCGATCCTTATAGCCATCGGCCACATACCACTTCCCATAATCAGGGGATGTGCTAGGTACGCCGTCGATTTGGATATCCCGTATAATATTATATTTACTGTTTCGCATATCTCCCTCAAAATCGGCTTTCCAAATCCCATACAGCATGTGCGAGGTAGGTCGTATCCAGCCGATACCCCATCCACCCAGCTTTTCATTGTATACCATGGATACCGGTAGACTTTGTGTGCCGTTAGCCGTGCTTACCCGGATAGTCAAGCTGCCAATATCAGGCATTAATGCCCATAGCAACATATCCTGCCGTGTTGACGCAGGATTCCGCCAGTCCGATTGGATGACATACAACCCTTCTGTATTTCCGCTTGACCTGTTTTGGTTATCCAGTTCAAATAGATCGCGATATACATCGCCGGGTCTGTCTTTATGCCGGCCAAAGCGTTCGGTCATCAGTCCCACTCCGCTATAATTGATCACTTGGGTCGCCACGGAAATCGCTTCGTTATAGTTACCCAATGATATATTTATTTCTGCCAGTAGGTGTTGCGCCACCTGCTTGTTGACTTTTCCATCCACAACTTGGTCGATATTCTTTAGTACCTGTATGGATTCCGTGAGGTCATCGTGGCATTGTTGGTATACTTCCTCTCGGGACGCCCGTACGTAATCCCTCCGTGGAATGGATACTTCCTCCAAGATTAGCGGTACTCCCCCGAAAAGATTAGCCAACATCCGGTAGCTTAATGCCCTGAAAAAGAGCGCCTCGGCTCTGAATGTCTGTCGATCCTCTTCTGAAATGGATTGAGACTGGTCCACGCGGCTAATAACGACATTTGCATTCGTTATGATTTGGTAATTGATCTGCTAGATTTCGTGGGGCACAAAAAACTCGGGCACCATCGTATTCTGGTAATCATTGAGTTTGACCGGTGGGTTATAATCGGTAGCGTTGACAGCAAAATCTGTCGCATAATAAAGAGCAAAGAAAGCATCCAGTTCAATTCCACCGAATGCCAGGTGGCGCACGCGATTATGCAAATAATTGACAGCCGAAGCGAATTGCTCTCTGGTTTCCAGTGAATTGTCGGGCGAATAGAAGTCCAGTGGTTTCTCTTCTAGAAATGCTGTTTCATTGCATGCCATGCCTACCGACATAAGCAATAGCAAGAAATATTTTATTGTTTTTTTCATGATTGACACGATTAAAATGAGACCCTCAATCCCAATGTATAACTCCGTAACAACGGATAGGCTCCGGCATCGAGACCTGTCCCGGTTTCCGGATCCCATCCATCCCAGTCTGAAAATGTTAGCAGGTTTTTTCCGTTGGCAAATACTTTCAGTTGGCCCAATCGAAAACGCTCCAATAGCCCATCCGGAAGATCGTAGGAAACGGTCACGTCCTGTAGGCGAACGAAACTGCGCTGAACGTAAGGTGAAAATGTCTCACCCAACGCCACGGTGTAATACCCGATCTGACGGTAACGCGCATCAGGATTTTTTGGGGTCCAATAGTCAAATTTGAACAGGTTTGACCCATAGATGTTATCCGGGTTGGCCAAGGTCGTCCCCGGCTGACCATAGTAGAAATCACGGCCACCCTGGATGGAATTGATTAAAAAGTTAAATCCCCAGTTCTTGTAGCGCAGTATACTTTGGATACTGAATCGATATGAAGGGTCGGTGTATCCCAAAATTTTCCGATCCTGATCTGCTGTATACGAGCCGTCTCCATTGATATCTTCTACCTGATAGGTTCCATAGGTAAAGCCCTCCGGAATCCTTCCCGCATGGTAATCATCCAATTGCCACATGCCGGTAATATTGAAATCATACGCCACACCTAGGGGGTGTCCAATGAAAATCTTCGAGGCAATTAGATCGTCTTCCCGGCCGTCGCCGTTTGCGTCAATTCCCAATATACTCACCACTTTGTTGCGGTTGCGTGAAAAATTGAAAGTGACATCCCAACTGAAATCCTGTTTGCGTATGGGCACGCCTGTAACGGTAAATTCCTGTCCATTATTGCGTAATCGACCAATATTCATTGGAATTGTAGCGAATCCATTTAATCGGGGAATGTCAATGTTGTAGAGTAGATCGTACGTATTCGACGTATAATATTCCAGCGTTCCGTGCAACCGATTGTTCAGCAACGAAAAGTCCGCTCCGACGTTGAAAGATGCGGTAGTTTCCCACTTCAGGTCCGGATTTGGCAGACGCGATACGTATTGGCCTTGCTCGGCAGTGCCACCATCCCCAAATAGGTAACCATCGCCAACAGAAGCGCCCAAAGCAGCCAAGGTCTGGTACCTCCCTACGGTCCGATTTCCGTTGATACCATACGAGGCCCGCAGTTTCAGGTCGTCAATCGCAGACACACGATCTTTGATGAATGCTTCGTCGCTCAGACGCCATGCCAATGCCACCGAAGGGAACACCCCAAATTTATTATTGACACCGAATCCCGAAAACCCATCTCGCCGCACAGTACCGGTAATGATATAACGGTCGTTGTACGTATATCCTAACCGTACCATCGAATAGAGGCTGGATTCTTCCCATGCTCCCGATGTGGCGAATTGCTGATCCGATTGCCCCGCATCGAGTTTGTCGTAACCCAAAATATCATTAGCAAATACGCTGGCCCGAGCGGTAGTACCTTCATATTGCCATTTTTCCAATCCATAAAGCAACGTTGCATTTACTGCGTGAATACCGAATGTCCGCTGGTAGGAAAGAATATTATCCACGGTATAGAGATACTGCGAACTATTTGTCTTAGAGCCTTCGCCTGTAAAATTCTGGGCATATGGATTGAAGTTGTATCGTTGGCTTGCGATTTGATTCTGCGAGAAGTTCAGGCGATAGTTTAATCCTTTTATAAACGGAATGTCAATATCGGCAAACATGTTACCAAATAAGTTATTCCGTCGGTCCAAATCCTGCTGGTTCATTTGCAGAAAAGGATTTACGATACCCCGATAAGGTTGCAGTATGTAGCCACCGTCGTCGTCTAAGTAGGGGACTTGAGGCGGAAGTCCAATAATATTACCTATCGATGGGGCAATGTCTGAATAATTATTGACGCTTAGAAAAGACTGTATGCCCACTTTCATCCAATCGGTAATGCGTGTATCCAGATTAAGGCGAATATTATACCGCCTAAACCGATCATTGATTACCACATTCTTTTGATCGGTGTACCCCAGAGAAAAGAAATACGAAGCCCGCTCACCCGTATTTCCGACACCGATATTATGGTTCTGAATCATGGGATGTTTGTTTGTCAACAAATCCCACCAATTATTTTCTACCCCGCGCTGGTAACCATCGAGAATCTCTGAGCCAAAGAAACGGCTAGTGGGATCCCACTCGGGGTTGGGCGTCATTAAATCGTCACCCGTCCGACTTTCACTCAGGAAGCGGTCTCCGATCCGCCTGATAAATCCTGCGCCGTCTTCTGGTAACATATCACGATTAGACACCTGCTGCAGGGAGTACGACATGTCATATTCGATGCGTGGCTTGCCACCGGCTGTACCGGATTTGGACGTGATGATGATTACTCCGTTGGTGGCTTGGGAACCATAAATTGCGGCCGCACTGGCATCTTTCAACACGTCTATCGACTCAATGTCATTCGGATTGATATCTATGATGCTGCCGCGATAAATAATACCGTCTAACACGATAAGCGGCGCATTGCTTCCCGATATAGAAGTCTGCCCACGAATGGAAATCGAAGGATCGGATCCGGCTGTTGTCACAGCGCCCACATTTAGGCCCGGTACGGTGCCTTGGAGCGATTGTGCCAAACTGACGTTTGGCGATTCGCGAAATGCCTCGATATCTGCTCTCGCAACGCTCCCCGTTACGTCCCGTTTCCTAGCCGTACCGTATCCGATTACCACTACCTCTTCCAAGTCTTCACCTTCGGCGGGGTGCATTTCTATTCGCATCTGTCTACCCGTTGCAACCTGTTGCAAAGCTTGATATCCCAGATATGAAAAAGCAAGTTGGTCACCAATTGATCCTTGTATGCGAAACGAGCCGGAGTCATCTGTTGCGGTCTGCCTTGTCGTACCTATTACTTTGATAGACACGCCCGCCAACGCGTTACCTGCCTCGTCGTACACCCGGCCCTCTAAATACTCTTGGATTGCAACCACTTGTATTGTGGGGAGGGGAGTAGCTTTCTTGATCAAAACCACGCCGTCATGCATGCTGTATTCCAACGGCAAGCCAGATATAATCTGCTTCATTGCTTCTTCCAAGGATACGTTTCCGGCGTTAACCGTTACTCTCCATGAATCATCGATCAGACCGTGTTCATAGATGAAACGATATTTGGTTTGTTTTTTCAATTCCTCTAATACGGTCTTGATTTGTCGGTTTTCCACATGCAGAGTCACCGTTTGGCCTAAAGACTTAGCTTGTAGCCCCAGCGAGAAAAACACCGTGAAAAATAATACCAATTTCATGGCGATAAGGGTAATAAAATATTTATTCATAAATTTGAAAATAATAGGGTTTATTCTATTGGTTTTTTAAATCGTACGCCAAAAGTAATACCTTATTTACTTCCGAAAGTATTGCCGTACTTTCGGATTTTTTGCTTAGTCAGTCTCAGTCTCTTTAACTTATAGACACCTCCTTTCTTTTTAATGGACCGTCAACCTTTTTCCTTTAATCGAAAATTGCCTTCCACTCATTTCGGACAACAGCGCGCACACCGCCGCTAACGTTGAACTGCGCTTGATACCGCCTATGTACCGTTTATCAGTCAACGGTTTCGTCACCGATACCTCTATTCCATACCATCGTGCCAATTCATCCAAGATCTCGTTGATGGTTTTCTGGTTAAAATAAAAGTACCCATCTTTCCAAGCCAAAGCTTCCTCGGGATCCACAATCGAAACTTCCATATCCTCTCCGGAAACCACTACAGCAGTACCCGGTAATAGTTCCTCACTTCGCGATCCATTGCTTACACGGATTTTCCCCTCTGTCAGGATAGTTTTCACCGACCCATCTTTACGGTGGCTGTTCACATTGAAAGCGGTACCCAGGGCCCGAATCTCCAAGCCTTTTACATCGACTACAAAAGGCCGTCGCTCATCCTGTGCAACTTCAAAGAACGCTTCTCCTTCAATGCTTACGCGGCGTTCATCCGCTGGGAATAGGATCGGGAAACGCAACGATGCTTCCGAATTTACCCATACTCGTGTTCCGTCGACCAAGGTCAATTCGTACACACCTCCTACGGGCACATCCAACTGATGGTATACCGGCTCGGATGCTTTCAATTCGGTGGAGGCGTAGGTAAGGGCACCATCTTTGATATTCAATGTGACACCGGCTTCTGTTTCCTGCACGTCAGATAAGCCACCCAGTGTCAATGTACTTCCATCGGCGAGGGTCAGTATTGCTTTCGATTCCCCAGGTAGTACGTCATTTCTGTGTCCGTATTTGGTATCAGCTATCACGCCGGGTTCCGTGGAATGGTCTATTAACCACCAACCCAACAGCAAAAATGCGCCTATTGCAGCAGCGGTTCTGATACCGAGCGCAAATCGTTTATTTCGGCAACGCCGTTGCTGCTTCTCCAACACTTTATCCCAATTCGCCCGCTGTTGGTATTCATCCAATCGTTCTAACCCAGAGGTAAGGACGTCAGGAGTTTGGAATGCCTCCAATAGTTGTCGAACCTGGGCGTCTTGGCCGGCCAAGACGGTTAAGCGGTACTGCTCCGCTTCAGTAAGTGTACCATTGACGTAGCATTCAATAAGTTTTGTTAATTCGTACTGCTGGACATCCATCACCACTTTGGTTTTCGTTTATAACTATCTATAAAGAACACGAACGCAAAAAAGGGGTGGAATTTTTTTTATTTTAAAAGAAAAAGAAGTAAACCGATCGCCTGCGGGCTTATTTTGCGCCTCAGCAGATTAATAGCGCGCTGTTTTTGGCTTTTGATGGTATTGATGCTAACTCCTAGGACGGCAGCGATCTCTTGGTTCTTTTTCCCCTCAAAGAAAGCCAGTTTGCAGATATCCGCACAACCTTTAGGCAGCGTACGGAGTGCGGTATGCAACTCACCGAGGATTTCTGCGTACATCATATGGTAGGAGATTTCCCGCTCTTCGGTTGTATTGGGCGTATAATTGCCGAAGACACGTGATGCAATGTTTCGCCGCCTCACGCTATTTAATGCCGCGTGTTTAACCATGCCATAAAGATAACGGATCACCTCCCCCGACGAAAGACGGGCTGTTTGGTTATTTTCCAACAGTGATACAAACACATCCTGTACCAAATCCTCCGCAGTTTCATGGTCAGACACAATACAAAATGCAAATTCATGCAATCGCGCATAATAACGCACAAACAACTCTGCCGGTGTCAACGATTCCCGGCTTTCCATCATATTCGTTTTCATCTGAGCTTATCGTTATTTTCAATGAAAAGGTTAACCAAAATACCTCAATCGAGCAGTGGACTTATGATGCGTGTCGGAAAAATTGGGATACGGTAACTTCAGTTCTAAACCGGGAACAAAAAAAGCAATGTTTTTTTCATCATGACAATAGTTTTATTCGGTGTAATTAATCCGGCATATGCACCATAGCTTTTACGACGCCATTTTCCGGGCGCAGCAACGATGCGAATCGATCCTTGACTTGGTCAAAAGCAATCCGATGGGTAATGTATGTTGCCGGAGATAGTGACCCTTTTTCCATGGCTCGCATCACGTGTTCGAAATCCGCTTCCGTTGCGTTCCGGCTGCTCATGAGCGTCGCTTCCCGTTTATGAAATTCGGGGTGGCTAAAGCTTACTTCGCCCTTCTGAAGTCCGATGAGCACATAGCGCCCGCCATGCGCAATGTATCGGAAGCCCTCTTGGATGGCTTTTAGGCTACCGGTCGCATCTATTACCGCGGTGGGCATGTCCCCGCCCGTGAAGTCAGCTATCCGTTGCACCCCGTCTTCCTTAGCCGGATTTACGGTAAAATCCACGTGGAGGCTGGCTGCGCAGAAAGCCAGCCGTTCGTCATTGATATCCATTGCTATTACTTTCGCCCCGGCAATCCTAGCGAATTCCATGGCACCCAATCCGATCGGGCCGGCCCCCACGACCAAGATGGTTTCTCCCGGTACGATTCCGGCCCTCCTTATCCCATGTGCGCCTATCGCCAGGGGTTCAACCAATGCAAGTTCATCAAATCCCAATCCGCCACACTTCAGCAACGAGGAGGACGGCACCGATAGGTATTCAGCCATGCCCCCGTCAACATGTACACCGCATACTTGGATCCGGGCGCAGCAGTTGGTTTTTCCTATCCGGCACGCCACACAGCGGCCGCAGGCGAAATAAGGAATGAACGTTACTGCTTCGCCCACGACGAAACCAGTACGGTCGGTCTGCACGATTTCAGCGGCCAACTCATGGCCTAGTATGCGGGGATAATCGAAAAATGGCTGCGTTCCCTCGAAGGCATGCAAATCGGTCCCACAGATTCCGATCCGCTTTATTTTCAGTACCGTCCGTCCTGGCTGAATCACCGGGTCTGCTTTTGTCCGGTATTCGAATTCCCCCGGCCTGTTACAAAATAAAACTTTCATCGATCTGTCAATTTAGCATATCCTATCCATTTGAGGAGGCTGGCAAATAATGTTGGCCTGAATAAGGCCTTCCTTTACCATGGCCTCCCAAAACTCTGCAGGGACTATCTTTGTTGCCATTTCCACATTTTGCCTGACTTTTGATGGCTTTGTGGTATTGAGGGCCACACTTTTTACGCCGTGGATATTAAACGCGAAGCTGAAACATGCCTCTGCGGGTAGGAGGTTGTGCTGTTGGCAGACTCTCCAGAATTTATCCCGCCATGTGTACAGTTCCTTTCCCCGTGGCGATAGGCTGTCCGGTTTGTAATCGTAGTGGTCGCTTCCGGTCAGAAATCCCCCATGAAAAACCGCTGAATTGATTACTGTAATATGCTTGTTGCTTAGACCGCCGATAAAGTCGACCAGTTCTCGGGGGTGGTGGTACACGGTCAGGCTGTTTGCGACCATAACCCAGTCCAACTCCACGTCTTTTGAGATACGTTCAATGATTTTCCACTGCTTCGAACCGACACCTACCCCAAGGACTTTGCCCGCTGCCTTCAACTCCGCTAGGGCCCTGTAAGCCTCTGTGATATCTTCGTAAAGCGAAGCTTCCTCTGCTCTGCTTTTCGCCCTTGCCAGGTATTCATCGGGATCATGTACCGACACCAGCCGTGCAGGGTAATTTCCCAGCAATTCATTGCCCTGATGGAAACAATCAAGGATGCCCTGATAGCTTATTTTCTGGACGGCGTTATATTCCAGCCCCTTCCAGACTCCCGGTTCAAACGCCGGCTTTTCCCCGGTCAGGGGTACCCGGTACCACCCCAGTTTATTGCTAATCAATACGTCGGAAGGATCTACGTCAAGTTCGGCGAGACACCTGCCCAGGGAAGTAAGCGAGAGTCCGGCACCATATTTTCCCGCCGTGTCAAAAACCACTTTTTTTCCCCATATTTCATGCATTCCCGGATAATTTCCAGTTTTGTGTCATGTCCCACTTCTTCATAAAGATTTCCCAGCCCACTGGTCCCGAAAATAACCTTGGGCAACTGATCAAGCGGATTACTATAGTGCGGTATTTCCATCATTTTACCTAAGGCCACAATTTGACTTTATCAGTCTTTGGATGGTCTTTCCACTAGCACCATAGTAGACGACCGGATTTTGGCATTTGGTTAGTACATCAGGATCTGGGGTGCCCACAGACCGTAGAGGAATCATTGCACAAAAAACAGCAACGTAACTGTCATAAAAGAGGCTTCCTTGTCCGGGGATGACTTCCCTGGATACATAAGCTGAGTTGGAAGCGGTTAATATATTTTTTACTCCATCGTCCATAATTTCGGGTTCACAGGCAACTTTCCATCAATTAACTTATCGCAAACCTAAAGGATTGGATTGAAGTGGGGGTACCTTTTATCGATATAAATATGCACTTTATCGACATTTATTAGTCGGATATCCCATTTCTACCCATCTTTTCTAATTTCCCGGGCCACGGTTGACACAACGTGGTTGGTCAATAAGGTGTCTTGGTACTTTCTAACTGCTTGTCGGACTTAGCCATGGTAGCGATCCGAATAGCGGATATTGTCAATTGACGGTTTTCTATAAGCCATTGATCCGGTTTGATGTGTTTTCGGATTAGTAACTACTGAAATGCTTTTAGGGGATTGCCGAAACAATTGCGTCATTCATTGTTAGAGTAGTAAAAATATCAGCTGAAGCGCTTATGCCTGCCATGCGCCACCGGGTATGGTAACGGTTTATGGCCTGTTGAATGCTGTGAGGCGGCTTTTATAGGTGCTGGGATTCTCACCTGTCAGCTTTTTGAAAAGACGGTTGAAATAGGAAACATTCTCAAATCCCAGATGATAGGCAAGTTCCTGAATATTATGGTCGCCGATCAGCATCATAAGCTGTGCTTTCTCGATTTTTTTCCGGTTGATATACTTTCCCGGCGTGCAGTCCATCTGTTTTTTGAACAGCCTGATAAAATGGTCCTTGGTCAGGAAGGAATAGTTTGCAAGTTCCCCGATGCTGATGGGTGTGTGGATATTGGAGTGGATATAATCAAGGGCTTTTAAAATCCGCTCGTCTACATCCGGTGTCTTCTCGGTGGCGTGAGCCAGAAAGCGGGACAGAATCTGCTTAATGATTCCCTGGCTTTCGACTTCCAGGGCCCATGGCGTGTTGGTTTGACGGGCAATGTTTTTGATGAGTTCGGCGGTGTTGTCGTACGATACAGGATCGTAAAAGGCCAGCTCCCTTCCCGGATTGATCTCGGCAAGCCGCCCCACAAGCTGCAAAAGCAGGCGGTCACCTTCGATTTCCACAGGGAATTGCACTGTATCGAAAATGCTTGTTTTGTTCTCTGGCCGTTCGTAGATATGGATGTAATACAATGAAAACCTACCGGTACACTCATAACCATGGCGGGTGTAAGCTGGTGTGAGGTACAAGTGGTTTTTCTTCAGTACAAACCTTGCCCCGTCCCTTAAAATGTTGGCTGTGCCTTCTGTGACGACGTGTATGCGAGCAAAGGGGCTACTGATATTCTTCCAATTCCAGTCTCCATCGTGCCTTGCATATCCAATGCTTAGCAAAATAAAATCAAACTGGTGTTTTTCCCTTCCCATAACTCTTTCATACTATCGTGCCAGCTTTATACCGGATGCTGACTTTCCGGGCAGCTTCCTTGCCGTCGGTATATAATGGTCGGCCTTCAATAATTAGCGGACATAAATGTAAAAAAAATCCAGTGTACAGGCAATGTGGTAAATAAGAAAAATCGATAAAGTGGACGTTTTTGTCGATAGAGAGAAAAATTTCAGAAACAACCGATGGCTGTGAAATATGATCTTAGTGGACAGAAAATTTGAAGTAGAATACAATGATTGATTTCAATGATTGATTTTCCGAATTTTGTACGATGAGTAATATTTTAGAGTGTAATAAGTCAGCATTGCTTATTATAGATATGCAAAAGGATTTTGCAACTTCTAATGGCAAGGCTTATATAGATGGCACCGAAGAGATAGTTCCCAATCTTGTTACGTTAGCCAATATATTCAGGAGACAAGGCAAGGATGTCATCCACATCATCCGTTTGTATCATCCAGATGGTAGTAATGCAGAGTTATGTCGTAAAGATATCATTTCTTCCGGTAAACATATAGTAGCGCCACAAAGTGAGGGAGCGGCTATTATAGATGAGCTGTTGCCGGATAATATCCGACCCTACCATCACGAAGATCTTCTTAAAGGCAAGATCGTTCAGTGCGGAGTTAACGATTATGTTCTTTACAAACCCCGATGGGGCGCCTTTTACGATACCGAGCTACATAATATGTTGCAATCAAAGGGGATAACTACACTTTTTATCGCTGGTTGCAATTTCCCCAACTGCCCCCGCACAACCATTTATGAAGCCAGCGAAAGGGATTATAAAGTTTCAATTATTCCCTCTACCATATCAGGAATTTACGAACGGGGTATAAAGGAATTGCAGCATATAGGGATTCATGTTTTTGAGGAGCTATCTTTTGTCGACTCCTTTCTAAAAAATGATATATTGATCGTAAACTATCAACCCGCATATAAGCATGCCTTTGAAACGTTGAATAAGGCTTGGCTTAACAAATATTTCGACATTGAGCCTATCGATGAATACGTACTATCAAAGCCGGAAGATGCCATACTGAACGATGGCGGTAAAATCCTATTTGCCTTAAAAAACGGGCAGGTTATTGGTACCGTAGCGCTTAAAAAAATGACGAACGGATTCGAATTGACTAAAATGGCTGTTCATGAGGATTATCAGGGGTTGGGAGTAGGTACCCTATTATGTAAACATGCCATTTCACTAGCCAAAAATCTCCATGTAAAAGAACTTGTACTTTTTTCACATAGTCGATTAAAGAATGCTTTAAGTATCTATAGAAAACTCGGTTTTTTAGAAACCGATGTGGATAAAACAATCTATAAAAGGGCTGATATCAGGATGGCTTTACAATTATGAACCCATCTCAAGCATTGGAATACAACACGATGGACACGGTAACAGCCACAGTTTAACATAGACAAAATGATACAATGAAAACAATGTTAATAACGGGCGCAAGTCGCGGAATAGGTGCTGCCACTGCCCTCCTTGCTGCAGAAAGAGGTTACGCAGTGGTCGTCAATTACCACAAAAATAGAGAGGCTGCAGACGAGGTGGTCAATCAAATTCTGTCTAAAGGAGGAAAAGCCGTGGCTGTTCAGGCCGATGTGTCAAAAGAAAAAGATATTATTGATTTGTTTTCCGAGGTGGACCACACCTTTGGGCGTATTCATTCGCTGATTAATAATGCGGGCATATTGGAACCCCAAAGGAAATTAATGGATATGGAATATAGGCGGGTGCAGAAGATGTTTAATGCCAATATCATTGGTCAGTTCTTTTGTTGCAGGGAGGCCATTAAACGCATGTCAACAAAACAGGGTGGTCAGGGAGGAACCATTGTCAACGTTTCATCTATTGCGGCAAGAACCGGGGCACCCTTCGAGTACATTGACTATGCAGCCACGAAAGGAGCCTTGGATGCATTAACCATCGGTTTGTCTAAAGAGGTTGCAGAAGAGGGGATCCGGGTAAATGCTGTGCGGCCTGCATTTATTCATACCGATATCCATGCAGACGGCGGAGAACCGGATAGAATTAACCGGATAAAGGATAGCATTCCGCTGAAAAGAGGCGGTTTGACAAAAGAGGTTGCGGAAGCCATTCTCTGGCTGGCATCTGATAAATCTTCCTATTCGACGGGTATTTTCATTGATGTTACAGGAGGTAAATGAGAGATCAATTCGATTTTACGATTATTTCTGGATGATGTTTGCAAACAATAGTTTTTACATTACTCTATTTCTCGTGGGGTGATTTTTTTATAAGCGATCGTAGACTGCCCGTCTTTCTCGTGGGTCCAAGCGATTAAAAGCGCATTGCCGGCTTGTATAAGCACGGGATGATGATTGTATGCATCGTCCGTTGAGATCCGGACGGGTGCAGAAGGATGTTCCTTAACAATAGGATGCAGTAGGATATGCGATCTCATAGCGGTATTATCGGTACTCGTTTGGGCATGATGATCGTGCATCCCTCCATGCGCATCAGGATGGTGCGCAACGGATGGCATGGGGCGGTCTTCATAAACTACCAAGATCGAGTCTGTACCCACGGCGATGGATTGCGGATGGCTGCCCGTAGTGGTAAGCAATTCACGTTGGGAGAAGCTGGTATTGTTGGGGGCAGCATGCGCATAGTAAAGTCCAGCGGATCCACCTGCAGTAAACCACACGGCATGGATGCACCCGTTTCGGGAGGCTAGGGCGGGGCCTGTATGAGGGCAGGCACGGATGGCCCAATTGTCGGCACTGATGGTGGTCTCGGCAGTGAATGTCCGGCCGTTGTCTTCCGAATATACATAGGCCATGTCCCTTGCCTGTTCGCCAAATAAGGCGACGGGGTACATCAAGCTTCGGTAGGCGACGTGGATGATACCCTTATCGTCTACGAGCAGGTCCGTGCGGCAGCACTCACATGTGCCGCGGTGGAGAACGGTCTCGGCAACAAACCCGCTGTCGGCAGTGGTCGAAGCAAAATACAGCGTGGAACCTTCGATGGATTTGTCGCGCCCATCCAGCCAAACGGCACCCACCTCGCCGTTGTTAAGACGGGCGATATCAAAAAAATTACGCCCATAATGGTGGGCAGTGTCTGAATGCAGGAAATTGGGACGGGACCACGATGTGCCTCCATCGGAAGAAATACTGAAATAAATAGCCCCCGCAAAGGGGTTTTTTTCGTGCAGGAACGGCTTGGCAAAAACCGCCACGATGGTACCGTCGTCTTTAAATGCTATTTTGCCCATGCTCTCAGGGGAAGTGCTGATTCCCTCGGATCCGGCCACAGTGATGGGAGGAGCGAAGTCGCCTGAAGAGGCGTCATACCTGGCAAAAGCCAATCGATACGTGCTATCGGTATGTTTTTTTTCGGTCCAGCAAAGCACGGGATTACCCTCGTTATCGTAGGTGAGGTAGGGAGCCGTGGCTGAGTGACCCTGCTCGATCGCAATGGTTTTCGGTGTTTCTTCGTTGTGGGATATTGGGGAGGAGCAGGCACCCAATGTGCCTGCCAGTACCCATGCATATATCCAGTTATTTTTGTTCATGTTTTTGGATTAAAATAGCAAACTTAGGTTGAGCCCCCCATATCCGTTACGAGTGGGTGAGGGATTGTAATAGGCAGGTTGCCCCCCGCCGTAGGCAACGGCATTCAGCGCAACGAATGAGCTGTACCGCTGATTCAGCAGGTTATCCAGACCACCGTAAATCTCGGCCTTGATGCGTTTATGGATGACTCTTGTATAGCCTATTTTGGCATTCAGCAGGTGGTAGGCGGGATGGTAGGCAGTATTGGTATCGTTCAGCGGAAGACGGTCGTTGTACAGGTAATTGCAACGGGCATAAATGCCGAAGGCGGTACTAAAATCAATTCCGGCATTGACCACCCAGGGCGCTATACCCGTCAGGCGGTTGCCGTCATACGCCGCAGTAACGGCATCGTCTGCATTGCGGATTTTGTAGTCGACAAATGTGAAATCGGAATACGTTATTGCTGCAAACGGCCGCAGTCGCTGTATCCATGAACTGTTTGCGTTGTCGACCGCCAGCCAGGAAAGAGCCAGTTCCGCACCGCGGTGATCGGTCTTGCCAGCATTGTGATAGATGGTAATGCCTTGCTGCACGGATTGGGCAATCAGTTCGCCGCTCATATCCATGCGAAAGACAGCCAGGTCATAGCTCAGCTGCGAGCGGAACAGACTTCCCTTGGCATTAAGCTCGTAGTTGACCGCTTTCTCAGCCTGCAGGGAAGGATTGATGCCGCCATCGACGGTCTTGATTTCCGATCCGGTAGGCGGGGTGAAACCGGTACTGACGCCAGCATGCAGGCTTAGGGCTTCATGGAAGGTATGGCTCAGTGCGATCCGGGGTGTTGCCTGGGCATCAAACCGCTTGATACCACTCTGCTCAGGGGCCAAATAATCGTGCACACGGTACTGTAAGCTATTGATCCCCAGTCCGAGGGTAAGCAGGGTCTTAGGGCCAAGCTGGGTCTCCGACTGGTAGAAAAGCGAATAATACGTATTTTGATTGTCTATGTTGGCATTGATGGCACCTTCCGAACCCTGTTCATTGACGTACTGACTACCTTTCGTAAGTCCCTGGTTGAACTCGGCGCCGATGCTGAAAACGGTGGCGAAGGCCGGGAAGCCAGGATCGTAGGCGAAACGTGTACGTCCGCCATAACTCTGATAGTAGTTGCGGATGTAGGCATACGCCAATGGGTGGTTGAGGTCGTAGAAATAGCTGAATAGGCTGGTGCTGTTGGTAAGCTTATCGCTGAGCCGGTATTGCTGTCCGATGCCCACGCGTGTCCAGTTTTGATACCTTCCGGCTCCCTTGTCCACATTGGTGAGGTTTGCCTGTAACGGATTTTCGGTCACCTGCGTTTGCGTGAGGGCGCCCGGTATTTGTGAGTGCTGGGTGGTACGATTGATCAGCACCGTGATGATTTGCCTGTCATTGGGGAAAAACTGAAAATTACCCGTGATGAATCGGCGCATATCGTTGCTGTGAATACGGTAACCGTTGTACTCCTGCCAACCGTAAGCCACATAGCTGTTTACCTCATCGCCGCCCGACCGATAGGCGGTAGCTGTCCGGTTGAGTCCGTAGCTGCCAGTGAGACCGGATACTTCGAGGCTACGCTCCCCATAAGGTGCGCGTTGCAGCTGGAAATTGATAACTCCCGCGGTACCCGCTCCATACATACTGGATGTCGGTCCCTTGATGATCTCCACGCGGCCGATGTTGTTGACATCCAGCGCCTCAATACGCGTTGTCCCGTCCGTCTCTGTGACGGGAATGTCATTAATATAGACTTTTACTGCACGGCTGCCCCAGGGTGATCGCACCCCGTTGCCACGTATGGAAATCCGCGAATCGGAAAGCGTGCTTTGATCCATACGAACACCTGGAACGGTATTAAGTGCCGATTGCAGAGACATCCCGTTCCCGCGCTGGATATCGTCGGTGTTTAGCAGGGCTACCGATCCGGGGGTTTCCCGGTTAATCCGGCTGTTTAGGCCTACGCGCACTTCGTCGAGTTGGACGGGATCCACATCCAATTGGATGTTGACGTCTTTATGTTCAGCAGTGAGCGGGACATGCTGTGTTTTATAACCTATCAGAGCCACTTCAATGGCTGCATTCGCCTGCTCCCGGCTCAGTTGGAAGTATCCGTCTTTGTTAGACTGCGCAATGATCTGTCCGTCGTCATTGCGGATCGTAACACCAGCCAGCGGCTGACGGGTTTGGGTGTCATAGATATGACCTGTCAAAAGGAGGTTCTGTGCTTGTACCTGTCCTATCCATACCGCGAGGTACAGGAGGAAGGTTGCCCTCAAAATAAATCTATTCATTTGTTTTAGATGGGCTGACTACTGCCAGCGATACCACATAATAAAACGGTAACCTGATTTTATCGGGATACGGTCATTAAAATCCTATGAAGAAGAAATTAGGCGCGTGGCGGATGGAATATCTTGGCAGGTAGCGAAGGCAGATGGAAAGGTAAATCGGTGGTTTCGTGTTTTTCGATGGCGGAAGCCGGAAAAGTCAATACTGTTTTTTCTACCACGGATGCAGGTTGATAACTGATTTTCAGTGATTCCTTCTCCGATTTCTTTTCTTTTTCCTCCGCTTCCTTGAGTTTCCTTGCTAAATAACATTTGCCATCGCAATGCAGCATGGGTTTATCTTTGTTTATACAAAGGTATTCGGCAATATAAGGTCGGTTTAACTCAAATGCCGCGGTAATGAGCATACGCGAAACGTTTTCCGCGAAAAGCGAACAGATGAGCAATAGGACGAGAAGCCGGTGAACCATGGTGCGGCAAACTTACAGTGAAAGTCGGACATTTGCAATAAAAATACTGGGTATACTCCTGAAAACGCCTACCTTTGCGCCCAAAATGAAAAATAATACCATGAGTTTAGTCATAATCGGCACTATTGCCTACGATGCGATTGAAACACCTTTCGGGAAAACAGATAAGATTGTAGGGGGAGCGGCCACGTTTGCCGGATTGGCAGCGGCCTATCTGTATCGGCACGTAAAATTGGTCGGTGTGGTTGGCGAAGACTTCGGTGATGATAACCTGAATATATTGAAATCGAAAGGCATAGACCTTGAAGGAGTACAGATAAAAAAGGGACAGAAGTCTTTTTTCTGGTCGGGAAAGTACCACAACGATATGAATAGCAGGGATACGTTGGTTACCGAATTGAACGTGCTGGCCGATTTTGATCCAATCGTTCCGGATAGTTACCAAGATTGCCAATACCTGCTTTTGGGCAATCTTACTCCGCAGATTCAGTTGACTACGCTGGATCGGTTGAAACATAAGCCGAAATTAGTGGTACTCGACACGATGAATTTTTGGATGGACGTTGCTTGGGATGACTTAATGAAGGTGCTGAAGCGTGTGGATGTGCTTACCATCAACGATGCGGAAGCGCGGCAGCTTTCCGGCGAATATGCCTTGGTAAAAGCCGCAGAGAAGATCTTACAGTTGGGACCGAAGTACCTGATCATCAAAAAAGGCGAACATGGCGCCCTATTATTTGGCGATGGACAGATTTTTTCGGCACCGGCACTTCCTCTTGCAGATGTATACGACCCAACGGGAGCAGGGGATACGTTTGCGGGCGGATTTCTGGGGTATTTGGCTAAAGTGGGAACCGTCAACTTTCATAATATGAAAAACGCCGTAATCTTCGGCTCCGCGTTGGCGTCATTCTGTGTCGAAAAATTTGGTACCGAACGGTTGAGGGAGCTGGATAAAGACCTCATCGCTGCGCGAATTACCCAATTTACTGAACTCAGCAAATTTGAAATAGAGGGCTGATAGCAGTGCGTATTTGCCTATGCCAACATACCGACGATTTCGAAGCGTGCGAAAACTTCGTCGGTATGCGGTGCATCTTTCAGTTCATCGGTCAAATCCTGTCCGGCCCAATGTTCGTAGTGCATGCCCCGGAACCATAAGCGGCTCTTCGTCACATCGTAAATATAACCACGGTATGCAATCCAGATAGCTGGCTTGTCTTGGCCATTTCGTAACGCTAATTGTGATTTTGAATAAACAGGTAAGCTTCTGAGCGCGTTAAGGCCGGTCATATCGGTACGCATTCAGGGCCTTCTTCATGGTTCGCCGTGCTACGTGGATACGGGTTTTAACGGTGCCGATCGGAATTTGCAGGTGCTCGGAAATTTCGTGATATTTATATCCTTCAAAATACATACTGAAGGGAATATAGTACTCATCTGACAACTCAGCCATGGCACCTTTGATATCTTCCATCACAAATTTATTCTCACCGGCATTCTTAGTAGCGCTGTAGGCTAAGTGCGCGCTTGGAATTTCCTCGGACTGCGAAACGAAGCTGTTCGTTTTCACAAATCGCCGGTAATTATTGATGAAAGTATTTTTCATGATGGTATACAACCATCCCTTGAGATTGGTGCCTTCCTTGAACTTGCCGTGATACGTTACCGCTTTCAGCATGGTATCCTGAACCAGGTCGTTTGCATCTTCGTCGTCGCGGGTAAAATGCAGTGCATATCCTCGCAAGGATTCCGTATGCTGCACCACTAAAGTGTTAAACTCAAATCTCGTCATCTTTTTACGGTTTAAGGGATTCCAAGTTAGGGCTTGAACTCCGGGTTAAACAATTTTATGATACAAAATAAGCGGTCGCAAATGCTTATTTAAGAAAACTGACGTTGTAGTCTAATTAGTGTCGTGTTTGTTACTGCAAGGATCGTGCTAAAGAAGAACGGATTGTTTAATTACCAAGCTAATATACAGTATATTTTTATAATATCATATAATATTTACTTCTCGTTCCAACCGGATATTAAATTTTTTCTCAACATCCTGTATGATTTGTTCGGATAAGTTGTAAATATCTGATCCAGAAGCGTTTTTGTGGTTTACTAATACGAGTGCTTGATTTTTCCAGGTACCCGCATCACCCACGCGTTTTCCTTTCCATCCGCATTGTTCGATGAGCCATCCCGCAGCGAGTTTGACATGGTTTTCATCTACGGGATAGGACACGAAATTTATGTCCTGGAAAGTAAACTGTAGCTGTTGCAAATGCTGTACGGTTACAATCGGATTTTTGAAAAAGCTGCCCGAATTGCCGATGGTAGAAGGGTCTGGCAGTTTATCGGTGCGGATAGCCGATACCACCTCAGCGACATCCTTAATGGTAGGATCGGTAATGTTCCGTTTTGCCAATTCGGCTTGGATAGCCCCATATGAGGTATTGATAGCCCGATTGAGCGATAGCCTGACGGTCACTTGTGTAATGATGTAACGACCTTCGGCTTCTTTTTTAAACAAACTTTCACGATAGGAAAACTGACAATCTTCTTTCGTAAATGTGGAAATCTCCCCACTTTTTGTGTCGAATACGCGACAACTGACAAAGACGTCTTTTAATTCCGCACCGTATGCGCCGATGTTCTGAACGGGAGCGGCTCCCACTGTGCCGGGAATGAGTGCCATATTTTCTATGCCCGCGAAATTACGATTAACACAGTACCACACCAGATCATTCCAGATCACTCCCGCTCCGGCAGTGACCCATACTTCGGTATCCGATATCCGGTGGCTGATCCCCGGAATGGCGATCCGGATTACCAATCCGTCGAAATCCTTCGTAAATAAGACATTGCTTCCGCCGCCCAAAACGAGAAAGGGACGTTGTGTTACGTCTTTCCGGCTACCAAAAAAATGGATGAGCGCCTCCTCGGATTCAATTTCAATAAACTGTGCGGCAAATGCAGGTACGCCAAATGTGTTGTATGCTTTAAGTGGAAAATGTTTTTTAATCGAAAACTGCATTGAATTTTGACCAATTTTTTCAATTATTCAAATAAATATGTATCTTTAACATATTATCTTTAACGGCCAAAGATAAGCGATTGACCTGATAGCACAACTAAGGTAATGGTATTGTATGATAAACGCAGATAAAAAGCGTACACAGATTTTGGAAGCGGCTACCCGCCGGTTTGCACATTTCGGGCTGGCAAAAACCACGATGTCTGAGATTGCACAGGATCTTTCATTTTCAAAAGCACTGTTGTATTATTATTTTCCGGATAAGAATGCGTTGTATGCCGCTGTATTGGAGCATGTCATAGCACAATCGTTTAAGGAGATGGAGAAACAACTGTCATCCATTTCAGATTGTCAGCAGGCCATGATGTTTATGCTGGACAAGCGGATTGCTTTTGTTACCAAATATTATAATCTGCTTGAAAATTCGATATCTGCCGTGCAACAGATACCCGACGAAATGGCCTGTGTACTGGCGGATTCCAAAGACAAGGAAATAGCGTTAATCCGGGATATCCTTCAAAAAGGAGTAGATACCGGTCAACTGGTCATTGAAGATGTCCAGGAAACTGCAGAAATCATCCTGTTTGCCCTGGTGGGCATGCGGTTCAGTATATTGAAAGATCTGAAAGGTGTCTTATTTCCTACCAAAGACGAGTTTGATCACATACTGCAGCTTCAGAAGAAAATGGCAACGGTGTTTTTAAAAGGGCTGGAGGCCTGAAATCCGTTTTATAATCTGGGTGGCGTGTACACGTGAGTTTTCAATAAACCACAGGTGTGTGTTCATCCCCCCGCAAACCACACCCGCAAGAAAAAGACCAGGAATATTGGTTTCCATGGTGTCGGGATTGTGCATCGGTTGACGCGAGGCGTCTTCGGAAAGTTTAATGCCGATCTTTTCCAAAAAGGCAAAATTGGGTTGGTAACCGGTTAATGCCAGCACGAAATCGTTTTCTAGCGTTATCAGTCCATCGGGCGTCAGAATATCGACTTCGGTTGGCCGGATTTCGGTCAGTTTACTGTTGAACAATGCCCGCACTTCGTTATTCGTGATCCGGTTTTCCATATCCGGGCGCACCCAATATTTTACGCGGGGTCCAATACCTTCGCCCCGTACCACGAGTGTCACGTCGGCACCTTTTCGGTACGTTTCCAATGCAGCATCCACGGACGAGTTGCTGGCGCCTACCACCACAACTTTTTGCCCGGCATAATAATGGGGATCATTGTAGTAATGACGCACCTTAGGCAGGTCTTCTCCTTTGATATTCAACAGACACGGAATGTCGTAGAACCCGGTGGCCACCACGACATAGGATGCGGTATAGGTGGATTTGCTGGTGGTAATATGAAAGGTGTCTTTTTGTTTCGATACGGAAATTACTTCCTCAAACAGATGGGTGTTTAGGTCAAATTTCTGTTGGATCCGGCGGTAATATTCCAGTGCTTCGGCCCGCTTCGGTTTGGGATTAATAGAGACAAAAGGAATATCGCCGATTTCCAACCGCTCGGATGTAGAGAAGAAAGTCATGTTTTGCGGATAATGATACAGTGAATTGACCAAACATCCCTTTTCAACGATCAGATAAGATAATCCGGCTTTTTGGGCGGCAATACCGCATGCCAGTCCGATGGGGCCGCCGCCAACGACAAGCATGTCGTAATGTTCTGATGAGATTTTCATGTGCTGCAAAGATACGCGACAGCGGTACGAATACCAAACTTACGCTACCGCCCGGTGTTTGACCAAACCGCTGCAGGTTTTGTTCAAATCAATTACAATTCGGTTCAGAAAATTCAGTTGTTCGGTAATCAGGCGAGATTCTTCCGAATCGATGTTGTTGTGGTCCAAATCCGGTGGCGTATCCACTTCGATTTCCACAAATTCCGCTTCTCCCTCTTCGGGTTCGAAGAGTCGAATGGTCTGCGCTAGCAGGAACAGTGTTTTGCGGACAATCCGTACATGTTCGCCTGTCAGCGAAGCATTGTCTGCATCGTTGACATTATTGAGCAGCGTGACTGAATAGGAGGAGAGAATGTGGTTAAACACCACAAATTTGTTTATCTCCTTCGCATCTTTTTGCTTGCTTTTCGGCTCTGTAATCATGCGCTGGAAAGCCGAAGCCATATTCGCAGTGCTGATGTATACTTCCTTTCGGGCCAGCTTGTAATCCGTTATACTCAGCGGCTGGCCCGCGATGATTTTCAGTGCTTGTGCAATGTAACGATAATTGGCAATAAGCAGTTTTCGCATGGTAGTTTGCACTTGGTCACTTTCCCAATTCGGTAAAATGATGTAGCTGGAAAGAAACGCTAAGCCTGACCCGATTAACGTGTCAACAATCCGTTCCCGGAGTATGGTCAACGTATTCATGTCGAGGAAGCTGAACATAATCAGGATATACGGAGTCATGAACATAACGCTGACTACGTAGTTGATACGGATGAGGCTATAGGTGGCCACCATAAATAGGAGCAGCAGGATAAACAGGGATGTTTCGTCTGTAACAAGCATTAAAATCAAGGCTCCGCCGATCCCTCCAATGATGGTTCCGATTAACCGTTGAAAATTCCGCTGTTTGGTCAGGCTGAATCCGGGTTTCAGGATAACCATAATGGTTAGCAGAATCCAGTAGCTGTGGTTACCCACGTTGATAGCCAATGAAAGGAGATAGCCGATGCCCATTACGATTGCCATCCGTGCAGCATGCCGGAATAGTGTCGATTTCAGCGTCAGGTTTTCCCGGAGTTGCTTAAAATCGATGTCCTTGTGCTCGATAAATCGGCTGAGATCCGTTTCTTCCTTTCGGAATGAGTTTTTGGACTCCCTGTCAAAGTATCCGTAAATATTATTAATGCGCTGGATCAGATTTCGGATATTAATCAATATCTTTTTTAATGGCAGAGTATTGATTTGGTAGTCCTTCTCTACCTTTTCAATCGCTGCCCGTATCCGATCCAGGTCGTTTTTGAAATTATATAACGCTTTGGGCCTTCTGTTGGCATTGATCTGATAGGAGAGGTGTTCCAGTTCGTTGCCAAATCTTCGGATCGTCAGGTTAAAATGCTGCAACACCCCGGTTTGCCCAAATTGCTCACGGACCGCCTCGTAATCGTAATGCGTGGCCATACTCTGTTCGAACAGATCGATGATGTCGGTAAAAATCAAGATCAATAACCGCCCGATTTTCGTGGTATCCCGTATGGTTTTCTTACTTCTGAACAATTGTTCGCGGACGTTATCCTGATGTTCGCTGACAATAATTTGCTGTTCGATCAACTCCCGGTAATTTTTCTCAATATCCGTTTTGGCATCGTAGAAATTAGCTTTGATCCGGATGTAGTCGGCAACGTTCTGTATGGATTCCGCCAATTCCTGCTGAGCCTGTCGGTAGGGGCGCACTTGGTGAAGGGATAAACTCAGCAGCATATACCACACACAGCCCAGGAGAATATAGGCAATGTGGACCGCCACATCCAAAAATGTGTTGTCTGCTCCGTCAATATTGAGTATCATGACGAGGATACCCAGGGTTCCAACAGATGAAGCGCGGGCGCCGTAGACCGCAAACATGGAAAACAGGAAGCTCATGCCCACAACAACCACTGTTAGCAATGCAGGAATATCATTGACCAGGTTGGTGATGAGTGCCGAAACCAATACGGCGGCAGTACATAGCAACATGCCGTTCCGGCGGTGGTTCAGGGGGCCGGGGGTATCTGAAAGCCCGACGACCATCGCGCCTAATGAGACGGTAATGCCAACCTGAAGGTTGCCAAACCAGGAAAAAATGAGTGCAGGAGTCAGCGTACCGAACGTGATGCGCAGGCCATCGGCAAAATATTGGCTGTAAAAAAAATTCTGGATTTCTTTTGCCTTACTCATGCATAGACGGATGATATGTGCAAAGATACACAAACCTCAACTAAAAATACCCAGTAGTGGGTATTTCAGATGGTCTTTCAGGTGTTTAGCTTTGCACACACTTATTAATCAATCAACAATATGAAAATCAGAAATCTACTAACCATGATCGCGCTGATAGCGGGGAGCGTGCTGGTCTCCGCTTTACCGGGTTACGCGCAGAAAGCGAAAGACCGTACCCTGACCATCAGCACGGAAGCAGGATCCAGCATGTACGTCGATGGTAACCAGGTGACCTCGCCTGCTAAAATTAAAATTCCGAAATATGCGACCGTCAACGTGCGCGTTGAAAAAGTGGGGTTTGTAACCGAAATTCGCAATTATGAAAACAATGGGGTAAATATCATTCCCAAAACCGATTTTATTCAGTTGATCAAAGACGAAGCGTATGAAAATTCATTTGTAACCAATTTGGCTAACCAGGATATTGATATCAGGCCGTCCAGAAGTGTCGATGAAGCCTGGATTCTATTAAATCGTATTGTGACAGGGTCATTTGATGTGATTGCGATTATGGATAAATCTACAGGCTATATGGCTACGGCCTGGTCTGCCAAATCCTTTAATTCGGGCGTTGTACGTACCCGTTTGATCGTGAAAACCAGTAATACGTCGCCCCTCGAATACAAAGCTAAATTAGTTTCCGAAATCGCGCCTCCGGGCACCAGCGTCAATGCCGACGAATCTTTCCGCCGGTGGGACCGGATACTGCGTACGTACGAAAACGTAATCCCTGACCTGCAGAGCCGTTTAGGCGTCAACTAACCTCTCAGTGTTTACCAATTATTTAATTTACAATGAACATCACCAAATTTTCAATCACGCTGTGCGCCGCGGTTGGCACCCTTTTTTTTGCACAGGCCCAGCAAGCCTCAGTGGTGGGGCAAGGATATGATAACGAGCCCGACTTTGGGAAATTTTATTTGCGTTTGGGGGCAAATTTCCTGAATGACGATTTTGTTAAACAGTTAAACGATGGCGATCTTAACGGGGCATACTCTGCGGCAACGGGGTTGAACTTTGAGATCGGAAAGTATTTCTTCTTTCATTCAGAGCCGATAGCTGATCTTTTTAAAGTAGGGCTTGATGCATCCTTTCTTTCTCTTGGCTACAACCCGCTGAAATGGAATGATCCGGATGATCCGGAATATACTGAAAAGACCGATTTCACAACCGTGGGGGTTAAACTCGGCCCGGTCATTTCTTTCAATCCGTTGGAGAATTTTTATGCCGATGCATTTGTGAAATTAGCGCCGACCATTCTGACATCCATGAGTGAGATGGAAGATCTGGAACAGGTACTATTCGGTTTGAAAAGTGATGTGGGGATTAACCTACGGTACAAGAAAGTGACCCTGACGGCGGGTTATGAATCAGGTGCATTCAACTATAATTCTTACGACAGCGATTACGATGAAGATACCGGCGAATATATCGAGCACACGACGAAAGAGAAATTTCCGATGGGTATGTTTCAAATCAAGTTGGGACTTCAGTTCTATTAGTCATCGTAATCATACTGAAACTTATGAAACATCAATTGGAGCAATTGGCAATGATGTTTGCCCACTTGGGAGAAGCAGATATGTCCTTGCAGGACTTGTGCAACGTGGTGACCAACGAGCAGCCGCATGCTGTTGTTGAGGATGTAAACGATTTGTCTCCTTATAATAGCGTGATATCATTATCGCTGCCTGAACCGATTTAAAAAGACGGCACCCATCAGGGGTGCCGTCTTTTTATTTATTTTTCTTTTGTTTACATTCGAAATCGTTAGACGCATACAAGCCTTCAGAGGAATACGCTGAAGTTTTCAACAAAGTCGTGATTTTCGATGGATAATTGATCGTGATGAAGACAACACAAACAGGAGCAGCTTTATGGTGGATAGGTTGTTTGGTGTGCATAGCTATGCAGGTGAAAGCACAGCAGCCCGATTCGCAACCACAACAGCAAGCGCGTCTCGCTGACTATGACATGAATGTCGCAAAGATTAATTTATTGGCATTGCCTTTCCGGGACATCTCGCTCCAATACGAGCGGGCTGTATCGCGGAAAATATCCCTCGCCGTTGGATTTCGGATGATTCCAAAAGGCAGATTCCCAATGTTGAATGCTTTTGAATCGTATATCGATGACCAAGCAACCTTTGAAGAACTGCAAAATATCCGCCTCAGCAATCAAGCTTTTACGGTCGAACCAAGGTTTTATTTCGGCAGGCACGACGGACCTCGCGGTTTTTACATTGCCCCGTACGGACGTTACAGTACGTACGGACTTAATTTCAATGAGTTTGAATACACGATTGAAGGAGAGGATGAAGCAGGCAATTATTATGCGGAAACGCATACAATTGCGTTAAACGGGCGTATCAACGGTTTTACCGGTGGTGTGCTATTCGGTTCACAATGGCGTATCGGACGTTGGGTTTACCTGGATTGGTGGATATTGGGGCCGGCATATGGGGCGGCCTCAGGCAAGCTCAGTGGTAGCAGCTCGATGCCATTGGATCCGGAAGCTCAATCGGCTTTGGCCGACGAACTTGAGAATCTGGAAATTCCGATGGTCGACACGGAGGCCCACGTTGACAGTAAAGGAGCCAGGCTAGACATGAAGGGGCCTTGGGCAGGAATCAGAACCGGGTTGGCCATCGGAGTACGCTTTTAAACTGAGTTATTTTATTTTTAATTTTTTGCACGGATTGTTATTATTGTTGTAAGAAAAATACTCGTTTTTAAACGAATATTTATATATTTGGCGGTTTGTTTATTCAAAATATAAATCCCGTAGATGGCGATGGGAGCTTTTTAATCAACAAACCCGATCTTTACATTCTTAATTTTTCCGTTGCATGAATTTAAGTAAAAAACAAGCAGTCTTTGAAAATGAAGTGCTTACACGCTTCGAGTTGTTCAATAGCCTATTCATGACCTTGCCTTTTTACCAGGTAAAGCATACGGGTACGCTGCTGCCTTTTTTCACTTCGCATTGTGAACGTGGTGTAGCTGAAAAACTTGATCCCGAAGCGATTATAGAGAGTTTTTTTGGACAGTATGAACAATACGTCCGCGAAGCAGATCGTATCGATCTGCTTTTCCGCATTATTCAGTATATCGAGCGGCAGGTGGTGTTGTTTGATGCGGTTGAAGATGCTGCCTTCAAAAAAACCGGCCGATCGGATGAAGCAGGACTATTGGATTCTGTTTTCACACAAACGGAAAACAATAAGGAGTTACGCCATAAATTGGTCAGCAAACTGCGTGATTTCTCGTTGCGGCTGGTATTGACGGCCCACCCCACACAGTTTTATCCCGGCCCCGTGCTGGCAATCATTACGGATTTGACGGAAGCGCTGAAAAAGAATGACATCAATAACATCCATTTATTGTTGCAGCAGTTGGGGAAAACACCGTTTATGATGAAAAGCAAGCCGACGCCTGTGGATGAGGCCATCAGTTTGGCGTGGTTTCTTGAAAAAGTATTTTATCCTGTGGCATCGGCCATTCAGTCTAAAATCGATGATGAGTTTGACTTGCCGGCCGACGAAAACAGACAATTGGTCGAACTGGGCTTTTGGCCGGGGGGAGACCGCGATGGAAATCCGAATGTGACGGTTGAGAGTACGAAACGCGTTGCCTTATTACTGCGCACCATTTTGTTCCGTTGTTATTACCGTGATTTCAGGATACTCAAAAGGCGCATCACCTTCAAGGGGGTTGAAAAATACATGGACATTCTGCAGGAAAGGTTTTATGAGAACAGCTTTAATCCCTCTGAAACCCCTGAAAATGAAAAAGCGGTTATTACGCACAACCTGAAAGAGATCAAACGTGTCCTAACGGATTATCACGACGGCTTGTTTGTCGAATTGGTAGATGACCTGCTCCGCAAGGTGAAAACGTTCGGTTGTTTTTTTGCGACACTGGATATCCGCCAGGATAGTAGTGTCATCCGGCAAACCCATGCCTACATACGCGAGAAATATGCGGAAAAAACAGGGATCGTCGGCGACTTCGAACAATTGGATGAGACCGCTAAGCAACGTGCCTTTACCTTTAAGTCCTATGATTTGCCGTATGAGGAGGACGCACACCCCTTGGTTGCCGATACCCTGAGTGTTATCCGGTTAATCAAGGATATCCAGCGGTCGGGAGGCGAGCGCGCTGCCCAGCGGTTTATCATCAGCAATTGCCGGCAAGCTTCCGATATTCTCGAACTCATGGAGTTATTTTTGTGGAGTGGTTGGCAAACCGAGTCACTGTGCATTGACTTCGTACCGCTGTTTGAAACGGTTGATGACCTCACGCGGGCGGCAAACGTGATGGAAGCACTGTATACGCATCCCCACTATAAAGCGCACCTTGCGCAACGGGGCAATAAGCAGACAATCATGCTCGGGTTTTCAGATAGCACAAAAGACGGTGGATACCTGATGGCCAATTGGTCCATTTATAAGGCTAAAGTAGAACTTACGGCCATGGCCCGGCAATACGATGTCGACTTGGTGTTTTTTGACGGAAGGGGAGGTCCCCCTGCGCGCGGCGGTGGGAAAACACAGCGCTTTTATGCGTCCATGGGTAAGGAAATTGCAAACGATCACATCCAGTTGACCATTCAGGGGCAAACGATCAGCAGCCAGTATGGTTCATGGGATACTGCGTATTACAACATTGAGCAGCTCCTTCATGCCGGGCTTACTTCCCATATTGGGCAAAAAGACGGAGATACCTTATCGGCAGAAAAGAAGAAATTAATAGATGATATGGCTCACGTTAGTCACGAGCAATTTCTGTCGTTACGGCACAATCCGTTATTCCTTAAATACCTCGAAAAATTCAGCCCGCTGAAATTTCTGTCACAAATCAACATCAGCAGCCGGCCTGTAAAACGGAATTCGGACAAGGAATTGCGTCTGGAAGATCTAAGGGCGATCAGCTTTGTTACCGCATGGAGCCAATTAAAACAAAATATACCCGGTTTTTTTGGAGTAGGATCAGCACTTCAGTGGGCAGAAGAGCAAGGGAAGTGGGAGCAGGTGAAAGAGCTCTATGAGACCTCGGGGATGTTTAAAACCATTGTCGACAACTGTATGATGTCCATGTCGAAATCAAATTTTGACCTGACTTCTTATATTCAGGCAGACGAAACATTTGGTGACTTTTGGCTAAAGATGCGTGATGAGTACGAACGTACCAAGTCCTATGTGCTGAAATTGAGTGGCAGCAAAGTCCTGATGGAAAATTATCCCGTGGAGCGGGAGTCCATCGCAATACGGGAGAAAATAGTACTCCCCCTGTTGATTATCCAGCATTATGCCATCCGGCAACTGCAAACGAATAAATTAAGTGAAAAAGACCAAGAGGTGTTCTCGAAACTAGTTACGCGTACCGTTTACGGCGTGGTAAATGCCGGCAGGAATCTCGCCTGATAGTAGGCGGTTCTGACAAAAACTGTTGATGGGCATTACATTTTTAGCTAAGTTTGTTGCATTAATTAAGATTTTAATCATCAAAGGTTCCATCCCGTTGACACGGGACAAGTACTGACAACTGGAAAAACAAAAAATAAACAGATGAAATTCAGAAATATTGTTTTGATGGCTTTGCCGTTAGCGGTAGCAGCAAGTTCTTGTACCCGGCATGCGGGTGAGTCAGAGAGCCGCACAAAGTTGTACAGCAATGCAACGGATGTGGATAGTGAAGGTTTTTCATTCTTTAAGTCCGTTTATCAAAAAGCAACATTTGAAGTTGGATTGGCCAACTATGTACAGTCATCGTCAGCCTCCGCAGAAGCAAAGAAACTGGCAGCGGGAATTGTGGAGACGTATGAGCCTATTATTGCTGAATTGGAAGACATGGGTGCCTCATTCCACGTCATTCTCCCCGACCCGGGAGTGCCTGCCTTTGCCGTGCCGCATCATTTCGCGGCCGATAGTTTGGGTGGGTTTGACAGTAAGGGGTACATCGCGCATGCTCAGCACGAACAGGGTGCAATTTTGGAACAGTTTAACCGCATCGACCGGAATACGTCCAAGGTGCTGAAAACGTATGCCAAGGAAAAATTACCAGCCGTAAAAGAAGTTTTTGCACTTGCGGGAGGTCATGAAGAACACGGTGCGCATCACTAATTAATCCCTACATTCTCATGTCCAAAAAGAGCATTGTCACAGGTATTTTGTCGTACGGAATGTCCGGAAGGGTATTCCATGCACCGTTTATACACCAAAAAACCCGGTTTGAGTTACGTGCTGTTGTAGAGAGACATGAGAAACGTGCTCACCAGCGGTATCCGGATGTAATTAGCTACGACTCAGTGGATGATTTACTGAATGATGAACAGATTGAGTTTGTCATTATAAATACGCCGAATAATACGCACGTGGAATATGCTACAAAGGCGTTGAAAGCGGGGAAACATATTTTGGTTGAGAAGCCATTTGCACCTACCGCTGAAGATGCCCGGAAATTGTTTGAGTTGGGAAAGGAGGTGAACCGACACGTAATGGTTTTTCAAAACCGTCGTTGGGACAGTGATTTCAAACTGCTTAAGCGTGTGGTGGAGCGTGAAACCCTAGGAAATTTGATCGAGTTGCATGTGCGGTTTGATCGTTACCGGATGGAGAAAAGTCCGAAAGTATTTAAAGAACTGAAAATTCCGGGAAGCGGGGTGCTGTATGATTTGGGACCACACCTGCTTGATCAGGTCATCAGCTTATTCGGCAAGCCCCAAAAGAGTCTGAAAATCCTGGCTACACACCGGCCTGATTCTGAGGTAGACGATTTTTCGACGTTAGTACTTAGTTATCCGAAAGGATTTACCGTCTTTATCCATGCGAGCTTACTCGTTGCCAATCCGTTGCCGGCGTATGTGCTGCACGGAGTTAAAGGATCCTTCCAAAAAGTCAGGGCGGACGTGCAGGAAGATCAATTACAAGCTGGAATGTCGCCTAAAGCCCCTGAATATGGCATTGAGCCGGTAGGCAAAGAGGGGTTGATTACACTTATGAAGCCCAATGGTGACCGTGAACTGCGATACAGGGAGGCACTTAAGGGAGATTACAATGACTTGTTTAACGCTGTATACGCGCAGATACGGAAGAATGAGCCCTTCCCCGTGAAACCCGAAGAAATCCTGTGGCAAATGGAAATCCTCGAGCAACCCGTGTGGAATGAAAGTTAACGCCTATTATTGAGACGATGTTTGGTCATAGTGAATTAATATACAATTAACACTCACGCAACTTTACATTGTTATTATTGGCCGGAATATTTTAAGACGGCCGTATGTTAACAGTTGTGAAGCACAAATTCCCACTTATAAACCGCGAGATAAGCTGGTTGTACTTCAACGAGCGTGTGCTGCAGGAAGCTGCGGACAAGACTGTGCCATTATTGGAACGGTTGCGCTTCTTAGCCATCTTCTCCTCCAATTTGGATGAGTTTTACCGCGTAAGGGTCGCTACACTTAATCGGCTCGTTGATATCAATACCAAAACAAAGAGCCTGTTAGGGTTCAATCCCAAAAAAATCCTGAATGAAATCAAGAATATCGTTGTAAAGCTTGAAAAGCGATTCGATTATCTCTATGAACATGAGATAATTAAAGAATTGGAGTCCCAGAAGATCTTTATCATTAACGAGCAACAGCTGAATGTGGCCCGGGGTGAATACGTGCGTGAGTATTTCCGACGGCACGTACTGCCTACATTAGTTCCCATTATGCTGGAGGGTTCAGATTCCGGTAAACCGTTTCCGGAGTTGAGAGACCGGCATATCTACTTCATCGTTAAGCTGACCTTCCGCAAAAAAGTGAAGTATGCACTGGTAGAGATCCCTACCTCAATTATGTCACGGTTCCTGATTTTACCTGAAAATAAAGGATTGAAATTCATTATTTTATTGGACGACATCATCCGGTATTGTCTGGATGACCTGTTCTTTATTTTCGAATACGATACCGTGGAAGCGTACAGTATTCAGCTCACGCGCGATGCGGAACTGGATATTGATGCCAATGTCAGCGAGCGGTTTGTGGAGGCCCTGATGCGCAGTTTGCAACGCAGGGACAAAGGGCGGCCCATGCGGCTGTTGTATGATTCCGATATCGCGCTGGATACCCTCAACTACCTGGTTTCGGGTATGCAGCTCGATTCGGAGGCGCTCATTCCCGGCGGCAGGTATCACAATTTCAAAGATTTCATTGATTTCCCCAATGTAGGCGGTCCTTCCCTGGAATATGCTCCCATGCCACAGTTGCGGGTCAATAACCTCGATTTACGCCGTAGCATATTCAGTCAGATGGCGCAGCGGGACTACTTGATAAGTTTGCCGTACCAATCGTTTGACTATATCGTCCATTTCCTGCGGGAGGCTGCGATAGATCCCAAGGTCAAAGAGATCGATATCTGCCTTTATCGGTTAGCCGAAAACTCCAGTGTGATCAATGCCCTCATCAATGCCGCAAAAAATGGCAAGAAAGTAAATTGCCTGCTTGAGTTGAAGGCCCGTTTCGATGAAGAGGCCAATATTTATTGGCGCAACCGGCTGGAAGAGGGAGGGGTAAACGTGAACATTGGCGTTGTGCAATACAAGGTACATGCAAAGATTTGTTTGATTGCACGGCGCGAAAAGGGAGGAATGGTATATTATGCAAATTTGGCCACCGGAAACTTCAATGAGAAGACTGCCAAACGCTATGGGGATCACAGCCTGTTTACGGTCAATCCATTGATTACCAAAGATCTTAAACGCCTTTTCAGGGGATTGGAGAAGCAAACATTTCATCGGGGTTATAAAGCGATTATCACCTCGCCATTGGAAACCCGTCGGCGCTTCTATGAGTTAATTACGAATGAAATTGAGATCGCCAAGTCCGGAAAAAAAGGATACATGGTGCTAAAGATGAATAGCCTCTCTGACGAGGAAATGATCGAAAAACTTTATGAAGCGAATAATGCAGGGGTAACCATTCAGCTGATCGTACGAGGGATGTGCTGCCTTGTACCGGGACAGCCGGGGTTCAGTGAACGTATTACGGTGAGAAGCATTGTGGATCGTTATTTGGAACACGCACGGGTGTGGATTTTCGGAAACGGCGGTGATGAATTGATCTACTTATCGTCTGCCGATCTGATGACGCGGAACATTGATCGGAGGGTGGAAGTAGCGTTCCCGGTCATCGATGAGTATATCCGTAGAGAAATCCGCGATATCATTGATATTCAGTTACGCGATAATACGAAAGCACGCGAAATTAATCAATCAAACAACAATCGGTATATCGGTGGCAAGGGCAGAATTAAGCACCGTGCGCAGGAAGACATTTACAATTATCTCAAATATAAATCCTAATTAAACGTGAGGTACGCAGCAATAGATATCGGATCGAATGCAGTGAGGCTGTTAATAGCCGATATTATCCAAAACAATGGAACCATATCATTCAAAAAGAATACCCTCGTGCGGGTTCCCCTGCGTCTTGGGGATGATGCATTTATCGATCGGCATATATCTGAACCCAAAGCTACGGATTTGGTCAAAACAATGGTGGCTTTCCGTAACCTGATGGATGTATACAAAGTCAGTGAATACATGGCCTGTGCGACATCGGCGATGCGGGAAGCAGAAAATAGCAAATCGTTGGTCAAAGAAGTTAAGGAAGTAGGAATAGACTTGCAGGTTATTGGCGGGAGTGAAGAAGCGGAGATTATCTATAACAGCCACATTGAACAGCATCTCGGCAGCAAAAAGGCATATTTATATATTGATGTAGGGGGTGGAAGTACCGAGTTGTCTGTATTTGCCGATACCAAGTTGGTTGCGTCGGCATCGTTTAACATCGGTACGATCCGCATATTGGATAACCAGGATAAGGAGGAAACCTGGGAGGAAATGAAAACGTGGGTGAAGAACCACACGCGGATGTTTAAAACGATATATGGGATCGGTACGGGAGGGAATATTAATAAGTTGTCAAGATTGGCCAATGACAAAGAAGAAAAGCCCATTTCTTATACCAAATTGAAATCGCTGTATGAGTATCTCAATTCTTTTTCTTTGAAAGACCGGATTAATGTGCTGGGATTAAATAACGATCGTGCTGACGTGATTATCCCCGCATGCGAGATTTTTCTGACGTTGATGAAATATGGCAGGCTCCGTCAGGTTATCGTTCCCCGGGTTGGGCTGGTGGACGGTATCATACAAACCTTGATTGACAAAACGCTTCCGTCTGCGTTGCCGGAAAGTTGAAAAGCGATAATTTTTATTTCGGCGAAAAGCTTGAATAAAGAAAAAATCTCTTACTTTTGCGCCCATAATACCTCTGCGGAAGTGGCGAAATTGGTAGACGCACCATCTTGAGGGGGTGGCGCCCTACGGGCGTGGCAGTTCGAATCTGCTCTTCCGCACAGCCAGTATAGCACCCTTGCGAAAGCAAGGGTTTTTTCATTTAAAGGGCATGCCAAGCTTGCTTGCGCGTGCCCTTTAAATGAAAAACGCAGGTACAAAGTGCCGTGCTGTATTGGCTGTAAGCCTCTCCACCCACAGATGGCTGTGGCCATGGAGTGCGGGGGGCGCTGGACGCAGCCAACTATTCTCGCTGTGGCCTCCGAGTGCGTGGCAGTGGGACGCAGCAAATCTGCTCTTATTGCAAATTGCTTAGTCAAGAGTATATCAACACCATCACCCTTGGCAAATACGTGATGAACCATTGGGGTAACTCATGGGGCGCTACTGCCGATTTGACTTTGCCATATGATATAATAACCAATGTACTATGCTTGATGCCGGAAGTATCGATAATAGTAAGATGGTCAATCAAATCCAAATATTGATTCAGTTTTTCCAGATTGCCGTAAAAATTGGACTCTATAGTGAGCCTATCCACATAATGGCCACCATCATTGACCCGGTCCGTTACCCGTAGGTGTGATATTTCAGGCGTTTTGACGCCGAGAAAAATCAAATGTACCTCGTAGCCTGCATCCTTAAACCGTTTGGGGGTGAACCAAGTGGCATCGTTGGTGAAGTGGCCTTCGTAAACAAATGTATCGTTTCGGTCGAGAGCTTCTTCAACCAATCGGTCGAACGTATCCGATACAAATTCATAGGCCAGCTTACGGGCTTCTTTGGGAGAAGGGATCTGTTCAGGGAACAATTCACGTTGTTTTCTAACAAATAACAAATCACCATCGAATACGGGATACAGTTCACGGATTTGGGTTGGTAGATACTCAGGCCCGATAGATGACTTACCTGCACCATTTGAACCTGTGATGATGTAAAGGGCAGGCATCGATCGGATTAGGCAATTCCGTGGCGGATACGGACAATTTTGGCCTGATCACCGTCCAATTCTGCCAACATGGTAAACGAGCGGGAATCTGCCGACACTTTGACAATACGGATGGTGCCATCTGGATATTCCAGGTAGCTTTGGCCGGATGGCAAGTCATCGGAATTGATCATGAACGGTTTACCAGCCGAGAGCTTACTTTTCCTCAACCGTTTGACGGCTGCTGTGCCAATATGTTCCAATACTTCCAACTCGCTCATGGTCATGACATTTATCCCAAAGATAGGCATAATTTAGCAATTAAGCAACGATGTAAATCATTCAATATTCCGGAGCATTATGCGCTTCGGAATTTCTGATAATTTCCTCCACAACCTGCAAGCACATCGAAAGCCTTGATGGACGATTGCAATCCATCGAGGAAAACCTGCGTCCCATTGCAGCAGTGGCCATCAGTCTGATCAAAAGCGGCCTGCTGGAACAACTGGCTGAATACCTGCCGGAAATCGCAGCCTTCATCCGCCGGACTTTCCCGAAGGATGAACCCAAAATGCACCTGCCCGAGGTGTTGAAATATTTGGGCTTCAGTGAACGGACGTACTATCGCCGGATAGCGGATGGTAAGCTGATTCCCCGAAAGTGGGAAGGGCCGGATTTCTTTTACCCCAGCGATTTGGAAGAAGAACGCAAAGAGAGCAAGCGTCGCGGACGAATCTGACCTTCGTGGCACATCCATCCGGGATTAGGTATGGATGGGATGGGTTCGCCCTGCTTTCGGCTGCAGTTCGGCCAGCTGCCGAAGGTTACCCGAACAGTTCCCGAACAATTCTCGAACAACTCCCGAACGGTTGTCGAACAACTGTCGAAGAAGTGGCAGTGATTGGCAGCGATTTGTGCCAATTACTGCCAATCACTGCCAAAAGTTTCCGGGGCGGGCTCCCCGGGCTACGTTTGTACCCAGAAAGCGGAAATACCGGTATAAAAATGCTTTCAGGAGTAACA
>Ga0182746_1000088_pt1 | contig 176958 bp, 196 predicted proteins | sample eDN3rd30CBELigOP_FD_128881 | JGI IMG/M metagenome (GOLD analysis project Ga0182746, IMG submission 128881) | Enriched Organic Plus compost microbial communities from Emeryville, California, USA - eDNA 3rd pass 30_C BE-Lig OP (version 2) (version 2) ...
CAAATAGCGAAAACACGCTATATTTGCAGTCCCGAACGGGAAGCAGGTCTGGTAGTTCAGCTGGTTAGAATACATGCCTGTCACGCATGGGGTCGCGGGTTCGAGTCCCGTCCAGACCGCTGACAAAACCCTCTCTAATTTCTTAGAGAGGGTTTTTTAGTTTATGAATGACTTTTCAGCTTGTCCACGCGTGTCCGCACCAATTGGAGCACCTTATCGGTAGCTTGTTTGAATGCGAGACCAATGTCATCAGCGGTGGCCGTAACAGCTTCTGGTTTCAGATTTTTTATACGCACTTCTATCGTGCATCGCTTGTCGTTGCTTCCCTGCCGGGTACTGTTTTCATCGGCGAGGAAAACCTCAATGCGGGTGATGAATTCTTCAAAATGAGAAAGCGTATCAGTTAACTCTTCCGTAATCCGGGCGATAAAGTTTTCGCTGACTTTAATGTGCTTGTCTGAATTGATCTGTACTGTCATACATTGTTTTTTTTGCGATATTACAAATAAGAATCGGATAGACGGGGCCGATCAGCCATATCAATGTCATTATATACACCAACCAACAACATGTTTATGCTTATTCTAATCTATATTTTTCTGTATTCAATGTGCAACCATTGCGATTAGAACTTAAAAGTTAGCCCCACGGCCAGGATTGAAACCCCATATCCCAATTCTGCATACGCCCCCAGATTTTCCCCGAAGAACCATCGCCCGCCTAAAAAGCCGGATAAGCCCATGCCGCTGCCGTAGTTATTGGCTAAATCAGTGCCGCCGCCTTCGGCCTTATATTTGACGATATTATAACCCAACATCACCCCTCCGTACACATCCAGATCCGGAAGATTGGTGAACCCATTATAGTGATACGCACCCCGCACACCAACAATGACATAGTTCCACTTTGCTGTGTATCCCATATCGGTATATTTATAACCGGTATTCCCGATGTAGCCACCCAAGCTGATGGCTCCCGGGCCGCCTATATCCCAGAAACCATGGTCAAGGGAAACACTGACGGCAGGTCGCGCCGTTCCCAGTCCGCCTAATGTCGTGCCCAAACCAATACCGACGTTGGCCGCAGTTGTTCTTTTTTGAAAAGGCTGTGCATGTACTGCAGTGGCCATAAAGATAGCCAGGAGAATAAAAGTTACTTTTTTCATGCTTATCATTCTTTAAATTATATTGAGTTCTTTCTTCGTAATGAGGTTGCCTCTACCGGCATTGTCATCCATTCGTTTTTCTTTTCGTAGTTTACAAATTAGCTCCGTTATGTAAATGTAAGGGCAAAGTTACAGCGGACCATCACCTGCGCTTACCCCCCAAAAGGGGGTTTTTTGACGGGTATAAATAGCTTACCTTTGTTATAGTGGCCCTTGTATAAGCCTTTGGTTATGAAAAAATGTATAAATAAAATACTGTACTGTATCGCCGGGTTATCCCTGTGTTTGATTAGTTGTTTTCCGATAGCTTTGCTTGGACAATCCCTGGATTCATTAGAACAGGTATTGGCGACAAAAGACCTGACTGACACAGAGAAGATCAAAATATTAGATGACCTGTCTTGGTTTTATAATAGTATTGACGCACAACGTTCCATAGACTTCGGTAAAAAAGGTTTAGCCCTTGCGCAGAAGAACAAAAATGAAAAAATGGAATTTACGTTCTACAAAAACATAAGTTTAGCCTATTACGTGGCGGGTAGATATGATACCGCGGTATTCTATTTGGAGAAAGCCCAACCTATTGCCGATAAGCTACAGGAATACAAGCTGCAAACCTCTGTATACAATACCTACGGTAATATCTATTTTTCCCAAGGCCAGTATGACCTGGCTCTGGAGAATTATTTTGCTGCTGCAAAAATCTACGATGCGCATAATGACATAGAAAAGCTTGCCATACCCTATAACAATATCGGGGGCGTTTATCAGCTGATGAAAAACTATGAACAGGCGCTCAAATATTTCGAGATGACCGAAAAACTGGCTTTACAGACAGGTGACCAGGAAGGTCTGGCCGGTGTATATGTTTCCCTAAGTGACATTACCCTTAATCAGGAAAAACCAAAAGAGGTATCGGTAGATCATGCCAAGAAAGCCGTCGAAATTTTCAAGAAACTAGGCAATAAACTTGCAGAAAACAACGCCTTACTGACCTTAGCAAAAGTTTATTACCATCATAAAGATTATGTCCTTGCAGAATCCATTACCCGCCAAGCTTTAGAACAGGCTAAAGAAATAGGTGCCCGTAATTTAACCGCCAAAGCATTGATGATATTATCCAATATACACTTCGATCAAGGACAATATGCCCAGTCGATCCAGGTCGCCGAGGAAGTATTAAACACCGATTCTACCGATAATAATATTACCAAGAATGTCTACTCAAATCTTGTGGTAGCTAATGCCTACCTCGGGAACCCGGAACTTACCAGTAAGTTTATGATCAATTATCGGGATGCATTGAATCGTTATGCCAATGAATCGTACCAAAATTCCCTCTCCGGGATGGAAGTAAAATATGAAACCGAGAAGAAAGAACTTAAAATCGAAGCATTGGAAAAGCAACGACAACTTTATGCCTGGCTAGGTGTTGCCGGGGCGGTTATCCTGCTTATCGCACTGGCATTTGCCTTCATACGCTACCGATTGGCCGTAAGTAAACGAAAATTAGCTGAGGAAGAGGCACAACGCCTGGAACAGGAAAAGCAATTGGTGGCGGTACAAGCTACGTTGGATGGCGAAGCGGCCGAACGTACACGTATGGCAAAGGATCTGCACGATGGATTGGGTAGTATGTTATCCCTCGTGAAGTTCAATCTGCCACAGCTACAAGGCAATGCGGTATTGGAAACCGAGGATGTTTCCCGCTTTCAAAAAGCGCTTGGCATACTCGACGACTCCATACGGGAACTTCGCCGCGTGGCGCACCACATGATGCCCGAGTCACTTCTGCGATATGGCCTTAAAGCTTCCCTATCTGATTTCTGCGCCGCCATCCCGATCGCCCATTTTCATTACTTTGGCGATGAAACCCGTTTATCGGAAAAAATGGAAATCATGATTTACCGCTGTATCCATGAGCTGGTCAACAACGCATTAAAGCATGCCCAAGCCAGTCACATCAACGTGCAATTGGTGCAGGAGCAAGACCGCCTATCCTTTACGGTGGAAGATGATGGTCTGGGATTCGATCAGCAGCAGGCGACCGAAGGCATGGGCTTGAAGAATGTACGGCAACGTGTGGCGGCCTTTCAAGGTGAGATGAATATCTATTCTTCCGGGCAGGGTACAGAAATCCACGTAGAACTGGAATTGACAAAAAAAGGGGAGAATGATTAGTGTAGTACTTGTAGACGACCATAAGGTACTTACCGAGGGGTTACAGAATCTGATCACAGAATCGGGCGTGGCAACCGTTGTCGGCGTGGCACACAGTGCTGCGGGATGCAGACTTTCCCTCGGTTTTTGGAAACCGGATGTCTTACTGTTGGACGTAGGACTACCGGATATCAGCGGGCTTGATTTCTGTAAAGAGATAAAAGAAGATTTTCCCGAAATCAAGGTATTAGCGTTGACTACACATAATGAATATACCGTTGTAAGGCAGATGTTAGCGAATGGTGCTTCAGGTTATCTCATAAAAAATGCCATGGCAGACGAGGTGTTGGCGGGAATAAAAGCCGTAGCAGCAGGAGAAACATTTCTATGCCACGAAATCGACCTTCTGATGAAAAAACCTGCCTCAAAAAACATTTGGCTGAGCCAACGGGAGCGGGAATTGCTCCGGCTGATTTGTGAAGGGCTGACAAACGGTGAAATTGCCGAACAGATTTTCCTGAGCCCGGAGACCATCAAAGGCTATCGAAAGAACCTGCTATTGAAGCTAGGTGCGAAAAACACAGCGGTACTCGTCAAAATGGCATTCGAACAGAAACTGATCTGACCGGCACACGCCGGCCCTCCCCTATTGTCGCATCCGCCCCCCTACATTGTCATATTTTCCCATCCCGTGATATTAATTTATCGGCTAAGTTTGTATCATGGAATTCTCGGTTACCGGTAACCATGGAAAATACGCAAGCAAATAACATCAACACGGTCGATCAATACATAGCTTCCATTGGGGAGGACAGCAAAAGAGCGCTATTGGAGCGGCTAAGGGCAATCATTAAGCAGGCTGTGCCGGAAGCCGACGAAGCAATCAGCTACAAAATGCCTACGTATAAGTATAACGGAATACTTATTTATTTTGCAGCATGGAAAAATCACTGGGCGCTCTATCCAGCTAATGCTACCCTTAAAGAGACATTTAAGGAAGAGCTATCCCGTTATAAACAGACGAAAGGCGCCATACATTTTCCCTGGGAGGAGCCGCTTCCGGAAGCGTTGATAACCCGTCTCGTCAAAAAACGTGCAGCGGAAAATAAGGAAAAGGCAAAAGCTAACGCGAAGCCGTCAAAAAGATAATTTGGATATGTTTTTCTTCGAACGGACGATTCACCACCACGCCCACACTTATGAAACCTCAATTGATGAACCCCATGAATTGTCAGGTGGCGGAGTCGTACTGAATGTACTGACTTATGCCGATAATCAGGAATTTTTTGACCTATACGCCGGAATTGCTGTACACGGACAGCTTTGGGAATCTCCCATACTGCCCAATGAAACCGCAGAATGTTTTACAAAGCGAATCGTTTCGAGGTGTGAAATGCTGTGGACGATCCGTCTAGCCGACTGTCCGACTAAGGTAATAGGTGACTGTGCATTACACCATTGGAATCGTGAAACCCACGAAATCGAATTCGGCGGATCACTTCTTCCCACATTCTGGGGGAAGGGAATTATGGCCGCAGCATTGGCACTCGTGGCTGCCTTTGCCGCAACATCGTATGGGGTTAAAGTGTTGCGATGCAACACATCATCCACCAACCATAACGCGCGCCGATTTGCCGAAAAAATGGGATTCAAACCATTACGGCAATCCGACAGCACCGTTCTTCTCAGCAAATTCCTCTAAGACAGTGCACGCCATCCACACACAAGAAAAATAATTGTTAATTTTTTTAGTAAAAATAACTTATGGCTTGGAATTTTGCTAAGAATAATATATTTTTACTAAAAATATTAGATTATGGATGCGCTATTTCAACCCTCTTTTGGATTTCATCTGTATGAATATCTATTAATCATCGAGCCGATTGCCGAAGCACAAAAACAGATACGGGCATTTAAGCAATATTTCATAAGGAGTCATCGCTATCCGAATGCCATTGTTTCCAAGGGTCATATTACCTTGATGAGGTTTGTACAATATGAAACGTATGAAAAAAACATTATCAGACAGCTCCATCAACTCGCGGCAGCAACAAGGCCTTTTGATGTAGAACTACAGGGTTTTGGCAGCTTTGGCCATACGTTATTCGTTCATGTTACATCGACCGATCCGATACTCGAACTGGTGTCCTTACGTCGTACCGAACTTCGTCCGCTCTTAAATACCAGGGGATTTGCGCCGTATTTTGTTTCAAAGCCTCATGTGACCATCGCGCGAAATCTTACGCCTTCACAACACGAGGCGATATGGCCGATTTGGAACCGGACGAACTATCATGGAAACTTTCAGGCTAAAAACATGATCCTGTTAAAACGAAAGGTGGGAACCCACCCGTATTCGGTAGCACATAAATTTAACTTTCTCGGCATACTACCACGGTTTACCCAAGGAAAGCTGTTTGCCTGATTTACTCATCCGATTTTGAGTGCAAGCTCTTTCCCGTACATCATTTTGCGGAGGTTATTGAGTGCATAACGCATTCTGCCTAACGCTGTATTAATGCTTACTTCCGTAACATCAGCAATTTCTTTGAAACTCATCTCGCCGTAATGCCGCATGATGAGCACCTCCTTCTGATCGTCTGGAAGAAGTTGAATCATTCTCCGCAGGTCTTTATGAGTCTGTTCACGGATCATACGCGTTTCCGCACTTTCGTCGGTAAAGTGGAGCACATCAAAGATATCAAAACCATCACTGTTTACCACTACGGGAGTACGACGCTCCTTCCGGTAGTAATCGATGACTAAGTTATGCGCAATACGCATCACCCAAGGTAAAAATTTACCTTCTTCGTTGTAACGGCCGTTTCTGAGGGTGTTGATCACTTTGATAAAGGTATCCTGGAAGATATCTTCTGCCAGATACTCATCTTTTACCAGCAAATAGATAGATGTATATATCTTTGACTTATATCGGTCAATTAAAATGGCTAGCCCGGTTTCATCACCGGCAATATAAAGACGAATAAGTTCTTGGTCGGTTCGTTGTTCAAGCTTCATAATACGCTACTTTCCCTTTACTATTTTTAACAAATAAGTAATCCTTGTCGTGTAGTCGTATTTCCTATAGTAGCTCTCCTATTTGTATTGGTTCTTCAAAAAAAAACAAAATTTTCAGAATATCAAAGCTTTTGTTTGAATTTAACGTCTTGAATAAACAGAATCAGCATAACTTTTAATCCACAAAAAGGGCTCACACAAGCGTGCGAGCCCTTTTTAGATCTTTCACTGATGTTATTTATACAGTGGATACTCCGTCATCAGCGCTTTCACTTTATTATGGATTTTGCCGAGTGCAACGTCGTCGTCGTGTTTGATCAGCGCAACATCAATCATTTCAGCAATCTCCAGCATCTGTGCTTCTTTGAGACCCCGCGTGGTGATGGCGGCCGTTCCCAAACGGATGCCGGAAGTAACAAACGGCGACCGATCGTCAAAAGGCACCATGTTTTTATTAATCGTGATTCCAGCTTTACCTAGCGCAGCTTCAGCCGCTTTGCCACTGATCCCTTTGTTGCGAAGGTCAATCAACATCAGGTGATTGTCGGTACCGCCCGAGATGATATGGTAGTCCTTGCCCACGAAAGCCTGGGCCAACGTTGCGGCGTTCTTTTTCACTTGAACGATATACTCCATGTAGTCTTCACTCAGTGCTTCGCCAAACGCAATGGCTTTGGCAGCAATGATGTGCTCCAACGGGCCACCCTGGGTACCGGGGAATACAGCCAAATCCAGTAGTGATGTGATGCTACGGACTTCGCCTTTCGGGGTTTTGATGCCCCAGGGATTTTCAAAGTCTTTGCCTACCATAATGAGGCCGCCACGGGGACCACGCAGCGTTTTGTGGGTAGTGGTCGTGACCACGTGGCAATGGGGCAATGGATCGCTAAGCAGTCCACGCGCAATGAGTCCCGCAGGATGAGAAATGTCTGCGACTACCAAGGCTCCGATTTCATCAGCAACCCGACGGATAAACGCATAATCCCAATCGCGTGAATAAGCCGATGCGCCGCAGATGATGACCTTTGGTTTTTCCTGCAAGGCGATTTCTTCCAATTGCTTGTAGTCTATTAAGCCGGTTTCTTTATCTACACCATAGAACAACGGTTGGTAAAGTTTTCCGGAGAAATTAACTGGTGAACCGTGGGTAAGGTGTCCGCCATGTGAGAGGTCAAAACCCAAAATCTTATCGCCGGGCTGTAACAGTGCTAAAAAGACAGCTGCATTGGCCTGTGCACCGGAGTGCGGCTGCACATTTACCCACTCGGCATTAAACAGCTGTTTCGCACGCTCGATGGCAATGGTCTCCACCTCATCTACCACTTCGCAGCCACCATAGTAACGCTTTCCGGGGAGGCCTTCTGCATATTTGTTCGTCAGCACAGACCCTGCGGCTTCCATCACCTGCTTGCTTACGAAGTTTTCGGATGCAATGAGTTCGATGCCTTCTTCCTGACGCTTGAGCTCCTCATTGATTAATTTGAATATGGTTTCGTCCCTTCTCATTATGATACAAAGAATTGAATGTTAAAAAGTTGCGCAAAGATATAAACTTGCCTGTAATATTCAACTCATCAATTCATTTTTGATGGTTTTAAGTGCCAGTTCATACGGATTTTCGTCTAACGCCGCGACATGGCCAAGGATCACTTTACTGAGCTCTTTTGCGCTGGCACCTGCCTGCAGCCCCATCCTTGCATTGCGGATCAAGGCAACCGTATTGTCTTTTATCTGTTTGGTAACCGACCAGGCGGCGTTGCTCACATACAATTGCTGTGTAACATTATGCTGGTATTCCGCACGTATCTCGTTGACCAGATGTTGTTCAAAGTCCTCTGCGCTCAACCCCTGCTCATGCAAGCGTATCAATAAATTGGCGGGATTGATCCGTTCAGCAAAAAGAATAAGCCGTTCGTAAGCCTGTAGCCGCAACGGTAACAGATCCTTGTTGACAGCATGTTTTTTCTCCAGCATTTTGAGCTTAAATGTATAGCTGTTATACTTTGTCCAGAACATCCAATTGGCCAGGCCCACCACAATGCATCCTGCTAACACATATTTAATAAGATCTAACGAAAACGCTGTAATATCCATCCTGTCTGCTTTGTTTATGGAACGTAAAAATCCACATTTATCTGCAAAAGTGGGGAAATTTATGTATTTTTGTTTGTTTGAATTTAAATCAGCATACGATGAGTACAGCAACGCTTTCACCCTCAGCTCCGCTGACGTTGACACCCGGCGCCGTCAGCGAACTCAAAAAACTAAAAGAGCAACAGGAAATATCGGATGATTTTGGACTGCGGGTAGGTGTCGAAGGAGGCGGATGTGCCGGTATGAACTATGTGTTGGGCTTCGACCAGAAGAAAGAAGGAGACTCCGAATACGATATTGAAGGAATACGTGTGTTTATGAACAAGGCCCATGGTCTATACCTTGCAGGCATGGAAATCGATTTCAAAAATGGCCTTGATGCCCGCGGGTTTACATTCAATAATCCGAACGCGAGCAGCACCTGCGGGTGCGGGTCGTCGTTTTCCGCGTAAGTCTTATCCACTAAAGAAGTTATTTCCACGTTAGCTTCTGCCTTAATTCATTAAAGGCAGTACGCTCGTTTTTTCAAGATGCTTCTGCTTCTATACCATTCACGTACCAAAGTTTTACCCTTTCTATACCTTTCCCATAGTTCTTCCTTACGCTTTCCTTACTTCTCGCTTACCAATTCCTTACCTCCGCTTTACCATTTCTTTACCAATTCCTTACCAATTCCTTACCTCGGCCTTACCAAAATGGTAAACAACAGGTATATAACCGGTAAGGATGAGCTACCGTTGCCTTAAACCAACGTTAAGCCTTCTCTTTTTATGGGGATATCCCCTACAATTCGGGCGGCTTGCAGACGAAACATAGCAATTGGGAGCAGCGCGAACCGATTCCAGTTGAGGAGCAACCGCCCGAATCACATCTCCTTTTTTCCTTTCGTACTAATTCACTATCTTTGCATCCTCATTTTTGAACACAAACAATTGATGTACAAGGAGTGTTTTGCAACATATTCTAAACCATTTCAAATGCATCTAACGGCATTGAAATTAACATAACAGCATAGTGGCGGATTCGAATGTTTGCAAATCTTGTTTGCAAATTGTTTGCACCATGTTTGCAAATCCGTAAATTAGCGGCATGGCAAAGGCTTCGCTATACCTCGACACGCGCCGGGAACTTGCTACCGGCAAGTACCCGCTAAAGCTAAGGGTTACCCACGATCGCAAGACCAAGCTGTATCCGACCAAGTTCAGCTACACCAAAGAAGCGTTCGCGCGGCTGATGGAAAACAAGCGCCTGAATGAAACGCAGTCGAAGGAACGGGCTTTGCTCATAGCTGTTGAGACCAGGGCCAACAGGACAATCGAGGCCCTGGAGTTCTTCACATTCGACACTTTTAATGTCAGGTGGTCGGGAAAGGGCGACCGCAACAACCTGCTGTCCCGCCTTAAGTCCGAAAGGGAATCGCTGGAAAAGCAGGGGAAGATAAGCACGGCCAGCATATGCCAGCAGACCTACAATGCTGTCAGGTCGTTCGCCGGGACGGACAACGTACCCATGCTGTCGGTGACACCGGATTTCCTAAAGAAATTCGAGCAATGGGAGTACTCCGTAAACAGCAACTCCCCCACCACGGTACGCATGCGTATGGGTGTTATCAAGAAGATGTTTAACCAAGCGATAACAGCCGGGGAACTGGATCCGGCCAAATATCCTTTTGCGCGGGGCAAGTACACGCCGCCCCAGCCAAACAAAAGCAGGCGGGCATTGGATATAGACCAGATAGCCCAGCTTACCGAATACCAGCCAAAAGGGATACGGGAAAGGTTTGCAAAGGATATGTTTCTTTTCAGCTACCTGTCATCGGGTATGAACATGGCTGATATGTTCGCTTTAAAATGGAGCGACCTCGATAAGCTGGAAAGCTTCACATTTGTAAGGAAAAAGACTAAAGGTAGGTCGGACCATCAGAAGCCGGTAACAATCTACCTAAAGCCCATGCACATAGAGATAATAGAGCGGCACGGCGGCAGGAAGCTTAACAGCCCCTACGTATTCCACGTACTTAATCCCAAGATGACGCCGAAGCAAATCTATTTCGAGGTTCAGAAAGCCGTGGCAAAGATAAACATCGGCCTAAAGTCAATCGCTACCGCACTGGAATGGGACTTTAACCCTACCACTTATTGGGCGCGCCACTCATACGCTACGATATTGATGAAAACCGCTCCACTGGCTTACATCAGCCAGCAGCTTGGCCATGCCAATATAGCTACCACGGAAGCGTATTTAGGTCAGTTCCCGTCCGAGGACGCTAAGAAATACGAAGAAGCGCTGTTGCCCAAGAAAACAGGGGCTTAATCACCGATAAATTCATCCAGCCTTGACCGGAAATCCCTTAAGACAGATTTAGCCTTTTCTGTATCCGCGTCTGTGAATCGTTGCGGCCCGCTACCGGCCTTGTGGCCTTTCAGCTTCTGCATAAGCCTAATAGGAGCGCCGTTAATATCGGGGTACATTTCCCTTGCAACCTCCGATTTGTTTATCATCTTTTCCTTTTCCAAAAATTCTTTCAGTTCCATAGCGCAAATATATGAATAAAAAAATACGTACACCGATTTGGCGATAATAAGAAATAACCGACTATCTCCATTTAGTCGGTTATTATCCGTTCATAAATTTATTCATACCCTCCCCCCTGCCTAACTTTGCATGTATGGGAGACACAACTTTGTTAAAGGTTATAGCTTACCAGAATCCAGGGCTGCTGGAAATGGTACGTGGACAACTTGCCGTTGCTGAACATATTGACACAAGGGTGTTGAAGCACATATACTTCCGAACGCATTCCATTCAGACATCGCTGGATCCATTCTACGATAACATCGCTTTTATTGCTGCCTCCCTTGCTATATTATCGCCCGAGTCTATCCATGCGGATTGCAAGGTTCGCAACGGAGTCTGCTCGGCAATTGGGGAGCAGCTTGGTATTTCCCAACGCGCAACGAGTTATTATATCGGACATGCCAGGCATTACTACGCAAAGAACCCTACCTTCCGTATGACGGTAGATGGAATTGTAAGGAGGTATAAGTAAGACCTTCACTAAACTTCACCAATCATGACAGACAAGCAAGCGAAATTTATAGAGGAATACTTGAAGCACCCAAATGCCAAAGAAGCCGCTATTGCCGCTGGTTTCTCTGCTAAATCAGCCAAAGAACGAGGTTACCAACTATTACAAATCCCAGAAATTTCCGAAGAAATCAAGAAAAGGCAGGCAGAAATTAGCGAAAAGACAGGGATAGACAAAGCTTGGGTATTGAATCGGTTTAAAGAAATATCAGACCGTTGCATGACCGCCGAACCTGTTATGATATTCGACGGGGAGCAGTGGATAGAATCCGGCGAATACAAGTTTGACAGCAGCGGAGCCAACAAAGCAACTGAAATGATCGGCAAACATATCGGGTTCTTTGAGGCTGATAACGCTCAAAAAGCACCAAAAGTCAACATCGAAGCCCTTTCCAACGAAGCAATTAATGAACTGTTAAAAGCCACCAAATCCACGTGAGTGATGTAGAAGAAATATTGTCGGACCTGGATGTTACGAAACTTAAAGGTGTAGCCTTCAAAAGAGGGCTATTTGACTTTATAGTGGACACACCGAAAGGCCGACACGAAAAGCAGGAACAGGCGTTACGTATTCTTACCGACACCGACACCGAGGAATTCCTATATGGAGGTGCTGCAGGTGGGGCGAAGTCATGGACCGGTTGCTGCTGGCTTATGTTCATGTGCCTCAATTACCCCGGCACCAGATGGTTCATTGGCCGGGAGGAATTGAAACGGATCACCGAATCAACCTTGATAACTTTCTTCAAGGTCGGATTGGAATACGGGGTGAGGAACGGGGTTGACTTCAAGTACAACGGGCAAAAGAATTTCATACAATTTGCTAATGGTAGCCGTATTGACCTACTGGAGTTGAAGTACAAGCCAAGCGATCCCATTTTCGAACGGTTTGGATCAACCGAGTACACGGGCGGGTGGATAGAGGAAGCTGGAGAAGTGGACTTCGGAGCTTATGACGTTTTGAAGACGCGTATTGGTAGGCAATACAATGAGCGGTACGGATTGACTGGAAAGTTGTTCATTACTTGCAACCCGAAAAAGAATTGGTTGTACACAACATTTTACCTTCCGAACAAGAACGGAACCTTGCCTGCTTTAATGAAGTACTTGGCAGCTTTCGTTCAGGACAATCCCCATATTGATGCAGGGTATATTGAGCGGTTGCAAAGAACGAAGGATATAGCAAAGAAAGAACGCCTGCTGAACGGAAATTGGGAATATGACGATGACCCAACGGCGATGTGTAGGTATGATGATATTGTGGCGATGTATAGCAACAGCCACGTACAGCCTACTGGTGCCAAGTACATCATAGCTGATATTGCCCGCTACGGTTCAGATGCGGCCCGGGTGTCGGTGTTTGATGGATGGGTTATGATTGAGCAGCATTCGTTTGCAGTGTCTGCAACCACTGAGATTCAGGAGTGCATCAACGCAATGCGTACTAAGCACGATGTGCCGGCACACCATTGTTTGGCTGACGAAGATGGAGTTGGCGGCGGAGTGGTTGATAATTGCGGAATAATAGGATTCGTCAATAACTCCAAACCAATCCCGATGGATACGGCCTTGGAGAACGAGCAACGTTGGCAAGGCTCAAAGGGAAAGCAATTCGATCCGCTGAAAGAAAATTACTTCAACCTACAGGCGCAATGCGCATATTTATTGGCTCAAAACATCATTGCCCAGCATAAGATATGGTTGAAGTGCATTGATTCTGAGTCGGACAGGCAGCGGATCAATGACGAGCTATCATGGCTCAAAACGTATAAATCGGATAGTGATGGCAAGCTGCGCATCTTGCCCAAAGAAGAAGTAAAGAAAAACATTGGCACCTCCCCAGACTGGCGGGATTTGCTAATCATGAGATATTATTTTGAGTTGGTTTCGACGGAACCTGTCGAACTGACCAACGAATTCACCGACGCGTTCTATTAAACCACTATTTAACCATGGCAAAGACACAATCATCATCACAGGCAGACGTGCAGGAATCGCAAGACGTCACCATTGCCACAGACCAACTACCTGTAATAGTAGAGGCATTGGGCAAAGCCGTTGCACCTGAGTATGGTGACGCAGAGAAGGAATACGATGTTAAACAGCATTCGGTGTTTGATCCAGTTGAAAGGCCTGATAAGAAGAAGAAGGATGGCAGCACGGTAAAAGTTAACCGTATTGCATTGCCTTTACAGAAGTTAATCGTTACCAGACGGGTCGCCTTCATGAACGTTGGCGCGATAAAGTTGGAGTCAAACCCTGAAACTCCTGACCAAGAGAGACTGTACGACATGGTAAAGAAAATCCGGGAAGACAATAAAATGGACTTTGTTGAGACCGACGTGGCCACGAGAATGCTTTCCGAATTACAGGTTGCAAAACTATGGTATAGTGTTCCGGCGCCAGAAGGATATTGGGGAGAACTATCTAGTGTTGGGGGTAGGTTCAGGATGCGATGTGAGGTACTTTCGCCGAGGAAAGGAGATACATTACTTCCGGTGTTTGACAGGTATGGGGACATGATATATTTCGGGAGAACCTATGAAACGCCAATAGACATTGGCGAGCTTGCTGGATCTGCTAATATTGACGTAACTGCTAAGGATAAGCGTTTCGATATTTACACAAGCACACATATTTATCGGTTCAGGCAACCCAGGCAAGGTGAGCAAGCCCCATCAGGCGGAAGTGGTTGGTTGCTGGAGGAAGCAAAACCGCACAGCTACGGAAAGATTCCCGTGATTTATTACGGGAAGGCATTACCTCCGTGGGCGGATGTCCAACATGCAATTGCAAGGCTTGAAACCGTGCTTAGTAACTTTGGCGACACAAACGACTACCACGGAAGCCCTACAATGGTGTACATTGGGGAATTTGTTGGTAAAGCAGCTGATAAGGGAGAAACCGGAAAACAGGTCCAAATCAAACCCACGAACGGAACCACGTTGGCGGATGCCAAATACGTTACATGGGAACATGCCCCTGAATCTATCAAGTTAGAAATCGACACGCTTGCCCAATATATATTCACCTGCACACAGACCCCTCAGATGTCTATGGAGGACATGAAAGAGTTAGGCAATGTTTCAGGCGTAGCTTACGATCGAATTTTCATGGACGCTCATTTAGCAGCTCGTGCTGAGATCATGGGCGAGTACGGAATGGGAACCCAGCGCGAAATCAACTTTCTGAAATCGGCATGCGTTGCCATAGAAAGGTCACTTGAAGAAGCCGCCAGAACACTTGATATTAAGTTCGATATTCCGTTGTTCAGAATTAATGACGATAAAGAACAGATCGACAATATCGCCTCCGCTCGTGCAGCTGGAATATTGAGCCAGGAGACGGCGCTAGAATTCTTCCCGTGGATCAGTGATGCGGAAGCAGAGTTAAAGCGACTGGTTGCAGAGAAAGAGGCGTCGGCTAAGTTGGCGACCACACAGTCGGCACAGACCCCACAAGACAGCATTTCATCAGCTCCATCCGGGGCATAGGTTTATAATTGGTTAGTAAAAAGCCCTGTTCCTCCCCGGTTCAGGGCTTTGTTGTTCACGCCAACGTAAATAGTTCGTATAATACCGGCTGTTATACGAACAACCACTTTCCCAACCAATTAAACGGACATACCTTTACCACTACTTAAGCACACGAGGTGCGCACGGCGGCGGCCGGACACAACTCACAGCACAAAAAATTATGTCACTCAAAGTACAAATCCTTACCCAATTAAAGGAGCATGTTAAAGCCAAGGGCATTAACCTCTCCAACGTTCGTATCAATGCTTTTGCGGATAAACTGGACGCATACGTGGACAAAGAAGACGCAATCAAAGCAGAGATTGAAAAACTGGATGCATTAATCGACTTCAAAGAGCTTGCTTCTTTGGACGATGCTAAGCGGACTGCAGACAAGAAAGCAGCAGAGGAAGCGGATAAATCGGATAAGGCCGACAAAACCGACGACAAAGCTGACGACAAGTCTTCAAAGGCTGACGACAAATCAGACAAAGATGAAGCCCCGGCGTGGTTTAAGCAGCATGTTGAGCAGCAGAACAAGGTGATCGAAACCCTTACGGGCAAACTCGCCGCGTTCGAAGCCGGACAGGTTGGTAAAACGCGCAGACAGCAATTGGAGGCCAAATTGGAGAAGGCTTCGCCGTTAGTGAAGAAAGCATTGCTTTCCGCTTACGAGCGGGCAACCTTCAACACCGACGACGAGTTCTCTGAATATCTGGCCGAAATCGAGCAGACAGTCACCGAGGACGTACAGGCGCAATCAGACGCCGGATTGGGCGGAGACGCGCCATCAAAGGTGTTGGGTGGCGGTAAAATCGGCGAGAAAGAGGTATCGCCGTTAATGAAGTCATTTTTAAATGAACAGGCCGAAGCAGCAAAAGCTAAAACGGCCTAAAACCACGTAACAGCATGTTAGGGATAAAAACAGAAGGCGGCGGATTCGCACCACTGGTGTTCGAAAACGTCGTGGATACGTACCCCGGAGGCGTTATTGTGAATGTTACCGGATACAATCCACCCGCGGATGGTTTCATCCCCGAGGGAACGTTGATCGGTCGCAACACAACAACAGGAATCGGGGTAATCGTTACGAATCCGGCATCGCCCGGCACGAACGTAAAATTGCTAGGGCTATCCTACCGACCTGTAAAGGCCGAGGACAACGCACTGGTTGGAGTAGTAATTAGTGGAACGGCGCGCATCGACGCATTGCCTGCTACCGAAAAAGCGGCAGCTGCAGCAATCGCAACAGCACTGCCCCGTATCACGTTGGTTTAATCATTAAAATCAGAATAAGATGACTATTAATCAACTGATTCCGGAGTTCAGGTTGGCAGATGCGCAGGCATATCTTAATGCCTATCAATTTGAGGAACTGAAATACCAATCGTTATTCCCGGAACAATACACCTCAGATTTGACATTCCAGTCAATAGAGGCGAACACCGGCGCCAAAGTGGCTGCACCGGTAGTGGCATTCAATTCCCGTGCACCGCGCATGGGACGCCCGACTCCCGGAAAGATTTCCGGCGACATGCCTAAAATTGAAGTTGCCCGCGACAAGGTAGAGACTGATTTCAATCAGTACCGTAAACTGATCAGCGACTTGCGCGCAGTTGGACCTACCGGGCAAGCTGATGTTAAACGTCGCATCATCGAGTGGATCTACGGTGATCAGCCTTTTGTGGTGGATGGAGTACGTGCGCGCTTGGAATGGCTTGCTAAGCGAGCCGCATCAAATGGCGCTTACGACCTAACGCTGGTGAACAACGAGCAGGGCGTTCAGACCACGGTGAACGTCGATTTCGGCATACCTGGCAGCAACAAGGTTAACGCCAGTGTATCGTGGAACGACCACGTTAATGCGGATCCGGTTGCTGACTTCAAGGCGATCAAACAGAACGCAAAGAATAAAGGCAAGGTTATCCGATTCGCAACGATGGACGAAGCCACATTCGACAATATGGTGGCTTGTGCCAAATTCCAGAAGTACTGCGCTGGTTATATCGCCAACGCCTTGCAACTGGTTGGCGAGCCGTCATTGGAACAGGCTAACGCTGCCCTTCGTGGTAAGGGTCTTCCGCAAATCCGCATATGGGAATCTGATGTGACCATCGAAAAGAAAGACGGATCACAGGATATTGATTCGGGGTGGGAACCTGGGCGAGTTTGTTTTACTGCCACAGAGCAAATCGGTTCGGTACAATACACTTTGTCAGCCGACGAGTTTGTGGAGCAAACGCAAGGTCAAAAAACCAAATCTGGAATCGTACTGGTCAAGACGTGGCCGGAGGAAGATCCGATTACGGTCATTACCAAGGGGGTTGCCTATGCAACACCGGTATTGGGATCGTACAGCGGCACATTCCTTCTGTCGACTGTTCCAGCAACCACCTAACCCATTGACAAATGGCAACCAACATAGAGGTATTGCAAAGTAAAATAGGCCAAAGTGTTCCGCAGGCGACCCTTGACACGGCGCTTGCTGAACGCGGGCTGAATCCTGCGGAAGATTATGCCCCTGCGGATCAAGATCAGCGGAAGGCAATGGATTTGTCACAGGCTGACGTATTGCTTTACATCGCAACGTTGCCGCAATCGGTTAAGGAGTTAGATTACCAATTGACACAGCACGATATCGACGGATTATTGCGCCTGAGGACTGGCCTGTTGGCCAAGTGGGACGAACCGGATACGTTCGGAGTCGCCGCACAGATAACCGATATCAGTGATCTGCATTAGCCACAGTGGCACAAAGTTCTTTAACATGAGTTTCGAGCAATATCCTGATACGCTGACTTACGGGACCACATCGGTAAAGTGCCGATTCGTTCCCGCACGGGGCGGTGATAGGGTGGTAAAGTTGCAGGACGGCAGTGAGGTTGTTGTTAAGTTTGATATTGCGTTTCCGGTAGGGACTGCGAATATACCATTACAAACGGTTATCAGCGGCACCGACAAGAGCGGGGCCTATATCGTTTACAATCAACCATTACTATCGTTCCATATCGGTCAACTTCATTGCAAGGGGGCGGTATGATCGGGATGACGCCAATGTTTGACGCCGAGCAGCTTGAAAGGGAGGCACTTCAAGCAATTGAGGATGCGACCTTACCGCTCATGATAAAGGTGGGTGTTCGTGCAGTTGACATAGCCCGGAAGAAAATGGGTGGTAAGCCTTATCAGGATGATACCGGTAACCTTCGCAGCTCAACCGGATTCATAGTTTTCCGTGACGGCAAGCCTATTCATGAGGACTTCAAGCCGTCTGCAGCGGGATCGGATAAAGCAACCGGACTAGCAGTAGGCAGGCAGCAGGCGCGAGAAGAAATGGCCGGATCGACCGGATGGGGTATTGTGCTGGTCGCGGGTATGAATTACGCGGGATGGGTAGAGAACAAAGGGTATGATGTGATTACCGGAGGGAAGAATGACGCACTGGTATGGCTTACTCAGGCATTCAACGAACTGGGAGTAATCGGATGAAGACAATCAAAACGGCAGTAGACGCAATCGAGGACATCAACGCTGTGTTGGTGGCTAAAGGTGTGGCTGTAACTGTTGGGTTGACAGGCCAGATCAGGAATACCAATCGCGTGTTGGATAGCGACAAAGAGGATATCGTCACCAACTGCCTTTTCTTCGATGCCGAGCAGTTCCAGGGCGGGGACTTCAACATTAACACCCACGTTCCGAACCTAACTGGCCAACCTTCGGGCAACCCGACGGCTGTGGACAACACCCAGCCGGATATTGATCGGATGCAGGTTATCGGTAAGGCAATAATTGAAGCAGTGGACTACCACTACGGCACGGACTTTTTCCTCCATGTCAGTAGGCCCGGAGAGCTTACGCCGGATGGCAACAATTGGTTTTACAACGTAAGAGTGGAATACAGGACGGTCCGATTGGACAAATGACAAGAATTAATTTTAAATAGCCCGAAAGGGCATAAATCAAAAGTAAAATGGCAACACCAGTAACGGGTATTCAATCCCTTGAATTTGCTAACATCTCGAACGATGGCAGCATGCCAACCACTGGATTCACCAGCATCATAGACATCGCCATGGAGACGTTGACGTTCAACGTGCCAGAACAGGTGACAAATGATATCCGGGTGGAGGATAAGCCGGGTGTACGGTATGTGCTTCCGGGCGAAACCGATCCGGTGACATTGGCTGCACAATCCATTGACGTTGATGGCGCTATTGCCGCAGCATTGACGGGCGGCACATGGAACGCCGGAACTCAAACGTTCGACGCGCCAGCCGACAATATCATTGTATACAAGGCGTGGCGGATTAAATCGATTCCCTTCATGGGCAAGCAATTCCAATTGTTCATACGTCAGGCAGCCGTTTCGATAAGCATTCCTAACGTATTGACAAAGAATGGAATGTTGTCAATCGGATTTAATGCTAGGTCGATCACTCCGGTTGATGGCAGCGGTAACGCTGTGTCACCTTGGGGCTGGCAGATCGTAGACGTGCCTCCTACCACTTAATCGGTAGCCCCTTACCGGGTTGGCACACAGACAACATTGGCTGAAAGCGTTGGTAAGGGCGCGAGTAGGCCATATTTTAATCCTTACCAAAGATGGAACAAGACACTAGAAAGTCGGTCGTGGCCGCCGTAACACAAGAGCCACTATTCAGCCAGACAGTACCGACGCCAGCCAAAGGTCGGTTCGGCAAATTACTGCAACGATTGGGCTTGCGCCCACGCAGCCGTACAATTACCATCTACCCTCCATTCCCTAGCACCGTATTCAAGATCGCTGCAGCATTATTGGATATTAAGCCGATGCGCAAGCTGACGGAAAACAACGTGTATGAGGTGTTTTATGAACTAAATCACGACAATCTTGAAGCAATGCTGTCGATTGTTGCAATAGCCTCGCATAACGGCAAAGGCAAGCCAGATCCTACCCTACCTGAGTTCATTTCAAATCACTTCTCATACGCAGATCTTCGCAGGGCAATCGAAGCCGTCCACCGGGGGTTGGACGTAGAAAATTTTTTCGCCATTATGGCATCAGTCCGCAGCATAGGGATAAGCGATATGCTGGAGACAGAAGCCCCTGGGCCACACTCGGAGGGATTATCAAATACTACCGATTCGGATGGGACGAAGTGATGCACGGAATAAGCTGGCAAAATCTGTTGATGATGAATTCCACCATTCCACCGGTAGGGGAAGATGGGGAGAGCAGCACGGTCAAGCCGTCGGGGAAACCTATAAGCTTTTGGGACATGGGGCAGAAATTAATGCAGGGAAAGGGGGTGTGATATGAAAACGATAAAGAAAATAACAGGGGTATTATTTGTTTCCAGTCCTTTCATAGGGCTGGGGATACTTTGTGGGTATACCGGTAGGTTATTGGAGCTTTTGATAACATTGGTAATGGTTGCCGTGTTGCTCGGAGTTCTTTGGCTAGGTGTCAAACTTATGCTGGATTGATATGAAAATCGGAGTAGCCATAACCACTTACAACCGACCATCGGTAATAGGCCACAGCATCCAGCAATGGCGCAAATACCTGCCAAAGGGCGCAGCGCTGGTCGTGGTGGATGACGGTAGCGACGAGCCATTTGAAGGTGCTACTTATCGATTCCATTCCAATGCCGGGATAGCGGCCGCAAAGAACAAGTGCATCGAGTTATTGATGGACAAGGGATGTACCCACCTTTTCCTTGCGGACAGCGACACCTACCCCAAGGTGAAGGACTGGCATAAGTTGTATATCGATTCGGGCGCAAAGCACCTTTGCTTCACGTTTCCTGCCCTTTCAAATGGAAGGCCCAACGGCAGGCAGTATTTGGGTGAACGGGGCGGACTGGCCGAATACGGAAGCCCATGCGGATGTATGCTATACATTCACCGGGATGTGGTGGAAGCCGTTGGCGGTTTCGATGTTGATTACCCTCAATGGGGCTTTGAACACGTGGACTTCTCAAACCGGGCATTCAATGCGGGGCTGACACCATCCCGTTATCTCGATGTACCGAATAGCATACAATTCATCCACTCGATGGATTACCACAGCGAGGTGAGCGGATCCGTTGACAGTGCCACCCGGTCACTGACAATCCCGGCCAACAAGGAACGTTTCAGGGCGAGGGAGAAAAGCACCGAATACATGCCATACAACCACCCGTCGGAGGGCGTGGTACTTGCATCCTATTTTAATGCCAACCCCGACCCACAGCGCGGCACTACATGGATGCCGGACGCCGGGCAATTGCAACCGCTTATCAAGTCATGCGAAAAGGCCGCGGTTACACTAAAGATATTCCACGACTGCCTTCCGTGTGATGACGACGAGGTATTTATACGAGTCCCACAACAGCACGACTACAGTCCCAACGCGTACCGGTGGATGGTTTACCGGGCTTATCTGGAAGACAACCCGACAGATAACGCGTTCATGGTGGACAGCACGGACGTGGAGGTGTTGCGCAATCCTTTCTTATCAATCAATCCCAACCGGATATACGTTGGTGACGAGTATAATATGCAGGTAGATAACGGATGGATGCAGCGTTGTCAGGAGCCTTTTCTTGCTAGCCTAACTGATTACCGGGATGTGATTGAAGCCAACGCCATGGAGGTACTGCCAAATTGTGGCATCGTCGGCGGGTCACTGCGGATGGTGATGGAATACCTCGCTTACCGCGTGGAGTACCACGAGAAGTACACACACGGCATCCTGCAATCTACCGATATGGCCATCTTCAACTATATCCTTTGGAAGCATTTCAAAGGCAGGATGACCAGCGGTATAAAGGTCAATACCCGGTTTAAATGTGATGAATACAATAAAGTAAGCTTTTTCAAACATAAATGACATTCGACATGGAAGTATTGGAAATCAAACACAATGGGCAGGTATTACCACTGCGGTATACGGGACCTAATTGTATCAAGGAAATCAAAAAGACCGGCAATAAATTCTTTGAAATCGGCATGCTGGACGCCATTTCCAAACTACCATACAGGCGCGGCATCGCCATGGATATTGGAGCCAACACAGGTAATCACACGGTGTTTTTCAGTAGGTTTTGCAACTTCGATGAAGTATGGTCATATGAACCCAGCAAGGACACGTTTGAGGTGCTGAAAGCAAACGTGGCAGATCATTGCAAAAGAACGGTACGTCTTTTCAATTGCGCCGTTGGCGACAAAAAAGGAAAGGTAAATTTCAGCGATAATAAGGAAAACCCATCGGAGAATAAGGTGTTGCCCGGCCGTGGCAAAACTACTGTCCTTCCGATCACAACAGTGGTCACCGTCCGGCTCATGAAGATCGATGTTGAAGGATATGAAGCAAAGGTGTTGAAGGGTGCTCGCGGGGTAATTGACCGGGATAAGCCCGAATTATTCGTTGAGTGCCATGGAGATCCGGAGGAATTATTGAAGTTACTGCCGGATGGGTACAGGATAGTTAAGCGCTACAACAACGCGCCTACTTATCATTTTACCGCAAATGGGTGACATCCACTACATATCGCCGTATAGAACCGACAAAAATATAGGTGGCGGTATCAACTTGGCTATTCGGCAACTCAACCCGTTGCCAAACGACTGGATAGTACATGTTGACCAAGACGTTTGCTTCTTAAGGCCGGACAGCAAGAAGCAAATAGCTGAAGTACTGGAGTACACAGATTATGACGTACTTGGTTGCCTGACTAACCGACTATCGGGCACCCACCAGCTTTACCAGGGAGAGTTCAATGATTCCGGCGATATGCGGGAACATATTGCCATTGCAAACCACTGCCACGCAGGGGCATATGGTCGCGTCCTGCCAACCTCGATCAACATTGCCGCATGTATGATGGCCTTCCGTGTACGGACATGGTGGGATGTGGGTGGATTTAGTGAGAATTCAATAAGGTTTGACAGTGAATTCACCAATGACGTTATGCGGCGCGGCGGCAAGTTGGGGATAATGGCTGGAGTATATGTGTTCCACCTCTACAGGATGTGGTCTGACGATCCGGTTTGGGAGGTGGGGCATTTGCAATGAAATTTTGATTTAACCGATTTGGTTGCTACATTTACGAAAAATCGTGCAACCAATGGAAACCTATGAGGTACTAACTCTTGTTGTAGCTACTGCATCTTTAGTTACTAGTGTCGCAACCTTCAAAGTTGCTCAAGCAGCAAATAGGTCAAGCAAGGAAATAGCAAAGCGACAAGGCGTGATCGATCTACATGTACAGTGGAACGGAATTAATGATATTAACCTATCAAATCCGGTTGTTCCCGATGTAAAAAACGCTGTAAATGCATTGAGTCTAACGGCTTCCCTATGGAACCATGATGTTGTCCACAAGCCTATTATAATGCAATCATATTGGGATATATACAGAACGCTATACGATAAGCTTTACATACACAATGATGTAATTACCGGGTTAGGTAGAACTGGAAAATCTATGATTTCACCGGATATAATGAAAGCGTATCGAGAAATGGAAAGCTATGAACTTAGCAGAGTAGAAACATCTAAATTATAAACCATGACAGAACAAGAAGTAAAACAAAAAATTGATGATGCGCTAAGCGCGGTTAAAGAATATTCTAGCGGAAAAATCAGAAAAGGATATCAAGAGGGCGATATCAAAAAAGCGCTAGAAGAACTTAATGAAAAGAGGCACATATTGGGATCTGCCGGACAAACATGTCCTTCTTGCGGTGGGTCTGGGCGCATTTAATTTATAGCCCCAAAACGGGGCTTTTACTTTCCCTCCGGCCCCGTAAACTCGCACCAGTGGGTGACATTATCACCCTCTTGCCAAGCACCCCATTTCTCGCTCCAAAACTCAAATCTGTCATTAAAATATCTTCCGACTACAAAATCAATTAATCCGATATCAGCCTTAAAAAGGATATTCTCTTTGTTTTTATCCGATTTCGGCAACCTATCTTTTACGCTTATCCAGTTCATTCGTAAACTTTACCGTCAAACACTATCCTAATAATCTTACCAGCGCCATCGTTACTAAACTGTTCTGTTTTATAATCTACTGGGTCTAATTCAAATAATTGAGAAGCCGGAAGTGTGGACCGTTTGTATATTACATCGAATTCTGAATACACTTCATCTAAAACTCCATCATTTTCTAATTTATTTTTAATGGAATCGGTGAGGTTAGGAAGAATAGTAACGTCCCGTAAACTTAAATTTGGAGACTCAAAAAGCAATCTATTTAATTTTTCATCCATACTCCCAAACCTACACATTTCCCCCGACATTTCCAAACCCCATCTACTTCGTATAACGCACTCTGTTATACGAACATACACTACCCTACCCCACCCCTACTCGGTAGTTTTGTGGTATGGCAGAAGTCCGGTGGAAAATTACCGCAGATGATAGTGAAGCCCGCAAGAAATTGCAGGGTATCAAGAAGTTGCAGGACGACCTCCAAAAGCAGGGCGAAACCATCATCAGGCGATTGAAGGAAGCGGGAAGTGGGGCTGGAAAAGGGGCCAATTACAAACAAGAATCCGATTCAGCGAAAGCTGCTGCCAAAGCGACCGAAGAATTGGCCAAGGCCCGGCTTGCCGAAGCGCAGGCGCGGCAATTTGCTGCCAATGCCTCCAAGCAGGATCGTGAAGCCCAACTGGCTTTCATGGATGCAATCCGTAAAAGCCGACTTGAAATACAAGCCAATCGGGAAGCGCAAGCCAAAGCCAATGCAGACCTCATAGCGGGGCGCAAAACCCTTCAAGACTACCGGATTGAAATGGCTAAACTCAATCTGGAAGAAAAGAAGCGTCGTGATGCCGAACGGGCGGCCAAAAAAGCACTCAACGAAAACAGCCAATACCAACAGCTTAACAAGGCGCTCGGCGAACTTCGCCGCCAAAGCAAGGATGTGCTGGCTGAAATGTTCCTGCTCGAAGGGCAAGGCAAGAAAAACACCATAGCGTATAAGCAGCTGGCCGACCAAGCCCGTGGACTGGTTGCTCAAACCCAGTACCTCGATAAGGGGTTGAAGAAGATTGATGCTTCGTTGGGACTACACCAACGGAATGTAGGCAACTATCGTTCAGCCCTGGATGCCCTTTCTCCCATGTTCGCCCAATTGAACGGGCAGTTAGCTGCTATGGGCATCAACATAACCGAGTTATCCGGCAGCAAAAACGTATTCAGGGAGCTAGGCGCTCAATTCGCTATATTGGGCAAACAGGCCTTAATGTTCCTTGTGTCCCCCATTGGACTGGTCATAACCGCCCTCGCGTCACTGTACGCCCTCATTCGGGGCAATGCAAACACAGTCATCCAATTCAATGCCGGATTGCTTAACGTAAGCAAGACCACAGGAATTGCAGGCGCCCAACTTGATAAGCTTGGGGATAGCCTTATAGGTTTATCCAGACGACTGGAGGTTGTTGGCACGGATAAGTTACTGGAATACGCCACCGTAGCGGGGCAGTTGGGTGTAAAGGGAACCGCTAATATTCTCGCTTTCACCGAAGCGCTGGCAAAACTGGAAACCGCGTCCGATATTCAAGGCGAGGAAGGCGGCTCTAGTATTGCGCGCCTGTTGACGCTTGTTGACGGTGGGGTGCAAAACGTTAAGGCTTTCGGGGATGAGATCGTAAACCTTGGGAACAACTTCGCTGCAACCGAGGCTGAAATATTAGAAAACGCCACACAGATAGCCCAAAACGTCGGGATTTATAAGATAGGACGGCAGGAGGTATTGGCTTTCGCTACCGCTACCAAATCCGTTGGTATAGAGGCAGAGCTTGTCGGATCAACCTTTGGCCGAACATTGGGTCAGTTTGAGAAGATTATCCGCACAGGCAAGGGACTAGCAGACCTGCTTAAGGTAGTAGGCGGGAATGAGAAAGAATTGGCCCAGAGATTCAAGACCGATGCATCCGGCGTATTCGTTGACTACATCCGAGGATTGAATAATATCAACAAAGCTGGCGGATCCGTTAATGCCGCATTGACGAAGACAGGGGTTGTAGCGATAAGGGATCAGCGTGTTATCGCTTCCCTCGCAAGCAACGGATTCGATGTCCTTACCGACGCCATGAATAAAGCAAGCGATGCTGCCGGGGCGATGGATCAGGAATTCGCCACCAAGGCGGCTTCACTTGAAAACCAGCTCGGCAGGATCAGTACAGCCTGGAATAACCTCGTGTTGTCAATAGAGAATGGACAGGGCGTATTAGGCAGGTCCGCGTCATGGATGGCGGGACAGCTGGCAGACCTGTTGGAATGGGTAAACAAGCTGGTCACTGCTACATCAGCCAATGAATTCATTACCCGGTTTAATCCATTTTCCAGCGGACAGGCGTCAGCTGATGCGATACGCAATGCAAATACCGCCCTGAGGGAAACGGTAGACGTTATCAAGCAAGTTCGTGATGTCGACCTATCCAATGCGAATGCAAAAGCATTGACAGAGCAAATTTCGCTTATGGACGGTGCATTGCAGGCGGCTCACAAGCAGATTGAGGCAACTGACAAGGCTATCAAAGAAGGGCTGTTGAAAGAGGGAAGTGGTGAAGGATTGAAACGGGCAACCAGCGATCTTGAACAACTTAAACGGGCAGCGGAACAATTATTATCAACTAAGCCGGCCGAGACTGTATCCGAAGCCATTGACCCAAATACAGAAGAACTAACGAAGGAACAACAGCGCGCCCGGGAAGCTGCTTTGAAGGCTCAGCGCGACCTGCAGAAACAAATCGATGAAATGAACCGCGCCTCCCTTCGCGCCACACTGGATAAAGACGAGCAGGAAGTAGAGTCGGTTCGGGAGAAATACAGGAAGATAAGGGAAACCATCGAGGCATTCCGCAAAGACCCAAAGAATAAGGGGTTGGCGGTTGACGCCAGTGGACTGTCATCCGCTGAATCACGTGAGGTGGCACAGGTCAGGTACAGGCAGGAAACCACGGAACTTGTGAAGTCGTTAGGGGTGCAGCGTGAACTATGGCAGGAATACGAGTCGTGGCGGCTGGAATTGGGGGAAGAATCGGCGCGACAACGCTACAGTAATGAATTGTCCGTAATTGACAACTTCAAAGCAAACATTAAACGGGAAATCGCTTCCATTGGCGCACAGCTTACGGCAGCACTGGCAGGTGGACCGGCCGCCGCCACACTAACCGGAGCTGAGTCTGAAAGGTTGAAGCAATTACAGGATCTGCTCAAACAAATCACCGACCAGGAGCAGAAACAACGGGATGCAAATCTTCGGCGTGTCCTTACCGACTACGCCAGTTTCGAAACCAAGCGGGTGAGACTTCACAAACAGGCCGATGAAGATATGGAGTTGCTTGACGAGGACGGGAGGAAACGCCGGAAGAAAGCGTTGGATGACGAATTGCTTGAACTATACCGGACCGAGATTGAGGGAAAGGAACGGTTTAAGGATTTTATGAAAGAAGCGGATACCGCCGGATCGTCATTAGCCCTATCGGCCATGAAACATGCTAGGGACTATGTCGAGACCCTGGTCGATAAGATGAAAATAACCCCGGCTGAAAAAGCCAGGCTACGTAAGGAATTCGGGGAGTTTTTCAGTCAGGGGATCGCAGCGCTCGAACAGGAGAATTTCGGTAACGTAGCCAACTTAGTAGACGGATTCGGTCAATTAGTTACATCGGCATCGGAGTTCGACGGGACCATGTCTAACGCTCTAAAAACCGTAGGTAACATGGTTAACCAAGTTGGACAGCTGTCTCAAACACTTAGTCAAACCTTGGGTAAGGCAGGCGACAGCTTATCAAAAGGAGGAGGTTATGCGGCTATTATAGGCGCAGTCTTGTCGGTAGCTAGTGCAATTTCCGAAGGTTTTAACCAAGCTAGACAACGAGCAAACGGGGAAGTTCAAGCTAATTTTGAATTACAAAACGACAGACAACTGCGCGCCACCGAGGCAATTACGCGCGCTTTGGAAATGCAACTGGACCTGATCAACGAAATATATGGGGCCGACCGATTAAATAAGTACGCTGATAGCCTGGAAGGTATCAAAAAGAATTGGCAGGACATCAATAGGCAGTTGGATGGGCGGCTGATGATGACCACCGATAATTTCACCAACAGCATTCTTGCCCGGATAAACAACGGAGAATCAGCCAAATCAATCTTGAAATCGTTCAGCGTTGCGTCGAGCGAATATTATCAGGCTGGCAACATATTGGACAACATTAGTCGGTTTGATAGGCTTTCGTCGCTACCAGAGGATATTACGGAAGCCCGGGAAGAATTAGCAAAACTACAGTACCAAGCAGCACTTGGCAATGTTGACGATTACACGCAAAAATTGATCGACCAATTAGCCTCGCAGATTGATCTGTACGATCAAACCATGAATAGGCTGAGGGAGGAAAACACCGGCAATGCATTCAGCTCTATACTGGATGATATAAAAGGCCTTTTCCGAAATAACGGTGCTGATTCAGCAGAAGCATGGACGCAAAGCTTTAATAAGATTCTTGAAAACTATATGATGCAGAAGTTTTCTAGAGAATGGCTAGACGAAAGGGTTCAGGATTGGTATTCTGTCTTTGATGAATTTGCCAAGTCTGATGGGCTGGATGAAGATGAGCGAAAGGAACTTCGTAAGCAATGGGACGAAATTCAACGAGAAGGACAGGGGCGACTTGATGAAATCAGAGAGACATTAGGCCTGGACAACGACTCCCAATCAAACCCAAACACTTTGCAAGGCGCATACGCCCGCGCATCTCAGGAAAGCATCGACCTGTTGGCTGGACAGACCGGAGCAATGCGCCTACATCTTTACGAGCTGGTGAAGCTGGCATCTGCCAATAATAGCAATACGGTAAATCAAATAGACATAATGAATGGGCAATTAAATGCACTGATTGCCATCGAAAGGAACACAGGGGTTACAGCACAACACAGCATGGAGTATCTACCCTACCTAAAGTCGATGGATACGAAGATGGGAGATAGCCTAGGGCTGCAGTTGCGGGCCGCCGGAAAATTTGGATTCTAATATGGCACTTGGAGCATACATACTAAATGGGAAGGACCTTTTTGGGGTGTTCGGGGTAACCGTCCAATCCGGAAGCGGCACATTCCTTTCGTTTCCTGAACGTAAAGGCTCGTTGCAACATAATTGGAGTGATCAGGACGGTTTGGATATTGACTTATCCGCGCCAAGGTTTGAAGCTCGGGACTTCCGGCTTCAATGCACGCTTATCACCAATAGTAGAAACGACTTCTGGACGAAATATAACGGTCTGTTTACGGAGCTGTCCGCCATGGGGACTCATCAGTTATACGTTGAGGATTTGGATAAAACCTATACGCTATTCTACAAAAATCAGGCTAATCTACGGAAGCTAACGAGCCTGCAAAACTCACAGATAGGTGTTTCATTCGACTTGATATTCGGGGAAACAGACCCGATGGACAATATAGAGGCGGTGTACCTGGTGGACGATCAGGACAGATACTTAATAGCATAGTTGTGGTAACGATATACGCATATAACACAGGCACGGTGCGGGCAATTGTTGAACCCGCGGAAACTGTCGCTCAATCACGCGAGGCGCTTGGTGCCGATATTGTGCAATTGGTATTCGATCTGCCTTTCCATGTGCATTTCGCTATCGGCGACTATGCTACCATATTCGGGGCAAGATATTACCTCACTACCTACCCTACCGTATCAAAGGAGGGCACGAGAAACTACACATTCACCCTGAATATGGAGGGCGAGCAGCACAAGCTTGGGCGGGTGCAGTATCAAAAACCCAACGGGATAGGCCAATTCCTCGATTCCACGTTCTTCATAAATTCAACAGCCGACACGTTCATGCAGTTACTCATAGACAACATGAACCGTGCATTCCCGGATGACGTATGGGAATTGGGGTACGTTGTGGCTGATGGGACGGTGAAAAACATACCGTTCGACGGAGTGAACTGTCTGGAAGCGTTGAATACACTGGCAGAGTCATTCGACACGGAATGGCTTGTTGAAGGCCGGAAGATACATCTTTACCGGAAGTCGTCGGGTACCGGGCTGGTGTTGCGTTACGGGGAAGATGAAGCCCTGTACAGCATTACCCGTCAGCCACAGGACAACAGCAACCCTGTGACACGCCTTTTTGCATACGGAAGCAGCAGGAATTTACCATTCAACTACAGGAATGGAGCTACCAAGCTGCGTTTGGGCGCCCTCACCTATGTGGATAAATACATTGATCAGTTCGGACTATGGGAAGATTCAGTGACGTTCGACGACGTGTATCCAAAATTCGTAGGAGAAGTAACAGCCGTGGATGCAGGCGATCCGCTGAAATTCTCAGACACTAACCTGCCTTTTGATATTAACGCGCCAGGTATATTGGTTGACGGACTGTCCGCCAAGGTGGTGTTCGAGACCGGACAGCTTGCGGGATACGAACTGGAATTGACGTCATTTGACAATTCTACCAAAACATTCACGGTAAAGAAGAATTCAAAGGAGACCGCTCTTGACATACCGGGCGACGAAATACGTCCGGCTGTTGGCGATAAATACATTGTAGTGGATATACGCATGCCCAACCAGTTCGTACAGGCGGCGGAAGCCGAATTGCAGCAACGCGCTAACGATTGGATAGACGAACAGGTGTTGGCCCAATTGCAGTATTCGGTCGTATGCAACCCCCTTTATTTCAAATCCCACGGTATCAATCCAAAATTAGGCGATTCGGTCACGTTGATAGATACAGCCATGGGTATTAATGAGCAGTTGCGGGTGGTGAAATTCACCCGGAATCTAAGACAGCCGAGCGTATACACCATTGAACTGGCAAGGAAAGCGAAGTCTAACCCATTGGTCAAACTTTTAACAACTATACAATAATGGCAGACGATCACATAAAGGTTAAGCTCCCGCAGCTTCCGCTGTATTCCGGTACGGTGAAGAACGAGGATATGGTATATGTGTGGGAGGACGCCACAGGTGTGTTGAAGCATGCAACCGTAGGCCAGCTTCCGTTCGGTCAAGGCGGCGGTGGAGGACAGCCGTTATTGGGCAGCCCTTTCAAGGTTCGTGTCGGGGACGCACAAGTAACCATTTCCGGGGGCAACACAACAGTGAGTGACGCTAGGCTAGCAGGCAAGACAGACTACCCCGTCAGTAGCTCTCAACTGAACAATTCGGTATTCAGGGATACTGAGCTTACCTACGACGATGTGAACGGAACCGTGACAATCCTTGATTTTGAATTACAGGCGGGCGAGGTACTGGTATTGTATCCTGACGGTGTAGCAGGAAGCGGAGGCGGAGGCGGATCACTACAACCAATATTGGATCGTATCGCCGCTCTTGAAGCCATGATGGCTCCTTTCACTCCTACAGGCAGCGGTGAAAATGGTGGGCGTGTATGGTGGACAGGATCAACTGATGATATCCCGGTAGGATGGATAATTGATGAGGATTGGGAAGGGGTGGTCCCGGTTGCCCTTGATCAGAATGATAGCGATTTCAACACCATAGGTAAAACAGGTGGTGGTAAATCACATACCATGCAAGCCCAACACATGCCGCCGCACTCACATGGACTTGGGGGCAATGTTATCAGGCTTTCGGGCGGCACCACCCCATCGGGCGGCGGTGACACAAGCAGGAGGTCATTGCCCAACGGACAGTTTGACTACATAACGCAAACCGGTTCAGCCGGAGGCAGTGGGGGGTCTGCACAGGCATTTTCTTTAATGAATCCATATCGCGTAGGGTGTTGGATTAAATATGTGGGGGTATAAGATATGGCACTATTAGAATACAGGAGGGTTACGGATTTTAACCAGTTGGTTAAGGACATCAATGTGGAGATAACAGACCTGTTTTATGTGCCTGTTTTCGATTCATTCGGTGACTTGGGAATAGGCGACGGGGACCCCGACAAACCCGGAGCCATCGCCGGATACATGGATGGTGATGAATGCAAATTGGCTATCTACAACGGTGATGGCACTTGGTCGTCTGTTGGTGGATCCCCTTCCCCCACCCGCACCCCCGATCCTTCTTTAAACTTCGCTACTACTTCTGCAGACATGGAATCATCCCATCCTACAGCAGCTATTGGAGATATATTTTACAACGTAGACGGAACAGACATATACGTAGCAACTAAAATAGCTACTGGTATTTGGCAGATACAGCAATCAGGAACATGATGAAACGACTAATATACACTTTAGCCGTACTCCTTGGAAGCCTTGGGGTACAGGCACAGACGGCACAGCCTAATTTGCCCAGCGGGGCGGAAAGGTACAGTCAGACACTTTGGATATCACCGGATTCAACTCTTTGGACGGGGAAGGGCGGGAATTACACGAACATTGGAAGTTGGTTCAAGACGGACAGCCTTAACAAGACCCGTCAGAAAGCATTCGCTTTGGATGTGACCGATTTCGGTGCCGTAGGGGATAGCTCCACCATCAATACACAGGCGTTCTACGATGCTTTCGACTACGCAGTGGCCAATGGATTCAGCAACATATACATACCGGAAGGCGTATATCTTATAGATTCTGTTGTTGTGTTGCCGAAAGACCTCTCTATGTTTGGTGAGGGGTACGGTAGCTGCCTAATCCCCGTGGGCGATTCAATTAATTACATATCAGATATTCAGGGGTCAGCAGTATTTCTATATAACGCTGGAATCGATAATTTGATAGGCGGAATATCTAACACTATCGCTAAGGGGCAGAATTACATAAAGGATTCGGGGGCATCCTCGGTGTTCATGACAGGTGATGTTTTAAAATTAGTAGACACCGCCGATTTCAGCTTCTCGGGTTATAGAGCCGAGTACAAATTAGGAGAATACTTCACGGTAGTAAGCAAATCTAATGACACACTATTCCTTGATCATCCCGTCAGCGACGACTACACAAATATACTGTCTACCGTAATTTATAAAAGCGATTTGTCAAGATCCGGATTATCTGATTTACGAATAGGCACGTCGTCAGCAAGCCCGGGCGTTCAGAGAGTAATATTTGAAGATGTGGGGTTCACGGAATTCTATAACCTGGATATAACCGGCTCCAGGCATTACAATATAAGAATAAGCGGTGCTTACAACGTAAAGATTGATAGGATATACTCCAGGCAGACCTTTCCAACGCCGGTAGGCATTGCGGAGACTCAATACGCGTTGCAGTTAAGTGGGGCCCAGAATTTTATAGTGTCAAACAGTGAGTTATATGCTTATAGGCATGCTTTCACTGGCGCTAACATAATATGGCGTAACGATGTAATTCTAAGGCACGGGACTATATATAATACAAGGATGTTCAGCAAGGTGCAACATGGAGCCGATCTTCACGGCGCCTCGTCTGATGTAACATTCGACAACGACATTATGACGGGTTGTTTGGTCAGGGGTAGGTCTCACAAGGTCATAAACAGCACAATCTACACACCTCCATCATTATTACCTGAAATGGCGTTAAAGTCTAGCGAAATAAAGCAAATTGATTTTACAATAACAAATAATAAAATATACTCTAGGGATGTTTTCATGGAGGTTCAACCGGTTAATGTGTCTGTTTCCAACGGCAGCGGGCAGTATCAGCCAGATACCGGAGGCGTTTTTAAATTTTCAGAAAACATACTAATAAGGATAGGACAAGATTCTTCAACTGCCAGTAATGTGGCGTTCAACATGACTTATCAGCGTCCGTTAATTAAAGATTTAGGTGTGACGTTCGACATATCTGATAATGACATTATATGTCGAAACAGGGTTCCGCAAGTCTTTCGGATATTCGGAAACAGCGGATACAAGGCTGGCGCGGCTTACTTAAAAAATAACAATATGTCAGGCGTCCTCCTCTCCATTGATTACTTAAATAAAGTATATGTTGCCGGCAACTCGATGGAAGATAACCCATGGAACGCCGTTACAGCACAAAATACTGACATAGTGGTAATATCCGGCAACACTGCCAATAATATCTGTGTGGAGAATCCAACTTCAAACAGCAATAAATGCTTCGCATTAATAAGGCAGTGCGGTTTTTTGGTAACCAACGGAAATTTGGTATTAAATACAGGATATGCAACAAATAGTATCAGGCACGAGACGGTCACAAGCGTGGTGTCTGGAGAGAATTATTTCAACAACCTGCAACCTTTTTACAGCGGAGTTTCTGACATTAAATTCCCATCCTCCAGTCAGCTGAAAGTTGAATCTCTTAACATTGCACCAACATCCGCAACGGATACCGGAACTGTCGGGGATGTGCGTATTTCAAGCGGATATATTTATGTCTGCACGGCCACCAACACGTGGGTACGTGCGGCACTTACAACTTGGTAATCATGAAAACACTACTCCAACGTCTCCTTAGCGAGACACCGAAATTTTGGAACCGCCTTGCAAAGATCGGGGCGGCACTTACAGCCATCAGCGCGGGGCTGCTCGTGGCACCCGAAACCGTCCATATACCTGATTGGCTGCAAAGCGCGGCAGGATACGCAGCTACGGCCGGATTTGTGGCTACCCTATTGGCTAAGGCTACTACTACGGATAATGAATTGTCAAGGAAATGAGAATTAATCCGAAATCAGCCATCTACGCGGCACTTGCACTTAGCATTGCCGTTTGGTGGCTTGGCATAACACTGGTAAGATGGCTAATATCCTTGCTTTAGCACCCAAAATAGCCCGATTAGAGGGCGGATATGTAGACGATCCAGTAGACCGTGGCGGCTGCACCAATATGGGCGTGACCATCGGAACCTATCGACTTTACGTAAATCCAAACGGCACATGTGCTGACCTCAAAAGAATGACATATGACCAGTACGCGTTGGTGCTTCGTAAGTATTGGGATAGGTGGAAAGCAGACGAAATAGACAGCCAAAAGGTAGCGGATATCTTGGTGGATTGGGTGTACCATAGCGGCACGTGGGGTATCCGTATCCCGCAGCAGGCATTGGGCGTGAAAGACGACGGGGTTGTTGGTCCAGTTACGTTAAAGGCGGTCAATGCCCGTTGCGCCAATGAGCTGCACGCTAAGCTATGGCATGCCCGTAAGGAGTTCTTAGAGGGAATTGTCAAGCGCACACCGTCGCAGAAGAAGTTCCTGAAGGGATGGATGAACAGACTTGAAGCATTTAAATAAAACATACTACCAAATGGACAATCCTGCATTCGACGAAAAGACAGCAAAGACAATAAGCAAATGGCCGCTGGCAATAACGGTGATGATTGTAACGGCACTGTTGACAACATTTGTCAACAAGCTGTTCGATACCACCGACGACCGCAGTGCTGAATGCATGGAGCAGGTCATGTACCTGCGTGAACGGGTATCCAAACTTGAAAGGCAGGTAGACCAATACACTACCGCAATAATGGCCAAAGACGGACAGATAAAGAAACTGGCCGATAGTCTGGCCACGAAAGGAGGTTAAAATGAAGAACGTACTAATTTTCATATTACTGGTCATAGTGGCCGCGCTGGTATGGTGGATATTCACCCATCCGCCGAAAACCGATTCCCCTATCGAAAAACAGGCTAAGGAAAACGTCCGTGTAGAGGCCGAAATAATCAGCCGGAAGGTGGACGAGAAAGGTATCGAGGCGGTGATTATGGAGGAAACCGAACACGTGCTTACGCAGGCAGGGTTGAAGCAGGTGACCGATAGCGCCCGCATCATCGATTCCCTCCAAAAACTCGCCAATAACCGCTTAATCAGCTACACCGCCGCACGTGCCGAAATAAGGCGATTACAGGCCGAAATGGAAGAGACCGACACATCCTTCACCTACAGCGACAAATGGCTCACGGTGGACGTTACCAAGCCCGTTGGGGGTAAACCCGCACTGCTCAACAGTACCTACAACGCTGAATTGAGTTGGATATGGTACAGGGAACGGAAGAACATCTTCTCCCCTTTTAGGACTTACGGAAGATTCAGCCTGAATGACCCTAACGCAAGGATACTCGGAGTTAAGCACATCAGGATCGAACCACCCGTCAAGACCTTCGGACTGGACGTACTTGCGGTAGGCGAATACTACCGTAATACGGCACTGTTAGGCGGGGGGATCAGCATGGATATTGGCCGATTCCGGTTGCAGGGCAATTACCTGTATGACCCGTCCGACAATAAATGGTATCCGGCATTCAGGGGTGGGTGGAAGTTGGTTTCGTTTTGATTTATCCCGTCTTGTCGCTAACTTTGTTAGCATGGAACGTTACAAGGGAACACTTAGCATATTCTACCGAGGTAAACTTCGGAAGATACCGTACAGTTATTTCGTAAGCAGCGGTGATCCTGAATTCGTTATCGACGACAAAAACGGGCATTCGTACCATTTCAGGTTGCTGTGGGGCAAATGGGAGCCATGTGGAGGACTTACGGGGCTGATACCGGAGGACATGAAGGAAATGCTGTATGAGAAATTCGAGGAGATATTTGCAAACAAATAACCCCCTGCCTAAGCAAGGGGTCGCCCCTAATGGGGTTAAGGGGCTATCAACCTAAACCGATGCTAAGATACTAAAATCAATCCGATGCGTCAAACCTTTTTAAATCAGCCTGATATTTTCTCAATTGCCTAACCAAATTGGCTTTCTCACTGTTCAGGACGGCCAACCTGCGCTGCGTGAAATAGATGTTCACGTTGATCTGATCGCGCGTCACCTCCATGGGTTGTCCGTTTGCTTCTACTGTTATTGTTTTCATATCTGTTCAATTAGTGGCTTCACTTCCAATTCCCGTCCACTCAAAGCAAACACCACATTCTGCAATTCATGGACGTAATTCGGCGATACCTTAAGCGTCTTGATGTTGTCTACAAGGAATAAGTTCCTATTAACATCGTGCCAAATCTTCACGCCATCCTGCTCATAGGCCATGTAGATTCCTTCTACTCCATCCGCGACAAATCCCATTCTTTCCATACATTCGGGGGTCAGGGGTATCCCTTCCAGCCACCGGCTGTCAATGTAACTGCGTTTGACATACGGTTGCCCGGTGGTCTCGCTGATTGCTGTGTACTCAACCTGTGCGCGATCTTCGTAGATGCGGGTGACTTTTCCGGGCGTCTTGCTGTTTACGAGCACGATGTTGCCTAATCTAAGGTCTATTGCTTCAATTGCCATAAGTCCTCCCTTCTTCGATAATCTGTTCCCATGCCCTCATACGAAGGCAATATTCACCGTATGTCTTAGGATCTGACGGCTCCATTCCTATTAGCTTCTCAGCTGCTGCACACCTGCGCTTCCAGTACTCCACACCTGTCATATGTGCCGCGTGGCGGGCTATCTCGTCAAGTTCGCTATCCAGTAGGGTTAATCCGTGTTCGCTGCTCATGTAGGAGAATAGCGGGTAGCGGGGGTTGTCCATAATTATTTCCTTTCGATTTTACCGCAATGCTTGCAGCGTTTGTATTTGCTTATTTGATCTTGGTCGGGGTCGTGGTCAACCCATTCATGTTTGGTATAGCCGCACATTTTCTGTACATGCTTATCCCAACGCCTTTTTTCTTCTTTCCAATTCATCCCTCCCTCCCCAATAACAGACAGCGTTCACGGCATAGTACGCGGGATTGGGCGGCCTCCCACTTAGCTAAATCATCCAAGTAACCCCAATAGAAGTCTTTGTTTTCTGGCTTAGGGGTTGACTGGAATGTATACCCCTCGGCCACAATAGCGCTTTCAATATCGTCGATCGGTGTCACTCGGGTAGATGCAGATGGGTAATGCACATACCGTTCGTTATACTTGTTGTAATATTGTCCTGTTATGGCGGCAACGTCGTCGGAGGTCACCTCACTAAGCATCCCTATTATTCGCCAGTTGCCGGGAGGGAGTGGCACCCATTCCGTTTCGTCCATACCGTAGGATTTTTCTCCGCCATTTATATCCCAAGTCAAATCCTGACCGTAGGGTATAACAGATTGATTAGTTTCGATTCGAGGGAATTTAGCCCCCTCCGGCAATTCAACCAACAGAGCCTTGCCTTGTAGTAGTGGTATTTGTTTCATGCTGATTCTATTTTGATGATATGCTTGATGTTTATCAGTAAGAAATCATTCGCCCAATTTCCCTCTTCGAAAAGAACTTTATCAGTACCCCGTCTGCCCCTATAAAATAAGTTGTCGGCAAACTCCTTTCCGTTGTGTCTGTAGGTTAATTTTACATAACCTCCAACCGATGGCTCTATTTTGGCGAAGTCTTGCTTAGTCATTGTTTACCTCCTGTTTAAGTGCTTCATCAGCTATTTCAATTAATCCATCCGTATCGGGGCTTCCTGAATATGTATTGGCTATCCTCTCCAAAGCTTCCCTGTATTTGGTAAGTTGGGATTGCATCGATTCGATTTCTTGTCGATGTCTAACTTGTTCGCATGGCGTACCCATAAGCTTATCATACCACTCTACCAAAGAAGTATACTTAGCCATGTAATGGTCATGTTGTGCTTTTGGCACCAACCCCCACTCCCCAGGATTTTCGAGGATGGTTTGGGCAGCAGCGGTGAACCCATCGAAATAGCTTGCCCTAGCTGGGTAGTACATCACCTGGTCACGGTCAGCGCTTTTGATGGCCGCCTGTTCCAGCTTTTGTTTTATTTCCTGATTCATTTCTTTAGTGCTTTTTCTATCCGTTTAATAATAGGTTTTGTCGCTCCAAACGGACTGTTTACCGCCTTAATGGCTTTTAATGCGTATTCACAGATTTCCTCCAACTCCTTCACTCTTTCACGTAATTCATCCCTGTTCTTTACTACGCTATCGTAAACAGCACTGTATTCACTGTTCTCCCGTTCGATGTCGGCTATTTGGTTCCTTAACTCCGCGTTCTGTTGGTCGGAGTATTCCTGCATGGCATCAATCACTGTGCTGTCTGGCCATAGATCTGTTTTTAATTCGTGATCACAGCCAATAGGGTGATAGGTAGCTAAGATCTGCTGTGCTGTTTTTTGTTCTTTCATATCTCCTCGTTATTTGGCAATACAACCCGCCTACCAGCGGATCCGGTTATTTTAATCAGCACTTTGTCAATCGCCTCCCCATCGGTAGACTGCCTACCAACCTCACAAGCTCTTAGATAAGCTTCTACAAGGGATGATTTGAGTATCTCGATGTCGGAGGGGGTAAGCTCAACCACCCTGTTATCCGTCACCAGATCAACCTCCATGCGGAAGGTTTTGCGATCGACGTTGGTTCTTCGTATTTCTCCGGTGGCAACATCTTTGTATTCAATAATGGTCATGAGGCGTCCGGTCACCTCAAACACCTTCCCCCGATGCTTGTCGGTGAAGGTGAAGCGCTGGCCTACTTGTAACTCGTGGAGTTTCATATGTAAACAATGAAGTTATGAGAATGATGTAACGACTGTTCTGATTTGCTGGCAATCTCACGATACGACAAGTTGCCTGTTTTCACTGATTTCACTTTTTTTGACCTGCCATTAATGTGTTTTCCAATAAAAAAGCTGTCTCCAACTTTCAGCTCATCAAAACTTATTTGTTTTCGGTTGTTAACAGCAAAGTGATTGTATCTTGCCATCTTTTCTATCTCCTTTCTAAGTGATTATTCAAACTTTGTCCTTTCAAGTTCAGCCCGAATACCCTTGTATACGTGGAATCCGCTTGGCCTGTATTCTTCCTGCGCGTTTTCCGGTAACAAGTAACCAAGAGCAAAGGCTAACCGCTCCTCCGTTTGGGCTATCTCCATGCCTAAAAAATTCATTTCAGCACTCAAACGCTGTGTCTGCTTATGCGTCAGATCGCCTGACGTGTAACGGTCGGATAGCTTGTCTCGCTTATCGATCAACTGCTTCAACCTAACGGCTTGGTTTTTTATGTAGTCCTGTCTTTTCATCTTCCTCTTTATTTTAAGGCTGTTTAGCCTTGGGTTAAAAAACGGAGGGGTGAGGCCTCCGTTAGACTGCAATCCTATAAAGACCATATTCTTTAGCCGCTGTTGACCCCGGCTGAATTTCAAACTTACTGTTGAAATTAAACATATCAATTATGTCAACTGAATTAATAGCATCGTCCACGATTATGGAGTATCCGTCAAATCCATGGATGATGTTTTGAACAAACGCCTTGTTTATCGCACTAATAGCTGATAGGCGTTGCTCCGAGTTTCTGAATGTGATTCTGTAGTATTTCATTTCCATTTCCTTAATTGTTCCCTACAAATGTACAACTATTGTTTTACAATCACAAATATTTGTAAAACTTTTTTTGTACAATTTTTTATCATACCTTTGCCTGCATGAAGGCAATGGAATACCTTAAAAACAGCCGGGCCATTAACGCAAGCGTGATAGCCGAAAAGATGTGGCCGACCAACAAGACAGCCAAATCCTACATGAGCCGGAAACTCAACGGTGAACGCCCGTGGACGGATAAGGATGAACAGTTGGCTATCAAAGTGCTTCATGATCTTGGCGTTGAATTATCCGAACTTTAATAAACCGGCTCCGGTATTTCCTCTACAGGTCGCCAGTGTGAGTAAAACACAGCATGCCACTTATCCGAATCAAATCCGCCATGGTAGTGAGACTTCTCATTCCTTTTATTATCTCGTCTCTTGAATAGGTACTTACCTACACGCTTCGGCAAATCACCCGGCCCGTCTATCCGCGTCCAGCCTCGGTTATTTTCGATGCCTTGAAGCGCGATAGGCCTAACGCCATTGATACCTACAACCATTCGTTTTACTTCTAGATTCATCTGGCTGGCGTTAAAACCATGCATCTTGCCTACTGGATGCACCCATCCATTCTTGTCTGCGCACTCCATAATAATATCGATATTGTGATCGGTTCCTTTGATCGACTCTATCCACGCCTTGCGTATAGCTGATTGTTTGGGGGTCATATCAATTTGTCTATCGATTACTTAAATTACTTAACCATAAGTTTAAGTAAGCTCGGTTCGTGAACAAAAGCCTCCCAATCAGCATGATGTACTCTCGCATCTATTATGCACACAACGGAATCTTTTATCTTAAACTTTACTTCAGCTTTATCAACGCATTCCTGTATAGCTTCGTTGACTGCTTGTTTCATGGCTTCTAATGCCCAAGTTTGAGATTCATAACCGCCATGCTGATTGACTATTTCTATTAATCTTTCTCTGTCATTGTTCGTTATTTTTAAGGCGTTCTATGGCTTTAAAAATACCTAATGCTATTTGCGGCACAATTGCGTTTCCGAATCCATGCAACGATTGTCTAACCAAGTCAGAGGGTAGCCCATCATCCACGCATAAAACTGGGGGTTGATCCTGCCAGGCACCCCCCCCCATAATCTGTACAGATGCTCCGGCAAACTCCCAGGTGACCGGTGATGCCTCTTCGTGTACATTTGAAAAGAAAGTCTGTCCCTGTTGCAATCTGATGCTGTTGGGGTAAGCAACCAAATACAACCTGGCGCGGTGATGGGGCGCACCGACATCTGACGCGCGGCAAACTCTCCATTCTGCATTGTACCCCATTCTGGATAATTCGGTGAGTATTTCGCTAAAGTCTGCCCCTTCGTTAGTTTTAAGAATGTTTGCAACGTTTTCGGCCACCACGTATTTTGGTTGTATTTCGGAAATAGCTCGAAGCATTTCGTAGAATAGTCCTGTGCGGCCCGCTCGCAGCCCCTGTTGACCTTTGCCGTCTTGCTTGGCAATACTGGCGTCTTGGCATGGGAAGCCCCCTGTAAGCACGTCGATTCGGTGCTTGTAAATAGTGAAGTCTGTCGTTGTGATGTCTCCATGACTTATTGAATTAAATATTATTTCTAGGTGTTTTCGTTTCGATTCTATCCATTCGCAATGGAAAACGTTCTCCCACCCCATCCATTGGGCTGCCAGATCGAACCCACCTATACCGCTGAATAGACTGCCGTGTGTCATCGATTGTAGCGTTCAAATCTAATGGTACGTATCTCCACCGCTCCCGGCGCAATCACCTCGACTGATACCACTTTCAATATCTCTCCATCCACGCTCAAAAGGTCGTGCTGCTTAATCACCTCCGAAGTGCGCACAACAAAGAAGTCAGGATCGAAGTGATACCTATGCGACTTATACCGAGTCCGGTCGGATAGGTCGTGTAATGGCAATGTGATTTCTAATGCCCATGCCTTGCGACGTTTCCGGTCGATTTCAACACGTTTCTGACGTGGTGATAGTTTCCGATTAGGTTTGCATTTTCTTGTTATTGTGTTCATATTATCTCCTTTTTTATTAGCGGACAAAGCGGGTTACGAACCCGCCCTAAGCCTCGTGGTTGTCCTTATGCAAATAGTGTTGCTTGTTTTTTATCGTGTTCAGCCGCTTGACAGTTCTTAACGGCGCAATTGAAGTAGCTCTCTTTCAGTTCAAATCCTACACCTTTTCGGTTCATTTTTACCGCCTGAAAAACCTCACTTCCAATGCCAGCAAATGGGGTGAGTACGGTGTCGCCCTCGTTGCTCCATAGGTGGATTGACCGCTCGATTGTATCCAGCTGCAAAGGGCATATGTGCTTTTCGTCTTTCTCATCACGAGCGCCCTTTAAATTGAGCGTATTTCCGTAATCAATATCCATCCATACCGGTGATGCAATCTTTTGCCACATATCGACCGATAGATAGTCCGGCGCAAATGGATCCTTGTCCTGATGCACCACCGGATGGGTGTGTTCGCCCGGCTTCCTGAATACCATAAGGTAGTCGGGTATTCCTACGCGTGACATAGCTGCGTCTTTCTTGATTTGCTTATGGAGCAAGCCAAGTGCTTTTGTCCGCTGCATTTCAGTTACCGGATTCTTCCATATGGTTACGCGGGAATGATATATGAATCCGGCATCGTTGAACGCTTGTAGAATCATTCCCGAAAAGTCACGCAGACCGATAAATCCCTCTTTGCCCTTCTGAATAGGCAAGTCCATGCAATGGACAGCCACGTTACGACCCGACCACAATACGCGATATAGTTCCTTAACCAAATACCCGAATGCGATCAGAAATTCTCGGTAGTCCTTGGAATTACCCATATCTTCCAGTTCACTCGAATACGTGTATAGCTCCGCAAATGGTGGGCTGAATATGGACATGCCTACGCTTTCATCCGGCACGGACTTTATAAGCTGGACACAATCACCAAGTTCCAACCGGAAATTATCGGTTTCAACAATCTTATGGTCGCGCATCGTGGTTGTCTTTTCCGTGTTGGTGTTAATCGCTTCTGTCATTGATTTCTGCATGATTTCAAATTGTTTTTGCTTTCTGTTGATGGACTAGATAACGTTGGTCATAGTGTCGGTTGTGACCATGTATATGTTAACTTCGTGTTGCTGACCGAAACGGTACGACCTGCGGATGGCCTGATATAGTCCCTCAAAAGAGAAGTCCAAAGAAGCAAACACCTGGTTATGGCAGTTTTGGTAATTAAGGCCATATTGGGCTATCTTGGTTTTGGTTATCAGGACCCGGAATTTATTGTCTGCAAACCCGAGCAACCTATCCCGTTTCAACTCCGGCGAATCGTTTCCTTTCACTTCAACCGCGCCCGGTATCATTTCCCTAAGCATTTCGCCTTCCTCATTCTGCTTTATCCAAATAATGAATTGTTCGCCCGATGCGTTGACAACCTTAGCCACTTCATCCATCCGGTCAAGTTTGGTTAACCGTAATTCCTGATTGAAATTGGTTGCCGATACGGCTACGTCATTGAACAGAAGTCCGTTGTTTCGTTTTTCTGTTTTGATTTGCTTTTCGATGAAATGCAGTGGAGGCAAATCGTAACCGTCCGCGCTGAATCCGATGTCGGACGGCTTGGAAAGCATCACGGAGAACGAAGCAATGAACGCCCAGAAGTCTTTTTCTGAATGGCCTTTCAGTCGCCATTTAGCAGTATCCCCGCCATCATGGACAAAATACATCGCAAGCATTTCGTTGCGAGGCATAACGTCAAGAAACTCGCTGTGATTTCCAAGCTCCATAGGATCGTTTGGGGATGGCGTGGCTGTACAAGCCAGCTTATAAGGCGTGTCTCTGAAAGTATCGATTAACGCCTCTTTGGTCTTTCCTTCGAAATTCTTTAGAATTGATGATTCGTCAAGTACAACACCCGAGAATCCATCACCTGAAATATTGTCCAGTTGCTCGTAATTGGTGACATAAACCATTGGCGGCAATTCGTCAATGGTGTACATGTCTGGCACCAGTTCAACGGCCTCGATGTTGAATTTAGCCGCCTCTTTGATGGTCTGTCCGGTGACCGCCAGCGGCGCGAGCACAAGTACAGGCGCATTGGTGTGTCTTACGACTTGATTTGCCCACTCCAATTGCATGAGCGTCTTACCTAATCCGCAATCAGCGAATATCGCAAATTTGCCCTGACGCAATGCGCGGGACACGATATAACGTTGGAAGTCGAATAGGTGCGGATTGAGATCCGTAGCCTCGAATCCTGACGGCTGGATCGTGTGTTTCTTCCGCTCTAAAAATTGTTCGTATGTCATAATCTTTCCCCCAGCTTAATGGTAAAATACTTCTTTCCCGGCTCCGCGCCCCAATCCTCACGGCCCTCCCTTATTTCTATTCCGAGGCACTTGAACGATATGACGGGTGCGTTCCTGCTGTATCCGTTCCGGAATTCTACGACATCGTACTGACGTGTTGGCTGACCTATAAGGTCGAGGTTATGGGTTACGGTGCTGTAGATTTCCGTGTCCTTGGGATCGGAGGGGTTAACCAGTGAATAGCCGTAGAACCTCCTGAACCAGTAGTCTTTGATTTCACGGTACTCGTCCTTCTTGGTTCCGGCGTCTACCATGTCGAACCAACGCTTCATAAGTGTTAAGTGGAGTACTCTCATCCCTCGGCTCCTTTCTCAATGGCTAACCCTAGTGGGATCAGAGAGAACACGTCAAATCCCCACTCAAACAATTTTACAGCGTCCCGGTATGGCAAGTCCTTTTTTGTCTTTGACTTCACGCACGATATCAGCATATCTCCGCTTTCCCATCCTAATTTCTTGTATGGCACAAACCTTTCCCCGTTATGATTGATTTTCTGGATTATTTGGGACAGGGGTCTAAGGATGGGTTTGTAATTTGCCTGAATATAAAAGTAGCCGTTTGACCTGAAACGGTGTTCGGGGCGCCAGCATACCGCCAACGAGAAATTGGGGTAACCATCGGGTTCGTCAGCCCCACGAACTTTGCCGCCATCGTCGTGAATGCCCATAACGTGCAATTCTTTATCCCCTTCTTTGTCGGTGTAAAGTATATTCAGCCCATATGGCAAATAAGGCGCAATCATTTCTATTGTAAGTTTATTTTCCATTACTTTTCCTCCAATCTAGTTAAATCAATCCCCGTTACCTTTCCCTTGTACCGGACGAATAGGGTATCTCGAACCTGCCAAGTACTGTCACTGTAGCCTACGAAGGAGGAGGACTTACTGGTGGATTCCATCCACTTAACACCGCCTAAGAATGCACCGGCAAGGGAAAGAATTACGAATGCGGATGCGAATAGCATAAGGCGATACACAGGCCACGATTTGTCGATTGCTTCTTGCATATCTTGGGTTTGCTTTCCGTGGATCTCACGGATAAAGTCTCTGTCTTCGCTCATGACTGTTTAATTAAATCGTAATCCAAAACCAATTTTCTAACCACATTAAGGACGGCCTGAAACTTGTCGTTTATCTGAAATTGACTTGGCTCTTTATACAACCCGTCCGTAACGAACGGAATGCCCAAAACCTTGCTATATTCCATTTTAAATCCCTGTTCTTCAACTACCCACATGCTGCCTTTGGAGCAGGACATTGTATGAAATTCGGTTTCAGACATTTCGATTTGAGACCCTACAGGTAAAGGGTAGTCAGATACCATAACGCTAATTTCACGGTCATATTCAAGTCCTGCACCTCCATTAAGTGGGCTTTGGTATGCGAATTGAGACATCCTAATGGCACCCGCAGAAGGAGCAACCTCCTTAGCAACGATTTGCCTAACGTGTCCGTTAATCACAGTTAACTTAATGGGGTATGTATGGGTATGCAACTGCACTTGGAACGGCTTCAGCTTGGTGTCAGCAATAAATACGCGAGTCAACATGCCCGGCTTCGCTCCATCAATGACCAGTGAAAATATTCCCGGATTATGAACGTCATTCATTGACATGTTTAAGCTGTTAATATCCGGGCTTTCTAGCATACTTTTGATGGCTAATAGATAGCCGTAGATTGTGTTTTCTTTTTTCATCCCTCAATAGTTTTGATTAGTTCGGGGTTGTCATGGATTCAATTTATCCCCCTCCACCCCCTAAGAATGACGGACGTGTTGTTGGTTATTTAAATAATTCCTTGCATTCTCTACGCTCACGTGGCTGATGCCTAATTCATCTGCCCACTCAACTATATCCTTTAAAAGCTGGACAGGATCTGACAGGTCTCTTGTGGAGTTGTATTCCCTTACCATTTTGGAGGGATCGTGGGCGCCGAGGATGATGATGTGTTGCATGACTAATACCTGCTTAAAAATTCGTCCAGATCGGTTGTCGGAATCCGGTCAAACTTCTCCAGGATTGCCTCCATCTTCATCACGTTAAGCAGGCTTCTTTCGGCTTTGATCTCTTTCAGTAATACCTCAATAATTACTCCTGATCCGTCATACCGACCATTCCTGCTTTTCAATTCGTCGATCAGGTCTTCGGTGTTGATTTCCCGGATTACGTCGTCTAAATCGACTTCTGCATCTACTGTTACTGTTGCCATGATGGTTAAAATTTAATTTCTGCTACCTTCCTTAACCACTCCATCCAGTTAGGGAGAGTGAATTCTAAGGGCTTTCCCTTTATTGTGATGATTGTTGCCATTACTATTATGGTAAGGGCAAAGAGGGTGAAGATGGTTTCCATTTTTTTTGTTTTATCGGCCCTGGTAAAAATGGCGGCAGCCTACTTTGGGATATTCAGCTACCGCCTAATCAACCTAAACCATGTCTTTATACTATTCACGAGTGAAATTAGTCCTTAAACAGAATGTTCTAAATTCATGACACAAATGTATGAATAATTTTATTCATACCAAATTTATTTTTGATTTTATTTCATTTACCTCTTTTCTGAAATCTTCATAGATTTTGTAGTGCTTTAAAACTTCCAGTACGGAATCCCTTAATGTGGATTGGTTGCATCCACAATAGTCTGAAATAGCAGGTATAATGCCGTTTTTTAGCCGTCTATGGCTATAACCGTTCATCTTTTCCGGCTGCATGATAAGTATGCAAACAGCCAATAGGCGCTTCCGGTGGGCGCTGGATGCTTTCAGGTACTCCCTGTCGATTCCGTGGTAAGAGCAGTACCGGCGAATGATGTTATACACATCGCCCGATTCGTCGGTTACTGGAACCATGGCCGATATTTTGGCTATCAATCTCGTGTAAATGTCCGGGTATTCCATCCTAAGCCCGTTTGCAATTAATTCCGCTTTCATAATTCCAAATGTTTAGTGAGTTTAGTAATGCTCAACTTTTACTTATTTTGTCCTTCCGAAAACCATGATCCCGGCCGCCCGGTTGTCCTTGTTTGTCGACTTGCTCTTATCCCATCCCGTGACCTTGCAGAATCGTTCGTGTGTCCATTGGCTGTATCCGTTCGGTCGCAAAAGCATGTAGGGTATGTGATGGGCGTCCATGAAGATTTGAATCTGTCTCGATACCCCTTGGTTCATACCCACGTCCCGAGCAGATCCTTTGCCACCGCCATGCCATGTCCTACGGTCAAGCGCCGGGTCTTCCAGGTACACGAATATTTCATGGCTGCTATGCATTTCATTGAGCTTCACGAATAGCTCAAACATCATGTAGCAAGACAGCGATATGATTGTCTTGTGTTCCGGTGAGTAAATTGCAAAACCGCTCTTGTTTGTTCCGGGGTCTATGCCTATCAGTAGCTTATCCATTATTTCCCAAATCCGGTTAAAAAATCCATAATATCCATCGCACTGGTTTCCTTTTTATCTACATTGGGTATCACGTCATGGAATTTGATTTTACTCTTTACAATTTCCATTGCATGGGATTTGCTGTCTGCTTCTACGGTGGTTTTCATTTTCTTTCCGTATAATTCAAAATAGACCGTGTATTTCATTGCTTTATTTTAATCCTGCTGATTATGTACCCATTTTCTTCTGCCCATTCGGGATGTGTTTTGCACATATCATGGTGTGTACGGCACATTGCCATAAACTTGGTTTCATCGGTAAGCAGGTCGCCGTCCCTACCCTCTTTGTGGTGGCAATCGGTAGCTTTAGCCCCGCATCCAACAACCTCACAATACTCATGTTCAGCCATGTATATCGCTTTCTTTCCGTAGTACACCCTTAACCGCTTTGCCATCTTTTTGGCTACCTTTCGTATAGGCTTTGTGGACTTCGGTAACGGCTTCTTCTTACCCTGCCAGTAGTGGTATTGGCATTTGCCGGATATGAGGGGTTTCTCGACGCCGGGAGGGCATTCTGGGCATACACCCATTTTCGGTTTGATCGATGAATAAGCCATTACAGAAGTCTTTTTACCCTCAATACCTTTTCCCTGAACGCAGGATCGACTTCGTATAGCTCATTATAGGCGTCAAGGCTATGCACAACCGTGGAATGCTCCTTGTTGAACAACCTTCCTATCTGAACCAAAGTCATACTGGATAGGTCTCTCAACAACCTGAAAGCTATTTTTCTCGCGTCGGATATTTCCCTTGTTCTACATTTACCAACCAACGCCTTATGATCTATCTTAAGACCAACACACACTGCGGTGAGTATTTTCTCATAATCACCGGTATGAACCGCATATTTCGCCATTACCTGGTAATCAGCAGGCAGCCCGGCATAAACCATTGCTCTAACCATTGCTATTTTCCTCCAATAAATCTTTGATGTTAATATCCATTTCCTTCAATTCACCGAAGTAAGCCATCAGCGCGATTTGCTTGGCTTCCCTTACCACCAAAGTATCGCCTGTTTTTATCGCGTTTGCGAGGCGCTCTATAACCGACAGTCTCTTTGCCCGTTCTTCACGGTTTAATGCCGTGGCGGGATTGTTTTTATCTTGCACCGACTTTTTGGCCTGTTCCATGAATTCTCGCTTGCGTTCCGGGGTGAATGAAATCAGTCCGCGCTCGTCCAGCTTCCGGTAGACGTGGTTGCCGAAGTCTGCGTAATATCCTTCGGACTTGAACTTTTCGTAAGCCTTCACAATCATGTCAATCTCCATGGCTTTGATTTCGGCTTCCGTTGGCTTGGTCGGTTCCGGCAACGCAAGTTTGTTCAATTCCTTGGCGGCTTCCGCCCTTTCCTGCGAGGCAAGGTATCCACGGAAGAAACCGGAAATGGAAACCACGTTGATGCCGAAGTATTCCCCGTATTCCTTCCGGATCCCACGATCAATGGCAATCGGTATCTCCTCGATACGCATGTTGGGGTATCGTTTGGATTCGGCAAGCAAAGCCGATTTCAAATAGGTTTGATCAGCTTCTTCGATTCGTTGGCCTGCGTCCTGAAACGCCCGGACAACCGCTTTCCCAAGCGTGTCGGTGATAGTCTTATCATCAGCATTCCTGACCATTGGCGATTGCATGGCAACCACCAGCTTGTTTTGTTCTATGACTTGTAATTCCATCAATTGATCCCCCAAACTCTTGCGCCAACCGATAAATTGTGTTCTAATTTCGACATGGTTGGCTGGCTGCTTATCATTATCGAAACATCCCGCTCCAGGTACGAAAGGCTATTGAGAAGCGTAGTTTTCCATACCTGGATCGGCTTAGGTTTCTTCCCGCCCGTTTTCCATCCCGACTCCAGCCACGCCGTGTACTTCCGTCGAAGAACGCTTTCCCATAGATCCGACCTGTATGAAGTAACCCCCGTGATATTTGCCAAGCCATACGCCACGAATTCCTCTATCGCCGGGGGTTCTGACTTTTCTTTTTTTGGCGCAACTTTTTTTTCTTTTTCGTCGCTTGCTTCTACTTCGGTTTCGTCAACAACAACTTCGTCAGCCGAACCACCCCCATCGGGGGGTATGGGGGGGTAGTTTGTTGTTTGTGGTTTACTTGTTTGTGGTTTAATTATACTATCAGTGCTTTGGCAAGTGCTTTCGATCTGCTTTGTCAAGTGCGTTACTACTGCTTTGTCAAGTGATTTGTCAAGTGCTTTGTCAATTTTTGACAAAGCAATTATACACGCAGTCCACTGATTTTTGCTTTCCTGAACCACCTCGAAGAAGCCCCAATCCACCAAATCGTTGTAGACTTTTTTGTAGGTGTTGTAAGATTTTATTCCATTCGCAGCCATAGCCTGGGAGGCCGGGAATGAGAATTTTTTAACCCATCCCAAACGGTTATTAAGCTCAACAGCCCAAAGGTAGACGCCGCTATGATTCCCGCTAACTATGTCGCTGTTTTCAAAGGCGAAATCAAACCACTGTCTATGAAGATCGTATCCGTTCATTGTATTGTATTTTCTTTGTTAACCGGGAACTTTATTCCCGATTTTGACTCCAGTATAAGGACGTTGCTATGGTCGGCAATTACAGGCAGTATTTCGCCCCTTTTGGCATACACCAATGGATTCTTCCCTTCTTTATAAACCATGCTCACCGCGTCAGATTTAAGCCTCACCTTTTGATCCTCCGCCATACCAGTATTTTTTGAACCAGCGTCCGTTAGAAGACACCACAACCTTGTCCTTAATGTCCATACCGGACTTACGCAGGTTGCTGATATATTTCCTTAGATCAGCCGTCGTGAACGTCCTCGCTGCCTCGCAGCTTGTCAGTGTCTTACCCTGCAATAGCTGCTGTTTTATTAATTGTTTCGTACTCATAAATAATTAACTAACTGTTAGTTATCAAAATGGCAGATCGTCATCCTTGCCTCCGTCATCCGATATATCAACCGTTGGCGGAACCGAGCTTTGCTGATTGCCGGATGATTGTTCGGACTTATCGATGAAGTGGAAGCTTTCGCCGATGATTTCAGTTACGTACCGCTTAACCCTGTCTTTGTCCTCGTAGCTCCTTTGCTCGATACGTCCCTCTATAAGTATTCGGCTGCCCTTATGGAAGTATTTGGCAATCACCTCTGCTGATTTGCCCCAAAACTTGATGTTGTGCCAGGTGGTGACATTCTCATAGGTGTCGTTTTTCTTCACTCTCCTGGAAGTAGCTAAGCTGAATTCAACGACCTGTGTCTGGCCTACGTTTTTCAATTCGGGAGAATTTCCTATGTTCCCCATCAATGTGCATTTATTCATAATTATTTGATTGATTTTATTATTACGTGATCCGTAACGTCTATTTCTTCTTCTTCGGGAAGGTCACCGCGCAGCCAGCTTTCGAGGTATTCACGGTCGAAATAAAGACGGCCATCATTTCGGCATGGTTTGATTTTTCCTGTAAAAACCAAACTCCTGATTGCTTGGGGTGACTTACCTAAGAATTCAGCCGCTTGCTTGGTGCTTAGCGTCTTAGGCAATATGCTTTTGCCCCTTACCTCGTTAAGTTCCTGCCTTAGCGTCCTTACCTCGTAGATAAGCGTCTCCATGGCTTTGGGTAAATCTTCGAATCTTAATTGTTCCATTTGTCAATCAATTTTAAGTAAGGGCCTTTCACCCTTACGCGGTCTATTCCCTGTTGTCAGACACTTTCATCATCTTTCCACGCGTCATACGGTCTGTTCCCGTAAGTCAGGGGTATCCAACATCCCCGTACCCATATCGCTGCGTGTGCGGCTACTCGTGTCGTCTCTCGCTTGAATGGTTGCAGACGCCATAGGTATCGAACCTATCCAGTCGGTTTTGGAGACCAACTCGCCACCATGGAACATGGGCGCCTGTTTTGCAGGTCTGTTCCCTGCTGTCATCTGCCGTGGATTGTCTAATTTTCCGGCTGTCATCGCAGTTAAAGATTGCGTCTCTGCCGTCTATTCCGGCTGTCAATCCTTGCTATCCTTATCGGTTGAATTTTTAAGCCTCCCCGATTTCACCACCCGATGCGCCTCTTTAGAAATATCCGTCATTCGGTGACGCAGCGTTAGACAGGATAGCCCCCAAATCGATGGATGGTCGAATATGGTACTCGGAGGCGACCATGACGGTTATGTCTGCTGGAATTTTGCGAGTTCAAACTCTGATTTCTTGAAACTCAATATGCTCCGTATGCTTTCAATTGCGTGGGTAAGGCTGCGGCTGTACCGTTCGCATAGTTCCACGTAATAGATTTCCTCTGATGCCCGCCCAGCGAATACCATCTTCTTATCGGTAGCCGATAGCTTGCAATAGGCGGGTGATTCGCATAGGTCGGCTATCCTGTCATTGTACAGCCTGTTTGCCATGGCTTGGCAGTAGCTTGCCGTGGATTGAAGTGTGGCAAGTTCCTGAAGCTTGCCCATCAACTCGTCGGGGTCATCGTTTGAATACCTTTCGGCTATGGCTTCTCCTATCTGCTTTGCGAAAGTCTTTACCCGCTCCATGTTGGCTTTGTGGGTATCTTCCAGTTGTCTTACTACTGCCTCGTTCATGGCTCTTGTATTTCGTTAATGATCCGTTTCAAAGTCCTTGCGTTTACCAGCGTCATAACGTCGTGTTTGCTGTCTCCGGTCACCTTTTTGGTTTCCCTTGTTATTATCTGCTCCAGTACCGTAAGCGCCTGCCTGAAAAGTGTTTCCTTGCTAATCTCATGACAGATACGGAGGTCTGCTGCATCTGAATGTTCCATCGGGTGACACGCTTTTATGCTCGAATGAGCGGTGAAAAAGATTTTTATCCATGCAGTAGATGAAGTCCAGCGTAAGCCGGTCGAATACCTCCATGCCATATTCGACATAAGTATCTTCCAGTTCATGAACCGATACGCCACAATTTTCATCCACGGCAATAAGGTAGTACGGCAGGATTTCGCCCACGGCCACGCTATACACCCCTGCCTGTAACCAATAACCTTTGTTCGCTATATCCCTGCGGAATTTATCGGGGTTGGCGTCCTGACATTTCTTAAGGTCTATGATGACCTTTCCCTTGCCGTCCAAAAAACCGATGAATTGAAGCCCGTTGTGGGTAAACTCGATCTTTACCTCAGTTTCTGAAATGAGCGACAACACGTGTTTGCTTGCCGAATTTTCAAGCACGGAGTCTGCCATTCTGCGGCACGAATCATAAATGTCCTTCGGCACGATTTCAACGGTTTGGGATGCAAGCCACTCCTTATACTTTTTGGTGGCGCGTGGACTGGCCGACCCCTCGTCGCGCAATTGCTGCACGATCTCACCGTCCGTAATGTACTTGTCTGCAACGGTATCTGGCTCCAATACCATGGCATGCAGGATGCTTCCTTTCAGCATGTCGGGTGTCTGCTCCTTTGGCTTCATCTTGTAGTCGATGAATGAGCGCGGTGATTCTCGAAACTTGGACATGGCTGTGTAGGATAGCTTCACTTCGCCTGTGCGAATCTGATTAATCAGCATGTACGTGAACTTTTCACGTGCCGATAATTCCTGCTTAGTTTCCGGTATCAGTTCCAGTACTTCCATTTTCAGTGAAATAATATTCCATAATCATTTGCTGCTCCACCAAAGCCATTTCTTCGGCTTCTGTAAGGGGATACGCTTCCTGCATATCCCCGTAAAGTTGTTTCATTGCTCCCATTACGCTGCCTTTCCAAGTTTTGCCAATTCCTTTTGCCGTGCCGCGTAAGCATCTACGAATGCCTTGTTGGTGTGGAGGGCTTGGCAATCGTTGTAGATTTGATTCAGTGAAGCCATATCGTCAGCGGCCTTAATGGCGTCGATTGCCTCTAAAGGATCATCGTTATTGATCTCCACGCCTTTGGCTTCCTTTACGAGAAGTTTCTCATTTGCTTCGCTAATGGTGTATTTCTTCTTTATGCTGTCCAAAGCATCGAAAACAGATCCTTCATTGTAATTTTTGATGAAGTCCTTTGCGGCATTCCACTTGTCCAAAAGTCCCGGATACAGCTCTGATTTTGAAGCGGGTTGTTTGACTTGATCTGATGCAGATGCTTTTGCTGCTGTAGCTGTATTTGCTTTCTGTTGCTTCTGATTAGCTGTTTGGTTTTGGTTGTTGCCGGACGCTTTGTTAGCATCGTCATCTTCTTCTCCGATATTCAGCAAAGCCTTTAGGCTGTATCTTCGGAAATAGGTAATCGCACTACCCACCTTTTGGGGATCGTTGGATTCGGGAAGTTTCAGTGATGAAGTGATTGTTTCCCCACTGTCAATGTCAATGATCTTCGTAACCACATGACCGTCTTCTATGGGTTGCAGGGATAGAAGCCCGGCCTCCAGTAAGACAGGATCGGTCATTTCGATCAGTTGGTTTATGTCCGCGTATTTCGATTTGAAGAAAGGATTCGAGGTGTCCTTTGTTAGCTTTCCTATTTTGGCTTTAACAGCGGCCAATTTCTTATAGATATTTGATTTCGTTTCCATTTCCAAGAGATTTTTAAGTGTTAAAGAATAATGCTTACGATCCAGGCCATGATAGAAAAGAAAGCCATTGCAGCGAACATGCTGATAGCGGCTTCTTTCAGCGAAAGCCTTAAAAGATTATCGTCAATTGGCTCCGGCTGCTTACGGTGCCTGCTTGGCTTAGCTGTTAGGTTCTGCTGCCTACGGATAAACCGGAGACGTTCACCGTCAACGTATACCACTCCGTTTTCGTCGATGTATGATTTGGTAGCGATCATTTCCGGCCTCCTTTCAGATTTGGGTATTCCATCTTCATCAGTTGTGACTTGATGAAAAGCGCCCATCCGTTGAAGTCCTTACGGGGTTGGTTGGGTCTCATATCAGACGGATATGATGACCGTTGGATTCGTAGGGTACTCATGCTGCAATTTCCTTTCCTTCGTTAAGGAGGGATAAAAGCTTAAACAGAATGGTTTCAGGCTTCATGTGAATGCTATTCATAACCTCCCTGTCTTCGATGTTCCCGTTTTTCCAAACCGTCACACATACGTTGTTGGTTGCGCTGTAATAATCTACCATTACATTATGCTTGGTTTCCTGTCCCATTTCAAATGCAGCGCGGTTGATCTTGTTAAGTATGTTCAGTGTCATGATTCTACCTCCAGTTCTATGCCTTTGGCTATTTCAGTGAATACCTCGTCTATCTGTTCGGGGTCAGGGTTGCTTACGTCAACCGCGTAGGATTTGGATACCTCCAAGCCATCGAAGAAGTGAAAGGTCACCATCTTCGCTATCGGGGCGAACTGAACGGCTACCTTTTTGGTGCCGTTCATCGATACCTCGATGGCCATGTCGATCAATTCGTTTACGCTAAGCAGCATGGCTTACCCTCCTTTCATGTAGGTAGTCTATGGCCTGATCGAAAGCCACCGCAATAGCCATGTCCCTGTCGAATTCGGGATCGTCGTATTCCACGTATCGGGTTGAGAAGCTCGGGTACTCGCCCCCGGTTACCGTCTCTACCGATTGGGGTTCGTATTCCACCAACAGACTCCTTACGTCATCCTCCTGCCATGAATCGTCTGCGATCATTGAGTGCGGTACAAATTCAGCCACAAGGTGATCGTTGTTGTATTCGGCCGCCAATAGCGCCCATTCAAATCCGTCCTTGTCTGTGAATTTTTTCATCTCCTTGATGAATTGTTCGATTTTTTTTACATTTGGCATCTCTAAGAGTATTTAAAGTGGTTTAACCATTTGCCCCGATTGTTCCACCAGTCGGGGTTTGTTTTATTATTTCAAAGATACAACAAGATACAATTAGTTGCAAATTAAATATCAAATTTTTTTATTTTCTGCTGTATTGTCTTGCTGGTACTGGTATCTTCCACACCAAAACCTTGTCTCCTTCTGTTGAGAAAGTGAAATGCATACCCTCGCACTTCAATCTTGTGGCCATCGTTCTTATTGTTCCTTTGTGTTCAATATCGGCTTTAAGGCACTCCTTTTCAATCTTTAAGTCCCTAAGTGATTTTGTCCAATTTGGTTTAACTAGCCTTTTCTGTACAATCTCCATAAATGATACAATTAGTTGTATATTTGCGTTATCAAGTATTTTACATCAAATACAAATACATACAACAAAGATAAAATTTGATACAATTAGTTACAAATAAAATTTCAAATATTTTTTAGATGGCTGATGAGATAAGATTAATTAATCTAAACAGGGCTATATTAGATAAATACGATGACTATAAAAGCGCAGCAACAGCCATGGGCTATGCAGACCAAAGCCCATTGACTCGGTTGTTAAGGCAGGATCCCGCTAAAGTCAGAAGCGATACATTGAAGAGAATAAAATCAGCTTTCCCCGATTACGACATAGATTGGTTGTTAAATAAAAAACAAAATACTAACTTAGCCACAAGTGACCAAATTAATAAACCGGATGGGATAACACCTATCCCCTATGAGGATTACATGATGGTTGAGTATGAGGATTTAGCTACGGCGGCTGGCTATCTCGGCGTTGACGATCTAAGCGTATTGCCCGAAACCAAAAAAAGGCTTGTTCCAAAAGAGTTTGAACGAGGTAAGTACCTCGTGGTAAGAGTAGACGGACATTCGATGGATGACGGTACGTCCATATCAATCCCTCACGGCACGGAGATACTGATAAAGGAGCTAAAAATCAATTCAGGCGAGCGTCTACCGATCAGGAACAACCTATTCGTAATTGTCAGCAAAGACGGGGTTGTGTTGAAGCAGATAACCGAGCATAACATTGAAGAGGGATACATTAGATGTCACTCCTATAATCCTGCTTTCAAGGACTACATAATCCCTCTTTCTGAAATAAACCAGGTATTCATTTATCGCAAGATAGTGTCATTTAGACCTCCAATTCCAGATATTGAAAAATAATTAACCATGAAAAACTATTATTCATCAATTTTTATCTACTGCGCTTTTTCGCTATTCATTTCCTGTAAAAAATCGGACACTAACCCGAACGAAGATCAGAGTAAATCGCCTGACACAAAAGAAGTAAAAATAAAAATCAATAAGAACGAGTTAACATTACACTATGATGAGCAATTCAAATTTGAAACGAACGACATAGAAAACACTAACTGGGAAGTAATTAATGACCCCAAATCACAAGAATGGGTGGTTGGTGACATATCAGAATCGGGTCTATTTTCGGCTAAAACAATAGGAACAACAAAGGTTATAGCAAGCAACAAAGAAAGCAAAGATTCGTGTTTTGTGACTATATCGCCATACATAGCCGATGATATAGTAGAGCCTCACCATCTAAATTTCACGACTAACGTGACAACAGCAAGGATTGAAGAAGAGAAGTATAGAGAAAGACTAAAACCGCAAGATGAAAATGGGGTGACTTTTTTCAAGACACAAACCGACGGTGTTGTTACCACCGCTTTTGTGGCTAATAGCAATAACAAAACTTCATTAGAAGTGGCCGGATTATTTTATAAAGTAGGCGCTACAGAAAAAGCTTTGACCGACGTAAGGAAATTTTTGGAAGAGAGATATCGATATGTAGGTAACTCTCAAATATCACCAATAAAGGGAAACGCATACATTTACGAAAGAGGTAAAGTGTTGGTTGTTTTAGGCAAAATATCTGATCTTGGTTCGTTAGACACATACGGAATTTTGTACTTTAAGATATCTGACACTATTTCAGATTACTTACAATCAAAAAGTTATAGTGCATTATTAGAATATTTAGTTTCTATGCCAGAGGTTATAAATATAGGAAAGTCTTGGGATAATACGCAGATCGGCAACTGATATGGAATTCACCCACCTTGTTTACATACTTGTGGACGATAATAATAAAAACATTGTCATCAAGTCGGGTGAGTTCACCTATTATGATCGTGGTAAATACATGGGGTACAACCAAGATCGGAGCTTTATCCTTACATGCGCCAACGCGGCCCTAGCAAGGAAAACCAAATCAGCCATGGAAGCAATAGTTTTTGACGACCTATGTGACGGGTTAAGTTATACCGCATATGAAATATCATCCTTGTATAAACTCCAAGATCTGGCCGAAGTATACGAAGAATACGTAAAGGGTATCGGTATTAAAAAGTTTATCGATATGGTTCCGTATCGGGAAAACAAGATGGATTACATATACCACTCGCTTAATTTTTTCAAGGTATACAACGAAATCATACGGCAAATAGACGAGGCTATAGATAGTGGGGCTAACTTTTACAAAGCAAACAAAAAGGAAATACATTCTATTGTTTACGGAAAGAGCGCTCCGATACTGGATACCATTATCGTTCCTTGGGCGTATAACAAGAACGGAAACATAATCATAGACTATTCTGGTATTGTTGCCTGGAAGTCACTTGGAGTTTACGTACCGAACAGGCAATTAGTAGAACTTAAGTATTTTTATTAACGTTTCGAATTTAGTCGGGCAATAATATAATGATTATCGTAATTACGGAAGATTTATAGCTGAAATTAGAAACGTAAGCGTTTGGGAAAAAGTATACAGGGATAAGTAAAACCAATAACCAATTAAATCAATTTAACCATGGAATTAAGCGAATACATAAAAGACACCTTGATCAGTGTAGTGAAGGGGATCGAAGAATCTCAAACAGCACTTAAAGAATCCGGTAGTACCGCTATCATTAATCCATCATTTACCAGCACCTCGGAACCAAAATTCTTAAACACTACTAATGGCAGAAGAATGGTGCAGGAGGTAAGCTTTACAATAGGTGTAACGATTGAGGGTGAATCCGGCTCTGAGGGTGGTGCTGGCGTAAAACTAAGCGTCCTTTCTATAGGCGGAAAAGCCACAAACAAACGATCAGAAACAGAGGTGAACACTATATCGTTCACTGTACCGGTTTGTTTTCCGATAAACGACAACCTGAATAAGACGGGAACTAAAGCTAGCTTCGCGTATTGAAAGTATACAGGGACAAATAAACTAACCAATAATACATAACAAAATATTAATTGTATAACTGCAATTATTTTGCAAAAACTCTTGTTATATTAAAATATCTCACTATTTTTGCAATTGTATTGTTGCAATTTTTGTGAAATGGGACAAGAAGATAATTTTAATGTAGACGAGCTTTTGCGGGGATTATTCAATGAGGACGCTTCCGATTCGAACGTTACTTTAAGAAGTCTTTTTGATAAAAGAGTGGATGAACTAAATATAACCCCTACGACTGCAACCGATATTGCCGATATACAATACAGGACTTTAAACGGTATACTTGACGGAACACAGAGGAAGATAGATTTTACCAATATTATTAAGCTATCTGATTTCCTGCAAATACCTGTTGAGAAATGCGCCAAACTATACCTTGCGTCATTAGAAAAAAACTTTCCTCAAGAAAAGCCGATATCACGGGATAAAATTGATTTTATACGTAGTCACTTTGATCTCGCCGATCTGAAGAAATCAGGGTTCATAAAAAGCATAACTAATTTTTCGGAAATCGAAAGAAAGATAACCGACTTCTTCGGTCTTAATAGCATCTTTGAATACCGAATGCCATTACAAGAAGCTGCTTTCAGTGCTGGATACATAACTCCAAAGAACACCTTTAGCAGATCGATGTGGATAAACGCAGCTAAAGACGTGTTTAAAGCGATTAACAATCCGTACGAATACGATAGGGAAGCGCTTATAACCTACTTCCCTGAAATAAGATGGCACTCCATGAGTGTTGATATGGGGCTTAATAACGTCATTAGAAGCCTGTACAAAATAGGTATTACTGTTATTTATTTGCCGCCATTTTCTTCGTTGCATTTACGTGGGGCTACTTTTTCAGAGAACGGCAAACCATGCATAGCGTTAACGGATTATAAAGGGTTTTATGCAACTATTTGGTTTGCACTTATTCATGAGTTGCATCATGTTTTGTTCGATTGGCCAGAGATAAAGTCAGGTAATTACCACGTGTCAGACCCGAATTCAGATTTGATGCCTGTAAAAGAAAAAGAAGCTGAGGCTGATCACTTTGCCAGGGAGTATATTTTTTCTAAAGAAAAATCTAAAACGATACGCCCCAACTTATCTAACCAGGATTATGTAAACAGATTCGCTAAGCTTAATCACGTCCATCCAAGTATAATATATACGTTTGACGCGTACGATAGGGGCAGCACCAATAGGTCAGCATGGGCAAGGGCTAAGGTAATGAACCCCGATGAAAGTATATGGAAAGGTACTTTGGATTATGATTGGTCGAATATATCATCAGCAAAGAAGCTGGTGGAAACAAGTAGGCTAAAACTTTACGTGTAAATTAATCATCATGGAAAATAATAAAAAGCTAGCTACAAAAGCCGTTAGCAAACAGGACGAATTAATAAGCCGGGAAGACAGAGCTAATTTATCACAACTACTTATAGATTTAACAGAAAATCGCTCGCAATCTGAGTTGTCGGATCATATCCTTGACCGTGAGTCCGAACGGATACAGCTTATAAGCGGTGAGTATACTTCCATATATGAAAGGCGCCAAAGACTAAGGGTCATATCATCCATGAAACGGGAATATGAGAAGCGGTTCCCGCAAGAGTACTTCGATCAGATCTTCCGGCTTCACGGATGGCCTTTGCCTAAAAATAAAAGCCATCGCCCGGCAATAATCGGCAGATATACCAATCAAATTATCTATGGTAGATTCGACAGGGATATACTGCCCACCCTTCAAATACTTAATCCATACATTGAGTTTGGTATAAGAAAGGACAAACATTTTCAATGGCTTAACGATAGAGGTCTTTTGGAGCTTGATAAATACATCAAAGAATCTGTCGACATGATGAGAAAAAGCAACGATTGGTATGAGTTTCGTTTTGAGTACGCAAAGAAATTCGGCCTAAGTTGGCAACTGAAAATGGACTTATAATGCCAACCATTCCCCCCGAAGCAAAACGCCTAAAGCTATTCCGTAAAACATTCGGCATTACCCAGCAGGACATAGCCGACACGATAGGCAAATCCAAATCCCTTATCTCTCATTACGAATCGGGTACGGTGCCGATGCCCCTGGACTTCGTAAAGGCCATGCATAAGCACTACGGCCTTAACTACAAATGGTTCTTCGAAGGCCTGGGAAAGCTTAAGGACATGGAAGACGACAAGCGGATACGGGTCATCGACTTAAAGGCAGTGATGGCAGATGTGGAAGCTGTGAAAGCTAAAACAGAAGCTATGGACAAGATGCTTAAAGAGCTTCACAACCAGTTCTACGCGGCGAAATATTCCAAATAATCACCTTCATTAAAAACCCATCGAAATTACCTAAATTTGCATCCTGAACGGGATTTAAATGCAAATTGTTTGCAAACCTAAGTTCAGACGACACACACCGAATTGTATATCAATCGGTTACGTAAAAAGGTAATATGTACAAGGAATATAAGCAGCTTCATTTATCCGAAATCGGCAAAGAGGTATTGGCCCGCTGGCAAGCAGAGAAAATCTTTGAAAAAAGCATTTCCCAACGTCCGGCAGACAGGCCTTATACTTTTTATGAAGGCCCCCCTTCAGCCAATGGCATGCCGGGGATCCATCATGTAATGGCACGCACCATTAAGGATATTTTCTGCCGCTATAAAACCTTAAAAGGCTATCAGGTAAAACGCAAAGGTGGATGGGACACCCATGGGCTGCCGATTGAACTTGCTGTCGAAAAAACCCTGGGTATCACTAAAGAAGACATTGGTAAGACGATTTCTGTAGCCGACTACAATGCAGCATGCCGCCGGGAAGTCATGAAATACACCGATGTGTGGAATGACCTCACCGAAAAAATGGGGTATTGGGTAGACCTGGAAAACCCATACATCACCTACGAAAACGAATACATCGAAACCCTTTGGTGGATCTTGAAAGAACTCTACAAGAAAGGGCTGCTTTACAAAGGATATACCATACAGCCTTATTCGCCGGCCGCCGGTACAGGTCTCAGTTCCCATGAGCTCAACCAGCCGGGCACATACAAGCCTCTGAAGGACACCACCATCGTTGCCGAGTTCCGCCTCAAACGTGACCAGGTACACCCTGCCATGGCGGCCCTTTTTGAGGACGAAAACGAGGATACGGCAATCCTTGCCTGGACGACCACGCCCTGGACACTGCCCGCGAATAGTGCGTTGGTGGTTGGAAAGGACATCCGTTATGTCAAAATCCGCACCTTTAATCAATATACATTTGAACCGGTAAGTGTGATACTGGCTAAGGAATTGGTCAGCAGATATTTTAAATCAGAAGGCCAGGCCATTCCGCTGAAAGATTACAAACAGGGAGACAAGATCATTCCTTGGGAAATCCGGGGAGAATTTTCGGGTGCCGAATTAGTCAATCTCCGTTACCATCAGTTGCTGCCCTATGTTACCAACGAAGAACTGGAGCAAAAGGCCTTCCGTGTCATTGCGGGCGACTTCGTTACTACGGAGGACGGTACGGGTATTGTGCACTCTTCTGCAACGTTCGGTGCGGATGACTTCCGTGTCAGCAAGGAAAACGATGTGCCGGGTGTATTCGTGAAAGACGAAAATGGGAAGGATGTCCCCATCGTTGACAAACGGGGCCGATTCGTGAAGGAAATCGGTGAATTTGGCGGACGATTTGTTAAAGAAGAATATTACGGCGACGAAGAGCGGTCGGCAGCAGGGTTTAAACCCACCGATGTGCTGATTGCCATCAAGCTGAAAGAGGAAAATAAAGCCTTTGAGGTCAAAAAATACGAGCACAGCTACCCCCATTGCTGGCGTACGGACAAGCCCATCCTTTATTATCCACTGGACAGCTGGTTTATCCGTACCACGGCGGTAAAAGATGAATTGGTGGCGCTCAATAAAACCATCAACTGGAAACCGGAAGCGACCGGTACCGGCCGTTTTGGCAACTGGCTGGAAAATCTGGTAGACTGGAACCTCTCACGTTCCCGCTATTGGGGCACGCCGCTGCCTATTTGGCGCAGTGCCGATGAAAACGAAGAGATTTGCATCGGATCGATCGCCGAGCTGAAAACACGGATTGAAAGCAGTCTGTCTTCGGATGTGCTCGATGAGGCTGAGAAAGCTAAACTGCAAGTGTATCTGAGCAAATTCGATACAGCGGAACTTGACCTGCACCGTCCGTATGTAGACGATGTCGTCCTGGTATCGGATGCCGGACAAAAACTCTACCGCGAGCCCGACCTCATCGACGTATGGTTCGACAGTGGAGCCATGCCTTTCGCGCAATGGGGGTTGGACCAGCAGAAGCTTGCTGCGGGCAGTGACACGCCATTCAATGCGGCATTTGAGGGCGCCTATCCGGCGGATTTCATCGCCGAAGGGGTCGATCAGACCCGGGGTTGGTTTTTCACCCTGCACGCTATCTCCACCATGCTCCGGCATTCCGTTGCTTTCAAAAATGTGGTCTCCAATGGCTTGGTGCTGGATAAAAACGGCAACAAAATGTCAAAAAGACTGGGCAATGCAGTTGATCCCTTTGCTACCATTGAGCAATACAGTGCCGATGCCACGCGTTGGTATATGATCAGCAATGCCGCCCCCTGGGATAACCTTAAATTCAATGAAGAGGGGTTGGATGAGGTTCGCCGCAAATTCTTCGGTACGTTGTACAATACCTATGCATTCTTTGCGTTGTACGCCAACATTGATAAGTTTGCTTACAGCGAGCCCGATTTACCCATTGCGAGCCGGCCGGAGATAGACCGCTGGATTATCTCCCTGCTCAATAGTTTGACCCAAGAAGTGGACGGTTACTATGCCGACTTTGAACCTACCAAAGCAGCCCGGGCTATTCAAACATTTGTGGATGAACACCTGAGTAACTGGTATGTGCGGCTGTGCCGCAGACGGTTTTGGAAAGGCGATTATACATCCGATAAAATCTCGGCCTATCAAACGCTTTATACCTGCTTAGATACCATCGCCAAGCTGATGTCGCCCATCGCACCGTTTTTCAGCGACCAACTGTACCTGGACCTGAACGGTGTAACCGGCAAAGAATCTGCAGAATCGGTTCATTTAGCTGATTTCCCCGCATATCACCCGGATTTGGTCGATAAAGATCTGGAAGATCGCATGGCCCTGGCTCAGGATATTTCGTCACTGACGTTATCGCTACGCAAGAAAACCGGCATCAATGTACGGCAACCGCTGAATAAAGTCCTGCTGCCCGTACTTGACGACGATTTTCAGCGCAAAGTGGAAACGGTCAAAGATCTGATCCTTTCCGAAACCAACATCAAAGAAATTGAGTTTATTACCGATACATCGGGCATCATCAAAAAGAAAATCAAGCCCAATTTCAAAACCCTGGGGCCAAAAGTAGGCAAGGACATGAAGGAAGTCGCCGGAGTCATCCAGGCGTTTACCGCCGATGAGATTGCCCTGCTCGAGCGCAACGGTCAGATCACAATACGCAATCCAGGGGGTGGTGATTCCGCTTCGCTTCCTACGGAATACATCATACAGCTAAATGACGTGGAAATTATTGCCGAGGACGTTGCCGGCTGGCAGGTAGCCAACCTGGCCAACCTCACCGTGGCGCTGGACATCCACATCACCCCCGAACTTAAGAATGAGGGCATTTCGCGCGAGCTGGTAAACCGCATCCAAAATCTCCGCAAAGAGCATGGGCTTGAGGTAACCGACCGAATCCGGGTCTGTCTAAGCAACATTCCCGACATCGCTACCGCTGCTCAGGGTAATTTATCTTATATTCGCACCGAGATATTGGCAGACTCTTTGATATTTGAGGATAGCCTCGCTATGGGAGACACAATAGAGATCGCTGAAAAGGAGATGAATGTTTTAATTGAAAAAGTGTAAAATTATGTCAAATAACAACGAAAAAACACGGTATAGTGATGCTGAGCTACAGGAATTCAAGGAAATCATCCTGGAGAAACTCCGCGTAGCGAAAGAAGAATTGTCATCCCTGACCAAATCATTGAATAGCAGCAATGCCAATGGAACTGACGATACGGCAGGCACGTTTAAGACGCTGGAAGACGGATCAGCCACATTGGAAAAAGAGCAGACCAATCAATTGGCAGCTCGTCAGAAAAAATTCATTGATAACCTGGAAGCTGCTTTGGTACGCATTGAAAACAAGACCTATGGTATCTGCCGCGAGACAGGCAAGCTCATCCAAAAAGAACGGCTCCGTGCTGTGCCCCACACCACGTTAAGCATGGAAGCCAAGTTGAAACAGTATTAATCAGGCCGTCAGCAATCAGTAATCGGAAATCAGCTTTTGAACCCGCTGGCAAACCGATAGCTGATCGCTGATAGCCGATAGCTATAAACCATGAAAGGCTATACCAAACCCGTCATACTGATCGTGTCAGTACTCCTTATTGATCAAATTTTCAAGTTATGGATTAAGCTTAACATGACGCTTGGTCAGGAGTATAAAATTCTGGGTGATTGGTTCATCATCCATTTTACTGAAAACAATGGAATGGCTTTCGGCCTTGAATTCGGAGGTGAAGCCGGCAAACTGGCCCTGTCGTTATTTCGTATCGCAGCAGTAATCGGGATTGGCTATGGGCTTCATTACATGATCAAACGCAAGTACCACAGGGGCTTTATTCTCAATGTTGCGCTTATTTTTGCGGGAGCCATGGGCAATATTATCGACTCCACTTTCTATGGCTTGATATTCAGCGAAAGTACGTGGTTCGAGAAAGCAGAACTTTTCCCGGCCGGAGGAGGATATGCTGGTTTGCTTCATGGAAAAGTTGTGGATATGCTCTATTTCCCGTTGGTTCAGGGTCATTTTCCCTCATGGTTTCCGATATGGGGCGGAGAAGATTTTCTTTTCTTCAGGCCCGTATTCAACATCGCTGACTCCGCCATTACCGTTGGAGTTGCATTAATACTTTTATACCAAAAGCGATATTTCAAAGAAGAGGTCATAGAACCTGAAAGTTACAACAGTGAAGTCATAGAAGACTGATTATTAAACGCTAAGATTATGTTACCCCGTATCGATTTTACCAAAACAGCAGCCTACAAATACCTCAGCAACCACTACATTGATATCGCTCCAAAACACCTCCGCGATTTGTTTCGTGAAGATCCGGATCGGTTTGAAAAGTTTTCCATTACATTTGGCGAAATCTTTTTCGATTATTCGAAAAATCGTATCGACGATACGACGAAAGCACTACTCCTCCAACTTGCCCGCGAATGCAAGGTGGAGGATGCAATCAGGGCGATGTTTGCTGGGGAGGCTATTAATGAAACGGAGAACCGTGCTGTCCTCCACACAGCACTCCGTAATCAAGGTAGCGAACCGGTTTTAGTGAACGGGCAAGACGTCATGCCGGAGGTACGTGCAGTGCTGGATAAAATGCACGATTTTTCGGAGAAAATTATCAACGGTGACTGGAAAGGACATACAGGCAAAGCCATCACCGATGTGGTCAACATCGGTATCGGCGGTTCGGATTTGGGGCCTGTCATGGTTACCGAGGCACTCCGGCCGTATAAAAATCACCTCAACATACATTTTGTTTCCAATGTGGATGGCACACACATTGCGGAAACGTTAAAAAGGGTCGACCCTGAATCTACGTTATTTTTGATCGCTTCTAAGACTTTTACCACACAGGAAACCATGGCGAATGCACACACGGCACGGCAATGGTTGTTAGATAGCGGTGCGGACCATTCGGCAATTGCCAAGCATTTTGTGGCTTTATCCACCAATGGAAAAGCCGTGGCCGACTTTGGTATCGATACACAAAATATGTTTGAGTTTTGGGATTGGGTGGGCGGACGTTACTCCCTATGGAGTGCGATAGGCCTGTCCATTGTGTTGAGCATCGGTTACGATAATTTTTCGCAATTGCTTCAAGGGGCCTATGCATCCGACGAGCATTTCCGCAATACTCCTTTTGAAGATAACATCCCGGTACTCATGGCCCTAATGGGGCTGTGGTATAACAATTTCTTCGATGCCGAAACCCAGGCCATTCTTCCGTATGACCAATACCTGCACCGCTTTGCTGCCTACTTCCAACAGGGCGATATGGAAAGTAATGGCAAGTATGTGGATCGGAACGGCAATCCGGTAGACTATCAGACAGGTCCCATCATTTGGGGCGAACCGGGCACCAACGGACAGCATGCGTTCTATCAGCTCATTCACCAGGGTACCAAGTTAATCCCCTGCGATTTTATTGCACCGGCCCAAACACACAATCCCCTGGGTGAGCACCATACGCTGTTGTTATCCAACTTTTTTGCCCAAACCGAAGCATTGATGAATGGTAAGGATGAGGCTGAGGTAGTGGCTGAACTGAAAGCATCCGGTAAATCGGATGCCGAAATTGAACGGCTGAAAACATTTAAAGTATTTGAGGGCAATCGCCCTAGCAATTCTTTCCTGATTAAAAAAATCACCCCATATACACTGGGTTCACTGGTTGCCCTGTATGAACATAAAATATTTGTACAGGGTATTATCTGGAACATTTTCAGTTTTGACCAATGGGGCGTGGAACTCGGCAAGCAATTGGCTGGAAAAATCCTGCCGGAATTACGGCACGGGGAATCGGTCGACTCACACGATGCCTCGACCAACGGATTGATCAATCAATACAAGCAGTGGAGCGTTTAATACGGACGGTTCTTTGTATTATCCCTATACTATTTACGGGATTCCATTCTTTTGCAGGCTTACATCCTTCCAATGAGTGGCATCCATCGGATACCCTGACGGCGGATACCGTGCGTTTCTGGGAACGGCGTGGTGAGGATTTTCTGCGTTTCGGCGATGCATTTCTATATACCGTTTCCTCCCCGGTTCGTTGGCAGGGGAATGATTGGCTGAAAGCAGGCGGTGTTATTGCCGGTACAGCATTGACTACACTCATCGATAAGCCCGTCCGCAATTTCTGGCAGTATCAGGATTCCAAAACATGGGACGTCGTTGAGCGTGCTGGATTTCACTATGGCAAGCCCTATGCCGCCATTTACATAAGCGGCGGTTTTTACCTGACCGGACTGGTAGCCAAAAGCGAATGGGCCAGGGAAACTGCGTTGATGTTGCTTGCAGCATACGGTACCAGCGGAGCTGTACAGTCTTTCATGAAAACAGCAGCCGGCAGGGCCAGGCCTGCTACCGATGTGGGGCCGTGGGTGTTCAGGCCGTGGTCGCCGTTGCCCGATTACCACTCATTCCCTTCCGGTCATATCCAGATTGCAATGGTCACTGCTGTTGTACTTGCCGAACGTGTGGAACAGCCTTGGTTGAAGGGACTGTTTTACGCCACCGCGGGTTTTACATTGGCCAGCCGGATGTATGCCGACGCGCACTGGATTTCGGACCTCGCTTTTGGAGGCGCTATTTCCTATTTCAGTGCAAAGGCGGTTATTAAACGGATGAACCAAACCAGGTCTGGTAAGCACCTCTTCAAATTCAGACGAAAAGACCGGATCAGTTGGAATTTCTCGCCCACACTTCGCGGATTTTCGTTGGTGGGTACACTTTAACGCGCCTTACGCTGTAGGGTGTAGCCCATCGTCCATTCCACGAAATCGGCCTTGGCTGTATGGGCTTTAATGGATATCCCGGCATAGGCATTTTTCCAGACTTTGTACCGTGTACCGATACGCAAAAATACGGGCTTGATTTCTCCGTTGAAATCATTGCGGTGTATATACACGCCTACATTCCCGTTGAGGTATAGCCGCTTGGTAAGCACGTGGTCGACATAGAATGCCGGGCCTCCTGAAAACATCGCACCCATCTTATTCAGCGCATCTCCGGCAATCTCAGGCTGGTTTCCCGAATCGGAATAAAATAAATCGCCGCCAACTCCGAGCCGCCATTTGTAACCCACAGCATAACTCCAATATATGCCTACTGTAGATTTAAAATATCGCTTCCTGTTTCGGGGTTCAAACTGCTTAATCCCGAATGCATAGTGCAGATGGACCTGTCCGTTCTCATCCAGCTCCGGCAACTCGGTTTGACCGAAATCCGGGCTTTCACGATACGGAATGTAAGTCAATGTGACGCTTAGCGGCAACAGGTTGATACCTTTATTGGGCTGCCTGATGGATCCATTGGAAAAATGATGGAACGACAGCCCCGCCCCCATCTGCAAATGCGTGCTTAACTTGTAATTTGCCTGGATACCTAACTCAATGGAGACATTCCGATGGCTACCCAGCAACACGTTCAGCGGATTGTTTTCTTCATCATAAGGCTCAAAATTACTGGCCAGCCCCAGTGAAATCCGGTAATTGAAATCCCACCGCCGGAATCGCCCGGGATGTATCGGAACGGAAACGAATCCATAGAGGGCCGTGGGCGTACCGATCTCAGCTTTCCGAAACGTGCTTGCATAGAATCCCAACCCATAAATCGGGTAGTTGTACAGTTGGTGATAGCTATCCCCATCTTTATCTGTTTGCCACCCCACGCGTAGGTTTATGCCGTTGTAATAAATATTCCTCAACGACTCATCCAAGATTTTGTTAACTGCTATCATCCCGCCGTTTTCGACGCCCAACTGGACAAGCAATTGTTTTCGCTTAGGAACCTTCAAATACGAGGTATCGACCTGGCCCCGCGGCCATATTTGGGCCTGCACGTGTATACAGCAAGGCATGAGTGCAAGAATTATCCCCCATCGGTAGAAATAACACATAATTTTGATCTTTCTCTGTATTTATATTGCTATATCGCAACAGTTACCCGCAATGCGCGGAGTCCGCTGACGCCCTGGAGCGCTTCCAGTTCCAGATGCTCAATTTCTGCCTCTAAAACGCCTGAATGCTGCAATTCTTCAATATATGTGAGGTAGTCGTATAATGTTTCTTCATGCAGATAAATGAGGGTTATTTTCCCCGGTTGTGTTACACGTTCGGCACTGCCTTTTATTACGGCTTTGTCTATCCGCTTTTTAATAACTTGGTACCGGATGTTGTACGTACCCTCTACATCAAACCTCCGTTCATCTTCGCGGAAACTGATATCAATTTCGCTGTTGTTGATAAAAATCAATTGCGTGGTTTCCAATGCGATGGACGATTGAAGTGCCAGTGTCTGCGTATCTTTGGCAATCGCTGCCATTACCACCAGTTGGAGTCGTTTTATTTGCTTCAATAGCCCCTGTTCGAAAGGAATATGAGGGGAAATCGACTGCCCCACATAGCAATCGAACTCAACCCCATCTGTACGGAATCGCTCGAAATAGCTGGGATACACTGCTTGAACCTGGTGATTGAAGATATCCAACTGGTCATTGATGATTGTATTGACGGCTTCAACAGCCGATTCAAAAGCCTGTTTATGGGGGTTCAGGTCGCCTTGGGCTTCGTCCACTTGTTGTTCGTATGCATGAATAATCGCCGTCAGGGATTCATCCGTTTTTTTCAGAATGCTGAATGCCACTTTCACCTCTTCGTTTACAAACACCGGCAGGGCTGACTGTACATAATCTACCTGTTTGGCATCGAGCCGCTTCTTTAATTCTTCCGTTCGCTGGAGCAGGTGCTGCGGCACCGCATGATGACGGTCAATCTGCAACAACGTATCGCGCAATAATTCCAGTTGCCAGGTCATATCCGCCAATAGCGCCTCGTTCCGCTTCGTCGTGCTGTTACGGATATCTACGGCTCCGTACAAAGGGTAGACATGTTCAAATCGTATCTGTTGCCCGACCATTGATTCACCTGCCGGTTCCGCCGGATTACTGTGCTCGGTAGTGCATAGGTACGTCCATGCCGCTTCGTTGAATTTCCAATGCACGGCGGGCTGCAGTGCGGTAAACCGGTCAAGAATAATCGCATCCAACCGTGCTTTGAAATCGAGCCCGATATCGTTGACAAACTGGGTGAGCAGCGGAACAACCGGACGCAGATGGGCCAACGCATTCCCTGTGATCGTAACCCCCTTTTCCGTATACAATTCGAGCAGCCCAACTGCCTGCCTGTTGTGGAACAACGGGATAACCGCTAAGCTTCCCAATTCCAGATCGACGGCGATGGGATCAAAAAAAGAGGGCATGCCCGGCAGCCCTGTATCAATCTGAAAGGTGGCTACATAGGGGTTCAACAAATAGTCCAACAGTCGCTTTTCGCCAACTTTGGCAATAATCTGACTGTATAAGAGGCTATCTCCAAACAGGTCCTGACGCAGCAATGGTTTATCATTCAGCTTCAATATCGGGGTGACCCAAGTATGGAGGTTACAGATACCTGTCAACAACCTCAGATTATTTTCAATGGTTTTCTGACGAGGTTCGTGATCGTATTCGCCACCTCTCATCGAAATCCGGGTCAGCTCCTCGATCACGTATTCATGGGTAATGTCTTCAAGGGAGATGATGGAAAATCCTTCAATCTGAAAATTGTCCAACGCGACCACCCGGGCGAGATCCTGCTCACTGATCTCGTTCATCTTTTTACCCTTCAGCGCTTTATAGTTGACCTTTGGTAAGCTCCCTTTGGGGGTTACCTCCACGTATGAATTGTCCATCTTGATCGCGTAGTACCGCGGCAACGAGCCGGAATCGTCATTTACCGCATACACCAACCGGGGGGTCCCGATATTCGAAAAACCATAAAGCCGTTCAAAAATCAGCTGGTAAACCATCAAACTACCGGCATTACCGTTAATTGACTCCAGTTTGTCAATCACATTTTCCGAGAGATGCTCACGTTTGATGAACTGATAAAATGCGTCGGTACCATAAAATATTCTTCCCGACATGGGGAACGCCAATCCCCACAACGCGTTGCCCTCATTGGTGAGCAGCGGAATGGACAAATTATACAGATAGTAGAGCTCTTCGGCAAAGTTGGCTATGTTGCCAGCGTTTACAGATCCATATTTTGCCAACGCCTGTTGGAAGCGGCTGAGCACAAAAGCAAGCACATCTTTACGGGATGGACGATTATTTGACAGTTGCGTCAGGTGAGCCAGGAACCGACCGAAAGACAGCACACGATCTGGCTGCGGCCCTTTTGCCGACTCATCAAATATATCGAATAACTGGACTTGCATTCCTATTAAAACCTAAATCCCAAACCGAAATACGGGTACCACCCCTCCCGCGAATGTCCGACCACAACCTGTAAAACGGCAAAATTTGCAGCGATATAATACAGTCCGCCACCTACGCCCTGTTGTATCCGGTCACTTTGTCGTACAGCTGCCCAGACTTTGCCGATGTCATAAAAACCGATAAGTCCCAACTCACCCGGCAGGATATAATTCCCGATGTACGCCGCACGCGCCCGCAGTTCCAGGTTATTGAAGAAACTATGGTCGCCCGCGAAGCGGTATTGGCGGAATCCCCGAAGATTTCCCTGGCCACCTAAAAACTGTGACTGATAAAATGCCGGATGGCCCCAGGTAATTCCGCCGCCGATCCGGTTAGCAAGTACCACCGCATCCTGTGCAAATCCAGTATATACCGCCATTTCGGCATTGGCCTGCATATAAGACTTTGCAAACTCGGTGACACCTTCATAGGCTGCTACCCCGGCACGGAAATATCCCCCCTTACTCGGTCGGAGCCGACTATTACGGTTGTCTTTTTCGATACCTGCAACGATGCCCGCGTGGCCTTTGTTTGCCGCAAAGGAAAGGCTATCGTAGGTATGGATCGCGCCCGGCTGCATGATTAACCGGTTTTCGTTGCGCGAAGCTTTGAACCGGTACCATTGGAGGCTCGGACCAATCCGCAGTGTTGTAGTGTGGTTAAGTTCCCACTGCAAGGCTGGATCCAGCCGATAAGTTTCAAAACGCGTGCGGTAATACCGCATCCGCTGGTCGTCCCGATCATAGACGGACCCATTGCCCAAGCCGAAGTAGTTCTGCATATGCGGAATATGTGCCGTTGCTTCCACCACGGCATCAGCCTTGCCAATCACTTGCTTCCAATGCCCTTTATAATGCACGCGCACGGCTCCCGTTGCAAGTGCGGCTGCCACACCCAACTGCTGTGTGTAGTTGAAGGGTTCTGTCCGGAACCCCTGCTGATGCGTATATTTAAAGCCAGCACCCAAAAAGACGCCATCATCTGCGTTGTATCCGGCCTGAAAGAGCGGCGCCCAAACGTTGTAAAGATTGACCGGTACAAATGCGGTGTGGCCACTGTCTGTACGGTTCAGCACCCGTAATCCCGTCGAAGACACCGCAAAAGATTCATCTCCCCGATCATATACCTTTACGGGTCCGGTTTCCGAATGAATATCGTAGTGTTTCTGCCCCACTCCGCCGATGATGCGAATCTTGATGGGCGATGCTTTCGCAACCACCTGAACACTGTCATCACCTGATGCTAGGTAGATCCGCAGCTCTTTCGTCAATGCCGCATCGTACACCTTCTCCATCAACTTCCCTTTCACCTCTCCCGCTTTATTGATCTTGCGGACGGTTACTTTCAACGCGCCGTTGGGGGCATCTTCCACCATCACTTTTTCGTGTTTATTGCTCAGCTTGATATCCACAATCCGGTTAATGAACGTATAATAGTCGTCCATTACCTGCGACAACGCATCGCGGCGGGCTTTCAGCGTATTCAGCAGCTCCTCATGACGCAGCGCATAGATTTCGGCGGGAAGCCTTTCCAGTCCCGCCTCCAGCACGCTGTCCGTCATCGCCGTCACAAACTGCTGTACCTCCTCTTGCCACTCTTCCCGCGTAAACTGATTCTTGGGATGCGCATTGAGAAAGTCTGATTTGCGGATTACGTAGTTCGGCCGTTTATATTCCGCAGAAAACCCCTGAATAAGCGGTAGTGCATAGGGTTTCGAGACCATTGAAGGGATAATGCCTTCCATTTTCCGCAACGCCTGATCGCGATCACGGGGAACGCCGAGATAATCCCGGTCTTCCCCTTTCTTTCCTTTGTTTGTATCGCGCCATCGCCACTGGTCGCCATGCCGGTCCCAATCGTTTACCAACAGGTCGAGCATCCGGGCACGGAGAAAGGTCTTTGCTTTGTAGATGTCATCATTGTCGTTATTGACACGCCGCAGCATCTTTACCGTATTGTCCGAATCACCTTCCGGCTCACGCTCTTCCAAAAGGCATAACGTATTGGCAAATGATTCGTTGTAATGCCCCAATAACGTATCCGGTGCGACTACGCCGATGACGGGGTTGGTGTGGGGTATATCCGCGGCTTCAGCCAGGGGTGGAAATATCAATGCCGAATAGGGATGCTGGGCACTGTTTGCATCGTCCAATACTTCATGAGCCAGCGTATGGTGCAGCGCTTCGGGGAGCAAAGATTCGGCCTGTTTATTGACCGATCGCAGCACCCACTGTTTGCCCGTGGGATCTTCCAAACGAAGCGATACGGTCTGCATGCCTCCGCCCTTTTTAAGGGGCCGGAGACCGCCATGCAGTTCGGAAAGCCGCAATACCGGCAATTTCGTCTGTGCGGCCCACTCTTTCCGGTAGTTTTCACCAAACCACTTGCGGTGGAAAGCACCGACACTGTCGTATTGTGCATTGGCCTGGATCCGTATGCTATCTTTACCGGTGGTCTCGCTTTCTGCCTGTTCCACAAAAGGCGGCCATTCGTGGTAGGGAATTACATGCGTAAACGCCTGGGAAACGGTATCGTTGGCATACGTATAAAATGTAACACGGCAACTTCGGTTCATTAGGTAATCTACCGTGACAAAGCCCTGAGCTGCGTGGGCAAACAGTGAATACTGCCCCTTTCCGGCATATGAATTCTTTGATCCTGCTCCGCTTACAATCTGATGAAAGTCGCCGTCTTCAATAAACTGCAGACCATGGTCATGCCCGGCCACGTGCACCACATTGGCATAGGTATCGGTCAGGGCGCGCACACGGTTTACCAGGTCTTTGTATTTGGGATGCGGCATATCCTCCGGATTGAGGAATACCGTGCGGCGGAGCAAGGGATAAAGCGACCCCACCCCCGGCATGGGAATGTACAGCTTGTCATCCAGCAAGGTCAATGGAAACAGGTGGTCTTTCCAGGAATAGTATCCCCCGTGGGTACCATAGGTGCGCATGGGATGATGCGCTGCCAGTAATACCGTTTTATCCTGATAATCATACAATAACTCCTGCAACCGATCGATGACCTGTTGTTCCGTTTCACAATCACACTCCGCGTCGCCGCTGCTCCGCTCGTGGGGGAATACCCACCACTCGCTGTCATACACAATAATTGCCAAACTGTCTGAAACCTCAATCACCTGCGGATCGGGGCATCCATCGGGCGGAAGCAACTTTAGCAACGAATCTCCCTGACTGCGCAAAAAGAAATCCTGCGCCCTGATCTTTGCCAGCCCGTTTTTCCCCATCCGGTCCCAATCGTGATTGCCGGGGATGAAATAGACCGGCGCGCCCCTGGCACGCATCGGTTCGAACTGCGAACGCAGTATCTGCTGCGTTTCCGCTTCTTCCGGACTTCCCGGCAGTCCCATCCCCTTTGGATAGATGTTATCCCCCAAAAAAATGGCTGTCGTTTTACCGGGAATGATCAATTCCGCAGCTCTCGGTATAATCGTTTCCTGTTTGTGGTTAATTTCACCTGCATCGCCGATAAATATGATCCGCCGTGAAATGCTGTCCTGCGCATGTGTGTGCAAGACAAACGTCAACATCAAAAGCCCGAACGGTCCAATTATCCGCATACGTTATTTTTCAAAAGGAAATTTAAAGACGGCTGCCCACTTGCCCTTCTTTCCCCGCTCACTGGCGATGTATAGCGCGCGGTTGTTGTCAAAAGCCAACCCTTCCGGCTGTATATAGCGCTTGGGATCCAACGGGTACGCACCGGTCACCTGCCACTTTTCATCCAGTACGACCAACATTTTGTTGATGGAAGAAATGACGTACCATTCACCGGTATGCGGATTCCAGGCCATCGAAGAAGGTTGAAACGGCTTTCCATCGAGTGACACATAATGTTCAATCTGCGCATGGCTTACGGAAAAGCTAACTGATTCGCTCAGGGTACCATCCTCGGCCAACCGAAATCTATATCCGGTGGTAGACGCTTGTTTCCTATCTATTTCACACGCCTTGCAGAGGATATATAGCTGACTGTCGTCGGCCCGGGCGGCCAGACTCTCATACTCCCCCTTCGGAAAGGGTTTCTTCCAGGTCGTTACGGATTCAATGCGTTTACCATGGCGCTCTTTAATGGGGAATCGGTAAAGGCTTCCATCACTCCGTAGCACAATGACATCTTCGCCGGAAATTGCGATATCTTCGTAATCACCATCGTTGCCAAATCGTATTTGTTGCGGCTTTTTGTCTCCCAACGCAAAGAAAAACAGTTTCCCCGCCTCGTCCTGTTGTGCAAATAACGTATCTGGATTGCCCTGAAAGAGCGTAATCCCGGATATTTCTTCCAATACCCCGTTCATTTCAAATACCTCCGGATTAGCGAGGTCATAGCCGGTTGGGCCTACTTGGTGAACGGTCTCCCCCCGTTGTGTCTGCCCACACCCTACTCCGGCGAAAAGCACACAGAGGCCGGCTATCAATCCAACGTGACTATTTTTCCATCGGAGATTCATTTCACTATTAGTCCATAATTCCGTAGATCATTGTGAATACAACAAATGTTAAGACCGCTGCAATCATTCCGAACATGAAAATATTATAGGCCAACCGGAGCAATCGGTATTTTCTCCCCAGCACCACTCCCTGCGAATAAACGTCTTTGGTCAACGTACCATACAGAAAATCCCGGTCTTCCATCACTTTGCGCATGCCATCGGCGTATTCACGTAACCCCATTTTATAGAAATTTCCAAAAAAGAGCAGGTTTACATCTTTGTTATCTACATCCTCCTGGGTAAAGGTTCCCTTCGGGATCTTGGGTCGCGTAGCCAAAATAGCGACCACAATGGTACTCAAACTGACCGCTAATAATACAAAAGTGGGAATTGCAAGGTGCTCGTTGTCATTCAATTTTCTGACCAGCAACGCAATGATAACCGATAGGATAATCGAATTGACTGTTAGCAGAATATTAGCCTTATTATCGGCCATGTCACTGAGTCGTTGGTTGTTGGTCGAAGTGACGCGAAACATCGTTTCGATCCCCCGATCGGGACGGGTGTTCTTTTCTTTCTTTTTCTTCTTACCCTGCGATCCGGGACCGCCTTCCATATGTTGTTTCAAATAGTTGATATTTTGCTGTTTCTTTTCGTTTAAGCGATGCCGGGCATAGTCGGTGTGATACCGATGGTTTTCCAACAATGACAACGTCTGGCTTTCCCATTTTTCCTGTTCACACGCGTTTGTCTGGTTATACTCTCGTTTCATTAAAGCATCCCGTTCCTGGAAATTTTCTCCACCCAGATGAAACAGGTCCGCATCGCAGACGATGCTTTCCAATAGGTTTTTCGGATGTTGGGGTAAGCGTGTCGCCAAGATACAGCCGCTTATTTCGCCAATCAGGTCGCTGTCTACCCCCCGATTTGACAGAAAGTTCGCGGCCAGCGCTGCGCTGCGCATTTCATGATCCGCGGCACCACCGGTAAAATACCCTAAATCATGGAAATAGGCGGCCGCAAGCACAACGAAACGGTCCCGTGCAGACAACTCATAGTGGTCTGCCATGAGTTCCACCGCATTCACTACATCCAGCGTGTGCACCAGATTATGAAAACAATAATTCTGTGCATTATTTTTCGCGATGTAATCCTTAATCCAATGCTTGGCATCCTCCAATATGGTCCTGTAATCCATATCGATCGCTCAGTTATTGCCCGGTTCCCGCTATTGCTAGGTTACCGCGTTAATACAAGGTCATGCAATCGCAGCCAGGGCTGCGTCATAGTTGGGTTCGTTGGCAATTTCAGCCACTTGCTCCGTATAAGCCACTTTCCCTTCCTTATCAATGACGACTACAGCGCGGCTTAGTAATCCAGCCAGCGGACCATCGGCAACCTTTAATTGATAGGCATCGGAAAATGCATTATCTTTATACTCGGAGAGTGTTTCTACATTGCTGATTCCTTCTGCAGCGCAAAAACGGCCCTGCGCAAAAGGTAAGTCTTTAGAAATACAGAGCACCACGGTATTGTCCAACCCCGCCGCTTTTTGATTGAATGCCCGTACGGATGCGGCACAGGTGCCTGTATCGATACTTGGGAAAATATTGAGGACAATTTTTTTGCCCCGGTAATCGGCCAGCGTCTTATCAGACAAATTGCCATCCGTCAATTTGAAATCAGGTGCCTGGCTTCCCACCGCGGGAAGCGTTCCAGTTGTATGCACTTCGGAACCTTTGAATGTGATAGTTGCCATAGTTCACTAATTTTCGGGTAATATTAGCAAATTACGATGGCATGTAAAAAGATTAATGAATTTGATTACAACCGAATGATATTACAAGAGCTGCGCAGCCATAAACTAGTTAATTTACTAAATATTCACCTATCTTTGCGCCAAAACACCGACGGCATTCATGAAGCTACCTTCGTTACCCGGTTTTGATGCGCAGGCCTTTGACAAGTACCTGAAAAATACCGGGTGGCTACTGATGGCCCGTGTGGGATCCCTGTTCATCAAGATGCTGATCACAGCCATTGCGATCCCCAATTACCTAGGCGATGCCCAAACCGGCATTCTCAATTACCCCCTTGCGCTAATATCCTTTTTTGCAGCCGCAAGTGCATTGGGAACTGATAGCCTGGTAACCCGGCAGCTGCTGTTGCATCCACAGCAGCACCACACCATCCTGGGTTCTGCATTTCGTCTGCGGCTACTTGCGGGCCTTGCCGCCATCCCTTTGATTTATTTGGCTTACCTACTTATCAGCCACTTCGCACCCGAACCCCCAGCAGCACCGTTGAACTATGTAACCATCGTATCGTTCATGTGCGTAGCTCAATCTGTCAACATCATCGACTGCTATTTCCAGTCCATTGCCAAAGGCAAGTATATCATGTATGTGCAGGTCGGAGCCAATCTGTTGTCGGCGCTGGTGAAACTTACCCTCATCCTCTGTAATGCCCCCTTAGTCGCTTTCATCTGGATGCTACTCGGAGACGCTGTGCTGCTATCGGTTGGATACCTCTATGTTTACCGTGCGCAGCACCACAACCCCTTCCATTGGAAGTTTGATCTGACGGTAGCCAAAGACCTTCTTAAGCATGCGTGGCCATTGGCCCTATCTTCGGTATTTGTGACCCTCTACATGAAGATTGATCAGCTCATGGTAGACGCCTTTTGGGGGAAAGCGTCTCTGGGTGTTTATACCACGGTGGTGACCCTCAGCGAGGGCTGGTATTTTTTTCCGATGGCACTGGTGGCAGCACTGTTCCCGGCGCTTATGCACGCCCGGCGTGATGACCCGGCGCGCTATCAGAAACGGCTGCAGCAACTTTATGAGCTCATGGTATTGATCAGCGGGAGTATTGCGCTGATTATCACATTTGCCGCACCCACGATTTACCAACTGCTTTATTACAACAGGCCCGAATTCCATTCCGGTGCCCCTGCCCTTGCTATCCATATCTGGGCGGGCGTATTTGTATTTCTGGGCACCGCAAGCGGTCAGTATCTGATTGCCGAAAACCTCACACGCATATCATTTCTGCGTACAGCCGTCGGGGCCGTTGCGAATATTCTACTCAACCTCTGGCTATTGCCCCGCTATGGCATGAACGGTGCCGCATTGGCTACTCTCTTAGCTTATTTTATTTCCACTTTTTCGATACTGCTCATTCCCAAAACCCGGCAGCATGGCTTTTCCATGCTCAAAGCGCTTATATTGTGGAATACATTGAGTACTTTAGCACGCAAATCCGTAAAAAAATGAAGTTTATCTATCCGATAAGCAGCTTGTTCAGTTTGCGCAAAATCAAGTCGCTCCTTTCGTTCGGCGTGAAGGGTTATTTGGCAGAAATCGGCTGGATAGAAGCCTACCAGGCACGCGTTCCGCTGGACAAAAACAGGCAACCTTTACCCTGGTTTACCTATTCGTTCATCGATTTTATGGAACCACGATTATCCAACACCTTACACGTGTTCGAATACGGTTCGGGTTATTCCACCCGATATTTCTCCAAACGGGTTGCCTCCGTCACCTCTGCCGAGCATGACCGCGAATGGTTGGCTACAGGGATGAAAGACAAAGCTGAAAACGTCACATTGATCCACTACGAAGGTGCCGTGGATGGCGATTATTGCCGTGCGGCAACCTTACAGGGGAAAAAATTCGACGTGATCTTAATCGATGGGTTCGATCGCAATAATTGCTGCAAACATGCTGCTGATGCCCTCACTGAACAAGGGGTGATTATTTTCGACGACACGGAATTGGATAAATTCCAAGAAGGAATCTCTTATCTCAAACAGGCCGGCTTCAAGATGCTACCTTTCAGCGGGATTTCCCCGGGCCTTTTCTATCGGAAAGAAACCAGTGTTTTCTATCGGTCCACCAACTGCTTTTCAATATGAGTCATGTACCGGTATTGTTGCTTACATTTAACCGATTGGACACCACCCAGCGGGTATTTGAACAGGTGGCCCGATACCGCCCGGTCAGACTTTACCTTGCCTCGGATGGCCCCCGGCCACAGGTGCAGGGCGAAAAAGAGAAAGTAGACCATGTACGTCAGTTTCTGATCGATCGCATTGACTGGGAGTGCGAGGTAAAAACGTTGTTCAGACCTGTAAACCTAGGTTGCAAGATCGCGGTGAGTGAGGCGATATCGTGGTTTTTTGAACACGAGGAGCACGGCATTATTTTGGAAGACGACTGCCTTCCCCACCTGTCTTTCTTCCCTTTTTGTGCGCAGATGCTGGATGTTTACCGGGATGACACCCGCATCATGCAGATTTCGGGCACCAATTTCATCGGCCGTTATACACCCGACCCACAGTACCGCTATTTTTTCTCAAAGTATGGTGGTATATGGGGATGGGCGAGTTGGCGCAGGGCCTGGAAGCATTTTGATCTGTCGCCCGGAAAATACCACCAAGCCAAAGCCACCGGGATACTCAAGGGATTCTTAGGCAGTACCTATGCCTGGCGGATGTACCTCTATGAACAGGTCTTTGAAAAGAGCTTAGACACCTGGGACTACCAATGGAGCTTTTCCCGCGCAATCAATTCGGGTCTGAGCATTGTACCTGCCGTGAATCTGATCAAAAACATCGGTTTCGGAACGGACGCCTCCCACACCCACAAGGCAATAGCCGATATAGCCGATATGCAGACCGGTGAACTCGATATACAGGACTTTCAATTAAACCCTTTTGTGGTAGCGGATCAGCGGTATGACGAACGGCTCATCCGCAAACTTTCCGATGGACTCTATCGCATAAAACCCTTCATCCGTAAAGCAAAAGATTTCCTGTCTTAACTCTTAACTGACTTTTCATCACACCGGGTATCGGGGCAGGACAGTACAGTGCAGTTGTTTCAAAAATGTGTATTATCTTTGTATCATCATAATTTAGGTTTATAATTGGTTAGTAAAGGTTTCCATTCTCCCCGTTTGGAAACCTTTCGTTTTTTAAACACGCTGGTAACGCAGACGTTGCCGAAAGCGGTTCACCAATAACAATCCGGCAATGAAGCCACCGATATGTGCCGCATAAGCTACACCACCTGCCTGTTCACCACCCAATGCACCGAGCCCATTGCTCACCTGAAACAGGAACCATAGACCAATTGCGATGACAGCCGGGATCGAAACAACGAAGAAAAACAACAGGAAGGTAATGCGCTTATGTGGAAAAAGCACCAAATAACCCGCCAATACTGCCGAAATAGCCCCTGATGCACCCAAACACGGCGTTAAAAGATCCTGTCCGAAAAACCACACACTCAATACGTGGGTTAAACCACTCAACACACCGCATAGCAAATAGAAAACAAGATAACGAAAATGCCCCAAACGATCTTCTACATTGTCTCCGCATATCCACAAATAGAGCATGTTCCCTGCCAAATGCCCTACCCCACCGTGCATGAACATGGAGGTAATGAGCGTTAAAAACACAGGAATGCCTGTTGGCTGTAATCCGGGCATTTCAAAAGACTTACCCGAAATCGGATCAACAATGAGCTGATTATCGGTGACGATATCACTACCTGTCAAGATTTCTGCGGGAATGGTGGCATATGAAAATGTGAATTGGATGTTATACCCGAAACCCTGAAAAAATATAAAAACAAAGATGTTTAATCCGATTAACAAATAGTTGACAAATGGAAATGATTTCCGGTCGTGATTCTCGTCTCCAATAGGCAATAACATAGTATCTATTTTATCCGATGAAAGAGCCTCATTGAACGGCCTGTTTCAACAACGCATAGCGCGTCCGCATCTGCTTCAATTGCTTTGTATAGGCCTCATCCTCTGCAACATTATTCAGCTCGTAAGGATCTCGTTTGAGATCAAACAGCTCTTCGTAGCCATACTCCGTATACACCATATATTTGTATCTGTTGCCGATAACACCTTCCACTTTCGGGATACCGGGGCTTCCCATAAAGGTATGTTCGTAAAAGAAATCCGTCCGGGGAGGCCGCCCCTTTAACGCCGTTTGTCTGAGATCCGCTCCTTGCATTGCTACTGGAACAGGCACACCGGCATATCCGAGGATGGTCGGTGCAATATCGATATTCAGCACCATATGCGAAATGTTACCTTGGTCACCAACCGATTTGCGAGGGTCATAAATAATAAGCGGTACGCGCACCGATTCTTCATACCCAAACCATTTTCCCTGCAGGCCGTGATTACCCAAACAGAAACCGTTGTCGCCCATGAAAATGATGACTGTACGGTCATCAATGCCCAATGAAGCCAATTTTTCCCGCAGTTTACCCACTACTTCATCCACTCCGGTAATGAGCCGGTAATAATTCTTTACATTCGTTTGGTATTGTTCCTCGGTACCAAATAAACCCTCCCAACGCTTGCGGGCAATATTGCCATCGTTATGAAAAAAAGGAGGAGTCCGTTTCCAGGATTCGGTCCCTCCATTTGGCTGGGGAGGAATCGTATCCTGTTCATAGCGGCTTTTGAAGCGTTCCTGAACCTGGTATATAGGTGGATCGCCATCAAGTTCGTGAGGAGCTTTGAAACTGACAGACAAGCAAAAAGGTTTCTTTTGCACCCCATACGCATCCAAAAACCGCATTATATCCCGCGCTATGCTGTCGGTTTGATGCACATCATTTCCTGTACCGTCTTTCAACCAATAGGGTGGCTGACCGTGTTCCCAGCAAGACCAAAAATCAAAACGATCGCCCGGTGGCTGGTTGCCTACGCCATACTTACCAATAAACCCGATGTGATAACCTGCTTTCTGCAACAGCATCGGATACGTGTTTGCAAGGGCTGAATCGGAAAAATCGGTACTGAAATCATCGATTTTATGCCTAGACATATACTGCCCGCTAAGGAGGCTGGCGCGGCTTACCGCACAGATCGAAGTGGTCACATAGGCATTGCGGAAAAGGTAGCCAGCCTTAGCCATGGCATCCAGGTAGGGAGTTTGGATGATGGGATTCCCCATAGCTCCCAATGCATCTGCCCGGTGATCGTCCGTTAGCAAGAAGATAATGTTTGGCCGGTTATCCAAAACTGTCCGATCGGTTTGTGCATACACCGACACAGTTGTCAGTATGCTGAACAGCAAGAATGGCAATGGGCTCTTCATGGCTTTACTTCTGATAGCGCGCCACTGCTATCTTTTTTCCAATGCTACATAATCAGCCATGATGGATAAACTTTCTTCTTGGATAAAATCGAGGCCCTCATTCACATCAGGCGCAACTACCCCTCCCAACGAGGTGGTCATATTCATCTGTTGAAGCGCGTCTGTACGGCTTTTACTCTTCAATCGGCTATCCTCTCGTTCTTTCTTCAATTTATCTTCTTGAAGTGTTACACTGGTTTCCGATTCCTGTTTCTGCATGGTATCAATGTCTTCCAGCAAAAATTTGTAGGCCTGCGAACTATCCATCCGGGCCTGGTGCATTTTGCTGAGTTGGGTGATGATCGGCTTCAAATCGGCAACCGGCGCAAAATCTGTGGCTTTGATCTGATCCCAGGGCAACGCAGACGGCTCGGAACTCTCACCGTATTTCTCAGCGGAATACAACGATGGAAATACAATATCAGGCTCTACCCCCTTGTGTTGGGTGCTGCTACCCGTAATCCGATAAAATTTAGCTAAAGTAATGTTAATCTGTCCGAACTGGGGTGCACCGGCCGGCAGACCGTCATCGCCGTCAGCCTGTGCCTTCAGCAACAGCCGATCGGTAGGACTGATCACGCGGCTCATGTCAATAGCGGACTGTACGGTCCCCTTTCCATAAGACTGTGATCCTAAAATAACGCCTCTGCCATAATCCTGGATGGCTGCTGCGAAAATTTCAGACGCAGAGGCACTGAAGCGATTGATGATAACCCCTAACGGGCCATCCCATACCACTCCATTTTCGCGGTCGCTGTTTACCTCGACTTGGTTCCGGGTATCACGTACCTGTACTACGGGTCCGTTGTCAATAAACAGCCCTGTCAATTCTATGGATTCCTGCAGCGAGCCCCCTCCGTTAAACCGTAGGTCCATCACCACAGCATCTACATTTTTCTGTTTCAGTGAATCAAGTAACAGCCGGACATCGCGGGTAGTACTCTTGTAATTGGGATCATTTTTACGGTAGGCCTCGAAATCAATATAGAACTTGGGTAGGCTGATAATGCCGACACGATACGTCTTTCCATCGTCTCCCTTTACTTCCTTGATTTCGCTCTTGGCCGATTCGTCTTCAATGACTACCCGATCCCGGGTGAGTGATACGATTTTGGGTTCCGCAGTAAGCTCTTCACCGGCAGGAATTACCTTTAACCGCACTATGGTACCCTTGGGGCCCTTAATCTTTGACACCGCATGATCCAGTTTCCAGCCGATAATGTCTTCAAACTCCCCATCTTTTCCCTGTGCAACAGCAATGATACGGTCATCGATTTTCAAGGCCTTTTCTTTGTATACAGGCCCGCCCACGATGATATCGGCCACCTTCACCATTTCGTTTTCCATGGACAGCCGGGCACCGATGCCTTCAAATGTATTGGCCATATCTTCGTTAAACCGCTGTGCGAAATAAGGATTGAAATAGCTCGTATGCGGGTCGATTGCATCCGTAAGTGCCGTCATAATAACCTGAAACGCCTCGTTGTTATCGGTCTTTTTGGCCATCGAAATGAGATTCTTATACCGATTTGTCAACGTTTCCTTTTGTTTAGCTGCAGCTGAGTCGGTACTACCACCGCTAAGCCGTAAATTCAACAAGTCATATTTTACCCGCTTGCGCCATTGGTCGTTTGCCTCTGCTTCCGACGCAAACCACGCTTCTTTCTCCCGATTGTAAATATACTGTTCGTCTACGGAAAAATCGTGCGGTGCGTTGACCTGTGTCAAGGCATAATCCAACCGTTCCAGGTAACGCTTCATATACACGTTAAACACGTGATAAGCCGCGCTCAGATCGCCATTCCGGAAATCTTCTCCCAATGAATTCCTATACTGCTCAAATCCGTCAATATCCGACTGCATCAGGTAGTTCTTTCCTTGGTCTACCGCTTTGATCAGATTGTCAAAAATCACAGACGAAATAGAATCACTAAAAGGTACCTTCTTATAACTTATCGATTCAAATAGCCCCACGACATCCTTTGCAATAACGGCATGCTGTGCCGTTGGTTTCAAGGCTCCGGTTTCTGCATCGAGGTTCACTCTCGGCTTGGACCCACAGGCTGCTATCGCCACCACAAACAGTGCAAAAAGCACTTTCTTCAACATATTCTCCATCTTCTTAATTAAGCCGCTAAATTTAATCAAAAAACTGCTAATCTATAGTACACCCTTGCCTCTCATTTTGTTTCCCGGTGGTGTCAGTTATCCACAGGTTTCTCCCCTTTGAACAGGATATTTTTGAGTGTGTCATATCGGTTGAGTGCCGAGGCTGCCCCATTGTAGTCGCCCGCTTGATGGTACAAGCTTCCCAGTGCATCCTGAATGGCCAGCTGCATTCCCATGATATGATCTTTTTTTGCCAGGTCGTCTGCTACTTTGTACTCTTCAATGGCCACCCGCGGATTGCCCGAATGCTTCTTTGTTTCCGCCAGGTTGAAGATGATTTCGGGGAGCTGATCCATGATACCCTCTTTGTCAACGATCGTCTTGGCCTGCACCAAAAACCATTGGGCTTCAGGGTATTTGTGTTGGAGGGTATAGATATCGGCCAACGTGCGATAAGCAGAAGCACGGCCAGCTTCATCTTTTGCCCTGCGGAACAACGGCACTACCTTGCGAATAATATCCCGCTCCGCTTCAGGTGAAAACCCCATTTTAGCCTTTACGAGCGCCAGCTCCATGAGCGCTTCAGCCTGCCGTGCAGTGCTCCCGCTCTTGACCGCCCGGTCGTACAATTGCTGACGTAAGGCATGTGCTTTATCCAGTTGTCCCAAATACTCGTATGTTACGGCAAGATTATGTGCTATCGTTTCCCAATCGGATTGGTTACCGGCCGCCTGTTTGGCTTTCATTGCCTTTTCGAAAAACTCAACAGCCAAATCAAATGCCCCCAATGCAACGTATTCCATGGCCAGACGATTTTCCGTATCAGCCTGTATTCCCGCCCGTTCGACCGCACCTGTACGATCTATTTCCATCAATAGTTTGCCTTCGATACTGGAAGTCTGGGTTTCGGCAACGGGTATGTATTTTGCCAACACACGACCGTTTCCGGTCATGTCTAATCGGTGGTAATATTTCATTCTACTGACATATTCTTCCACCATCGCTGAATCAATTTCCTTTTCGGCGTAGCGATCATCCAGCAATTCCTCCGCTGACTTCGGCGGTGGGAGAAAATAGACCGGGGGGCCTATTCCCCGAAATGTACTGTCATATTTGGATACCACGCCGGAGAAATCCGCGTGCTGCTGGGCAAAACCGCAATTCAATACACCGCACAAAAAGAAACAAAAGCATATAACGTGGGTAAACAGCCCTTGTTTTAACTTCATATAAAATTCCAATCTGCGCACTAAGATAAGAATTCTTCCTCACTTTTCTACATAACCTCACAATCCTGTTACGTTTCCGTCCGCCTTTATGGAGGCTCAATCGACTTTTTTGACTTGCGTACACCGAGCAATTTAATTATTTTTGCTAAAAAATATGGCAACACGGATTCCCTTGGCGGAGCGTATGCGCCCCACGACGATTGAAGACTACGTAGGACAACAGCACATCATCGGTGAAGGGGCTGTGTTGCGCAACGCTATTCAGCAAAACAACATTCCCTCCATGATTCTTTGGGGGCCACCGGGTGTTGGCAAAACCACATTGGCTTTTATCATCTCCAAGCAGCTAAAGCGAACCTTTTTCAGCCTCAGCGCCATCAACTCGGGCGTAAAAGATGTACGGGAAGTAATTGACAAGGCTGAACAGCTCCAACATTTTCAACAGGAGCAACCTATCCTGTTCATCGACGAGATACACCGCTTTTCGAAATCGCAACAGGATTCCTTGTTGGGTGCCGTGGAAAGAGGATTGGTTACGCTGATCGGAGCAACGACCGAAAATCCTTCCTTTGAAGTCATCTCCGCCTTGCTTTCCCGCTGCCAGGTTTATGTACTGGAACATTTAACGGAAGACGAATTGGTGGGCATCATTGACAAGGCGTTATCAGAAGATCAATACCTCAGCAAACTATCCGTTACCGTAAAAGAATACGGAGCCTTACTGCGGCTCTCAGGCGGCGATGCCCGCAAGCTGCTGAATGTACTCGAATTGGTGGTGAATGCTGCGGGAGAACACCCCCTGGAAATTACCAATGACTTTGTGCTCAAGCAGGTACAGCAAAACATGGCTATCTATGATAAGACGGGTGAACAGCATTACGACATCATTTCGGCCTTTATCAAATCCATCCGGGGTAGCGATCCGAATGCGGCGGTGTATTGGCTGGCCCGTATGATTGAAGGTGGGGAAGACCCGCTCTTTATCGCCCGTAGGTTACTTATTCTTGCCTCGGAGGATATCGGCAACGCCAATCCGAATGCACTGCTGCTTGCCAATAATTGCTTTCAGGCGGTGAATGTGATCGGCTGGCCCGAATCCCGCATTATCCTTTCGCAGACCGTTACGTACCTGGCATCATCCGCCAAAAGCAATGCTGCTTACCAAGCCATTAACAAGGCACAGGCCCTGGTTAAGCAGACGGGCGATTTGTCTGTTCCATTGCACATCCGCAATGCCCCAACCAAACTGATGAAACAGTTGAATTACGGAAAAGATTATCAGTATGCCCACGATTACGAAGGAAATTTTGTAAGTCAGGAGTTTATGCCTGACAGTCTGAGCGGCACGAAACTTTATGATCCGGGAAAAAATCCTGCCGAGGAAAAACTACGCGAAAAATTACGGCAAAACTGGAAAGACAAATATGGATATTAAGTCATTCGTGATCACGGGCGACGGTTCGAAAACCCTGTATCATGCCGGAATCGGCGAGCACTACCACTCCCGGCATGGTGCAGTACAAGAAAGCAAGCATGTTTTTGTCGGCATGGGATTGTCTTATTTTTTGGAGTTGAACCGCCCGAAAACGGTGTCCGTGCTGGAAATCGGACTGGGTACAGGGCTCAATTTTTTGTTGAGTGCCGACTATTGTGCGGGAGTCGACGTTCAGCTTGACTACGTAGGCGTTGAAGCCTACCCACTATCGGCTGAAATGGTTGCACAGACCGACTATGAACGGTATATATCATCCAGCCTATGGGATTCTTTTCTTGCGCAGTATACGGATAGCTGGCACAATACACAAACGTTAGCTGCGGATTGCCTGCTAACAGGCATACACCAGGAAATATTGCAGTTTACTACCGATAAACGGTTTGACATTTTGTATTTCGATGCGTTTGCCGCAGTTCGGCAGCCGGAAATGTGGACAGCGGAAACGTTACAGCACGTTGCCGGCTTTTTGAAAGCGGAGGGCGTATTTGTAACTTATGCCATCACAGGACATTTGAAACGAACGCTGAGGGAACTGGGCTTTACGGTCGAAAAAGTGCCCGGAGCACCCGGTAAGAGAGAAATGCTCCGAGCCATTAAAATTTAATAATTAGTGATGATGCGAGCCATCTGGACCATGCGAATGGCCGTGTGCCAATTCATCTGCCGTTGCTTCACGTACGGATAATACTTCAATGGAAAAATGCAGATTTTGACCCGCCATTGGATGATTCAGGTCAACCACTACCACTTCCGGGCTTACCTCGGTCACTTTACCCCGGAATTGATTCCCCTGGTTATCCTGCAAAGGTAGAATCTGCCCCACGGCGGGAACACCACTTTCCTTGAACATATCAATGGGCAGCGTAGCAATTGCCTGCTCATTAATTTCGCCATATGCATCTTCTGCGGCCAGCTCAAAGTCGGTCGTGTCTCCGGCTTCAAGCCCGGCAATATTTTCTTCGAATTTTGGCAGCATCATGCCCACACCGAACAGAAAGTCCAGGGGATTGTCCCGGCCAGCTTCTTCAACGAATGTTCTTTCTCCATTTTCCACGGTGTGGAGTTTGTAGGTCAGCGTAACAACGCTGTTGGGTTCAATAGTCATCTTTGTTTTAAAATTGAGGGACATACAATGCCCCAGTTATCATTGTGTAATTAATTGCAATAATGCGTCGACGTTGTCAACAGGCACGCTGCATGTTTTACCGTGGCACACATACGCCTGGACCGTATCCCTTACCCTTCCTGTTAACAAAGGAAGGCCTTCATTTGTTCCGCCCAAAATTAATTTATTGGGAATGTAGGCAGTATCCAATTCCCGCCGTATCATCTGCCATCCTGGTCCGGTAATTAGTATTTCATAACAACCGAACACCTCTTCTAATAACTGAATTGCCCAGTTGGAATATGCCGAGCCATATGCGGCCATCTGCGGAACAACATTGGCCAATACTTGTGAGGCAACATCCGTATACCGCTGCTCGTCAAAAATCCGGCCCAACCTATTCAGTGATCTTACGATACTTGAAGTGGAAGATGGGATGACATTATCCATTACCTCTTGCTTACGGGCGATAAGCTGTTCGGCAAGCGCCGAAGTGTAGTAGAATGAAGTGGTCGGTCTGTCATAAAAATGATCCAGCACGTAATTCAATAAACGTTTTGCTTCGTACAACCAGGTTTCGTCAAACGTCGCTTCATAGAGTGCGACATAGGCTTCTAGGCAAAAAGCATAATCATCCAGAAACCCCCTAAGTAACTTACCATTTGTCGCCGGTTGATGCAACAGCCCTCCGTCATCGGCATAGAGGTATTGACGGATAAATGCTGCGTTGTTCAACGCACAATCTAGGTACTCCGATACATCAAATACGCGAAATGCATCAACAAACCCTTTAAGCATCAATGCATTCCAAGAGGTCAGCTGCTTATTGTCCAGGCCCGGTCGCACCCGTTTGTTTCGGTAATCTAGCAGCTTTTGTTTGCCCGCTGCTAGATAAGTACTCCATTCCTCGGCGGAAAAACCCGCTTCTTGTGCCATTTTGTCTGCATCGACATCGATTTTCAGCACGTTCGTATGTTCCTCTTCCCAGTTTCCGGTTTCGGTAACTCCAAAGTAGCGAATAAATAATTCGGCATCTTCACCCAATACATGCTCAATTTCAGCCCGTTGGAAGGTATAGAACTTTCCTTCTACTCCCTCGCTGTCGGCATCTAGTGCACAGTAAAACCCCCTTTGGGGACTGGTCATTTCGCGCTGCACCCATTCCAGTGTTTCGGTTACCACCCGTTTATACTGTTCAGTAGGCCGGTGCTGCCATGCTTCCGTATACAGGCTGACCAATTGGGCATTGTCATAGAGCATCTTTTCAAAATGCGGGATATGCCACCGGCCATCCACCGAATACCGCGCAAATCCTCCTCCTACATGATCATAAATACCTCCGGAAGCAATCTTACGTAAGGTAAGATGTACCTGTTCTATGATTTCAGGATCTTTTGTCAACACACCATACCGCAGCAAAAACAACCAATTGTTGGGCATGGGGAATTTAGGTACGCGTCTATGCCCACCTTCCTCCTTGTCAAAAAGGCGCCGCCACGGCGAGACAATGGCTTCCAAATCGGGTAAGCTATAGGTTTCGGGAATCCTGCTTATCGGCAGTTGTTCACTCTGCTGGATGCCCGCGGTGAGCCGTTGCGCATAGTCTATTGCCACCTCCGGTTGTTCCCGCCACATTTCGGCCAGCTGCAGGAGTACGTTTTTCCAGTCGGCCGGCCTGAAATAAGTGCCTCCATAAATCGGTCTACTGTCCGGCAAGCAAATGCAGTTGAGCGGCCATCCTCCTTGGTTGGTCATAAGTTGCACTGCAATCATGTAAAGCTGGTCGATATCCGGCCGCTCTTCGCGATCTACTTTGATGGATACGAAATACCGGTTCATCACCGCAGCGATGTCTTCGTCCTCAAAACTTTCGCGCTCCATCACATGGCACCAGTGACAGGCTGAATAGCCGATGCTGACAATAATTAATTTGTTTTCTGCACGGGCTTTCGCTAATGCTTCCTCTCCCCAGGGATACCACTCAACGGGATTATGCTGATGTTGCAACAGATAGGGGGACGTTTCGTTATGGAGCCGATTAGCCATGTGGAGGTAAAGGTAAGCTTTTTATTTTTATATGGGATGCGCTATGCTTCCTGCTTCGGGTAGGTAAACCATAGCTGATTGCCTAAGCCGCCGCTAATGGACGCCCAATTGTCAGCGCTATCGAACCGGATATGTACCAATCCACATGCGGGGAGATTATAAATCTGCTCATCGGTAAGGTAGTTGATTAACAACGTAAGCCCCGGATTATGCCCGAAAAGGGCAATACTGTGGTAGCGATCGTCAAACTCACCAATGACCTTCAGCAGGGTTGCGGGCAACGCTTCGTAAATACGGGCATCGGTTTGGATGGCACCAATCGGTATTTCTAATTGGCTTGCAAATAATTGCGCAGTAGTCAAAGCTCGTTTTGCAGGGCTGCTCACCAACAATTCTGGCTTGGTCGCGTATGCCTTCAATCGTTCCGCTATTTTCGGGGCGTCCGTAAATCCGCGTGTGTTAAGGGGCCGATCGAAGTCGCTGACGTCGAAGCTCCAATCTGATTTTGCATGTCTGATCACGAACAAATCCCTAGCCATGAGAAAATGGTTACAATAATCATGCCTGCTGATCGACAATATTCAGTTCAATTTTTAGCTTTTTTTTATTTCGCCTCCTTTGTAATGTCCATTCACCATTTTGGTCAGTATCTCTCGGCTTACACCGATTTTCTCCGCAACCTCTTTGATGGTCCGTCGGGCCTTTACAATTTCAAGCTTAAACTGTATGTTTTCAGGATACTTTGGCTCTTTCATTAAATTTCTCTTATCTGTGCATTTCTGTATAGGTTGAATCCTTTGATTGTACTTCAGCAATGGCCTATAAGTCGTATTGGTTATCGAAGGTAAGCGGTTAAGATTTAATTTCAAAATTCGATGCAGGTAACCCGACCCCATCGCATCACCGCTTTATGACTAACCATTCAAGCCATGGCCACACCCCCCAACATACATGACACCTTCGTGAGGAGCCTACTTGCCGACAAGCAAATGGCCATCGATTATTTCCGGTATACCTTGCCGGAACACATTGCCGATAAGCTGGACTTTAGTACCCGTCAGTCCATTGCTCCGAACGTATGTTTCCAAAGATCTGCAAACCACCATCGCCGATGTGGCCTATATCTGTCTGCGCAAAGACGGCCGGGGTAGTGTGCATATCTGCTTGTTGGTTCCTCTTCCAATAGGTCAATCAATTTCGGGTCTTTGAACAGTTCTATGTAAACGTCCGAACCGTGCGCCTTGTGAAATTTGATGAGCTGCTCCTTTAGTTTATCGGCGGATGGAAACGGTTTGTCGAAGTTGAAGAAGTTGGATAGGGTGAAACCGTAGAAATGTATGAGAAGCAATAGGATTTCTAAACTGGGCGTAGACGCTGATCGCTAGACGAAAATAAAATTTAACTAATAAGAATTAAAAATCGAGTCTAATAGCTTTTCAAACTCAACGAAGCGATTTTACGAACTCAACGAAGCGATTTTTAAAAATGACCGTAGCTAAATAAAAATCGACCACTATCATTTCCGAAAACGACCGTGGTCACTTCGGTCGTTTTTTAACGAAAAAAACCGCCCCGATTAGCTCGGAGCGGCTTGTGTAATGCCAGGAGTGAATCCACTGCGTTACTGATTTTTCTTGAAAGTTAAACCTTCCATTTGCAACGCAACCCGTTTACCGGGGCTGAACAACAAACGCCGACGCTTGATGTTATGTGCCGTCACCTCGTCCGCTGTTTCGCTCCCTTCGCTGCTGCAGCTCAGGCGGAACGAACCCAGGTTGCCGAGACGCACGATGTAACCCTGCGAAATATTGCGTGGGATTTCACGTACCAAGCTCTGCAAAACCGCATAAATATCAGATTCCGTGAGTGATGAAGAGTGAGCGATGTCTGCCGAAAGATCCTCCAATGTGATCTCTCCAGAATGCACGGGCCGTGCATAAAATTTTTTCGGTGCTTCCAGATCTCCTGGTTTACCGATTTCCAGAACGTTAAATTTAATTGCCATTTTTTAAAATTTAAAAGTTAAAACTAAACGTGTACTCGGTGTCTCCGGGCGGTATCTCTCCCGTTGACTATACAAAGATCAGCAGGCTTGAAAAATGTGCTGGCGGAATTGGCGGCTTTGGCGGGATTGACGCTTTTGGCGGGATTGACGGGTGCAAAAAAGCACGGCGACTCTTCGTCGCCGTGTTACATTGTATTTCCCGGAATGTTCTTACTGCTGTCCCGGCAAACCCTTTGCCGGATGTTTGGTTTCGGACCGGTACATGAAATGCGAAATTTCCGCCACCGGAATGCCCAAATACTCTGAGGCCTGATAAACCGTTACGTGCTGGTGCTTATCCAGCCCAAACATATCCCTGATCTTGCTAAGAGTCCGCTGGCAAGTGCGTTCGCTCTGCCCGGTGATCCGCTGCAAGTCTGCGGGGTAAACAGCTAATCTTGGTAAAGACATTACTTTCATATCTGCCAATTGCTTAAGCAAAGTTACGATAATAACAAAATTTCAACAAATAATCGGCTGATAATCTTATTATTTCGATTTATTTTTGCAAATTTCACAATTCTTATCGCAAGAAGATTTTCATATTTTTATCATCGGCAGAACAAGCATTATGAAAATGGCAATTGGATTACCGAAGAAACCTCCTATCGATCAATGCGTATACCCCACTAATTTCTTAAGGCGTCGTTTAAAGGGTTTACGGAAACGCTTAAATTCGGCTTTGAAAATCCGGCGCTTTTCATTGTACTCGTTAATTAATCCGGCTTAAGCAGTGTTCTTGGAGTGAAGGTGTGAATCCCTGTTCCAACTTTACCATCAGTTAAATTTCTTTAAACTTTACAAAAACTATGATTTGCTTTGCTTCGTTTTCTAAATTTTCGTTTTGATAAGAGCGAATATGGTGAAAATAAACGACGACCGAATTAACAAACACGGAATGTTGGCAGTATAATCCCCGATAAATCGATCCCCTCCATCGTTACCCAACGATCAGGTGAGATGACGATTTTGTCCGGTTGGTTATTTAACCATGCCCCCCCACCAGCTAAAACTACTATTCGCAATGATGTGATGTTCACACAGGCTCATTAACTGCATGTCCCGGAAACTATTTAACCCAGTGTTCCAATCAACAAATAGCGCATTCCGCATGCCAAACCGCGACCGGCACCACAAAATATCATTGGAGAAAAACACAAATCGGGGAGACCGGATTTGCTGCTCCATGTAATCCAACGCACGCTGATAATAACCTTCATCACAGATCCCTCCTAATACCGGGTCGCCTAAATAGTCGCCCCTTCGCACATGCACGCTAACCACATTTCCAGCCAAAAGTACACCTGCCAGTTCGGTGTTACGTTGATCGGTGAAAGAAGGAAAGACCAGGGTTTCTCTCAATTGGCTTTCAACCGGCTAATATAGTTGATATGTTGCCAATACCCCCAATAATATCGATTTTGGGGGTCTTCAAATAAGAGTGGATTGTATTGAAAAAGTACCGGCTCTTCATAATACCCCTGTTTTGTACCAAAGAGCCTGCGCAGTTTCCGCTGTATCCATCTACGATCCTGCTGATCAAAAAGCTTACGCTCGAAAGCGGATGCCTGTGGCAACGTGATGCCGAAGATGCGTTCCAGTTCGAATCCATTATGCAGTTGATAGGTAGCAAACTCAGAAAGATCGGCTTTTACATTTGAAAATCGCTGCTGCATAGCCAGAAAAGAAGCATATTGAAATAGCTGATTGCCCAGCCCACCAAGGAATTTAACAATTTTCATTCGAATAATTTGTTTCTTTATAGCAATATGGCAACGAATTTATGATGGCTTTTTAAACCAAAAGCAACCACAGGCATAAAATTGTCTGTTCAGTAATTCATCGGGCGGATCAGCCACCAATCCGCCATCCTTTCCGCTTTCGGGAATAAGGGTAAAATCCATCAGCTCCATATCCGAAAACAGATCTAACACTTGATCTTTATCGTAAATCCGATGCGCATTAAAACAAATGACACTTTCCCTGCCAAGTGGGACGACGAATAGCAAGGAACCACCGGGCGCTAAAACCCTTTTAAGCTCAGCAATTGCTTTACGGTCACCATCATAATCCAATGGGTCTCCGTACCTTCCCAATCCCACGTGTTCGACAGTATGCATACATGAAAGTGACGAAACACTGCCATCGGCAAAAAATAAATCGGTCAGGTCAGCAAACGAGGACGTCAAATTATCCAAAACCAGATCCGCAGGTCTATAATCATAAAAAGCCGTAGGGACGACCGCCGATAACATGGAGCAGAAATGAAGCGTAGACGAAATATCAACGTGCAGGGGTGGATTCAGCCTCGCAACAATCCGCATAGCCCAAGCCGGATGATATACATAATGCCGATCATATCCCGTTTCCTGTGTTGCTTCATCCAAACAGGGATAGAACAATTCAGGTGATAAATGGAAGCGTGGGAGCGTCAATTGCTGTTGTTTCAGGAGCGACTCATATTGAGTAAGAAAAATATTTGGCAAGTTTATCTTACCGGCTTTCTTCTTTTTCCATAGCTGTTTAAACATATGCGCATTACCGTTATGTTAGAAAAGTGATCGTACCCAGAACTTAACTATACGCCTAGCTTGTTTAAAAGTCAAATAGGACATATTAAAAAGCCCTTTTTTCAGCAAATAAGGGGCTGCTTGCTTCTTTGGTATCGTCGCTAACACTAAATTGTACCAGCGCATATAGAGTAGATGCTCAGTCATATTATGACGTTTTCTTTTTCTCTAAGGACAATAATCATGCCCTTTACTGGCCAACTGTAGTCCGCAATTTACTACTAAAATGTTTCACGCAAGCGTTTGAAACGTTTTTTTGAAAATCGGACACCTTCTGTACTCCGTTACAAAAACTCCACATATCACACCGCATCGTTTAATCTTGAAGAGATCAACAGTGTACAGCTATCAGCCTCCAAGCGCAATCCAACCGATAGACCGTCGATACCTATTGTTTGATATAACTTGCACGTCAATTGGTGACCAAATCCGGATTCCGGTGATGATCTGTATTAATTCAATAAGCGGGGCACTAGAAAACTACAAAATGTATCGGCAAATCTTACCAAAATTTTGTTATCTTAGCAACATTTACAGCGTATTTATAATATGAGAAGAAATGCCGGATAGCATAAACTTGCCGGCAAGTGAAGCTAAATGTTAGCGATCCAAATACGGTAAAAGACATTTAACTATATAATCCGCAGGATAAGCGCAAAATGAACATCAGTTCGTCACTTATCATATCGACTTACAATTGGCCGGAAGCGCTTGATTTGTGCTTGAGAAGCGTACTTAACCAACGCCAGCTTCCCGATGAAATTATTATTGCAGACGATGGTTCTGGAGAGGAAACACGGGCCCTTATTAATCGATACCAAAGGGACTCAATCAAACTCATTAAACACATCTGGCATCCTGACGACGGATTCAGGAAGACTATTATTCTTAATACAGCTATTCAAGAGGCCCAAGGCGAATACATTATTCAAATCGACGGGGATATCATCGTTCATCCCGCGTTTGTAAAGGACCACTTAGCGGCGGCTAAACGTGGGCAGTTTACACGTGGAAGCCGGGCAATGATTGACAAAAGCACCTCATTGCTTATCCAACAAAACAAACGTACTACGTTTAATTTTTTATCAAAGGGAATCCTGCATCGCTTCAACGCCGTCAGGGCCCCTTTTCTTTCTCGGTTGATCAAAACTAATCCGCTTTCGCCCGCTGATGTGAAGGGGTGCAACATGGCTTTTTGGAAATCGGATTTCATATTAGTCAACGGCTATAACAACGACCTGACGGGATGGGGCCATGAGGACATCGAGTTAGCGGCGAGATTTATCAATAATGGTATCAAAAAACGCCACCTAAAACTGGCGGCAATATGCTATCACATCCACCACGAACTGAACGCGAGAACCCGTGAAAAGCAAAATAAAAACGTTTATGAGGACGTCCTTGCACTCGGTATAAAACGATGTGTTAACGGCTATAGCACACAGACAACTATTTGAGGATATTCAGCCACAATGCATATCAGACGTTTCTTTCAGAAGTTGGGATTGTATCGCCAGCAGGCATTTTACCAATACCGGCCGGACGAAAACCACATTAAACTCCTTAATTTTTGGACCTCCCAAAAACACGATGAAATATGGCTTTACCAGTTTGTCCGTCACCATTTTTCCCCATATCTCTCCGCTGAGAAAACGCTTTTACTGAGTTCTGTTTTTGGCCCAAGAAAAGCGATAACCAATAGCAAGAGCCACATCAAAATCTTTTATACCGGCGAGAACGTGAGGCGTTTTCATGAATACCGGGATCATTGTTTGTCGGATGTAGACCTATCACTCGGGTTTGATGAAATCAGGCACCCAATATATCCGTTTCCCAATTTGGATATTTTACTTTTTTGGTGGCGGACAAACCCAGCGAGCTATCCAACAGACGCTTGACCGGTTCGTCTTGCCCTATGAAGGGGATATCAATGCCCGCCAGTTTTGCTCCATGGTGTGCAGCCATGATAAGAATGGCATCAGAGGCAGGCTTTTCGAGCAACTGAGCAGCATCGATTGGGTAGCAAGTGCCGGCAGTTACCTCAACAATACGGATATACTCAAAACGCAGTAATTTGTCCCGAAAACACCAACTATCCCGGTTATGTCACCGAGAAAATATTTCAGGCGATACAAGCCAATACGATCCCCATCTATTGGGGCAGCGGCAACCATCCAGAACCGGAGGTACTCAATCCGGACGCCATCCTGTTTTACAAAGGCAGGAACAGCATGGAGGAATTATGCCAACAAGTTGTAGAACTTTATCGCAGCCCTAAAAAATATGAGGAATTTATGGCCCAGCCGAAATTCAAAACGACCGCTGTTGAGTACATCGCGCACCGCATGGATCTATTGCGGCAGAAAATTGACCAGCTTTATAAAAATATAACGTAGCCAAGCAATGCGTACAAGATCCATTTGACGATCTTGTAGGTATTGAATCGGAAAAATCCATTTCCATGCGCCCGGCCTTTATATTCAAACCGGGCGCCAATCCCCGCAAACCGGAACCGGGCGATGTTGCCCCAGAGCAACCCCGTTTCATAAGCCAGTTTGAGGAACACCAGGTAATAGGCGACGGCCGCATCCAGCGATGCTTTACGCTTAGCAGCTTGAAAAAGCGTTGCCGGAACCTCTGCCAAGGCGATACCCATAAACAACTGGCCCCACACAACCAAATAAGCCGGTGCAAAGAGGGCTACAGCGGGTAACGCTAACATTAACAGAAAAAGCGCTTCAGGTGTATTTGGAAAATCATAGTACCTATATTTCGGGATGAACTGTCCAAGATAACTGTTACCTATCCCATACCGAAACGGCCGCTTGAAAGATGCCTTTCCCCCACCCCACCAGGGATGATACACGACCGCCTCCTTCAATGTCTTATAGTCACGCGAACGGTTGTTGTCCCGTATATTCAAAAAGAAATCCACATCCTCGCCACCACCGGATTTGGGGTAATCCGTGGAGAACCTGACCGTCCCGACCGCTGCCCGTTTGACCATCGTATTGGCCGTGGCACCCCAAGCGAAAGCTTCCGCTTCTTCGGCAATACCGAATATCATCATGGAGCCATTGACGAGCAGCGCTCGGGCAAACGCCGTAGGTGGCGGGGGTAACTTTACTAGGCCAATAAACCCGATTTCATCCGGCCATCTTGTTATCGCATGCATATAATGATGCAGGAGCATCTCATCGGCCTTGACATCGTCATCCAAAAATAAAATCCATTCGCCACTCCCAGCCTCCAGCCCTTTATTCCGGCTGGTGGAAGCCCCAAGATTTGCAGGATTAATGATAAGATTGATGTGCCCAATTGCAGCCAATCGGGCAATTTCTTCGTTGACATGGACTCGGGGGTTATCCACGACGATGTAGTACCTAAACAACCATCCCTCGGGCTTCGATAAATGGATGAGTGGCAAAATGTAATCCTTCTCCAGCCGATATGAAGGGATGACGATATCGATGCTATGTGTAGTCTCGGGCATGTAAGGACGCATGTTTTAAAATGACATTGACCATTCTCGGAATGGGAATTTGGTATAACCGGTATAGACTGGACATCGCTCCGATATAATTGACGGTGTTTACCATTTTGGCGGGGTTGCCCGTCAACAGGGCGGAAAGGTAGCGTTTTGTCGACTTGAACGCAAACCGTCTTGGCCGATGAACCTGGAATTTTACCGCTTCGGCATATCCGGGAAGAACTTCTGCGATACTTGCATGGAAAGCCAGGTTACTCCCGTATGACAGCCGTTTGATATAGCCCATGTTGGCTCGTGTACCTGTGATAACATGGGTGACCTGCAACTGGGGTGAATGCCCTGCCGCATAGCCTAATGCGATACAGGCCATGACCATCTGCAGGTCTTCCCCGCTAGACAGGGATACACCTTTTCTTCCCGTAGCGGTGAGTTTGCCGGTGTTAACCCATGCTGCGAACGTAGTCAACACTTCCGTCTTGACACATAGGCCGGTGCCAAACGGATAGCAAGCTTGCCATTGACGTAGGCAAGCGAATGCCGTGTAGCTTTCCCGTTTACCTTGGAAAGCGCTATAAGCTACCTGCTTGATCCGCGGATCCACGCCGTCTATGAAATCGACGGTCACAACACCCGGCCCCCAGGCAGCGACAGCAGGATATCGCTGGTGTAACGCCTGTAATTCAACGAGGTAATCCGGCTGGGGCTCATTATCGTCATCAAAAAATACCACGTAGTCTCCTTTTGCTTGTGCGATGCCGGCCATCCTCGCATAGACCAGTCCCTGTTCTTCAGCTACGATGACCTTCGAATCGGGCCGCTTACCCAAAAAGTCCCGCACGGCGGGACGACTGGTCAATGGGGGTGTGCTATTATTGTCAACCAGCAACACTTCACTTGCCAACCCGTGGTGCGCAAGCCGATGGATGGCATCCAGGCAGCGTTGCAACAACCGCTCATCCGGGTTGTAGCTGCAAATCACAATCGTGAAGTAAACGTCGGGAACTACATTCATCGCTAATCTTTTGCGGCTTTCTACCTTGCTATCCAAAATGTCTGCTTAAACGTCTTACGGAACATCTTGAACGTCATCATTCGCCAAGAAAACAGGGGTGGAGCAAATAGCTGGAAAAACGCCTGCCGTCTGGCCTTTTCGCGAATCTTCTCATACCAAAGCTCAAAAATAAATTTCTTAAAAGATGCCTCGGGATATTTTCTCATTTTGTCGTTTGCATACCAAGCGGCGCTAAACAACCGATAATAGTCGCCAATACCAAATGCGCTGGAATCCCCGCCCAAACGCAAGCTATGGTGCACCGCTACGCTATGGGCGTCGCCCGGCAATCCCATTGCTTTTTGCATCTTTGCCAGGAGTTGGCACTCGGCCTTCCGGTACCGATTTGAATCCCGGATGGTCGAGTTGGCTCCGTGTATCCGATATAAAACCAGTACGTCATCCACGTTCCCCAACGGGAACCGCCCATTGAGCTGGATAGCCATTTCGTAATCTTCGGAGAATCCGCTGTAATAACCCGAAGAAGTGCGCAATGCTTCCATCCGAAACATGACCGACGAGTTGATAAACGGGTTATGAAAAAACAACCGTGCGCTGATTTCCGCCGGATCAGTGGGCACGCGATAGGTCTCTCCTGTCTCGGCACCCGCTGCGTCGATGAGCCGCGCATGCGAACCACACATAGCCGCTTCGGGATGATGCAGCAAATATTCGATTTGGGTTTGCAACCGGTGCGGCAGGGCAATGTCATCCGCATCCAACAATGCCATGAACTCGCCCCGGGCTTCGGCGATACCACGGTTCCTGGTGAATGAAATCCCGCTATTCTTTGCGTTCCTGAGGTAGCGGATGCGGGGATCGCCGAACGATTGGATAGTCGACGAGCTATCGTCCGTAGAGCCGTCGTCGATCAGCAGCAGCTCCAGGTTCCCATACGTTTGGTTCAAAACGCTGCTGATCGTCTCGCCAATATATCGCCCGGCATTATACACCGGCACAAAAACCGTAACCAGCGGAAAGGCATTCATAAGGCAACGAAGCTTGGAAGGATGATACCATCTGTTGGTGCCGATGGGCCGTTTACCCATTTGGACGGACTGACGACTATCTTGGATGGCGACGTATTGAACCACGCTCCCCACCAGCTAAAACTGCTGTTTGCGATGATATGGTGTTTGCAATGTGCCATCAATTGCATATCGCGAAAGCTGTTGTAGGCGTCATTCCAGCCCACAAATACGTCGCTGTATGGCGCGAATGTTTGCTTGCACCACGCCACGTCATTGGAAAAAAAGATAAACACCGGGTTTTCCACCGCATGCCCAATATAGTCGATAGCCCGTTTATAGTAGACGACATCACATATCCCCCCCAATAACGGATCCCCGATATAATCCCCTCTCCTGACGTGGACGGATACCGTGTTCCGGCCTTCCATCCATCCCACGAGTTTTTCATTTTGGTCATCATCGAAAGGCGGAAAAATGAGTTTGCGGCGGAGTTCGTCCTCCACAAGCCGGATGTAGTCGGCATGTTGCCAATACCCCCAGTAATAGCGCTTTGCTGCTTTGCTGAAAATGGATTCATCGAAGTAAAAAAGTTGCTTTTCTTCCATGTAACTGTATTTCGTGCCACAAATTTGCCTGAGTTTCCGCCATAACCATCGCCGGTCTTCCGGTAGGTAAAGCTTGCGCTCAAACTCACTTATTTCCCGGAGGCTGATGCCGAATACCCTTCCCAACTCAAATCCCTGATGCAGCGTATAGCTTTCATACCCCCCGAGGTCGGCTTTCACATTTCCGAAGGCCCGTTGCAAGGCCAGATAGAACGCATACTGGAAAAGCTGGTTACCTAACCCGCCTAAAAATTTGACAATCGTCATACGCCCTTATTTAACAACAGGTTCCGGTATTCGGTTTCAAACCGCTCTTCACTGAACTGTTCGCCAACCATTTCCCGGCAACGCGACGAATACGATTTCCATACGGATGAGTTGGCCTGCAAATAACTGATTTTTTCGATAAAATCACCAATGATTTTGTCGTCTGGCTGGCGGCTGTCAACGGTATACCCCGTCTCTTGGGATGGAGAAATATAATACGGAATTTCTCCCACATCGGTCGATATCGGCACCACGCCTTGTGACATGGCTTCAAGCAACACCAATGGAAAACCTTCAAACGTGGAGGTAACAACAATGAGGTGGGCCTGCCGGTACTGGTCAACCAACCTTTCAGTGTCACGTATCTCGCCCTCAAAATCGACATACGGAGCATAATGGTCCCAATGTTTCCCGAACTTCCCTATGGCTGTAAACCGGGCATCGACGCCGGTTTCCACACAGGCTTTTGCAAGCCGAAAAAACAGTCCCGGCCGCTTCTCTTCGGAATCACGCCCAACGAAAATTACCCGGAATGAACCGGTTAACTCGCGCACTGACGGGGAAACCGCTATACGCACTTTATTGGGTATCACTTTAAAACGCCTCAGCAATGCGACCGGAATATGGTGGTTTGCGTATATTGCTTTGAACGTTTCCAAGGTGTTGGGACCTAAGACGACCCGGTGGTCTATCCGAGGGACATGGGGCACGCTGTACGTTTCGCACCACTCCTGCTTGGGTGTAATGGAATGCGTGAGGTCGATAATGCGGACATGCGGACTTAAATAGGGCAGCAAATCGTAAAAGAATAGGTTATTGCTTCCAAAAACGACCGAACCCGGTTGCTTGTTGATCGCTTCGGCAACGCGTTGAAGCATCTTGGGTTTGAACGAGGCCTTGGTACCCCACCGCCTGAGGTAGATGATCTCCGCGTATCGCGCAAATAACCCCCTGAACCCCACCTCGCTTTGCGGCGTGGTAATGATACAGATTGGACGGCTGTTTTCCACTACCGCCATGATTTCCGCATGAACACGCTCTGATCCCCCGATCTGCCATGAGGGAAAAAGAAAGAACAGTGCCGAACGCGTGTCGCGGAGCGAACGGCTTATCCCCCGGTAATGCCACAACGATGAGATGGTTTCAATTGCCTTTCGTAGCTTCATCCAGTTTGCTTCTTTATAATCTTCATAACATTTGTCATCACTAAAACGGCAAAACTACATGATTCGATACAAGCTTGAAAACGAAACCGGCCAACACTCGTGTCATTATTTGTAACTTTACGGGTTACAAACAGTCCGCATGACGCATTCAACTTCTTCAAAGCAAAACCAAAAAAACGCCTTCCTTATATCTATAGAATGCAAGACAAAGTATTGAAAAACCATACCTACCATCATCGTATCGATACGTTATTGAATACCTTCAGGTATTAATTGAGAAGCTACCGCAACAACCCCAGAAAAGCCAACAGTTTATTGTATGGCTTAGACCAGGTACGGTGGATGCGTAACGGACCACCCAATACACGCCTAAAAAATTCAGTATGCCGGGCATTGAGCAAATCGTTTATCTGTTTTTTCAACTTCCGGGTCCGTATCCGTTTGGAATTGGGCCGAATGCGGTATTGGTAACCGATCATCGGCAACCGGACCACTTCCCCACCGTTTTTAAGCATGGAGATCCAAAAATCCCAGTCTTCCCGCCCTTTCATTTCCGGGCAGTAGCCTCCTGCTTGCTTCCAATCCGACTTCCGGTAGAGTGCGCTGACATGGAGAATATTTTTCCGCGCCAGCAAGCGGATATCAAACTCCGGCAGCTTGCGGCGGCCGCTCTTGTCGCCAAAAAATTCACCTTCTGCCGTTACAACTTTTACCTGGGGATGGGCTTCCAATACATGGACCGCTTCGGCGATGAATCCCGGACAGATCCGGTCATCGCCGTCCAACGGCAAGATGTAGGTACCTTTTGCTTCGCTGATACCATAATTCCGTGCTACGGATACACCCTGGTTTTCTTGTTGCAAAAAGGAAATATGATCCAAACGCCTAGCGTAATCTTTGGCAATCGCGGCGCCGCCGTCTGTGGATCCATCGTCAACCAAAATGATTTCCATGGGCCGATATGTAGATTCCAGTGCCCAATCAATAGTCTGAGCCAAAAACTCTTCCATGTTGTAAAATGGAATGACGATGGATACCAACGGGTTCATATCTTGTCCCTTCTTTTCAGAAACTTAAGTAGATAATATTTTAACGGGTTGGTATACTTCAGTTGTTTCCAGGGCCGGCTGCCATGTGGCCTATGCCAAACGGGAACATCGTACAGCAGGTAGTTTTTAAACCCCATATCCGTTGCTTGGTAGGAAATAAAGGTATCAAACCAATCTTTTGATTCATTGAGATGAACAAAATCATACTGTTGGAGAAACTCGAGCGAGATCAATGTACAACAGAAACTCAAGCTCTTTTTTGTCTCAATACTGCCGGATTCAATGGGTTGGTCTTTAAAACGCAGGTAAGGAAAATTGACCGTTCCCTTTTCATCGACCGTAACCGCGCCAATAAGGCCTGCATTCGTATGCTGCTTATAAAATTCAAGCAACCGGTCAAACGTATCCGGCTTGACAATGACATCAGACTCTACGATAATTAAAGGGAGACTTTCCTTCAACGCCTGCTGCTGTGCATCCTGGAGAACACGCCTATAATTGGGTGAAGGGTGACTGGTCAGGTCTTCAAGATGAATTAACCGATAGCCGAATGACTGCTTTTGCTGCTCAAGCACTTCTTTCGTTTCTGCAAGGCTGAAGTCGTTATAAACGATGTGTTTGACCGTCGTTTTACTTGCGTGGACTGCACGTATGGTTTCCAGTGTGTTTTCGATGGCATCTTTGACTGGAGTAACAACAATTGCTCTGATAGCCGGGGATTCCATTTGCCTATTTATGAATTTTAACGAGTCCCAACCGTTCCTTCCACCGAAATTTCCATAATTTGGCGGACCAGTCTTTCCGATGTTTTCCTAACATATAAAAATAACCATTTCCTCTGCGGATATCCCCCGGAATTATCCGATACGTAAATCCATGTTTCCACGCAACATAATTGAAGCTTAATTGATCCCGTTTGCTATAGTTTTTGACCATGTACCACCAATCTTCCATTACCCGGATGAGCTGTGGATCACGATGCCTGCGAACCAAGACCGTACCGACTATCAATCCCATACGTTCCGGATATTGGTGGGCACGTAAAAATTCAATATGTTGCTTCATTACCTGTGGATCATCTTTATAAATTCCTTGGTGCTCTGCCAGCTGTTTTAAAAAGTTATACTCGCTATAAATGCAATTGCGCGGGTCACGTTTAGCCTGCTCGTGGTCAAAACAAGCCATTGCGTAATCAGCCAATACCGTCTCAACCAATCTATCCGGATTGCCGATAACAAGCATATTACCGTCTATAAAGATACTGATCTCATAATCGGGAAAAAATAAATGAGGATTAATTTTTATGAACCGGTTGCTCCGCGTGTAATCTCCTGGAACCGGTGGTTCAATCAGCCGGATTTGCCAGGGCGAAGCCTTCAGGAACGGATTATCGGTGAAACATACGAAATCCCATCCGGCTATTTCCTTTTGGGGCAATAATCCCTCATAGTTTCCAAATATGGCTGTGTATATAACTTTTTGGCTCATCCAACAAGTGACAGCTTTTCAATTCCGTTTAGACACCGGTACTGCCGTGAGGCTTGCTTTTGGCGGAGCAATGTCATATTTTCTTCCTGCGAACTCCAGCTTTCCACATGATACAAATGGTACTGTACCGCAAAGTGCTTGACTGATACAATCCGATAGCCCATTCCCTTGAAACGCCATATCAAATCGATGTCTTCACCAACCGCGGGCCGGGTATAGTCTTCGTCAAATCCATTGATGGCCAACATAGCCTCCTTATAACAGGAAAAATTACACCCTTTTATCGAACTAATGCCGAGCATACGGATAATAGCGTTGGAAAGCGAATTAAGCGGTATATACAGGGCTTCTTCCACAAACTGCGCCCCATCTTTCCGTAATTGCCGGATACGCCCCAATATGCTCCGCTGAAAACACGGCACCGGTGTTTTTTGCAGCTCGCTGCTGAAAAGCGGGCCGAGCTTGACACGTTTACCGGCAAGGATATCTTTCTGACAGGCTAAACGTACATGATTTTCAATAAAATGCGTATGGAGCACACAGTCGCCATCGATAAAAATCAGGTAATCGCCGGAAGCGGCAACAATTGCCCGGTTTAAGGCCTCATTTTTCCGCCATCCCCTGTCTTTCTGGGTAAGGTGGATCAGCGTCAGATCACTTTCATACCCTGCGAGGAATTCCTGCATTTCCCGGCTATCGCCATCTTCTGAAACAATTACCTCATCCGGCTTCCGTGTTTGATAGCGAAGACTGGCAAGCACTGCATTCAAGAACAACGTATTTTTATATACTGATATGATTAAACTGGTTTTAACAGACATACATAAACGTTGGCCATCCAATTGGGTTGCTCCATTTGCGCAAAGATAGCGAAATTGAACAAAGACAAAAGCGCGAATCAGCCGATCCGGTGATATTATCAACGTTTGTTTGAGATTTTGGTTATTTTGCTATTTTTGGTCCGACTAATTGTAAATCAATGGAACCACCAATCCAATAATGATCATTTTCAACGAACAAAAAAATCAACTTTGTAATCGCCTGTTTGCTTTTCTACCGTCCATTGCTTTTGCATTGGAGAACAACGAAAAGATGTTGGTACTATTTTTTTCGGAGAAGTATCTATCCTTGTTTCCGAATTTGGCCCAACACAGATTGATAAAATTCTCGCTGTCTTGTAAAGATGTTTATCCCAAAGGATGGCTAAAGGCACTTTACCTGATCACAAAAGGAATCGGTAAGACGGCAGTTTTCGGGCGCAAAGAATTCTCTTTTCTGGATGTATCCCGAAACAGGAACCGGCTCCTTTTTGTGAGGGGCTGGAAAGATCGGTACGCGCCATCCTACCTCGCAAAACATCACGAAGCGATCCAAACCTTATTCGAGCCAACCATTCATGTCAAAACAATGGTAAACAGCGCCTTGCCTTTGAGCGAAGATACGGTACTAATTGGCGTGCATATAAGACGTGGCGACTACAAAAACTATAAGAATGGAATCTACTATTATAGCGACGATGTATATGCTCATTATATGGACCAACTTCAATCAATCCTATCTTCACAGGACAAAAAAGTCAGCTTTCTGCTCTGCTCCAACGAGCCTATTTCCGAAACCTTACTACTGAATTATCCGGTTATCCGAATACCCACAAATGATCCTATGATGGAATTGCATGCACTTTCATGCTGTGATTTCCTCATCGGTCCGCCCAGCACATTTTCCCAGTGGGCATCCTTCATCGGGAAAGTTCCCCTAAAATTCATTAGGAGTAAGGAAGAAGAACCCTTGACCCTTTCGGATTTCAATTATATCTTGTCGATCGACCGTTTAAACAATGTCAATCATCCTATTGCTTACTAGCCATCGCAACCAACACCATCAGCAAGCGAATTAATCGGTCGGAACTAACCCTCGGTACAACCGCATCAATTGGTCCGCAATACGGTCATCATCAAAGTGCTGGCTATAAGTAAATCCGCCTTCGATCATTCGTTGACGCAGCTTGGAATCGGTCAGCACCGTACGAAGCGCATCCGAAAGTTCCTCGGCATCCCCAGGAGACACATAACAGCTATGGGGACCTCCAGCTTCGTGAAAACATCCGGTATTTGAAGTGATAACGGGTACCCCCGAGTACAACGCTTCGATAATTGGTATGCCAAAACCTTCGAATAAAGAAGGGTAAACAAAAAGAAGTGCGGATTGATAGAGCACTGCCAACTCATCGATGGTGGTTCCATGGATAAACGTCACCTTAGAAGTGAACTGTCTTTTCTCCATGTAGTCGACAAGTTCCTTTACATATGGCGTTGCTTTTCCAGCAATTACCAAATGTATATCCAGATGCTCAATGGCTTTGACAATGAGCAGGGCATTTTTGCGGGTTTCGATGGTTCCCACGTTGAGTATAAAATCGGGAGGCAGCCCGTATTTGTCACGAATAGCCTGTTTGTCGATTACTGAATACTGCCGCTTGAATGCTGGATGACAGCCCTGGTAAACCACGGTTACTTTGTTGGCGTCAACTTTCAGAAAGTCGACGACATCACGCTTGGTCTGTTCGCTGATAGCTATTACCCGGTCTGAGTGATGGGCAGCATACTTAAACTTATGAAAATAAATGGTCCGGTCAATCTTGGAATACAATTCGGGATACCGTAAAAAAATCAAGTCATGGATGGTGACCACACTTTTGATACCTCGTGTCGAGAGTCCGATTGGCAGTTCACCCGAAAGGCCATGAAACAGTTGAATACCATCGTCCGGAAGATCGTGTATGACATTACGTTGCCGCCACAGATTATAAAACAATCGGTCGAACTGCGACCGCGGCAGTCGCTCAACCACTGTTGCGGTTCCGGATTGAAACAGCCGGTGCACGGCGGGTTTCGGATTATACAGGTAATAGGTATTTTCAGGGTGGTATTTGCTCAGCATCCGTACAAGATCACGCCCGTAATTACCCAATCCTGTACGGTTATGAAATATACGCTTGGCCTCGTAACCGATGTTCATAATCCAATTTCCCGAAGTTTATCAATAACCATTTCAGGTGCAATGAGCTCCATGCTGTCTACACCGTCACACAGGCAGGGTTTGTTGCCATAGATCGAACTCGGCCGGGAAGGATGGTCCACCTGAATGCAATCTTCCAGTTGCTGTCCATAGCCCAAAAACCCCGCATACGGATGTGTAGCTCCCCAGATCGACAGCACGCGCACGCCCATGAGCGATGCCATGTGCATATTTGCTGAATCCATACTGAGCATGATATCCAAATGGGAAATGATAGCCAGCTCCTGCTGTAAAGTAAATCGGTCAACCAGGCTGCGCACGTTTCTAAACCGCTCCTGCCAGTTGTCAGCTACGCGTTGCTCCGCTGTGCCGCCGCCGAAAATGAAAACAGCATGTCCCTGCCGGTCAAGATAATCAATCACTACCTCCATACGCTCAAGCGGGTAGACCTTGGGAAAATGCTGTGCGAAAGGAGCGATACCGACCTTAACGGACTGGATGCCTGAAAATAAGGGCACAGCTACTTCAGGGAGAGACAACGGCAACGGCCGCAACGTATGGCTCAGGGTAATGGGATAGCCTAACTTCCGAAAGACATCCGCATACCGCTCTACCGTGGGCTTCAGTTGTTTCCGTATCTTATTGTACGGTCTTGTAAGTGCCTTTTTTTCTTTTCTACCCTTATCCAGTTGGCTTACCGGAATTCCTTTTAACCGAAACAGTATAGTTAGCAACCTACTACGAAGGTTATAGTGCAAATCTGCTACCGCCCGGGGAGTATACTGCTGCAGTTCTTTGAAGAGTCGATAAATCCCGCGTATCCCTTTGTGTATACCTTGGGGATAAAATGGATGAAGGATGAGACCAGGGATATTCAGAAAAAAAGGCTTAAATACTTCCCGGCTTACTACGACCAAGGTAAGATCAGGTTGTTGGACCGCCACTTCACGCAATAGGGTCGCTGCCATGGCCACATCGCCCATGGCAGAAAACCGGAAGACCAACAGGGTGGGATTCATTTCCCGTTTCATCACTTTCTCGCTGCATAGAGCACTGGATTTAGGGATGCGTCGTTGTACATTTTCATCTGTTTGTATACTTTCATGTACTTTCTGCCCGTACGGATATCTTCCAACAACTCGTCAATACTCCGACAAAGATCTTCATGCTGGCGGAGCAATATCATGAGCTTCTCCATACACGATGCAACATGGCGGGGAGATGCATCTATTTTTTGAGTTTCCTGGCGCATGTGGTAAATCTTTAAACACAGGATAGACAAACGGTCCAACGCCCACGCAGGGCTTTCCGTATTGATCCGTGCGTCCCTGCGTGGCGACACATGCGAGAAATAACGAAGAAAATAATTATCAATAAATTCGACAGTGTCCGTACGTAACTGATTTGACTCATCAATCCGTCGTTTCCACTCCAAGCCGACAATCGGCTCGATATCCGGATCCCGAACCTCGTCTTCCATATGCCACTGCATGGTATCGATCCAACATTTCCGATACAAAAGATACTCCAGGGTGTGATCGGGATAAGGGTTATGGAAGGGACAATCGATGGAATCAAAAATGTGATAATTTTCAATTACTTGTTCGAATATACGGTTTGCCTTTTCACTAATCATCATATATTGTTCGGAATTAATAGATAACAGCTAAAACATCTTATTCACACTATACGAAAAATGATTCCGAAATGCTACAAATACAGTCTATTTAACAAATCATTCACCCGTTCTTCTTGACTTATAAACAATTAGATTGCATTTTGTTTTTCATATTCCCTTAACATAAGCATAAAAATGATGCCAGTTGTGGAAAACAACAGCTTTTCTGTGGTTATATTTCTACGGAACAGGATGGACAGACTGTCAATTGCCGAATAAATCTGCATAGGTTTTTTCCAATGAAAACATTTCGTCGCGGAGTTTGGCAGCCTGAAGGAAATCCATTTCCTTGGCGGCTTTCTCCATATCTTTGCGTACCTTCTCTATCGCCTGCCGCATCTGTGGCTTGCTCATATATTGTACCAGCGGGTCTGCTGCTACGGCACTGGTCGGTTCGGGTTCCACATAGATTTTCGCTTCGCCGCCCTTAAAGTCGGCTACGGAGGTCTGCTCCAATATAGCTTCGCGCGATTTACCCACGGTTCGTGGCGTGATACCGTGTTCTTCGTTATAGCGGATCTGCTTTTCCCGACGGCGATTGGTTTCATCGATTGTTACCCGCATACTTTCGGTAATGGTATCCGCATACATAATTACGCGGCCCTTGTCGTTGCGGGCAGCACGGCCGATGGTCTGAATGAGCGAACGTTCTGACCGCAGGAACCCCTCTTTATCGGCATCCAGGATAGCCACCAACGTAACCTCGGGCAGGTCCAGCCCCTCACGCAACAAGTTGATTCCTACCAACACATCAAACTCGCCCAGGCGGAGTCCACGTAAAATTTCCACACGTTCCAATGTCTTGACTTCCGAATGGATGTATCGGACACGGATACCTAATTTAGACATGTATTTGGTCAGCTCCTCCGCCATCCGCTTGGTCAAGGTGGTTACTAACACCCTACCTCCTTCTTTGGTCACACGGTCTACCTCGTCCAGCAAATCGTCTACTTGATTGACCACTGGACGGATTTCAATCTGTGGATCCAGCAAGCCTGTAGGCCGTATTACTTGCTCAACAACCACCCCTTCGGTTTTCTGTAGTTCATAATCGCCGGGGGTCGCACTGACATAGATGGTCTGGGTTACCAACGATTCAAACTCGGGGAAATTGAGCGGCCGATTATCCAATGCGGCAGGTAGACGGAAACCAAATTCAACCAACGAGAGCTTGCGGGAACGATCGCCTCCATACATCGCACGGATCTGTGGAATGGTTACGTGGCTTTCATCAATTACCATCAGGTAATCATCGGGGAAGTAGTCCAACAAACAGAAGGGGCGCATACCCGGTTGCCGTCCGTCAAAGAAACGCGAATAATTCTCGATGCCACTGCAATATCCCAGTTCCCGCATCATCTCTAAATCGTAATTAACGCGTTCCTCCAGCCGTTTAGCCTCCAACGGCTTCCCATCGATCAGCAATTGTTCTTTCCGCAACTCCAGCTCTTCTCCGATAGCCCACAGCGAATTGACAAACTTTTCCCGTGGTGTGACAAACAGGTTTGCCGGATACAACGCCATGGTTTCCATTTTTTCCAGCGTCTTACCCGAAATGGGATCAATGACACTCAGCTCATCGACTTCATCCCCAAAAAAGGAAATTCGGTACGCTTCGTCCATATAAGCGGGAAAAACGTCTACGGTATCCCCTTTGACACGGAATGTGCCCCGCTTAAAATCGGTGGTGGTACGCGCATATAAAATCTCCACCAGCCGATGCAGAAAGGCATTTCGGCTCACGACTGTGCCAACCCCGAAGCGAAATACCGAACGGGAGAAGTCTTCGGGATTACCCATACCATAGATGCACGACACAGAGGAAACCACGATCACATCGCGCCGGCCCGACATCAAAGCAGAAGTGGTACGTAACCGTAGCTTTTCAATTTCATCGTTAATAGCCAAATCTTTTTCAATGTACGTATTGCTTGACGCTATATACGCTTCCGGTTGGTAATAATCATAATAAGAAACAAAGTAATTAACTGCGTTCTCTGGAAAAAATTGCTTGAACTCCCCATAAAGTTGGGCTGCCAATGTCTTGTTATGGCTCAAAATCAATGTTGGCTTCTGAGTTTGTTGGATGACATTCGCAATCGTGAATGTTTTGCCGGAGCCGGTAACCCCCAGCAGCGTTTGGTACATTTCGCCGGCATTGACCCCTTCGACCAGTTGACGGATGGCCTCCGGTTGGTCACCCGTAGGTGTATATTCGGAAGTGAGCTTGAATTTCATCTATACTGAGCCATAAAACCAAGATAGACTTGGATTGTTTAAGACAAGAATACAAAGGTAACAAATAAGAAGTAAATTGGTTATATTTGAACATGCTCAACGTCCTGACTAAACAGAATAGCGCCGCCAATCATTTCCTTGCCGAAATCCGTGACAAGGATCTGCAACAAGACCGCATGCGCTTTCGCCGAAACCTTGAACGTTTGGGCGAAATCTTCGCCTACGAAATCAGTAAAACACTGACCTATGTACCTGCTGAGATCGAAACCCCGCTGGGCATTGCTGAAACCTCTCTCTTATCCGAACAACCCGTACTGGCCACCGTCCTTCGGGCCGGCATCCCTATGCATCAGGGTATGTTAAATGTATTTGACCAAGCGGATTGTGCTTTCATTGGTGCTTACCGAAAAACCAAAAAAAGTGGTACATTCGAAATCCGCAAGGAATACGTAAGCACCGTCAACCTGGATAACCGAACACTGATTCTTATCGATCCGATGTTAGCAACAGGCAAGACGGTTGTGCTTACCTGTAAAGAGCTACTTGATGATTTTGCCATCAAGTCGCTCATCGTCGTATCTGCGATCGCCAGTGAAGAGGGCATCACACACGTACAAGCCTTCTTACCACAAGCGCAACTCTGGGTGGGCAACATAGACAGCGAGCTAACCAGCAAGGCCTATATCGTTCCGGGATTGGGCGATGCGGGAGATCTCGCTTATGGGATGAAGGAATAGTCGGTTATCGGCTTTCAGATGACGGTTATCAGCCAACGGTGTTCAAAACCGATTGAATGTTAATAAAAACTTCACACTAAGTTATTGGGGTTAAGGCACTTTAATTGGTAACTTTATATCGTATATCAATTGCGTTCTTTTCCGTATCCATTAAAACCCATCTTTTATGACTTGGAAAAAATTCAGCGGCGAACCCATCCGCCAACCCATTCTCGACGAAGTATCTGCTACCATTGCGCGCGAATACCAGTTGGGCAATAAACTCAAAGTCTGCATCGGAACCGACTCACAGGTGAAAGGTGCAATTACGGAATTTGCCACCGTTATCGTGTTTGTCCGTGAAAAGAAAGGAGGTTTCATGTATATCCATCAAGACCGGACCTCTCTTAAAATGAGCATCAAGGAGCGCATGCTGGCCGAAGTACAGCGTTCCATTGAGACTGCCTATTCACTTTGCGACACATTGGACCGCTACGAGGTTGATCTGGAAGTACATGCCGATATCAACACGAACCCCATGTTCAAATCTAACCAGGCGTTACACGACGCTATGGGCTACATTCTGAGTATGGGATTCGTGTTCAAGGCCAAACCCGAAGCATTTGCCAGCTCAGCCTGTGCGAATAAGGTGGTGCAGTAATCGGGAGGAGCTGATTACTCGATAACAACGGAATCAGATGGCAATGTGGTATCTCCCATCAGAAATGCCTTCATATCCATGTAGTACGATAGCGGTGGAACGGCGTTCTCTTTTAAATAGGGGATTCGTTTTTTGTTACAGAGGGAATAGAACTCTTCCAATTGCTTAACCAACGATTCTTTCCTCCAGCGGCTATCGCCTACTTTTAGAAAATGAGGCCCATCCGGCACGCCGGTTTTTTTTGCTATTTCCAATAAGGCATAAGTCAATGGCATGCGGGCGATTTTAACCCGTTCAAGCAGTTCCGCATCAGATGCCACCTTACGCTCTGCCCGGTCAAACAGCTGTCCATAATGTTGCAAAGCCTCGGTGCTTAAAAAACCTGATAGATGATCTTCAGGTGCACCGTATATGGTGAGTCTGATGTTAGATTCATCCAATAAATTGTGCATGGATTGGATGTATTTATCGATATAACGTCCCGCCTTTCCATAATATCCATTCAGAAAGTCAGTCATTTCCCTTGAGATATCCACTTCAGGATCCCACAATAGTTTGGCAATCAGATAAGGACGCAGTTCCGCGAATTCTCCTCCGCTGGTAATATTACCTTGCTGAAAATGAACATGCACACCATGGCTGTTGAAATATTGGATATTGGGTTGCAATGTGCGGAAATTCGGGAACGGCGCATATAGGTTTGAAAACTGTACGACATAATCCCACATTATGATATTATCGGTCAATTTCCCCCAACCTTCAAAGTCCTTTCGAAAGTCAGCGCTAAGGCTGTCGGTTGCAATCGGCCGCTGCCGGTCGCACTCAATCGTGCACAACATGATATTCACATTGCTATCAAGATTCAGATGTTGCGGAGGGCGACGGCTGTAACGATAAGCCAGCGTTGATATCACATGGTTCGGAAATTGTTTGGCAATATCATTCACGAATGTAACAAGAGATCCACTTGGTGAACCCGTTATGGAATCAATTTTGGCACACTCCTCACATGTACATTCGTACCCGCTATGCGCATAGGTGTCATTCTGGCTAACCGACCAATAGTTGGCGTATGGGTTCTCACGTATAAAATTGCTTAATTTCTCAACAATAAGCTGGCGCACTTCCCGATTGCTCAAGCACAGCTGGGCCTGCAGATGCGGGTCATCCTGAAACCCACGTCTTTTACCGTCAACTAAAGCGAAATATTCGGGGTGCGTCGCAAAATACTTCCCAGCCGGTATAAATGTGCTGAAGGTATGTACCCACAGCCCCCAATCGGGCTGCATTTGATCAAGTTTATGCCAGTCTCGATAAAATGGGTCTTTTGCTACATGATAGAAGACATTGCGATAGCTGTTTTGGGGTTGCTGCACATCGTAAAGCGTTGCTGGCAACACAATTCGTCTTCGTTTCGGATACGTAAGTACCTGTGGTTCGTAACAACGATATCCTAAATATTTTTCAAAAAATGAATATACACCATACAATACGCCCTTGCCGCCACCGCCGTCAATAATAAGCCGGTTCTTCTCCACTTTAATTACAAAGCCGTCTTGTCCAAGTGTACGCTCTGTTTCAAGCAAACCTGTGGAACCCTCACGGATAACCACCTCTTTGTCGCTGGCCGAAGTACCTGTAACCAACGGCAAAGAAACACCTGCCCGCATTTCAAACAGACGCTGGAATTCGTTGGCGGCATGCTTTGTTAACGCAGAAGCGTCTGAAGATATTCTTATTTGGTAAGCAGAACGGCCATGATTGGCTAACTGCAGCAACTGATTAGCAGATAGAATAAACGGAATGAACTGAATAAAAAGAAATAATGTGCCTCTTGTTATCATCGTATTTTATTGTAAATAAGTTAAAATTCCATCCTGATACCGTGACGAGAACCTAGGAAGGACATTACTTCGGACTGACAACGAGGTTCACTACCACGTGTACACCAATATATCGCCCGGTGCCACTTGCAATTTACTGATATAGGCGTCAGCATTCACGATACGCCCATCTTTCAACACGCGCTTCAGCCGCTGATCGCCCGCTATGGTCACTGACATGTTTTGCTTAAAATCACGGTTTACAACAACCAAATAAGACTTATTTTCTTTTTTTAAGACCGATACAATAGCTCCTTCACCTTCCGTCTCAAATTTTGTAATCACATCAGGTAGCTTTTCCAATCGATGGGTACCTTGTGGAATTTTCGCTCCGGTATGTGATACCGAAATCACTTCGGCATTCAAAAAAACGTCGGATAAAGCGCTGATTTCATGATTCATCTGGGTGATGTAATCATAAATTTCCGTCCGCTTTTTGGTGTCGTATTCAATCGGGCCATGATGAAAATCCCACGTACCTGGCTTTGGTGTCCAATAGGTGAAATATTGAATTCCTTGAGCCCCATACGCTAAATTGCTATATACCTGTACCCGAATCTCTGCGGGCGTGGGGATTGGGTAAGGTTCGTGGGCAACGGTTAATGCAAATGCCCAAAAAGGTTTTCCTGCTTTGCGGGCCTCGTCTGAAAAGATCTCCAGATTTTCATAATACTGTTCACGCATGGTACGATGACCGGATGTATCTACGATGATGGGATAGTGATCAAACGATAACAATTGAAGCGGCACTTCTTTGATAAACAGTTGTACGTGTTCACGATATGTCTCCGTGCCTAAGGCTTCTTTCGACGCGTAATTTGGAAAAAGGTTGAGGTAGCAGAAATGTTCATTGTCAACCGCTTGGATACGTCTTGCCCATTTTCCCAATTCAGGGAAATCGGCACGCCCCGGTTCGTCTCTCAGGAAATAACCTGCCAACGCCGGATGGTCTTTGAATTGCCGAGCAATCTTTTCAGGCTCCTCCTCCAATTCCGGACAGTGGATGATCATCTTAACCCCTACCTTCTGAGCCGATTCCATAGCCGCGGCAAGTTCATCCACGCTATTGAAAAACGTAAAGTTATGGGTGATACCCGATTGGCGTAGCTCCTCATAACGCTCCACCGTACTTTCCTCGGATGATACTCCATACCACGCAAGGATGGGAATTTGCTCCGCCGTATTCCTTTTCTGCTGTGCGAGCAATGGCGTGGAACATCCAATCAGACTGATGAATAAAAACAGATGTTTCATTGTAGTAGCTTATATTTATCGTAGTGTTAGAAATCTACAACATTAAACCGGAATTATTAGTTGATCGCTATTTCATATAGCATGACCCCATGAAGCGGAATATCGGTGCGAATATGCAACATTCCATTCTCCAAATTGAACTGCTCCGCTACCGGGTGCATCTCGGCGCAAGAACGGTAAAATGGCTCTCGGCTCTTGAAAAATGCCACATGCTTGGCATCTTTCAATGTCGGTGGCTGAATGACAAAACTATCTGACGACCACCCGAAATCGTCCGCAGTAATCCCCATGCGTTCCCGGTCAGCCAACCACTCGTCAAAAAAATTCGAATCGTCACTAACCAAACTTCTCGTAGCCACTAGCTTTTGGCTCTTCGAATCGATTCCACGGATCGTACAGGATATTTCGCGGGTCGCGGCATGGTGTAGGGAGTCTGAGTAAGCGTAAAATAAAAGGTATAACTTCTTTCTTTGTTTATCCCACGCGGCTATACCTCCGATATCTTCTCCCGGCACACTTTTTCCAGCATGGTGCTCCAATGGCAAACGGATACTTCCTTCCATTTTATAAAATAATGCCGATGTTTGGGCCGAGACGGAAGGAATACCCGAAGATATACCGTGTGTCGTATATGCCCAATGGCTGAAATAATCAACGCCTGTATCCATCAGGATCCGATATAACCGCGCATCATAAGCAGCCTGCCACGTTTGTCCTACCGCTCTGGGAAATAAAGGTTTGCCGTCCATCCCTGAAAGGATACGGCCCTCATCCACCCCATAGAAAAGCTTGTCAAAGCCTTCCTTTATGGCGGCCTTTTTCAATAAGTCAATCGTTTCCACGAAAGAAACATTTCCCGCAACCCGCTTACCGGGGCGTTCATCGTAATATGAGGCGGCCAAAAAATTCAGGCGTGTTCCCGTTTTGCCGGTGCAATAATTTTTTCCCCGGGCACAGTGAGCAATTAATTGCCGCTCATCCCACAAGCCTTCCGATACGGTCATACTATGTGTCCCTACGCAGCTATTTTTTCCCAACACCTGCTCTATCGCATCTACGGTATAGTCATATAATTTGAAATAGGCATCTCTTGTCTTTTCGGGATCATCTGCTACTGAAAACCACGATTTGTTTTCATACTCCGTAACCACCCCGAACCGCCATGCCTGCACGTTCTTCCTGCCAAACTCGCCCACCAGTGCATACATCATCGCTTTAATATACGCGTGCCATAAGTTGTAATCGTAGGGAGGACAAACATTCACACCGAAATCTTTGCTGATCTCCGGGTTTGCCGCGTATTTCAAGGGTACGTTTCCTAATTTCAGGTGCGGTGTAAGTTCTTGTCTCACAATATTCCGGCATGCCCGGATCAGCGGTGAAAAATCATAATCATCGGTCACCGAACGATCATGCGGATCTTTAAACAGGTCCCGTTCTGCGCTTCCGCCAGCTGCTGTCATCAACTGGATATAGCGGACATAAGGGAAATTTTTACGGAAATAATCATCCGGCTGCTGCTCCATATCGTCATGCCATTCCGCTGCGTAATTCCAGACATTGATGTGATCCACAGGGTTCCAGATTTTAGGGCCCAATTGCTGGATGCTGACATGGAATGCGTGATGCGCTGTGTCTACTAAAGGCAATGAATTATGAGGTATCAAATGGTTATGCGCGTCCGTCAATAGCGGCGAGAAGCCTATCAGGAGCGGCACTAAGAATAGTATAGCGTACTTCATCATTTTCTTTGCCATTCGCACTGTCAATCTTTGCTTCAGTAAGATAGTTGATACTTATCACCGACTTGCGACATGAAAATTGTGTTTTAATTGGTTACTAACTAATCACAAACTACAAGCGAACATAGGGGTTTATGGGTGTGGGTGCAACCTGCACCATACTGGTTGGTGTCATCATGCGGTTTATCGATGCTGTTGGGGCAAAATCAATACACTTAATTACCGGGAAAGCAAATAGTCAATTTTTATTTCTATTTTCGATGTTCATTTATAACTATCAAACGACAGGTAATATGAACATCCGCTATTTGCTGTTCCCGCTGCTCATATTTGGTTTGTCTTTTTGTATGGCGGCCATTGGGGCGGAAAAGCCCGGATTTACACTATGGCAATTGCCGGCGCAGTCCTCCTCACAGATGAACTCATATGTACTCTTAACAGACAATGGTAAGGTATGCGTGATGGATGGGGGCACAGCCGCTGATGCCTCATACCTAAGAGGGTTCCTCGCTGCACTGGGAAATGAAGTGGAGGCTTGGTTTATTACACACCCCCACAGCGATCACATCGGCGCGCTGAACGAAATCCTGAAAGCTCCGGTTGGCCTGAAGATTCACACGATTTATCATGCTGAATTGTCAACTTCGTTTGTGCAGCAATACGAAAAGGGAGCCGAAGGGCTCACCAAAGAATTTTATGAGAATGTGCGAAAATTTGACGGTAAAGTCGTCAACATGACCGAACCCGGATTGGTCATTTCCATGGGAAATACGACATTTAAGATCTTGGGAGTCAAAAATGAAGAAATTACAACAAATCCATATAACAACCAAAGCGTGGTCATCAAAGTCTGGGACACAAAGAAATCGGTATTATTTCTTGCTGATCTGGGAATTGAAGGTGGGGACAAACTGTGGAACGGTCCGTACCGGTCAGACCTGACCTGTGACTATTTACAGATGGCCCATCACGGCCAAAATGGCGTAAGCAAAGATTTTTATCGGAACATCAGCTTTAGGGCCTGCTTATGGCCAACCCCGCGCTGGCTGCACGACAACGATGCCGGAAACGGATATAACACCCACAATTGGGAGACGATAGAAATCAGGAATTTGATGAACGAAATCGGCATCAAAGAACATTATTGGCAATTTGAAGGCCTCCATAAAATCGAATAAATAGTGATGCAATGACATCCATTCATCGGCACGATACAGACAAGGAACTGGTTACGAAACTCCGGCAGGATGATGAAGCCGCTCTTTCCGAAATATATGAGCGGTACTGGGATCGGCTGTTTGTAGTTGCCGCTAACCGTTTGGGCGACCCGCAGGAGGCCGAGGAATGTGTACAGGATGTCCTGTATAAGCTGTGGCGACTGAGAGAAACACTACACATCGAAAATGATGACCTTTCTGGGTATCTAGCTGTCAGCATCCGCAACCAAGTGTTTAATCGCAGACTGAAACGTCACCGTGAGCGCCTGCGAGTGGCCGAATACGAGACGACCGATGCCGGACACCCTTCTCCCGAACTCGTGCTGATTGCGAAAGAGTTGCAAAAACGTATCGACCGTGCCATAAACAACTTACCCACCCAATGCCGGATTGTATTCGAATTGAGCCGGCAAGAAGGCAAAACCGTAAAACAGGTGGCTGATCAGCTAGCCATATCTGAGAATACCGTAAAATATCACCTGAAAAAAGCCAACCGTGACATCCGCGAAAGTCTGGACTTAAGTGTATGGCTGGCGGTGATTTATTATTTTTTCCAAAAATAACCTACCCGTCCAACCCGTTTTGGTGTCTATACTAAAAAACCAATTACGGAAATGGACCAAGATAACCGCATCGACGACCTGATTGCTAAATTAAAAGCGGGAACACTCACCGACGAGGAACTGGCGGATCTAACCGATTGGTACAATAGTTTTGATGATACGCAAATAACACTGCCTACGACTGGGGAAGATACTGTAGAAGAGCTGAAAGCGCGTATGTATCAGCGGTTAATGAAACAAATAAAACCAGGAAGCCATGCAACTCGCACACGAACCATGCGGTGGCTCCCCTATACAGCGGCCGCAATACTGGCAGTAGCCGGTATGTGGTACGTGATAAGGAACACAACGAATGATCCTGCGGCAGTTGAAGTGACGGCTGAGGACATCGTACCCGGTGGTAACCGGGCGATGTTGACATTAGCTGATGGCCGGACGGTCTCGCTGAGCGAAGCACAATCCGGAATTATGGTAGGAGATGGAATTACGTACTTTGACGGGAGTTCTGTGATCGGTGAACAGGGCGATAGCAGACTAAATCCAGCTGATTCAGGTCTACAAAGTCACGCGCACAATCGTTCACTCATGCTGAGCACCCCGAGAGGAGGCACCTACCAAATAGCACTACCCGATGGAACGCTGGTATGGCTCAATTCGTCCTCTATGCTGAAATATCCGAGCCGGTTTGATGGCCCCGAACGTGTGGTAGAGTTAGCAGGTGAGGCATATTTTGACGTAAGCAAACAGCAAAAAAAACCATTTAAAGTGATAAGCGATGGCCAGGTGGTAGAAGTACTGGGCACGCAATTCAATATCGCCGCTTACTCCGATGAGCCCCGAACAAGAACAACATTGGTAACAGGAAGTGTGCGCGTAGTGCCAAGCACCGATGCTGGATCGCCAATCACCATAATGCCGGGCCAGCAGTCTATCATCATGGACGGGGATGTTCAGGTGGCAGCCGTGGATACCAACCAATACATTGCCTGGAAGCAGGGATTTTTCTATTTCGATGCTACTCCCCTGGAAGAGATGCTAAAACAGATTGAGCGGTGGTATGATGTGAAAGTGGTTTATAAACGAGGCATTCCCAACGAAACTTTCACGGGAAAATTCAGGCGAGATGTTTCATTAAAAGGTGCAATCAACATTCTGCGCCTGTCCCTGATTGATGCGAAACTAGCTAACAGAACACTGATTATAAATTGATCGTAAAATAACCAATAGATAACTTAAAAATGCAAAAATATGAGATGAACATGTGACCCCATAAGATGAACAAGGGAAGTGCTGCGAACACTCCCCTTACCGTTCAGAAAAAACCAGTAATAAAAAGCGTATTAAAACCAGTTAATTAACTTATCTAAACGAACAAACGTAATGATAAATTATGATTTTTCCCTATTGTGGAAAAAGAAGATACCGGATGGTATCGAGCAATTATTCCGAATCATGAAATTGACCTCGCTGTTGCTTTTAGTCGTTTGTCTTCATTTGAGCGCAGAAACGCGGTCGCAAACGGTTTCGCTAAACGTCAAAAACCAACCGATCAAGAATGTATTCCAAGCCATTGAAAAACAAACCAATCTGACGGTGATCTTCAATGACCGTTTGGTAAACCGGTCCGCCCCGGTTTCTATCCATGTCCATAACATGTCACTGACGGAAGCCTTGGAAACATTGCTGAAACCGGTATCACTGACGTATCAGATCACCGAAAATACCATTGTAATTACCAAACGTGCTACTTCACCACCGCCCGAAACGCTGCGTGCCCCTGTACTACAGCAACAGCGGGTGATCAGCGGACAAGTAACGGATAATCAAGGTGAATTTTTGCAGGGGGTTACAGTGAGTATCCAGGGAACTGCGGTGGCTACAACAACAGACGAAGCCGGCCGATACCAACTCACCCTCCCAGCGAACAGTACTACGGTGATATTCTCACTGGTGGGGTATGAGCGTATCGAACATGCCCTCACTGAAACCGAAAATACGGTAAATATTTCAATGATCCCAGCTATCAGCGATTTGGATGAAGTCGTTGTTGTCGCATATGGAACGCAGAAAAAAATCTCAGTGACCGGTGCTATCGCTTCGATCCAAACCAAAGAAATCAAACAAAGCCCTGCAGCCAATCTCGCTGTGACCTTAGCAGGAAGACTGCCCGGTCTCACCGCTTTACAGCGGAGTGGCGAACCCGGCAGGGACTATACGGCTCTGTTTTTGCGCGGTATGGGTACGCTGAACGCAACCGCTCCAATCATCTTGGTAGACGGTGTAGAACGCGAAATGACCTATATTGATCCCAATGAGGTAGAAAGTGTATCTATCCTAAAAGACGCATCTTCTACTGCCTTATTTGGTGTACGGGGTGCGAATGGCGTTATCTTGGTAACCACGAAACGTGGAAGCAGCGGCAAACCGGCTATCGGACTGACCTACGAACAGGGGTTACAGGGGTTTACACGTTCACCATCGGTTTTAAACGCCTATGAATGGGCCAGTTTACGCAACCAAGCTTGGACAAATGATAACCCAAATGTAGATCCCAATGATCCCGTAAACCAACCTCCTTATTCGGAATACGCCCTCGATCGGTTTCTGTATCAGGATTATCCGGAGGCTTACCCAAATACCAACTGGCAGAAATTGTTGTTTAACGATTGGGTAAGCCAGCAACGGTATAACCTCAATATCACCGGCGGTGGAGACTATGTGCAGTATTTTGTTAATGTGGGATTCCTCGATCAAGGCGGACAGTGGAAGATCAGCCCGGATGTCACGGAATACGACCCGTCAGGCTTTCTGAAACGGTATAATTTCCGGTCCAATATCGATGCCAAGCTAAACAAATCAGGGACGTTGAGTACCTTTTTAAATGCTGCTGGATATTTTGAACAGGTCAATTCACCAAATGCTGACACGGAGGAGATATTCAGAAGGACGTATAGTTTCTTCCCCGTGGTATTATCAGGACCACTTAGCCCAGACGGCGAAGTACTCATCGGGCCGGGCAACTATAACGTGTCGCCTTGGGCGCTGATTAACCGTTCGGGCTACCGGCGGGAAACCCGAAATAATATAACCGCATCCTGGGGGCTGAAACAGGATCTTGACAGGTTGACCGAGGGCCTCTCGGCCAAGTTCATGGCATCTTTTGACACCCGAACCGTTTACTCACTCACGGCATCAAAAGAATACCAGCGGTGGATACAGGTTATCGATCCCAATACGCCAAACCACCTCGGGATGGATAGCGTTGAGTACCGTCGTATGTTCTTGGAGCTGGAAAACACGCCACTAAGTATCGGTAGCGGGTCAAACTTTCAATCGTTTTTCAACTTCCAGTTATCGGCTGACTATCAGCGTACCTTTAACGACAAACATACGGTAACCGGAATGCTTTTGGCACAACAGGAAGTGAGAGTAATGCCCAATGACCGATTGCCGTTTAACCTAAGGGGTATTTCGCTGCGTGCCATGTACGGATATGACAACCGGTATTTTGCAGAGTTTAATGCAGGATACAACGGTTCCGAACAATTTGCTAAGGGGCGGCGATACGGGTTTTTCCCAACGATATCCGGTGGTTGGCTGATATCAAACGAGAATGTCTTAAAAGACAACCCTTACCTTACGATGCTCAAATTACGTGCCTCCTATGGCCGTGTGGGCAGCGACCGATTGGGGAGCAGACGCTTTCTTTACCTTGATGACATCCAGCGTCAAACCGGAGGTGGTTACAGCGGATCGCTGGGACGGGGAGGCAAAATTGCCGAAAACTACTTAGGCAACCCTTACATCCAATGGGAGGTAGCCGAAAAAACCAATATCGGTCTCGAACTTGGTCTATTGAATGATATCACCTTGATGGTAGATGTGTTCAAGGAAAACCGGAACAATATCTTAATTAACAGGCAGACGATACCGATGGTATATGGCATAGAAGCTTCACGTATGAGCCCCGTTAATATGGGGGTAGTCGAAAACCAAGGGTATGAAATCGAACTCAATTATAATAAGCGGATCAACAACGACTGGTCCATCCTCTCCAAACTTAATTATAATTTTGCTCGGAATAAGGTCGTGTTTTCTGACGAGCTACCATACCCCGATGATTATGCTCATCGCTATCGCCAAACTGGCTACCGGATAGGTCAGGTATTCGGCTATCCGTTACGCGACGGATATTACGCAAGCTACGACGAAATTGAAGCCGAGGGCCTTAATTATGTAGGCTATACAGTCAGACCGGGCGACTTCAAATATCAGGATACCAACAACGACGGTATGATCGATGAACGCGACATGGTACCTATCGGCTATTCAGGAGTTCCGGAATATACGTTCGGCGGAGCTTTTAACGTCAACTACCGCAATTTTGATGTGTCATTCTTATTTCAGGGGATACTGAATGTTACACAGCCGCTCTCGGGATATGGTACCATGGGAATGTACGATTTCCGGGATCGCCACCGCTACGCATGGACCGCTGAACGGGCCGCCGCCGGCGAAGAGATCAGGTATCCGCGACTTAGCTTGGGAAGCTCCGTCAGCGAACGGGACGTAAATGCATTCTTTATTGAAAACCGCAGCTTTATCCGGCTGAAAAATGCAGAAATCGGATACCGCCTTCCCACATCGGTGAGCAATCGCATCGGGGCGAAAGAAGTCCGGTTTTATGTAAACGGACTCAATCTGATTACATGGGATTGGATGCGCACGAATGATTTCGATCCGGAGGTAAACAATTCGTTGAGCTATCCCGTATACCGGGTATTCAACGGGGGAGTTAATGTCACTTTTTAATGGATTTTGGGATAAAAAAAATGAAAAAATCAATATATAAGCTATTGATGCTGTCGGTGTTGGTAGCCACAAGCTGCCAAAAGGATCCGTTGGATATCATGCCCGATGGACGCTTGACCCTGGAACAGATCTTTGCCGACGAAATGATGACTGCCGAGTATGTGAATACTATTTACGACAATATTAATCCATACGGTACGGCCTATGATTATTTTACATTGCTCGCTGGCTTTTCTGATGAGGCTCATGACAACGATTTTCCACAGGATATGGGCCGCGCCCCTTCCCGCTGGTACAATGGTGAGCTACGTCCAAATTGGAATCCGTTGGATATTCAGTTCTCAACGGGATCTTCGAATCCCGAAACAAACGGTAATTACTATCGGAAAAACTGGGCTGGTATACGTCAAACTAATGTTTTTCTGGAAAACATCAGTGGTACACCATTTGCCAACCCCCAAGTGAAAGCCCGTTTGATCGCCGAAGTAAAAGTACTGCGGGCATTTTTTTACCTAGAGCTTATCAAGATGTACGGCGGCATGCCGGTAGTTGACCGGCCATTCGGTGGGGACTATCAGTTCGAATCGCTGCCAAGGCAGTCTTTTCAGGAATGCGTTGCGTTTATCAAACAGAATTGCGATGAAGCCATTCTCGAACCGTACTTTCCTTACCGCATAGTGGCCGAGCCGGAACGCGGGCGTTTTACCAAAGCAGTTGCGCATGCGATACGGTCACAGGCCCTATTGTTTGCCGCAAGCCCGCTTTGGAATGAGACCAACAATCAAACCTTGTGGACGGAAGCTGCCGAAGCGAGCAAGAACTCACTGGACGCATTGCTGGCTAACAATTACGCCCTTCATCCGGAATATGAAGCCTATTTCGATAGCCGCACGGATATCAGTGCTAACCCCGCAGATAAAGAAACCATTTTCGAAATCAAACCTTATCGTGCTCACGAATTCAGCCACCTGATGTTCCGCATGCATGCCATCCCAACGTTGGGGGGTGATAAAGCTGGTGCGAGCCCATCTCAAGAGTTGGTAGATGCCTATGACATGGCGAATGGTGAACCTGCCATTCTGGGTTACTACGATGACGACCACCTCTATCCCATCATCAATACGGCATCCGGGTATGATGAGGCAAATCCCTATGAAGGCCGCGACCCGCGGTTTTATGCAACGGTGTGGTACAACAATGCTTATTACGGTGAGATAAACGGACAGCCTTACTATATCCAATCGTATCTGGGTGGTGCCGATGGTATTTCCAATATCTCACAGCGTACCGGAAACGGGTATTACCTGCGGAAATTTCGTGATCCGGCGCAGCTAGATCCGAATACAGGAACGTCTCGGTTTAAAAAGTACCGCTTGGGCGAACTATACCTGAACTATGCAGAAGCTGCCAATGAAGCTTACGGCCCCACCGAAGAGGTTTATACGGCAATCAATGCCATCCGGAGCCGCGTGGGTATGCCCGGACTTCCCAACGGGCTGAGCAAGGAGGAGATGCGTGAACGTATCCGCCGCGAACGCCGGGTTGAGTTGGCATTCGAGGAACATCGCTTCTGGGACGTCAGGCGTTGGAAAATATTGAGCAGCACCGATAAGTTGACGACCGGTATTGAATGGACCAAGACCGGCAGCGGCTTCACCGGAAAACGCATCGTAACCGGAAGGCGGAAGTCATGGACCGATAATCACCTGATTTTTCCCATCCCCCTGAGCGAGCTGACATTGATGCCACGGTGGGAACAGAATCCTGGGTGGGAATAATGCCTTCGGATTGAAGTTGAACAATTGAATATATCACGACAAATGAAAACGAGCAATCTTAGCATATATCTATCGTATGCCGCCATACTGTTAGTGAGCGGATGCAGCAAAGAAGAATCTACGCCGGTAAACACCGCACCGATTCCACGAATCATCGCATTGCAGCCAGCCAATGCCGCAAAAGGAGACACCCTATCCATCATAGGCCTCAATTTTTCATCCAATACAGCAGAAAACGAAGTCAAATTCGGCCAGTCGATTATCGAGGCACTGTCTGTTTCGGATACCTTGATCCGGGTCGTCGTACCGGCAATCGAGGGCAACACGATCGGCGTATCCGTACGTAGCCGGGGCAAGATCTCCAACAAGCAAAACCTCTCACTGGTGCGCGCAAAAGTTTTCGAAGATGACTTCAACCGGGCAGATGTGCCTTCCGTAGGGTCGGCAACCGTTCCCAACCCGATTGGATCGAATTGGCAGATCATAAATGGCACATTTGCATTAAGCGAAAATCAGCTTTTCAGTCAAGACGGCGGATTGGAATCGTACATGCTTTACAGGGACGCCGATGTGAATATGAAAGTAGGCGATGGAAGTTATTTTGAGCTAACTGCGACGATGAGTAGCTCTCCCGAATCTTTTGCCGGCATCATTTTCAATGCACAAAACGACAATAAACGCTTTTACCTACTGCGTACCACAAACAACATGTTGCAGCTACTGAAAACAGGAAGCAACGGCCTTGGTGACTGGGCAAACATTATGGTAAATCAGACGTTCGAAGGGTTTGCAGCCAATACACCATATCAAGTGGTGATATCCGCCTCGCAGCCCGGCAGCTTCCGCATAAAAATCACCCATGCAAATACGAATGCCATACTCTTTGAACAAACTGTCGAAGACCCTGATCCTTACTTGGGAGGGGCACCCGGTCTTTACTACTTTGGGCTGGCTAATCCGGTCACGATTACATTCGATAATTTCCACTTGGAATTGCTGTAAGACGAAACCGATAGGATAAATAATCATTAAAAACAGAATTGTAAATAGATGAAGCAAATTAAAACATTCGTTACTTGGTTGGGAATAGGGGGAGCTTGTCTAACCGGGTCATGCGCCGCCGGTGGCGGGGTAGAAAAACCAACGGAAACAACGAGCCAATACGATACATTATCGCTGCTCGGAGACCGTTCTTTTGAACAGGGACTGGTGCGCAAGCGTGCTGACGCGCCATCACCCGGAACCATACAGCCTTTTGGTACCACAACCTTAGCTCCCATATGGGAGATGGCCGAATGGGGAACAAAATACGAACTCGAAGAAGGAGATAAGGAAATAAAAAACGATGGATGGGTTAGCTATGCCAACGACGGAAAAGCCATCGCTTTTGCAAAAGACGGAGATAACATACGCGTGGCTATGGATGTATATGCGTCGGCCGAGTATGAATCCCCGAGACAACCAAACCAGGCATGGCCACACCTGCTCATTGAACAGGCCTTTCCTGAAAAACCTTATGTAAAAGACCTGGAGGGACTGGTACTGAAATTTAAGGGTCAACTGACCAAAGCTGAAATGAAGATGAATCAAGGTGACTTCGATCCCGGCTTGCATACCGCCCAATTCCAACTTTTTATAACTGTGCAGGACCTGAACCCCAATTCGGCACATTACGGGGACTATCTTTGGTTCGGTATCCCCTTTTACGACTACCGTTATGAGGAGATTCCGCTATATGCCGCCCAGGATGTGGGCAAAGGCGATGCAACCGGCAAATTCATATACAGTGCCGGGAGCGCTGACTTCATGGAAGGGTCGTTTCAATCGGGAAATTGGATTACCCTAGAAAAGGACATCTATCCACTGATTGTCGACGCATTAAAACTGGCAAAGGAACGGGGCTACCTAACCGGTTCATTTTTTGAAGATTTCCAGATTTCGGGAATGAATCTCGGATGGGAGGTGCCGGGTACCTTTGATGTGGGCTTCCAGTTTAACGGATTTGATCTGTTGGCAGTCACTAAAAGAAAATAGGCAAATCAGAAGATGGCCATAAGTAAGAACGGAGGCTCGACTGTAGCAATCGAGTCTCCGTTCTCTTATTGACGAATTTGGCTACCAAAAAGGATTCTGAACCACCAACGGGCTTACATTAATGGTATTCTGATCAATTGGCCATAGGTAATGTTTCTTTTCAAAAACACGAGACTTAAGGTACGTCCGTTGATAGAATTCATCGTCTTTTAGTGAATTTCCAACGTGGATATTCATTCCATACAGGTCAATCTTATTGGTTTTTTCGGCAATTAACCACCTTCTGGTGTCAAAATACCGATGGGTTTCGAAAGAAAGCTCGATACGCCGCTCGTGACGTATTCTCTCCCTCATTTCCTCTTTGCTTAATCCTGTTGGCAGACCTGGCAGCCCTGACCGGTCCCTAACCGCATTTACGTGGGTATATACAGCCTCAACAGGCCCCTGGGTTTCATTAAGTGCTTCAGCATAGTTAAGATATTGCTCTGCAAGTCTGAAATAGACCCACGTTTTCAATACAAAGCGCCCCTCCCGGATGTTGACATTGTTCTCGTCCATGAATTTCCTGAGCAGGTAACCGGTCACAGAATATAGCTCGGTTCCACCTTTTGATTTTCCTTCTGCACCGGAATTCCAGAATTCCAATTGTCTCCCCCGCCACATCGCGCCGTTGTAATTTACAGTAGCATAAAACCGGGGTTCACGATTGGCATACATGTTTCTTATTCCTGCCGGATAATACCCGGATGGGTGTGCTTCATTGGCATAACCTGTTTCTTGGTAACCCGAAACGGTGTTGATAATGGGTTGGCCATTCGATTCATAGCCCGTTATCGGCGTGCTGCCATCTGCCATTTCATAAGCATCAACCAACCGTTGCAGCGGGCATAAACCACTCCACCCACCCTCGCTATTGGGTGCACCTCCCATTTCCTGCCAGCTATGAACGCCCAGGTTTCGGGCAAAGAGAATTTCCTGATTGTGCCGCTCCGTAAAAATTTGCTGATAGTTCTGAACGGGGTCATTACCTGCTGCGCGGTAAAGCCGGTAACCCGCAGCTTCCGAGCGCTCGATGCTGGCCTTTGCCGCATCAGCAGCCCGTTGCCAAAGCTGCCCATCATAGGATGGAAACAACTTCGTTCCTTCGGAATCGACAAAATCAGCGTAATCCGGATTACCATTAAATAGTGGGCTTGCGGCATAAAGTAATGCCCTTGATTTCAAGGCTAAGGCCGCAGCAGCAGTTGCCCTGCCTTTACTGGCTGCTGGTACCGTCATGGGTAAAAGTTCAACCGCTTCATCGCATCGACCTGCAATGTAGTTGATACACTCGGTTAATGTGTTTCGCTTTAACAGCGAGAAATCGTCATTGGGTTGAAAGGAATGATCAACGATAGGCACCGGTCCATAAAGCCTAACCAATAGAAAATGGAAAAAGCCTTTCAGAAATTCCGCTTCCCCAACCCAAGTTCGCTTTACCTGCTCATCCATAGGCGTATGCGTAATATTCTCCGTGAACAGATTCAGCCTTCGAATGGCTTGATAGGGTATCGACCAATGTTCATTGCCGGGGACATCATTTGGACCCCATGTACCTCCATTCATCCGGTGTGAAAAACGATTCAACCATGACATCTCCATATCATCCGATGCGCCCACGAATGGGTTTCTACCGGGTATTTCAGCAAAATCGATCTCCGTTGGCAGGTAATTATAAGTCGCTGTCAAAAAGCGTTCCGCATACTGCCGCTCCGCAAATACATCGTCTATGGTGAGGTCTTCATCTGGTGCTTTGTCTAAGAACCCCTTCTCACAAGAGGCGGACACCGCGGAAACCAAAATCAGTAAAACAATGTGTTTTATATATCTTTTTTTCATGACTATCAGTTAAAATTTACATGAATACCAAAATTTATGCTCCGCTGAAGCGGGTAGCTACCAATACCATCATTTGATTCGGGATCAATAACTTTTACATCATCCCACGTAATTAGATTCATTCCATTGACAAACAGCCGAAGCTGCTCGATGCCGATACGGTGACTAATTTGTGTGGGAAATGTGTAGCCAACTTCCGCATTGCGTAGTCGGATATAGCTCGCATTTCGCTGATAAGCTGTGCTAAACCGGTAATTATTGGGATTGATGTCATCTGTTGCCGCAGGGTACTTCGCGTTGTCCATATTATCTGGAGTCCACCGATGATCATAAAATTCCCGGAGAATATTATATGAACCTTGTCCTTTCATAAATGGCATGATACTGGGTCCGTTTAGGTAAAGACTGGTCCGGCCCGCTCCATTGAAAAATAGGCTCATATCCACTCCTTTATAAGCTATGGTACCACCAAAGCCATACATGATTTCCGGAGTACGGGGATAGCCGATAGCCACCGCATCAAAATTATCGATTACCCCATCTTCGTTGATGTCTTTATATCTGATATCGCCGGGTCGCACCAAGTCTTGAAACATTTGTTTAGGACTGTTCGCGATTTCGTCATCATTTTCAAAAAAGCCAAGCGCTACTAAACCGAAAGGTTGATCAATGGGATGACCTTTTGCCGATTGATATGCCCATCGCTGAATCGGCTCATCGTTTTCCTCGACCTTGCTTCGGGCAAACGTGAAATTACCCATGAACGAATAATAAAACCCCCCGTTGTTAACGTGTTTAAGTTCAAGCATACCCTCAATACCCCTATTTGTGGCGATTCCAATGTTTCCATAAGGAATGGATCCGGGGTTGAAACCAGCCATATTGGGGATGGTGCGGCGCTGGATGAGAATGCCCTCTCTCCGTTCATGAAACGCGTCGACCTGCACAGTTATCATGTTGCTAAGGAAGCTGACGTCAAAGCCAACATTCGACTTGGTAGAAACTTCCCAGGTGACATTATTCGTACCGATCTGCATTTCGTCAATCCCCGGCCAAAAAGTTTGTTGATCGCCGAAGAGATAGCCCTGTGCCGTGCGCGCATTCATCGAAGTAAGGTAGAGAAACCTGCGGCCACCGATCTGATCGTTACCAACTTGTCCATATGAACCGCGGATTTTCATCGAATTCACGAAGTTGATGTTTTCCATGAATGGTTCGTTGGAAATTAACCACCCGCCGGAGATAGACGGGAAAAAACCAAACCGTTGTCCCTTTGGGAAGTTCTCCGAACCGTTATAACCCATATTAAACTCGGCAAAATAGGTATTCCTATATCCGTAGGTGGCCCTTGCCGCAATACCCTGCCGCCTAAAGGGCAGCCCATCGATTGAAGTTCCAGCAGTAATATTAATATAATCTCGCTGGTTATAAAGTATCATGCCAGACAGGTTATGATTACCTAAACTCTTTTCGTAGTTGATAATGGCCTCCGAATAAATCGCCCTATTTGAATTATTCCAAAGCCAATAATTCATGGGTTGTTCTTCCCGTAACACCGTGTATTGGGGTTCACCTGTTTCCTCATCCTGACCTGTATAGTATTTGACCTCAAAAGACTTATGCCTGTTTATCCCGCCTGAGTAATGATGATCGTATGAAAACCGCCCGCTGACCGAAAGGCCGGGGGTTATGAAGGTAGACATATCCCATTTCGCAGATAAAGTACCCTGTACATTGCTATGCATGTGTACGGAATAGCCGGACTGTGTGGCAAGTCCCCAAGGATTATTCCCGATTAATGTGGGCGTACCCCCGGGACTTCCGTCGGGATTCCTCGCGCTATAAGCAATGGGCGGTGTAACCCGGATTGCATCCAGCAACGCATCTGATCCGGTAGCCGGGAAATCGCCCTGTTGGATAATACCGGCAATACCCAGCTCAAGCACAAGATCTTTGCTTACATTCACATCCACATTGGAGCGAAGATTGTACCGACGCATCCGCACATTTGTCTTGTACGTGTTAGCCGGATCATTTTTCCAGATGCCGTTCTGATCCGTATACCCTGCATTGGCATAGTATCGTACAATTTCGCTACCGCCGTTTACATTCAGGTTGTTAATCGTTTGGTATGTATGCTTACGCATGATTTCTTCTGTCCAATTGACATCCGGATACAGATAAGGGTCGCTGCCGTTACCAAACATTCCGATCTGCTCGTCGGTCCACCGTGGTCGCTGCCCGACATGCTCCAAACCTTCATTCATTAAACTCGCATATTCCACTGCATTGATATAGTTAGGCAGGCGAATGGGTTGAAGCAAGGCTGATTCCGACCGGAAAGCAACCTTTGGCCGCCCCATCACACCTTTCTTTGTAGTGATGACAATTACCCCATTTGCCCCCCGGACCCCGTAAACAGCGGTAGCGGAAGCGTCCTTTAAAACGGAAAAGGTTTCGATCTCCTGTACATTGACATTGTCCAGGCTGCGTTCCACTCCATCGATTAGCACCATGGGTGCCCGGTTTCCCCAGGTACCCATCCCACGGATATATATCTGTGCCTGGTCGGATCCTGGTTCGGCACTTGACTGTCTTGTCATGATGCCTGGTAATCTACCGCCTAGTGCGTTTGAGAGTGATGGGGTACTCGTTTTAGCCAATTCCCGTACAGCTACCGTGGAGATAGCGCCCGTTACAGATATCTTTTTCTGTGTACCGAAACCTACCACCGTCACTTCATCCAGTTTGGCCTGCTCTTCGTCAATGGTCATCGAAAATTTTCGCTCACGGTCGGTCCCAGTCAAAACTTCAAGTGGATAATAACCAACATAGCTAATCAACAATGTGTCTGTGGGGGCTGTAATTTCAAGGATAAATTTACCATCCACATCGGTTAATACACTCCGTTCGCTTCCCTTAATGACCACGCTGGCGTTGGCCAGGGGTTCATCACGCTCATCAACAACCAAACCGGTCAGTACATGCTGGGCACTAGCAGTTATGGAAAGCAATAAAATAGGTAATAGTAGAAGCCAAATGCGGCTCAAATAAGCGGGAATTACATAACGTTTGAATTTCTTTGTTTTCATTGTTTCATAATTTGTTTTTGGTTTTGGTTTTTATTCATAATTGATAAATCGCATAACGTGCCATCCAGCAATGAATACTGGAAGTAAAAAATTAAATTTTATGCAACGAAATCCTATTGTCTACATTAAAGTCAACGTTCACTATTTTACAGAAAACAGCAGTGTATGCTCATAAATAAGCTTAGGTGGACATCGACGTTAATAGGTTGCCAGCGCCCGTTTGTCCCCGATTTCCGCAAGGATTTTTTTCAGTCCATCGATCTCATCCCTTAATCCCTTTTCGGCATCTTCGTTCTCATTGTGGTTGATGATACCGATTGTTCCTCGGTATTTGCTCTTCCAAACCTGTCGGATCATCTCTTTTTCGACATCTCCCTGACCCGTTCTAAAAAACCGATCGGTAACACCGGATTTTAAGCCTGCGATATTAAGCGCAAATAAGTGCGGCAATATTTTAGGGAAAAAGGTCGAGAAACGCTCGTGATGCAGACGTGCATGATGGAAGTTATAGACCATCCCGACGTTTTCGAGATTCAGCTCATTGATGATTTCAAGTTGGTTCTCCGGCTCACCGAACCACCCCCCGTGGTTATAAAGTGCAACTTGACAATCCAGTGCGGCTGCCTTTGCTGCGATGTATGCAATGGGCTTACGCATGGCTTCAACTTTATCGTGTTGGCTGAGATTGCCAAAGCCTTCCCATTCGCCCATTAACAGCCAGATCTGGGTTTTAACCTTATTGCGCGCTATGAAATCAAAAATCTGCCGGATATAGGGATCGTCTTCGGGATGGTTGCCAGACATCATCCAAAATGCTTCCAGCTTGATTCCATATTTGTTGAGTGCACGTAATTCGTCATCAAACGTGGGGATGTGCTCTTCGCGCCAATCATATGCAAGTTTTGTTATGCCCAGATCTGATAACATTTTAGCCCGTTCTTCTGGGCCGCGGTGTTTGGCATCAAAGGGTACTATACACCAAGCCGCAAGGTTTTGTTTGGCAAATACGTCTTTAACGGGATGATCCTTCGGCAGCTTAAAACCAGCCAGCGGCACAGCCGCAAAAACGGCGAATATAAAAAACCAAGTCATCAGCCGTTTGCCGTGCATGCTGGTAAATAGCGGTTGTTCCTTTCTTTTTAGTTCCATACGTTATTTATAGTTAGTTAGCTAATTCTGTCAAATGATATTGTACGAATGATTGATTCTTTTCTACGATGTTAACCATGATCTCGCCCTATATTTGTGCTATTTCTTCACGATGCTAGCTGGCAAGGCAAAAGCAACATAAGCATCGCCTGTCGGCGTGCCCAATTTACCGCCGCCGGTGGCCGGGATGATCACATACTGTTTCCCGTTGACTTGATACGTACTTGGCACAGCAAATCCTCCAAATGGTAATTTGGCTTCCCACAACATCTTACCTGTATCTTTATCGAACGCCCGGAAACACTCATCACGTGTGGCTCCTACAAATACTAAACCACCTGCAGTGACAATGCTGCCTCCGAAGTTTTCTGTTCCAGTAATAGGTATGCCCTGAGCTGTTAGTTCTGGGTATTCGCCTAAGGGAACCTTCCATTTTATTTTACCGGATTCGAGGTCGATTGCATTTAGGGTCCCCCATGGAGGTGCCGTAGCCGGGTACCCCTGCTGATCGAGGAACTTATTATAGCCCGTAGAACGAAAATACGGCTTGCTTGATTCTTTTTGTTCTTTACCGGATACTTCAATATCTAAAAGGTAAGACGCGACCAGTTGCACGTCATCTTCTGGCAGATGCGCAAAGGGTGGCATCGCACCCTTACCCTTTTTTATGATATCCACGACCTCTTTTTGGGTATATTTCCCGGAAAGGTTTCTCAAAACCGGTGTCCCCCCCAATCCTTGGCGATCAGCACCATGACAGCTTGCACATCCGCTAGAAAGAAAAACACTCCGGCCCGCATGTTGCTTTGTATGTTCTCCAGTATTAGCGGCGGTATTTGCGTCATTTATATCCCGCATGACAATATGCCAAGCCAGTTCATTGGAATTGACGTACATCACATTTTCAATGGGGTCATAGGATCCGCCCCCCCACTCCGCGCCACCATGTATGCCGTAGTAAATAATACCTTTGGTCGAAGGAGGGACATACCATCCGGCTTCCGCACGATGGAACTGCTCCAATGCATCGGCGTGCGCTTTTTCACTAATGTTTGTCAAATCATCAGCGGTAACTACCTGCTTTGAAAAAGGTTCCGGCCATTTGACGAATGGTTGGGTGGGAAAAGCGTATTGTCCCGGTAATGTGCTCACTGGAACGGGGCGTTCCTCAACGTCGGACAAAAGTTCACCGGTAAGCCTATTAAACATGAAAACATTACCGGTTTTGGTCAATTGTATAACGCCAGGGATTTCCTTACCGTCTTTGCGGAGTGTGGCCAAGATGGGAGCGCAGGGCAGGTCCAAATCCCATAAATCATGATGTATCACCTGGTAATGCCAGAGCCTTTCCCCTGTTTTGGCATTAAGAGCCACAATCGAATTGCCAAAGAGATGCTCACCTCCATTATCGGGCCGATAAAAATCATCTTTCGGTTGGCCCGTCGCAAAATACACCATTCCGTTTTCCTCATCCACGCTCAGACCTCCCCAAACATTCACACCGGCACCTGTTTTCCAAAAATCTTTATTCCCCCAACTTTCATATCCGTATTCACCGGGTTGAGGAATGGTGTGAAAAATCCATACCCGCTCACCGGTGTATACGTTAAAAGCGCTTACATTCGCCGGTGATGCCCACGTCATAGCTCCCACAATTACGAGATCACCGAATATGACCGGTGCTCCCGGTGAGCTGATTCCCATTTTTTCGGGTGGTTTTACCAGACCTTCATTCAGCGAGACCCGACCCTGATCCCCGAATTCAGGCACCGGTGATCCATCTTGGGCATATATGGCGTTCAGAAATCCACCACTGGTAAAAAAGATGCGTTCGCGCTCTCCTTTCTTGCGCCAAAAGGAAATTCCCCGATTAATTCCTCCAAATTGTTCATCCTTCCTGGCCGGATTAAACCGCCAAACCTGTTTGCCCGTAGTGCCGTCAACGGCGATAACCTCCTGCAGTGGCGTAGTCACATAGACCTTGCCACCCACAATTAGCGGGTTCATCTGTACGTTTCCTGAAGGTACTCCCGAATTAAATATCCATGCTACCTCCAGATTGGCCACGTTGGATTTGTTGATTTGTTTCAACGACGAATATTTGGTTTGCCCCCCGCTGCCCCCGGGATACGCCCAATCAGATTCCGAAAAGGTATTGGACGATTGGCAACCCCATACCGCTAGTATGGAAATAACAAATAGTATGATTAACCGCATGTGACCGAGAAATCAATTGTGGATTGGCTTATGTGGAAAATTGTAATCCCATTTCCACGTATCGGCCATGTTCGGATACTTTTTCCTGCACGCCAGGTATTCCTTGATCATACGTTGCATAGTTGGACTAAGGGTTTCTATGTAATAAGGCGTAAGCAATTGCTCATTCAACAGGTAAAAGTGCCAGGTAGGCGGATATGCCGCGCTATGATAGCCCATATGCAGGGTTCGCCGCGGAACTTTCATGGTCTCCGTGTATCCTCTATGTATCAGATTATTGTTATAAAGAACAGCCTGTCCGGCCTTGAGAGTTACGGGAATCCCCCCCGGCATCTCCGCGCCAATCGGAGCATAATGTTTTGAACCTGCAAACGCCGCATTTTCCTCGGGTGTATTGGGACGGTTATGACTCCTCGGCACTATCCATAAGGAGTTTTCTTCGACCAATGGTAAGTTGATCTGCACGCTATTATGGAAACGCTCCTTCGAAAAAAGCCAATCGGCTATTTCATCTTCGGGAATCTGGATCACATCGCGGTGCCAGCCCAGTGAATAGGATGTCCCTTCGTTGGCCGCCAATATCGAGGCGTTATTGATAATCAAGTCAGGGCCGATAATTTCCTCGACAGCTTTTAAAATGATAGGATGGTGAAATGCATGGAGAATGGGTGCGGTACCTTCCTTGGTAAGCAGATGAAAGTAATATTGTCGTGCTTCCCGGCCGAAGTCTGCCAGGTCATCACCCAAATGTTGGAATGACGAACTGTGCTTCTTCGTATCCTCCGCTTTAACCTCCGGGTTAAGCAACGCATCCATAAGAACCCTAAACTGACTGATTTCCAAATCTGTTAATACATCGATGATGACATATCCTTCTGTAAGGAACCGGTCTTTAAGTGATGTTTTCATTTATCTTTGTTTTTGACTGTATTTGATAGTTATTCAACGCGTATAGTTTTCCGTTCAGTTGCCGATTTCAGACCGGCTTCGAGTACTTTCAGAATCGCGATACCGTCTGCAAAATCAGGCTTAATCGCCGTGCCGCTACCCAGTGCCGTTACAAAATCTGCGGCGGCATGGATAAAAGTATGTTCGTAACCGATGATGTGTCCAGCAGGCCACCAATGTTTGATGTAGGGATGGTTTTCATCGGTCGCGAGTAATGTGCGGAATCCTCTCAGTCCATCCGGGTCCCGGGTTGAAAAGTACTGCAGCTCATTCATCCGTTCCAAATCGAACGTAATAGCTCCCTCGCTCCCGTAAATCTCGAAAGAAAGCTTGTTCTTACGGCCATTGGCAAACCGGGTTGCTTCAAACGATCCAACGGCACCATTTTCGAAATTGACGAGCATAAGTGCTGCGTCTTCCACAGTCACTTCACCCATGCCATAGCCAGCAGCTTCAGCTTTTAGGTTCCCTATTGCTCCTTCAACGGCCAATGGCCGCTGATCAATAAAACGCCTGGTCAAGGCCGTCACGTCAGTGATTTGCCCAACAAGGTAATGCGCCAAATCCACACAATGTGAATTGAGGTCCCATTGGGGTCCGGCTTGTGCCAATTCGCGTTGCAACTGCCAGGTGAGGGGAAAATTTGGATCGGTAATCCAATCTTGTTGATAAGCTGCCCGCCAATGATAGATATTCCCGATTAACCCGTCAGCAATCATTCGCTTGGCCAAAGCAATCGCCGGCACGCGCCGATAGTTGTGATTCAGGTAATGCGTTACTCCACTGTGCTTGCATACCTGCAACATTGTCTCAGCTTCTGCGCTTGTCATGGCCAATGGTTTTTCGCAAAAAAGATGCTTTCCTGCCTTTGCGGCTGCCATAGCGATTTCCGCATGCAGGTGTTGAGGTGTGGCAATGTCAATGACATCAATGTCATCGCGTTCGATAAGGCGTCGCCAATCTGTTTCCGTTTCTTCCCATCCCCATTTCTTGGCAAACTCCATCAGGCTATCCCGATGCCGTCCACAAGCTACCTTTAAAACCGGTTGAAACGGAATATCAAAGAAAAGCGATGCCTTCTTCCAGGCGTTGCTATGCGCCCGCCCCATAAATTTATATCCAATGATGCCGATGTTTAATTGCTTCATGGTGCTAATCCCTAAAAATTTGTGATCTTCCGCAGTTCAGCGATACTTTCGTGCACTACCTCCTCTTCCTTATTGCTGTAATCCGGATGAAGAAAGTCGATTTCGACAGCTAAAAACCCTTGGTACTCATGGTCATGAAGTATCCGGGCTAGTTTACGGTTATCTATCAATCCTTGATTGGTTGGAACACAGGAGAAAAAGTACCATTCATTAACGGACACTCCTTTGACCGGGCGTAGGTCCTTAATGTGGGTGGCGTACACGTAAGGGGCTAGTTTTTCCATGGCTTGAATCGGATCGTCTAAAACCCGTAAAAAATTACCCGTGTCGAAGTTCACTCCGAAAAAAGGTGAATTTACATGATGCACCAACTGTAAGATTTCATCGGCGTTATAATCAATATGGTTTTCAACTGCCAGTTTAATACCGTATCGTTCTGCTATTTTGGTTGCCTCTGTAAACTGTTGGCCCAATTTTTCGAGTTGCGGACCATGGGGCTCAAACCGGAAACGGAGACTGCTACCCACCACCCGCATCACCTCCGCACCAAGCTGACTGGCATACTCAATGTGTGCCAACATCTCGTCATAAGCCGCCTGATTTTCTCCTCGCTCCAGCCCATCGGGATGCCCCCAAGCATATACGCGATCCATCCCGGCACCGTCTAATGTTTCTTTGACTGCCCGTAAATACGAAGTATCAAACTTTGGAAAAAAACAGGATTCCAGTGAAAGACCATCCACGGGTAGCTGGATAGCTTTCTGCAAAAAAACATCAAAAGATAATAATCGTTCGGGGTGATCTTGTTGGGGATATACTTCTCCAAACAGTCGGTGATAACAGTAACTATCAATACCGATTTTCATAATTTAACTTGTAAAAACTGGTTAGTAATAACTTAAATTTTAAAAATAGTGAACGTTAACTATTCGCTTTGTTAAAAAAGCGAATCAATCGCTTTTAAATAGTGAACGTTCACGTTTATGTTGCAATAATAAATATAAAATTTTGAAAACCTAAATTTTCAAACTTTTTTTTCATATAAATCATTAATTTACTTGTATTTTTGTGTCCTCTAACCGGCTCACCTTTGTACTGGTTAGCCAATTAACGATCGTTTGTGATGAAAAAAAATCCTGTTGGCATTAAAGATATTGCCCTTCACGCGGGTGTTTCTACTGGCCCTGTAGACAAAGTACTCAACAATCGGGGAGGGGTTTCGAAAAAGACGGAAGAACGGATTTTAAAAGCCATCGAAGAGCTGGGTTATACCCCAAATATCCTTGCCAGCCGCCTAAAATCGGCGAAGCAATATTCGATTGCTGCCTTGCTGCCTGAAGCCACACCTGACATCCCTTACTGGAAAGAGCACGAGCGGGGTTTTGCCGATGCTATGAATGAACTTAAACCGTACGGTTTTCAGATCGAGGTTCACCGATTTCATCAAAATGACAAACAAGCGTTTGTGAAACAAACAGCCTCTATCTTGGAGAACAACTACGATGGTGTATTTATGGTTCCCATTTTTGCGGCTGAAACGGTAAAGTTCGTGCAACGACTTAAACGAAATGGTATCCCCGTCATATTCTTTGACACACAGTTGCCTGAACTTCCAAATATTCCATTTATCGGCCAGCATTCTTTCGATAGTGGGTTCCTGGCTGCCGAACTGCTGGATAAATCGGTATCTGGTTCATCAACGATCTTAATTATCTCCTTAACGCAAGAGCAAGATAATCACTTACATTTCACCAGCAGGGAAAACGGTTTCAAGGAATTCTTTAAATCAGAGCAACGATCCATCATAAAATATGAAAGTACGCTGGCCAATGAACACATAGAAACTGAACTTTCGGGATTAATCAAAGCCAGTCCCCTGGTTGAAGGAATATTCGTGACTAACGGTATTCATCGGGTAGCACCGGTGTTTTCGCCAAAAAAAAATCACATACTAATTGGTTATGACCTGATTGAGGAAAATGTAAAGTATTTGAAGAACGACGTAATCGATTTTCTTATCTCGCAGCAACCCTATACACAAGCCTATGCGGGTATCCAGCTATTTTACGACCTGTTGATTCTAAAAAAGGCTATCAACAAGAAAAGCTATCTTCCAATCGATATCGTTATAAAATCAAACCTAAAATATTACAACCACATTGGTCATGGCGGTTAAAAACTTCCCTCGTTTAACCAACCGAACACTGATCTCTCAAAAAAAGGAATACGTCAATACACCACCACCTCGTCTGTAAGTAACAATTCATGCTGTACATTCGTTGCCACAATACGCAGGTAACGGGCCGTCTGCGGAGAATCGAACTGGAATTCAAAAGTCTTGGACACAGGGAAACGTTCTTCTGGAGATATATCATTTACCAGGGTGCCTGCTTCGCGGAAATTTTTACCATTGTCAGACAGCAATACTTTCACTTCACCGGGAAGATAACCATTTACAGCTCGGTCCTGCAGGAAATCCACAGCTACGCGATGCAATTCCTCACGACGTTCAAAATCAACGGTTACATCCACATTGTTGCGGAATCCCTGCCATTGACCGTCATCGGCCCGCTGCCCACCTTTACTTCCGTTTACCAGCGTACGGGTCTCTTCCGCCGCATAGGTATCCCAGGGTGTTTGGTAAGAAACGGTTTTGCCAATGGCTTTATGAACATCGGCCTTGGCCATCGTTACCGGTCCAACACGACCCGAATCCACAAAGTATGCCGCCTTCACGGTAGCAGGCACCGATAGCTCGATCGGTTCCGTATACAGTGCCGATTTCGCATCTGGCTCCTTGCCATCGGTCGTATACCGGATACCCGGCCCGTATTGTTCGGTGGACATGGACACCGTATTGGTCAACGTATCTGGATTAAAATGCACCGCGATATCTACCCGGTATGACGGGCGGTAATAATTGACATGAAACTTTTGCAGCAACTTATAGTGCTGCTGCAGTCGCTCATTGAAATCTTTCCAGTCCCGCTGCTTCGGATCGGACCACACGACCTCTGCTAAAGCTAACGCCCGTGGAAAAGCCATGTATTCAACCTGCTCAGTTGTAGGCATATATTCGGTCCAAATATTACCTTGTGCACCCAAAATATGGATTACTTTATCTGCGGCTACGCCTAGGGGAATGGGTTCATATTCGTAGACGTTACGCAAAGGAATATAACCACCAATAGCCTCGGGCTGGGTCCGCGGATCACTTTGGTAATAATCGAAATAAAGGTGTGAATTGGGTGTCATAATTACATTGTGACCTGCGTTAGCTGCCTGAATTCCTCCCTCCTCTCCACGCCAACTCATCACCGTTGCACCCTCGGGAATTCCCCCCTCCAGTATTTCATCCCAGCCAATCAATTTCTTCCCTTTCGTTTTCAAAAAGGCGTCAATACGTTTTACCGCGTAACTTTGCAATTCATCCACCGTCTTGAGCCCTTCTTTCTCCATTAACGCCTGGCATTTGGGACACGTCTTCCACGATTCTTTACCTGCTTCATCTCCACCAATGTGGATATACTCCGAAGGAAAAACATCGGCAACTTCATTCAATACGTTGGTTAGAAACGTAAATGACTCCTCATTTCCTATACAGAATTCAGCGTGTTGGTATGCTTGTCCGGAACACGATAACTCAGGATAAACAGCCAGCACTTCATCGGAATGCCCCGGCATTTCAATCTCCGGAATAACAGTGATGCCTTTTCTCGCAGCATAGGCCACCAATTCCCGTGCTTCGTTCTGCGTGTAATACCCGCCGCTTGCGTTGGGATCGCCTTCATTTAAATATCTTCTCCCGTTTTGCCACCAATCTTTCCATGTTACATGTGTGCGCCAAGCCGCTTTCCGGGTAAGCTCGGGATACTGCTTGATTTCCAAGCGCCAGCCAGCACCGTCGGTAAGGTGCCAATGGAACATATTGAACTTGTAGAGCGCCATCAGATCAATGAACTTCTTAAGAAACGATAGCGGATAGAAGTGCCTAGAGACATCAAGATGGAGCCCGCGATATGCAAAACGGGGCCTATCTTCAATCATCATGGCGGGCAAGATCCGGCCATCAGGCTGGGTATATGCCAATTGCAATAGTGTCAATATTCCATTGATAATTGCAGCAGGCTGATGTGCTGTAATCGTGACACCTCCTGTATCTACCACCAATCGGTATGCGTCGGCCGGAAGCTTATCTTCCTCCCGCGCCCGAATGAGCCTTACACCATTTTCAGGTATCCGTTTATGAGATTTGATACGTTCAACCGGCGTGAAGTGTGCATAAGGATGCTCAGACAATAACAAGGCGACGTCTGAAAATTCATCAAATGCGTATACCGGCGTAACCGAAGGAAATACAAATTCTCCTTCGTGAATTTCTAAGGTATTAGGCTCCGGGATAAGGGATAGCTGATTTTGAGCGAGGGCAGGTATCACCGCCATAGACGACAACACCAACAAACCCAATATCAATCTGCGTGCATATTGAGTCATGCGATCTGTTTGTTTTAGTGTATCTGAGACAAACTTACTCAAAATGCTCAGATTATGCAATTATCCGTACCTTTGTTGGCAGAAAAACACACTAACCATTGAAACAAACAATCTTTATCGGTTGCTGTCTTGCGTTTGTGTTGGTCGCCTCAGCTCAACATCGGGTAGCCATTCCGCAGATCATTAATTATAACAGCGATCAGTATAAAGGTGGATTACAGAACTGGGATATTGCGCAAGATACCCAAGGTATCATGTACTTTGGCAATAACGAAGGCTTGCTGACATTCAACGGACGTTACTGGAATATTTATCCACTGCCTAATGCCACGGTAGTACGGTCTGTCGCCATTGCTCCGGATAATCGAATTTATGTGGGTGGACAAGATGAGGTAGGATACTTCAACGCAGACAGTGCAGGCATACTTCGTTACCATTCATTGGTCAACCTGATCCCCAAGCCGGAGCGCCAATTTGCCGACATTTGGGACATCGTGATCATGGGTTCTGACGTTTTTTTCAGAGCCAATTCCAAGCTATTGCATTACAAAGAGGACCGCATTACCGTAGACAAAGCAGCTAGCGAGTGGCAGTTCTTGGGCCAGGCGGCAGGCAAGCTGTATGCGCAGGCCCTGCATCAGGGAATCTTCCGGTTTGAAGATGGTTTTTGGAAACCGCTGACCACCGACACAGAAGTCAGCGACAACATCACGGCGATTATGCCCTACAGTGAAGACACCCTATTGGTCTCCACCCTCAAACAGGGTTTATTCTATCTCGTGGGTAACGAGTTAATCCGCAAAAAAACCCCCTTAGATGATTTGTTTTCCGTAGACAGGATCTATTGCGGATTACCGGTCAATGAGAACTGGTTTGTTTTTGGCACAACCTCAGCGGGAGTGCTTATCGTGGATCGCAACGATAAGCTCATTCAGCAATACGTATACGGAGAGGGCTTGCAAAAAAATAACGTCCGGAGTGTATTTATTGACCGAAACCGGAATCTGTGGCTGGCCTTGGATGACGGCATTGATTTCATTGCTGTGAACAGTGCAGTGAAGTACATCCATCCCAGCAAAAGCAGCCCGATCAGCAGCTATGCCATACGTCTCTTTGATCAGCATCTTTATATTGGCACATCCAATGGGTTATATGCTACCCCCATCGACTTGAAGCAAAAAGACGTTAGCCTTTCCAAAGCTGATTTTACTGAAATACCGCATACAGAAGGTCAGGTATGGAGCCTCAACGAAATTAATGGTCGCCTGTTAATGGGACACGAAGATGGGGGATTTGAAATTGCGGGCCAGTCTGCAAACAAAATCTACACCGTTCCCGGCACCTGGCTTTACCAGCCCATGTCGCGCGTGTTTCCATCCAAACATATCATCGCCGGCACATACCTGGGTTTACAACGTTTGGATTTTGACGGCGTCCGTTTTAACGATGTCAGCCGTATCGAAAGTCCCTATGAATCTCTACGTTTCATCTACTATGATGATCATGCACAAGCCGTTTGGGCTTCACATCCTTACCGTGGGATTTTTAAATTCCATCTTTCAGATGATTACAATCGGGTAACTGAACAAAAGACCTATACGGTCGACAATGGACTCCCTTCTTCGCTGTATAACTACCTCTTTTTCATAAAAAACAAAATTACCGTAGCCACCAACGATGGTATTTACGAATACGACGAACACAAAGACCGTTTTGTACCTTCCCCGCTGTTTTATCCACGGTTCAAAGGGATGGAACTCCAATACCTCAATGAAGATCGAAATGGAAATGTATGGTTTATTACCCATAAAAAACTTGGTGTGGCCGATTTTTCCATTCCTAATGAGGATATCCCTTTTTCAGTTACCTATTTTCCCGAATTAAACGGTAAAGTGTTAGGTGGATTTGAATCCGTTTACGCCTTGAATGACGAAAATATTTTCATCGGTGCAAACAAAGGCGCAATCCATCTCAATTACAAAAGGTATAAAGAGACAATCAGCAAGCCCGATATACTATTGAATGTTATCAATGTAATCGACGGCGAAAAGAACGAACGGATATTGTTTGGGGGGCATCCCTCCGCCAAAATTGCATCACCCCATCTAGATTACCAATCTAATTCATTTCATTTCTCATTTTCAACTACCCTGTATGACCAACAGGATAATGTCGAATTCAGCTATTTATTGGAAGGGTTTGACCGGACCTGGTCCAGTTGGAACGACCGGAGTGAAAAGGAATACACAAACCTTCCGGCGGGCACCTATACCTTTAAAGTCAAATCAAGGAATAGCAATGGCAATGAATCTGCCGTGAAGGCCTATCGATTTACCATTGCACCACCCTGGTACAATAACGCCTTCAGTAATACCCTCTATGGGATATTGATTGGGGTTCTCATTTTTCTGCTATTTAAATGGCAAAAAAGAAAGCTTCAGCAAAAGCACGAACGTGAATTGTATTTAAATCAGTTGGAATTGGAGCGCAGCGAAAAGGAAGTGGTGCGACTAAAAAATGAAAAACTGGAAACGGAAATCCTGTTTAAAAACAAAGAACTAGCCAACATGACCATGCATCTTGTCCAGCGTGGGGAGGTCTTGGCCAAAATAAAGGATACCATACTTAATGTAATTAAAAAGCATGAATTCGGCGATAGCAGCATCAATTTCAGGCAGCTGATCCGGCTGATCCGTAATGCCGAGCGGACCGATGAAGATTGGGAACAATTCAGTGTCCATTTCAACCATGTAAATGAAGGCTTTTTCACCAATCTCAAAGAACAATATCCCGATTTGACGCCTAATGAACTGAAATTATGTGCTTTTTTAAGAATGAACTTATCATCCAAAGAAATTGCTCAGCTGATGAACATCACGATCAAAGCCGTAGAAGTAGGACGATACCGGTTGAGAAAGAAACTCAAACTGGATCCGGAACAGAATTTGTATGAGTTTCTGTTACATGTTTCTGTAAGCAAACAACCCTAAATAGGTATTACACTGTCCCAAAGCAAGTTGCAATAAGCCTGTAGGGGGATTGTAGGTATATTTATCCCTCAAAATCGCCAATTTCATAACTGTTGTAGGGGTATTGTAGAATGCCTTAAATACTCCGGTTTAAACCTTAACCTTAGATTTGCGTTAACCTTTTGCATCGAAGTGCAAAGGATAAAACCAATTTGTTAACCATATTTAATAATTCGTCATTATGAAAAAAGGAGTTCTACATGCATTCATTATGTTGTGTATGTGCGTATCCCCATTTGCACTTGCCGCACAAACGCTGCATGTGACAGGTAAGGTGACGGCAGCGACCGATGGAAGACCATTGCCCGGTGTCACCGTTACCATACAGGGTACCGGTACTGCTGTTAGCACCGATAACTCGGGCTATTACACCATTGAGATACCCCAAGCCGGAGCGACACTGGTATTCCAGCAATTGGGGATGATGGCACAACACATCGAGGTCCGAACAAGCGGTGCGATCAACGTGTCGCTGGAAGAAGATCTCAGCACACTCGAAGAAGTGGTTGTAATAGGCTACGGAACACAAAAGAAAAGTGTAGTAACCGGAGCGATCACCAGCGTAAAATCCAGTGACATCGAAAATCAGGTGGTAGGTCGGTTAGAGACCGCACTCCAAGGCCGCACTTCGGGAGTAACAATCACATCCAACTCGGGCGCACCGGGTTCTCCCGCTTCGATACTGGTACGGGGCGTAACCACTATTAACAACAATACCCCCCTCTATGTCGTGGATGGGGTGGTCGTGGATGCAGGCGGGATCGATTACTTAAACGCATCCGACATCGAGTCAATCGAGGTATTAAAAGATGCGGCATCTGCAGCCATTTATGGAACCCGTGCGGCCACAGGTGTCATCTTGGTGACAACTAAAAAAGGACATGTGGGTGATATGCGGATCAATTATAACGGCTACTATGGCACACAGGCCCCCGCAAAAAAATTGGATTTGCTCAACGCTACCGAATATGCCACGATCCGGAATGAAGCTTCCCTAAACGACGGTGGTGGAATCATTTATCCTAACCCCGAATCATTGGGTGAGGGGACGGATTGGCAAAGTACCGTTTTTGAAAATAATGCGCCGATCCAAAACCATGAGCTGAGCATCAGCGGCGGAAGCGATCGTTCCACCTTCTATACGTCGTTCGGATACTTCGGCCAAGACGGGGTTGTGACACCAGAAATTTCTAACTATAACCGATACAACATACGTCTCAATTCCGACCATAAAGTCAAAAAATGGCTTAGATTCGGACAAAACCTAGGGTACTCTTACATCAAAAGCCAGGGGGCACTTGCAACCAACAGTGAATTTGGCGGTCCGCTTAGCTCGGCTATCAATCTTGACCCACTGACCCCGGCAGTAATCACCGACCCCGATGTAGCCAATCAACCACCCTATAGTACCCAGCCTGTGGTGCGGGACGCTAATGGAAATCCATACGGAATATCCACCAATGTGGCACAGGAGATGACCAACCCGCTCGCATATGTTGATACCCGTCTGGGAAACTACGGATTCTCTCACAACATTGTCGGTAATGTATTTGGCGAAATAGAGCCCATCGAAGGCTTACGCATCCGGTCTACACTGGGTGCCAAACTGGCTTGGTGGGGATCTGAAAGTTTCAGCGGTATTTATTACCTCAGTGCCGTACAAAACCGGTCCACCACCGAATTTTATCGCGCCCGTGAACAAGGTTTCAACTGGAACATTGAAAATACGATCTCTTACAGCCGTACTATTGAAGGCCACAATTTTACCGTGCTTTTGGGTCAAGGCGCCTACCTGAACAACCTGTCTAGCGGTACTTTTATTACCTTTAATAATATTGCGGCAACTAATTTTGAAGAGGCCACATTTAATCTCAAGGTCCCTAGGGAAGACATTATAGCCGATGCGAGGGATGGTATTACTCACAATCTGTCTTCGCTTTTCGGACGCATAACTTATGATTATAAGGAGAGGTACCTGTTTACCGGTATCATCAGGCGCGATGGGTCTTCTAAATTCGGAGCGAACAAGAAATACGGGATTTTTCCATCCGCATCGGTGGGATGGGTACTCACCAACGAAGATTTCTGGACCCCAAATAATATCTTGAACAACCTCAAAATCCGGGCTTCCTATGGGGTCGTAGGAAATGACAATACCGCAGACTTCCGCTTTGTTCCAACCATCGGCATGGGCAATGACCGGAACTATTTTTTCGGTATTGACAACATGTATATCGGTGCCAGTCCCAACGCGCCGGCCAACCCTAGCCTGGCATGGGAAGAAACCAGCCAGTTAGACATCGGTTTTGATGCTTCTTTGTTCCGGGATTGGACCCTTTCATTCGACTGGTACCAAAAAGAAACGTCCGGCATTTTGCGCACGGTGACCATACCGGGATACACCGGATTAGCCGATCCCTGGTATAACCTAGCTGACCTTGAAGCGAAAGGTTTCGAAGTGGAGCTGGGATACCGGAAAGCTATCGGAGATTTCAATCTCGCGGTCAATGGCAACATTTCCCGTACTACGAATACGGTTAATTATTTAGGGTCAGATGTGGCATTCACCGAAGATGGAGCCGGAAGTATCCAAAACCTCGCCAACAATGCACAGCGCACTACCATCGGCCAACCCTATAATTCGTTCTATGGATACAAAATCTTAGGCGTGTTCCAGAACCAAGCGGAAATTGACAACTATACCGGTCCAGAAGGCAATCCTATCCAACCCAATGCGGTGCCGGGAGATTTTAAATGGGCCGATCTGGATGGCAACGGCAGCATCTCCACAGATGACCGTACATTTTTGGGCACTGCCATTCCTACCTTGACATATGGGATGACCATCAATGCCTCCTATAAAGACTTCGACCTGATGATCTTCGGTCAAGGGTCTGCCGGAAACAAGATTTTTCAAGGGTTGAGGCGACTCGACATTACGAATGCCAATTGGCACAGTAAAATTCTCAATCGCTGGGTAGGTGAGGGAAGTACCAACGAACGCCCCCGGGCAACCCTTTCAGATCCCAACCAAAATTATTCAAAAGCTTCCGAATATTTCCTGGAAGATGGCGCCTACCTGCGCATCAAAACCCTGCAACTCGGATATACACTGCCCGTCACATGGGTCAGCAAAATCGGAATCAACAAAATCAGGGCATATGTAAGCAGCAACAACCTGCTCACGTTTACAAAATATACCGGGTATGATCCTGAAGTGGGTGGCGGCTCAGATACGTGGGGAATCGATGCCGGTGTGTATCCCCAAGCCCGCTCGTTTTTATTTGGCCTCAATTTGACATTATAATCATAAAACAGCATAATCATGAAACGAAATACCACTTATCTTACCCTCTCCATGATAGCCGCTGTGCTGATTGGGTTGGGTTCGTGTTCCGATGCATTTCTCGATCCGGATCCAAAAGGCACATTGATGGAAGAAACCTATTACAGTAATCCGGACGAAGCTTTGGCTGGCCTGGTTTCGGTGTATGATCCCATCGGTTGGCAAACAGCCGTATCGTACCTCAACTTTGGCGCGGTTAACAGTGCATCAGACGATCACGTAGCCGGTGGCGGTGGCCCCAATGACATGGAGACCTGGCAACGCTGGAGCAACTATACACTCAATGAGAGTCAGGGTCCGCAACAGGATTATTGGAACCGCAACTTCACGGGTGTATCCCGGGCCAATATTTTCATCCAGAAATTAGAAGCCGGCATTCCGGGGCTTAGCGAGGCAGTCACAGCGCGTTACCTTGCTGAGGCCAAATTTTTACGGGGCTATTTTTACTTCGACCTGGTGCGGCTATTCCGGAACATTCCTTTTTATTTGGAACCCTTAACCACGGACAACATGCGTGAGCAAGTCCAGGTGGATCCGACTGTCGTATATGCTCAGATCGAGCAAGATTTGAAAGATGCCTTAGCTGTATTACCCCCAACAGTGCCTGCTGCAACTGAAGGAGGACGGGCTACAAAGGGCATGGCACAGGCACTCTTAGGCAAAGTATACCTGTATCAAAAGAAATGGACAGATGCCGCCCGTGAACTCGCAGTTGTAAACGGAACGCCGGGTGGTACTAGTGAATATGGGTACCGCTTGTTGGAGAATTTTGAAGATGTCTTCCGCCCCGACAACAAATTTCACGCTGAATCCATTTTGGAAATTGTATGTTCGCAGGGTGGTGCCCGCACGTGGGATCATTGGGGGCAGTTCTACGGCAACGTAGCCACTACCATGTTTGGCCCAAGGGGATATAGCGGTCCCTATTATTATTCCGGCTGGAGCTTCTGCCCCATTACCCAGGAGTTGTATGATCTACTGCATTACGATCCGCGCTTCAAGGCAACCGTAGCAGATTTAGATAGCTTGGAAAAAAATGGGATTGCGCAATACGAAAAAGGATACATGAACACCGGATGGTTTATCCAAAAATACGCACCCTTGGTTGAATTTGCCGCCACATCTGGTGTGCGTGAACTGAATTACCCCCAGGATTACATCGAAATCCGTCTAGCCGATACTTACCTGATGGAAGCTGAGGCCCTCATTGAAGATGGGCAAGGCGGCGGACCCGGTACCCGCGCTTATCAATTACTTAATGCCGTAAGGGGCCGCGTGGGACTCAACCCGATAGAAGCCACATTGGACAATATTTTCCTCGAACGCCGGAAAGAGTTAGCCACCGAAGGCCATCGTTGGTACGACCTCGTTCGGTCAGGGAGAGCAGCAACCGCCCTGGCTTCCCGCGGGTTTGTCGCAGGCAAACACGAGGTACTGCCTATCCCGTATGCCGAATTGCTGAATACGCAATTGGTGCAACACGATGCGTATAAATAAGGGACACTATGAATAACAGACAATTAGTTATCATCAATTAGTTTGATATAAAAATGAACAGATATGCATTTACCTCCCCATTGAAAATGATCGTGGGCGGGCTTCTGATAACAATACTCCCTTTGCACGGTTGCAAGGAGGAAAAATACAGCTTGGGCAGCATCCCCGCTGCCGATTTTGAAATACAATCCGGGGATGACCCCAATACCATGGTGTTCGTCAATAGTACCCCTGGCACTTCAATTGCATATTGGGAAACCAGTACGGGTCAGAAATTTAAGGGAGACAATGTTTCGGCCAGATTTACGTTCGAAGGAGAATACGATGTGACATTGACAGCGGTCACTCCAGGCGGCATTGCCACCGTAACGAAGCGAGTAACGATCTCGCAAAGCGATCCTACTGCCTGCAATCCCGACCGCGCGCTTGGTTTTATCGCCGGATGTACCGAAAAAGTATGGCGATATAACCCGGAAGCCGGTGCATTTAAAGTAGGCGATCAAGGTCCTGATTCAGGCAATTGGTGGGCAAGCGGTACCGGCGAAGTCACGGGACGAGCCTGTGAATTCAACGATGAATTCACCTTTAAGTTTGATCCCGAAGGCACTTTTATCTACGACAACAAAGGCGATTTCTTTGCCGATGGATACCTTGGAAGTGCATCAACATCTTGTGAACCGGCTAGTAACCTGACCGGTAACCAAGCCGCGTGGAATTCGGGTACGTTTAAATTTTCGGTCACCGAAGGTACCGGCATTAACGGGTTGGGTCAACTACGGCTGGATGGCCGCGGTGCCCATATCGGTGTAAAAAAAGCCCACAACGGTGGTGAAACGCCGGAAGGTCCCGCCGGGGAATCCGTCACCTATGATATCATCGCAATGGAACAAAATGTCAATGGAGAAGGATATGACATCCTGAAAATCGGCGTAAACATCGGTGGGGCCGGTTGGTGGACCTTTACCTTGCGATCCGATAACTGATAAATACATCCCAATGAATTTTTATCACATGACAAGCTTTGTTTTATTCCCTTTTTTGCTCATCGCATGCAGCAAAGAACCGCGGGTACCGAATATTCCTGACCCCGAGCCGCCCAAGCCAAAGGAATATACCTTTACAACTGCCCCGTCCTGGGCGGATGAATTCGACTATGACGGACTACCCGATGAAACAAAATGGGGATACGATATAGGGGCAGGTGGCTGGGGCAACAACGAGTTGCAGTATTATACAGAAAAACGATTGGAAAATGCGAAGGTGGGCGATGGTGTACTCAACCTTACCGCAATCCGCGAGGACTACGAGGAATCTGACTATACCTCGGCGCGGCTGGTGAGCCGTGGAAAAGCGGACTTCCGCTACGGCCGGTTCGAAGTCAGGGCCAAAGTACCCCCCGGCGTGGGGACGTGGCCAGCAGTATGGATGCTCCCTACCGATTGGGAATACGGAGGATGGCCGGCATCGGGCGAGATCGATATTCTCGAACACGTAGGATATGATCAGGACGTTGTGCACATCAGTGTGCATACCGAGGCATATAATCACGTCATAGGCACCCAAAAAACCGCAACCAAGCGAATCGAAAATGCGACGACTGACTTTCACCTGTACCGCGTGGATTGGACTCCTGCGTATATCCGCGGATATGTCGATGATGTGCAGATTTTCAGTTTTACCAATGAAGGTGGCGGATTCCGCGTTTGGCCATTCGACAAAGGCTTCCATTGGCTCATCAATATTGCTGTAGGTGGCAATTGGGGCGGACAGCAGGGAGTTGATGAGGCCGCTTTTCCAGCCAGTATGGAAGTAGACTATGTACGGGTTTATGACCTCGTTGAAAATTGACCGGCTCTCACGAATGATTGCAATCAAACATATCACTTGGATAGGGGCGCTGTGGGCAATACTCGGCTGCTTGCGCGCTGATCCACAGCCCCCCAATATTCCTCCGCCGGAGCCACCACCCCCGAAAGAACGTATTTCTCTTTCGTTTACTCAACTCAGCCGCCTCCGGGCCGAAGGAAACAAGGTGGTCAATACACAAAACGAAGAGGTGGTACTGCGTGCCGTCGGCTTGGGGTATTGGCTGCTCCAAGAAGGCTACATGCTCAATCCACACGATCAAAGCAAGGCTGCGACCCAATGGCAAATGAAGCGGAATTATTACAACCAAGGACTAACGGAGGAGCAGGTAGAGACTTTTTATCGGCAGTGGCGGGATAACTTCATTACAAAGAAAGACATTGACTACATTGCTTCACTAGGTTTCAACTCCGTACGATTGCCAATGCACTACGACTTATTTCTCACCCCGGAACAGCGTGCCCTAAGGCATTCGGTCATCCGCAACCCAGCGACCTTGGATACGTATACCCATGCATTGGCAGCATGGAATGATACGGGCGACCTGTTTACAAAAGACGATCTGGATGGTTTTATCCTCATTGATCGCTTGTTGGACTGGTGCGCAGCTAATAACCTTTATGTTGTGCTCGATCTACATGCTGCGCCCGGTGGTCAAGGCACCGATATCAATATCGCAGACATTTTTGAACCGAATTATTTATGGTTAGGCCGGGATACCCAAGGGCGTCCCGTTTACCAGGACGTTACGGTGGCACTATGGAAAGCCATATCCGCCCGTTATCGCGATGACGACCGCATTGCGTGGTACGACCTTATCAATGAGCCCAATAATGTACCTCAAAACGCATGGATACAGAGCATCCACGAACGCATCATCAATGTAATACGCGCCAGCGGGGATACCCACCTGATCATGGTAGAAGGAAATGGGTGGGGGAACAATTACAACGGCTTATTACCGGGCGATTTCACCGACGCCAGCAACCTCATCTACAGTGCCCATCGCTATTGGATACCCGAGGCAGATGACCTGCAGCAAGATCCCGACCCCAATCAAATCAACCGCATCCGCAATCTGGTGAGTTTCAGAGATCGGCTGAATGTTCCGGTCTGGGTAGGCGAAACCGGAGAGAACACCAATGAATGGCTGCGCCAGAACATCCGGAAACTGGAAGATAATAACATAGGCTGGTGTCATTGGCCCCTCAAGAGACACGATACCAATCCAAATGCAGCACTAATGCGTATTCCGGGTAATTTCCCAACGGATGGAGCCGATGCGATGGATGTAGTGCTTGAGAGCATCCGATTTGAAAACTGCATTATTAATCCGGGTGCGGTCGCAGCAGTTGCCCCCATTCATTACTAAGTAAAACGACGACTTTTGAAAGATATACGATGAGAACATTCTTAGCCATACTATTTTTCGCGTTACTAGCCTCTGCCTGCCATCCTCCCCAAAGAAATTTTCTCAAAGCCCAAGGCCATCACATTGTCAACGGCCGGGGAGACACCGTCATCCTGCGTGGAATGGGCCTCGGCGGGTGGATGTTGCAGGAAGGTTATATGTTTAGACTGGGCTTCTTGGGTAGACAATACCGCATCCGCGCATGTATCGAAGATTTGGTCGGCGAAGAAAGGACGTCACAGTTTTATGAACAATGGCTGGCCAATCATACCCAAAAAGCAGATATCGACTCCATGGCAGCCTGGGGTTTCAACTCCATACGGCTTCCCATGCATTATAACTTATATACGCTTCCCGTGGAGGAGGAACCCGTGGTCGGCGAACATACTTGGCTGGAAAAGGGATTTGCAATGACAGACAGCTTGCTTGAATGGTGCAAAGCGAACCATATGTACCTCATCCTCGACCTCCATGCCGCCCCCGGAGGACAAGGTAATGATCTCAATATCTCCGACCGTAATCCCAACAACCCATCCTTTTGGGAAAGTGAGGCAAACCGAGTTAAAACCATCGCTCTATGGCGCAAATTAGCCGAGCGGTATGCGGAAGAAGAATGGATCGGTGGATATGATGTACTCAATGAAACCAATTGGGGCTTCGAGGATTCGACCGATTTCAGAGGGATAGCCGAGCGAACCAATGCTCCCCTAAGGCAGTTTCTTGTGGAGGTGACCCGTACCATCCGCGAAGTAGACACCAACCACATCATCTTCCTGGAAGGAAACGGATTCGCAAACAACTACCATGGCATTTTTCCGAAGTGGGACGATAACCTTGTACTTAGTTTTCACAAATACGGCAATCCAAATGTACAGGAAGCCATCCAACAGTTTCTTGACCTTCGCGAAGAACATAACATACCATTGTGGCTGGGTGAATCGGGTGAAAACTCCAACACATGGTTTACCGAAGCCATTGAATTGTGTGAAACCAATGGCATCGGGTGGGCATGGTGGCAAAATAAGAAAATGGGTATCAACCAACCCTTAGAAATCAAGGAGCCGGAAGGATATGCACATTTGCTTAACTATTGGTCGGGCAAAAGCGAAAAACCTGCTCCAGAAGATGCACTTCGCATCCTGAACGAATGGTTGGAAAACCTCAAACTGAAAAACAACATCTTCCATCCTGACGTGGTTGATGCCATGTTCCGGCAGGTGCACGCCCGCAACGCCCTTCCTTTTGTAAAACATTCAATCCGCGCGGGGTCCGTAGTGAATGCCGTAGACTTCGATTTAGGTCGGCAACGGGTTGCCTATTACGACACCGATACAGCGAGCTATCATTATACACCCGGTATGAATACGCAGGGGAACCGTGGTCACAGTTACCGCAATGACGGGGTAGATATCCGGCCCGATTCGTCGGGCTATCATATTTTTGATATCAAGGACGGTGAATGGCTTCAATACACCCTGGAAATCGATGAAGACGGACTTCAGCGTCTACAGTTGGAGGTGTCTAACGAAACGGATCATGGCCGAATCCAATTGAATATCAATGGAACATTATTGGAACAACCCATTTCAGTTCCCGCAACGGAGGGCGGACAACATTGGACACTCATTCCCATAGAGATTCCTGAACTCGCCAAAGGAGATTGTGTAATACGCATATTAGCTGAGGTAGGAGGGTTCAACTTTAAATCCTTCCGGTTTGGACGCTAACTTTCCGACATACATTGTTAAAAAATGTAAAAGTTGTTAAAAACGTTAAATACCTACATATCTGCTGATTAGGCCCTTATTTTTGTTTCAGCTTAATCAGTAAACCATGAAAAATAATACGTTACTTGTGTGGCTGTTACTACTCCCTGCATTGGGTACAGCCCAACTTAACCAGCCGATTAATTATCTTACCACGACCCGTGAATATCATTCAGCTACTGTGGGCGATACATTTACCGTAGCGATGCAACTGCCGAAAGATTATTATTCAGACACCACTCAACGCTACCCAATAGTTTTGCTGGTTGATGGTGACTTCTATTTCCCTTCGATGGCTCCCTTGATAAGGCAGTATGAAATGACAGGATTACTGCCTCCTTTGATTTTGGTAGGCATTGGATATGGTGATTTTCAAAAAATGGATTCGCTTCGCGTACGGGACTTCCTTTACCCGAAACCATTGGAATCAGACGAAATAACGGCTCCCGGCGGTGGACTCAATTTTTACAGGTTCATAACCACAGAGTTATTGCCGCAGGTGGAAATGGAAATACGGGTAGATACCACGCAGCGTACGCTCTTGGGGCATTCGTTTGGTGGATACTTTGCACTAGCGGCCTTGCTGCAACAGGTAAAAGAGGATCAAAACATCTTTTCCAACATCGTTGCGGCGAGCCCCTCGCTGTGGTATCATGATTTTTACCTGGATCGGCTACCCGACGAACTGGCTCTTCACAAGCCCGATAGTCGCCTAAACATGGTTCTAACAGCAGGCGGTTTGGAAAATAGCGAATGGACCCTCAATCCCATTTATAAATTGACCGTTGCTTTTAAAAATCAAGACATCCAACATGTATATTTGAATGCTTTCATTTATAACTTTTTGGATCACATGGACACGGGCCAATTAAGCTTTATCAAGGGACTCCAAAGTTTTTTCAATCAGCCCCCTACTCAATAACCACGGCGGTGCCGCTGGCGGTGACCATAAGCATGCTGCCCCCGCTCCCCACGGTTTCGTAGTCAAGATCCACTCCCACTACCGCATTAGCCCCCATAGAAGCTGCATATTGCTGCATTTCATAAACAGCCGTCTCCTTGGCTTCCCGCAAGACTTTTTCATAGGATCCAGAACGACCACCGACGATATCTCGTATTCCAGCAAAGATATCCCGGAAGAAATTCGCTCCGATGATGGTTTCCCCACTCACTAAACCTATATATTTAGTGATTCTTTTCCCTTCTACCTGAGGTGTTGTTGTGATAAGCATGGCAATTGACTTTTACCATTTGGATGGTATTCAACCGGAAATGTTACATAAAAAGTAACTACAGGCTACGGCTAGGCGAATCGTATATTATCAAGGTCTCCACGCAAAACCGAAAAAGACACGCTTACGGCTTTGCGTGGAATCCCTGCTAGTGTTAATCGATCCGTTGGAAATTGCCATTCTTATCAAACTGCAATTCCATCCCATTGGATAACTTAACTTCCTGCCCACGGTCATCCAATTCCCAGTCTAATATGAAATAGTCGGAATAATTGGCGTTTACGTAAGTAAGTATGCTGGAGGGAATAACGCTATCCGGCAGCTTTTTTGAGCCTTCTACCCCCACGATATTTCCGTTTTTGTCAAAATCCAGATTATAACCTTCGCTCAGGTACACATCGTAGGATGTCTTCAGATCGTCACGCTCCTTTACCACTTGGAGAATCTCATGTTCCGGAAAATGTTGTGTAATATAGGTCTGGGCTTTGGAAGGAAGTCCGTCTGCGGAAACCACCTTTTCCTTATCACAAGCTGCAACCAATACCAATACTGCACTTAATAGAACCATCAGATAGTTTGTTTTTTTCATGATTATGTATTTTGTTATTCTTGAATTTTACACAAGACAACGTAAGAGCAATATACCCTTACTCATTCATAAAAAAAATCACCTAACCGTTAACTACTTTGTTAAGTATCGCTATATACAGATGGATTCCCTCGTCTATTTCATTCAGGTAAATAAATTCATCAGCCATGTGTGAACGGGCAGAGTCCCCCGGACCCAACTTGAGCGAAGGAATATCCAGTAGTGCCTGATCACTGGTGGTTGGCGATCCATAGGTAGTCCGCCCCAGCGCAAGGCCAGCCTGTACAATGGGATGATCTTTGGGTATCGAGGAGGGTTTAAGCCTCAACGAACGGGGCTTAACGTCACAGGTTACATGCCGCCGGATAATGTCAAGTACTTCTTCATTGCGATAGGCATCCGTTACCCGGATATCTACTACAAATTCACATGTAGCGGGTATAACATTGTGCTGTGACCCGGCATGGATAACAGTGACACTCATCTTGATCGGTCCGAACTCTTCCGATTCTCTAGGAAAACGATAGGTGATGAACCACTCAATATCTCTGAGCGCCTTATAAATGGCATTGTCGCCTTCTTCACGGGCTGCATGACCTGCTTGGCCATGGGCCACACAATCCAGCACCATCAGTCCACGTTCTGCAACGGCCAACTGCATCAGCGTCGGTTCGCCTACAATGGCAAAATCCAAGGAGCCTATATCGGGGACGATCAGTTCCAATCCATTGATCCCGGATATTTCCTCCTCTGCCGTCGCCGCAATGCAAAGATTATACTTGAGTCCTTGCTGTGAATAAAAATATAAAAAAGCGGCAATCAATGACACCAAACATCCACCGGCATCGTTACTGCCCAATCCATACAAAATACCATCTTCTATGTCGGGTGAAAACGGATTACGTGTGTAGCCGGTGTTGGGTTTTACCGTGTCATGGTGCGAATTAAGCAAGATAGTCGGTTTAGCCGGATCAAAAAACTTGTTATAAGCCCAAACATTGTTCATCTTCCGATACGTGCGCACGCCCCGTTGCTGCAGAAACCGCTCAATCGTATCGCCTGTTCGGTTCTCTTCCCTGCTGAACGAAGGGATACGAATAAGATCCCTCAGGAGCGATGTACTATCCTGGACCAGTTTTTCAATCATTGTAGAGTCCTCCGGCTTTCAACGCCGACAATTTGATCCCCTTTATAAAAGCTGAACTGAACCCATTGTGTTCCATTTCATTCAATCCGGCTATCGTACAGCCCTTGGGTGAAGTAACCTTGTCGATTTCTCCTTCCGGATGGCTCTGCGTTTGCAATAATAAGTCTGCCGCACCCTTAGCGGTCTGAACCGCCATTTTTAATGCATCATGCGCATGAAATCCGATTTCTACGCCCCCTTGGGATGCGGCCCGGATCGCACGGAGGAAGAAGGCGATGCCACAGGCACATAGCGCCGTAGCGGACGTCATCAGATCTTCGTTAATGGTCACTACCGAACCGACCGTTTCAAATAGCTGGGTCACCCGTTGCAACTCTTCCTCCGAAGCATTATCAGACGCGATACAGGTCATCGACTGACCAATGGCAATGGCTGTATTGGGCATAGCACGGACAACCTGCACATTATTGCCTAACTTGTCGCGTACATCGGCGCAGGTAACCCCCGAAATTACCGACACTACAATGTGCTTTTCGGGCGATACAACAGGAGCAATTTCTTCCAACACTTTTTTCAATTGCTGTGGCAAAACAGCCAATACGATAACATTGGCGTCGAGGATGGCCACTTTGTTGTTATCACTCACCTTGAAGCCGTCCGCGGCCTCCTCGCTCAATGACTTGAGATTTCTCCGCGTCAAGGTGATATCTTGTGCTTGGCAATATGCTTTGTTAACCAACCCCTTGGCCAAGGAAAGGCCAATATTCCCACCTCCAATAATCGTTATCTTATTCATTTTCAGGTTATATTATCGTAAATTACAAGTTCACCCTTATCCCCTACTCCTCAATCTGATATCCGGCGCCGACAACTGCCCTCACCGCACCAGTCTTGTCCCGAAGTGCTGTTCGCGCAACAAATGCAGATCTTCGGCATGGCCAATGCATACTTCATCCACTCCCTTACTAATGGCTTCAAATGCATTGTACAGTTTGGGCACCATCCCATCAGCAATGATTCCCGACGTCTTCAACTGCTCAAATTCTCCTGCACGTATTTCAGGGATTATAGCATTTTCATCAGTAATATCGCGGAGTACACCACGCTTTTCAAAACAATAAACCAAAGACGTGGCATACTGGGCCGACAGGGCTACAGCTAATGCAGCAGCAATGGTGTCGGCATTGGTATTTAGCAACTGCCCGTGTCCATCATGCGTAATGGCAGAAAATACCGGTGTAAAACCAGCATTCACAAAAGTCGCGACTGTGTCGGTGTCGACAGAACCTGGCAGGATATCGCCTACAAACCCATAATCGACCGTCTTCACCGGGCGCTTTACGGTCCGGATCGCGTTTCCATCGGCACCACTCAATCCAATGGCATTACAGCCTTTCTCTTGTAACTCGGCGACAATCTGTTTGTTGGTCAACCCCGCATACACCATGGTTACGATGCGTAACATCGCTTCATCGGTGATGCGCCGGCCTTCCACCAACTTGGCCTCAATACCTAAATCTGCGGCCATCCGGGTTGCAATCTTTCCACCACCGTGGACTAATATTTTATATCCGCGCAGGTTGGCAAAACGCTCCAAAAATCGTCCTAACCCTTCCGCATCATCAATGATGTTGCCTCCGATCTTAATAACCCACAATTTTGCTCGCATCTTTGCCTTATTTTTCCTGTAATTGTTCGAGCATACGCTTTAATACCGCTTGTGCCGCCCATACACGGTTTCCAGCCTCCTGGATCACCAGTGCATCGGGACCATCCAGCACCTCACTGGCTAATTCCAAATCGCGGCGCACAGGTAGGCAGTGCATGACCTTGGCGCCATTTGTCAACGCTAATTTGCTTGAATCGATCATCCACTTCCCCTCAACCGGATGGATCTTACCGTAATCTTCATAAGAGGACCAGTTCTTCACATAGACAAAGTCTGCTCCCTTAATTGCTTCATCCAGGGAATGAATGAGGTCAGCACCGTCCGTAAATTCTTCAGCAAGCGCATATCCCTTTGGATGTGCAATGGTAAAATTAACCATTCCTTCGGCTTGAGCCCGGCACATCCATTCTGCAAAAGAGTTGGGCACAGCTTGCGGAAGCGCCTTAATATGTGGAGCCCAAGTCAGAACGACTTTGGGAGGTCTAATCGTTTCCTGCCAATATTCCCGTATGGTAATCAGGTCCGTAAGGCTCTGTAAGGGATGACGTGTCGCACTTTCGAGGCTAATCACTGGTACCTTGCAGTAGTCGATAAACTTTCTGAACAGGCCCTCACTGTAATCTTCCTCACGGTCCTGCAATTTGGGAAAAGACCGTAAGCCTAGGATATCGCAATATTGCCCCATTACGGCCGCAGCCTCTCGGATATGCTCCACGGTATTTCCATCCATGACTACTCCATCTTTCGTCTCCAATGCCCACCCCTCCTTATCCATATTCATGACCATCACATCCATACCCAAATGAATGGCAGCCTTTTGGGTGCTCAATCGGGTTCGTAAACTTGGATTGAGAAAAACCAAACCCAGGGTCTTCCGCTTGCCCAGGTTTTCAGCGGCAAACGGATTGCTTTTTAATTGCAGGGCCTCATCTACCAATTGAGATAGATTATCTACATCCGCTACAGAAAAAAATTGTGTCATTCGCGTAAACTTATCTGCTATATTATCCAATATCTAAAATTCCCTCAGCCTTTCATCCAGTGCTTCGAGAAACCGATCTGCATGGTTTTTGGTTATCGTCAGCGCTGGCAACAACCGGATCACATTCGGTTTAGCTTCGCCTGTGAAGATACGGTTTTTAGCCAACAAATCACGCTTGATCGTGTTCAGCTCTTCCGGGAGATCGATACCGATCATCAGCCCTCTGCCACGTACTTCCCGGATGGCAGCAAAATTCGCCAGTTCCGCAACCAGGTAGCCGCCCACCTCGGCTGCATGCTGCATCAGCTCTTCATGCTGGATGACTTCCAACACCGCCAATGCGGCTGCACAAGCAAGGTGATTGCCGCCAAAGGTAGTACCTAACATTCCGAACCAGGGTTTAATGGCAGGCGATATGGCAATGGCACCGATGGGGAATCCGTTGCCCATGCCTTTGGCCATGCTGTATATGTCCGCATCTACTCCTGCATGATCATGTGAATAAAACCGGCCGGTACGTCCGTATCCACATTGCACCGAATCGGCGATAAATACAGCGCCGTATTGGGTAGTCAATGCCCGGATCTTCTGTAAAAATTCATTAGAGGCCACCCGTATTCCTCCTACTCCCTGTATGCCTTCTATGATCACGGAAGACACTTCTTCACCAAATGTGGAAAAAGCATGTTCCAGTGCTTCCACATCATTGAAGGGAAGGAAAACAACATTGTCCGTCTCGTTCACAGGAGCAACAATCTTCGGATTATCAGTAGCTGCTACCGCCAAGGAAGTGCGTCCATGGAATGCACCCCTAAAAGCAATAACTTTTTTTCGGCCATTATGGAAGGAAGCTAACTTCAATGCATTTTCGTTAGCTTCCGCCCCCGAGTTACATAGGAATAACTGATAATCAATTTTTCCAGAAACCTTCCCCAATAATTCAGCGAGCTGTTGTTGCAAAGGCATTTCAACAGAGTTTGAATAAAATCCGATCTGTGCCAACTGTTCGGTAACACGTTTCAGGTAATGGGGATGGGTGTGGCCGATAGAAATCACCGCGTGCCCGCCATATAAATCAAGGTATTCATTTCCCTGGGCATCCCAAACCGTGCTGCCCTTGGCTTTCGTTATAGCCACGGGATTAATAGGATATACATCAAATAGGTTCATACACTATACTATTGTAATAAAAAACCCGTTTTTCGAAATCAAAAAACGGGTTCAACTCATTCAATGAACTAATTCGCTTAGTCTTCTTTCTCTTTCTCTTCTTCCTTTGGAGTTTCTTCCGTTTCGGTAGCAGCCTCTTCTACATCGGCTGCCTCCTGCTCGCTGGCTACCTCAGCCACCGGCTCATCCTGTGTTTCCGCTTTTGGTTCCTCGGCTACTTCCTCAACAGCAGTAGTCGCGGCAGCTTCCGCTCCGGATTTCTTCTTGCCTCCGCGTCGTCGCGTAGATTTACGCTCGGCGGCAACTCCATCTTTTTTGTATACCTCGTTGTAATCAACCAACTCGATAAATGCCATTTCCGCATTGTCACCCAACCGATTTTCCAACTTAATGATGCGTGTATATCCACCGGGCCGATTGGCAACTTTCTCCGAAATCTCACGGAAAAGGATTGTCACCGCTTCCTTGTCCTGCAGGTAGCTAAATACAATCCGCCGTGAATGCGTAGTGTCGTTCTTCGATTTCGTAATTAAAGGTTCTACATATTGACGCAGCGCCTTGGCTTTAGCCAATGTAGTGGTAATACGCTTGTGTTTGACCAGCGAAGTAGCCATGTTAGCCAACATCGCTTTACGATGACTTGCTGTGCGGCCCAAGTGGTTGATTTTCTTTCCGTGTCTCATTTTGTTTTTAAAATTTGTGCATACCGTCTCCGATCGCTATCGGAGGGAATTATGCACCAGGTCGCTAACTATTTTGCTGTATTATTCTTCATCAAGTTTATATTTGGCTAAATTCATACCAAATGACAAACCTTTTGATTTTACCAATTCCTGAATTTCACTTAGGGATTTTTTACCAAAGTTTCTGAATTTAAGCATATCTGCTACATCATACGTCACCAACTCGGCAAGCGTACGGATATCAGCAGCTTTCAAACAGTTGAGAGCGCGTACCGACAAATCCAAATCGACCAACTCGGTCTTCAGGATTTTACGCATATGCAGAATTTCCTCGTCAACTACCTTGGTCTCTTCCTTCGCCTGAGATTCGAGCAACATATTCTCGTCAGAGAAGAGCATGAAATGCTGAATCAGAATTTTTGCAGCTTCCTTCAACGCATCCTCAGGGTGGATTGAACCATCGGTCGAAATATCCAACAATAATTTCTCGTAGTCAGTCTTTTGCTCTACCCGATAATTCTCAATCGTATATTTCACGTTCTTAATCGGCGTGAAAATCGAGTCAACGGCAATTAGCCCTACCGGACCATCGGCCACCTTATTCTCTTCCGCATTCACATATCCGCGACCCTTTGCAACATTGAGTTCCAACTCAAGTGTTACTGAACTCTCCATATTGCAGATCACCAGATCCGGATTCAATACCGTAAAATTGTTAGAAAAATTAGTGATATCCCCGGCCTGCAATTGATCCTGCCCATTGATAACCATAAAGATCTTTTCGGACTCGCCCATTTCTCCGGTTTTCTTGAAACGTACTTGTTTCAAGTTAAGGATAATCTCCGTTACGTCCTCCACAACACCTTTTATCGTGGAAAACTCGTGCGATACCCCCGAGAAACGAACCGACGTAATTGCATATCCTTCGAGTGAGGACAGTAGAATACGGCGTAAAGCATTACCAATGGTCACACCGAAACCCGGTTCCAATGGACGAAATTCAAACGTGCCATCGAAATCCGTTGATTTCTGCATGATAACTTTATCAGGTCTTTGAAATGCTAAGATTGCCATGTATTTATTCTTATGTTTGTTTACAAAAATTGCTATACAACAGGAGCGCATAAGCCAACCGGTTATGCTTTCCTGCAGCGTTATTTATTTGGAGTACAACTCGACAATTAAGTTCTCCTTGATGTTTTCGGGGATTTCAGACCGCTCGGGGTAATTAAGGAATTTTCCCGTCAAGCTGCTAGCATCCCATTCCAACCAGCTGAATTTATTTATTTTGTGCCCAGCTACCGAATTGGTGATTGCCTCAAGTGATTTCGAGCGTTCACGCACGGCAACCACGTCACCCGGGCGGAGGTTATAGGAGGGTATATTTACCACTTCACCATTTACCGTAATATGCTTGTGACCGACCAACTGACGTGCAGCTGAACGCGTCGGGGCAATTCCCAACCGATAAACAGTATTATCCAAACGAGCCTCTAAGAGCTTAAGGAAAACTTCACCGGTAATTCCTTGCTTGGCAGATGCTCTGGCAAAAAGATTCGCAAATTGACGTTCCAATACTCCGTAGGTATACTTTGCCTTCTGTTTCTCCAGTAGCTGGATTGCATATTCTGACTGCTTACCCCTACGTTTTGAAACCCCGTGTTGTCCGGGAGGATAGTTTTTACGTTCTAATGCTTTGTCAGGCCCGAAAATTGGTTCTCTGAACTTACGGGCAATTTTGGACTTTGGTCCGGTATATCTCGCCATATAATTGTTGGTTTTAAAGTATCTTTCAGCCTATAGCTGAAGAATCTTAGCTTTAAAAAATTTGTGTTATACTCTTCTGCGTTTGGGAGGGCGGCAGCCGTTGTGGGGCAGCGGCGTAATGTCCCGAATAGCCGTCACCTCGATACCCGAGTTCTGCAACGTGCGGATCGCCGACTCACGTCCGGCACCGGGGCCCTTTACATAAACTTCTACTTTCCGCAAACCTAAATCATGTGCTACTTTGCCGCAATCAGCAGCTGCTTGAGAAGCCGCATAAGGCGTGTTTTTCTTCGATCCTCTAAAGCCCATTTTACCGGCACTTGACCATGAAATTGTTTGCCCTTGATTGTTGGTAAGCGTAACGATTATATTGTTAAACGTGGCATTGATATGCGCCTGACCTACCGGCTCAATGACAACAATACGCTTTTTGCTTACTTTTTTACTCTTAGCCATTTTACTTTTTAGATGTGAGATATAAGATATGAGATATGAGATTTATCACTTATCGTATTTCCTTTGTTTATGTTATTATTAGAGAAGATATTCCCGATATGCAATTTTCTCATATCTCAAGTCTAACTTCTCAAATCTATCGATTATTTAGTAGCTTTTTTCTTGTTTGCAACCGTCTTACGTTTCCCTTTCCGCGTACGTGAGTTATTTTTTGTCCGTTGGCCACGAACAGGCAAATGTTTACGGTGGCGTAGACCCCGGTAACAACCGATATCCATTAAGCGCTTGATATTCAGCTGAACTTCCGAACGGAGAGCGCCCTCAACCTTGATTTCATCATTGATGACGGTACGGATAGCAGACAACTGATCGTCGTCCCAATCCTGAACCTTCACGTCATAGTCGATACCAGCCTTATCTAAAATCCGCTGCGCTGTCGACCGACCGATTCCGTAAATGTATGTGAGGCCTATCTCTCCTCGTTTGTTTTTCGGTAAATCTATACCTGCGATCCTTGCCATATATTATTAAGTGATTTTTTATCCCTGACGTTGCTTAAATTTAGGGTTCTTTTTATTGATTACAAATACCTTCCCTTTGCGACGGATAATCTTGCAATCCGCGCTACGTTTCTTGATGGATGCTCTGACTTTCATGATCTTACTATTATTCCTTTTACGGGATGCCTGCTTTTGGCACAACGCGAAACACGCTTAGGTATTCGCTTTCTATTTTTTTACTTTTTATTCTTTACTTATAACGATATGTTATTCTTCCCTTTGTCAAATCGTACGGCGACATCTCCAGTTTTACGCGATCTCCCGGCAAAATCTTAATGTAGTGCATCCGCATCTTTCCTGAAATATGGGCGATAATTTCGTGCCCATTTTCCAATTCCACACGAAACATAGCGTTGGAAAGTGCTTCCTTAATGACTCCGTCTTGCTCAATTGAGGCTTGTTTAGCCATATAGTCTTGATTATTATCTAATTATACCCCCACACAAACAGGGATGCAAAGATAAGCAAAAAAAATTGAATGTCAATTCTTTTTATCCAAAACTTCTTCAATATAAGAAAAAGTAGTCAATACATCCGGTACTCCTTTACGGATAGCAACCATATGCTCATAATGGGCCGATGGTTTCCCATCCGCTGTACTTACGGTCCATCCATCATCCCAAAACTTCACACCCGCCTTTCCCATGTTGATCATGGGCTCGATACAGATAACCAGTCCGGTTTCTAATTTTGTTCCTGACCCTCGCTTGCCGTAATTGGGTACTTCGGGTTTTTCGTGCAGTTTGAATCCCACTCCATGCCCAACTAACTCACGGACAATACCGTACCCGTACTGGGTTACATGCTCCTGTACTGCATAAGCAATATCCCCTACACGTTTACCTGATACCGCCTGCTCAATGCCCAATTCAAGGGACTCCTTTGTTACCCGAAGAAGTTGCTTGACGTCGTCACCGATTTCGCCGACCGCAAACGTATATGCAGAATCGCTAATATATGTATCTAACTCAACCCCTCCGTCTACCGATACAATATCACCCTCACGCAACTCGTAGTTACCCGGGATTCCATGTACCACCTGATCGTTTACCGATATGCACAACGAATTAGGAAATCCGTTGTAATTCAAAAATGCAGGCCGGCCACCGTGATCATGAATATAATCATAAGCCAGCTTGTCCAAAGCTAACGTGGTCACACCCGGTCTAATTTCCCTGGCTATTTCACCAAGCAACTGCGAAAGTACCGTTGCCGACTTTCGCAGTTGTTCAATATCATCTGCTGATTTGTAATATACTTTAGACATGCTAAAGATTATATAACCGATTGGGTAGGCCCAGAAGCAACCGGAGCACGCCCTTTGATGCGACCGGTCTTCATCAGTCCATCGTAATGACGCATTAACAGGTGGCTCTCAATTTGCTGAAGGGTATCCAACACAACCCCAACGAGAATCAGCAACGAAGTACCGCCATAGAAATGAGCAAATTGGTTGTTCACCCCAAACAGGCTTGCAATGGCCGGCAAAATGGCTATTATAGCCAGGAAAATTGCCCCCGGAAGTGTAATCTTGGAGATGACGCTGTCAATATAGAAATTGGTGGCATGCCCAGGTTTTACACCAGGTATAAACCCACCGTTTTTCTTCATATCCTCTGACATCTGCTGCGGGTTTACCATAATGGCCGTATAGAAAAATGTAAATGCGATGATCAGGATCCCAAACGTAATGTTATAGGCTACCGAGGTGTAATTACTTAACGACGTTAAAAACGACGATTGCAAATTCGGAAAAAACTGACCAAGGCTCATCGGCACGAACATAATGGCCTGAGCAAAGATAATAGGCATTACACCGGCGGCATTTACCTTCAACGGGATGTATTGCCTAACACCGCCATATTGCTTATTGCCTACTATTTTCTTAGCGTATTGTACCGGGATTTTACGTACCCCCTGCACAATCAGGATCGTAAAAATCACGACAAAGAATAATGCGATAAATTCCAGCAATAATGGAATTGGACCGCCACCACCGGTACTCATCCGCGAAAACCATTCGGCGGTTATACCACTAGGCAATTGCGCAATGATTCCCACCATGATAATTAGTGAAATACCATTCCCAATTCCTTTATCGGTAATCTTCTCTCCAAGCCACATCACAAAAAGCGTCCCCGCTGTCAAAACAAAAGCCGATAAGATGGTAAACATCGGATCTGCGATCATTTTAGCTCCACCGTCAATCTGCGTCCGTACGTACGCAATAGATTGCACCAATGTAATAGCCAACGTAAGGTAACGGGTGATCTGATTCATTTTTTTACGACCGCTCTCTCCCTCTTTCTGCATCTTCTGAAAATAGGGTATCGCGATCCCCAGCAATTGGACAACGATGGATGCCGAAATGTAAGGCATCACGCCCAATGCGAAAATTGCTGACCGGGAAAAAGATCCCCCGGCAAACATATCAAGCAAGCCCAACAATCCTTCTTTGGCTTCATGTTGAAGCGCTGCGGGATTAACACCCGGCAATACAATATGGCATCCAACACGGTAGATCAAAAGAAACAGAAGCGTATTCAAGATACGCGTTCTTAGATCGTCGATCTTCCAAATATTGGCCAAGGTTGTGATTAGCTTCTTCATGTATTAAAGTTTTACAATCGAGCCGCCTGTTGCTTCAATCGCCTTCTGCGCCGTGGCTGAAAATGCGTGTGCTTTTACTTCGATCTTGGATGTCAATTCACCCCTGCCCAAAATCTTCACCAAGTCCTTTTTTGAAACCAGACCATGAGATTTCAGCACGTCAAAATCTATCGTGGAGAGATTGTATTTCTCTACCAGCCCTTGCAGCGCATCCAAGTTGATCCCGACATATTCGACACGATTCAGATTTTTGAAACCCGACTTTGGAACACGACGCTGCAACGGCATTTGTCCACCTTCAAAACCGATCTTAGTACTGTTTCCAGAGCGTGATTGAGCTCCTTTATGACCACGTGTAGAAGTACCTCCGCGACCGGATCCTGTTCCGCGGCCTATACGTTTCCTATTCTTTACGGATCCTTCTGCTGGTTTTAGATTACTTAAATTCATCTTCAAAATTGCTATTGTGTTATACCTTCGCTTTCACTAAACAGGTATAACGATTAAACGTATATTATACTTGTTCTATTGCCACCAAGTGGCTCACTTTGCGTACCATACCGATAATGGACGGTGTTGCCTCTACCTCAATCGTATGATTAATTTTACGCAACCCCAATGCCTGAATCGTCCGCTTCTGGCGCTCGCTCCGATCGATGGTACTCTTAATCTGGGTGATTCTAATCTTTGCCATAATCGTTATCCGTTAAATACTTTATTCAAATCGACCCCACGTTGCTGGGCAACGGTATAGGCGTCACGCATTTTCAGGAGCGCGTCAATCGTTGCCTTTACCACGTTGTGTGGGTTGGACGATCCCAGGGACTTAGCCAATACGTCAGTAACACCCGCACTTTCCAAAACAGCACGCATCGCACCACCTGCCAATACACCTGTACCATGTACCGCCGGTTTAATCAACACATTACCTCCGGAGTATTTGCCATATTGCTCGTGGGGAACCGTTCCTTTGATAATGGGCACCTTAATTAGATTCTTTTTCGCGTCGTCAATTCCCTTCGTAATGGCTTCCGTTACCTCCTTGGCTTTGCCCAAACCATAGCCAACCACCCCATTCTCATCGCCTACTACGACAATAGCAGAGAAGCTGAACGTACGTCCTCCTTTGGTTACCTTGGCCACGCGTTGAATACTTACCAAGCGGTCCTTCAGCTCTATTTCGCTTGATTTTACTCTTTTTATGTTGCTTAATGACATGTTTTCGATATTAAAAATCCAAACCTGCTTCCCGGGCACCTTCGGCAAGCGATTTCACGCGACCATGGTACAAATACCCATTACGGTCAAACACTACTTTACTAATCCCTGCTGCCAATGCCTTTTCAGCAATCAGCTTCCCTACTGCCTTAGACTGTTCCACTTTGGTACCTGATGCGGAAAAATCCTTGGTTAACGACGATGCAGAGACCAACGTTACACCGGCTTTATCATCAATTACCTGTGCATAGATACCCTTGTTACTCCTGTATACAGACAAACGCGGACGCTCCGAAGAACCGGACAGGCGCTTCCTGATCCCTCTTTTTATGCGATCCCTACGCGATACTTTTGTTCCTGCCATGATGAATTATTTTTTAGCTGCTGATTTACCTGCTTTCCGGCGCAATTGCTCACCAGCAAATTTAATACCTTTTCCTTTATACGGTTCCGGTGCACGCAATGACCGGATTTTCGCGGCAACTTGACCTAACAGCTGCTTGTCAATGGATTCCAACGTAATGGTTGGGTTCTTCCCTTTTTCCGCAGTGGTGGAAACCTTCACCTCTTTGGGCAGAATCAATACCACCTGGTGCGAAAAACCAAGTGTCAAATCCAACGTACTTCCCTGTGCATTTGCACGGTATCCCACACCTACCAACTCTTGGGTGGTCTTGTACCCCTCGGTCACGCCAACAACCATGTTGTTCAGAAGCGAACGATATAATCCGTGCAACGCTTTGTGCCGCTTCTGGTCTGTAGGGCGTTTTACCAATAGCTGCCCGTCTTCCTGCGTCACCGTAATGTCACCATCTACCTGCTGGGTCAACTCACCTTTAGGTCCCTTAATGGTTACTAAATTTTTATCAGACACCGTGATCGTCACTCCTGCCGGTATGGCGATCGGTGCTTTTCCAATTCTTGACATGTCGTCTCTTCCTCCTGATTAATATACGTAACATAATACTTCGCCACCGACATTTTGAAGACGTGCTTCCTTGTCGGTCATGATTCCTTTCGAAGTAGAAAGGATGGCGATTCCCAAACCATTCAATACCCGTGGCATATTGTCCACTCCCGCATATTTCCTGAGGCCCGGCTTGCTTACCCGCTTTAAGGTACGGATAGCCGAAACTTTGCTGACCGGATTATATTTCAATGCGATCTTGATGGTTCCCTGTACGGTATCATCGTCAAACTTGTAATTGGAAATGTAACCTTTGTCGAAGAGCACTTTCGTGATCTCTTTCTTAAGGTTTGATGCAGGAATTTCCACAACCCTATGGTTGGCCTTAATGGCATTCCTTACTCGGGTAAGATAATCCGCTATTGGATCTGTATTCATCTATGATTTTCATTTGTGATAACGGTTTCCTACTGCCACCTTGGCTTCCGGACCTGCTATCGGTTAAAATTCTAATTTATGCTTCACGCGGCGCTACTCATCACTGACTACCGGTCACCGACCACTAATCACCGATCACCAAACTACCAAGAGGCCTTTTTTACACCCGGTATCTTGCCGGCTACCGCCATTTCGCGGAAAGTCACCCGTGAAATACCAAATTGGCGCATATAACCCTTGGGGCGTCCTGTCAATTTGCAACGGTTGTGCAGACGAACCGGCGACGCATTCTTTGGCAACTTATCAAGTGCTGCATAATCTCCGGCTGCCTTTAAAGCCGCACGCTTTTCAGCATATTTTGCCACCAATTTAGCACGTTTGATTTCCCGTGCTTTAATTCCTTCTTTAGCCATTTGCTGTCGTATTTTGATTTTTGAACGGTAACCCAAACTGCTTCAACAACTCCAATGCTTCCACATCGGTCTTTGCACTGGTTACAAAGGTAATATCCATTCCCTGAATTTTATTGATTTTATCAATATCGATTTCCGGGAAAATAATCTGTTCAGTAATACCCAACGTATAATTACCCCTACCGTCAAAGCCTTTGTCGTTGATGCCACGGAAATCACGGATACGGGGCAGCGCTACCGCCACTAACCGATCCAAAAACTCATACATTTTGCTGTCACGAAGGGTTACACGTACACCAATCGGCATCCCCTTGCGGAGTTTAAAATTGGATACGTCTTTCTTTGACCGTGTTGCCACAGCCTTCTGCCCGGTGATCAACGTCATTTCGTTGATGGCATTGTCGATTAATTTCTTATCCGCAGTGGCGGCACCGATTCCCTGGCTTACTGAAATTTTCTCCAGTTTCGGAACCTGCATGACGCTCTTATACTGAAATTTCTCTTTCAGCGCCGTACGGATTTCGTCCTTATACTTAACTTTTAGTCTTGGTATATATGTCATTAGTCAATCACCTCCCCTGATTTTTTCGCAACGCGAACAATTTTCTTCTTACCATTTACTTCAACCACTTTGCGTCCTACGCGTGTAGGCTTTCCACCTTTCGGATCGATCAAAGCAAGGTTAGAAATATGAATAGGAGCTTCTTTCTCCAGAATTCCACCGTTAGGATTCGCCGCACTGGGCTTGGCGTGCTTCTTCACAATGTTCACCCCCTCCACAATCGCTCTGTTTTCGGCTCTCAATACTTCAAGTACTTTGCCCTGAGCTCCTTTGGAATTGCCCGAAAGCACTTTTACCAAATCTCCCGTACGGATTTTAATCTTATGTGTCGATGTCTTTGTCTGTCCCATGATTATAATACCTCCGGTGCTAATGATACAATTTTCATGAACTGCTTTTCACGCAATTCCCGTGCTACTGGGCCGAAGATACGTGTACCGCGGGGTTCATCCTGATTATTTAATAATACAGCGGCATTGTCATCGAAACGGATATAGGAACCGTCTTTGCGGCGGATCTCCTTTTTCGTTCTGACAACCACTGCTTTGGAAACCGTACCTTTCTTTACGTTTCCAGCGGGCAAAGCACTTTTCACGGTAACAACGATCTTATCTCCGATCGATGCATAACGCTTGCCGGTACCGCCTAATACGCGAATCACTAATACTTCTTTAGCTCCGCTATTATCGGCTACATTGAGTCTTGATTCCTGCTGTACCATGTTACTTAGCCCTTTCTAAAATTTCTACTAAACGCCAATTTTTGGTTTTACTCAACGGACGCGTTTCCATGATCAACACCGTATCGCCGATACCGCAGGTGTTCTCTTCGTCGTGAGCTTTAAATTTGGTAGTCTTCTTTACGAACTTACCATAAATGGGGTGTTTCACTTTCCGTTCAACAGCCACCACAATGGACTTGTCCATTTTGTTGCTCACTACCAAGCCGATTCTTGTTTTTCTTAAATTTCTTTCCATTTCGACTTTGATTTTTATGCCTCAGCGGCTGTTTCATTTGCTGCGCTGGCCGCCTTTTCAGCGTTCTTGCGCTTGGTCAACTCAGTCAATAGACGCGCGATGGTCTTGCGCGTATATTTAATCCGATTCGGATTCTCTATCGCTGAAACAGCATGTGCAAATTTCAATTTCGTGAGGGCGGCCTTCTCTTCAGCGATCCGGGCCACTAAATCCTCCGTTGATAATTCTACGATTTCTGAATTTTTCATTTTTATTACAATTATACTGGATACCTATCATCAGCGTACTTCCATGGTTCAATCCCTCATGGCGGCTTGCCGGTAACGGCGGCAAGACCAATGATAAGCAGCGCCAGCTACTTTTATGCTTGTTCGTAATCTCTACGAATTACAAACTTCGTTTGTACCGGCAGTTTCTGGGCGGCGAGACGCAGGGCTTCTTTAGCCACCTCTAAAGGCACTCCTTCTGCTTCAAACAGCATACGACCCGGACGCACTACGGCTACCCAATATTCGGGCGCACCTTTACCTTTACCCATCCGCACTTCGGCAGGCTTCTTCGTCACCGGCTTATCCGGAAACACACGGATCCACACTTGCCCCTCACGTTTCATATAGCGCGTCACTGCAATACGGGCCGCCTCAATCTGACGACTGGTAATCCAGGCCGGCTCCATAGATTTGATACCGAATGAACCGAATGCCAACTCTGCCCCACGGGTAGCGTTGCCCTTCATCCGGCCCTTCTGCATCTTCCTGAACTTTGTTCTTTTTGGCTGTAACATGTTCGTATCTTATAAAATTCCCAAACTGGAACTGATTGTTAAACTACCTACTTCCTCCACGGTTGCCACCACGGTTTTGACCATGGCCACCGCCACGGTTTTGACCATGACCACCACCACGGCGTTGATCACCACCACTACGACGGTCACCTCCTCTGCGGTCGTTCGATCCTCCACGGCGGCCTTCTCCACGGAAATCTCCCGGAGCACCCTCGTTCCGTGTTTTCAAACCGGATGTCTGCCCAACGTTGGGTGACAAATCCCGTTTGCCATACACTTCACCTTTGCAGATCCATACTTTCACACCGATCTTGCCGTACGTGGTCAACGCTTCAACCAAGGCATAGTCGATGTCTGCACGGAACGTGTGCAATGGAATCCGACCTTCTTTGTATTGCTCGGTGCGAGCCATTTCAGCACCGCCCAAACGACCTGAACACATGATCTTGATACCCTCTGCACCCATACGCATCGTAGAAGCAATCGCTGTTTTCATGGCACGGCGGAATGAAATCCGGGCCTCGAGTTGTTTGGCGACTCCCTCTGCAACTAAATGGGCTTCAAGTTCCGGACGCTTGATCTCAAATATGTTGATCTGAACATCCTTTTTGGTCAATTTCTTTAACTCTTCTTTGATCTTGTCCACTTCCTGACCACCCTTGCCGATGACGATACCCGGGCGAGCTGTATGAATGGTGACTGTGATGCGCTTCAACGTACGCTCAATAACCACCTTGGCTACACCGCCCTTAGCAATACGGACCGACAGGTATTTCCTGATCTTTTCGTCCTCCACTAATTTATCGGAATAGTTCTTGCCTCCGAACCAATTGGAATCCCAACCTTTGATGATTCCTAATCTGTTACCTATTGGATTTGCTTTTTGTCCCATTACTGATAAATTAGTTTTGTGCTAC